>Ga0181526_10002868_pt1 | contig 14538 bp, 13 predicted proteins | sample PEATcosm2014_Bin_35_FD_119750 | JGI IMG/M metagenome (GOLD analysis project Ga0181526, IMG submission 119750) | Peatland microbial communities from MTU Mesocosm Facility, Houghton, MI, USA - PEATcosm2014_Bin06_30_metaG | ecosystem: Environmental > Terrestrial > Soil > Wetlands > Peat | place...
CCGGCGTGCAGTACCGCAGGCTGCCGATCGAGCGGCTTGAGGATTTCGAGGGTGAAGGCATCTACTACGCGGCCACCGAAATGGAAGCGCGCTACTGCAAGGGCAAGGACGCGGTCGTCATCGGCGGCGGTAACTCTGCCGGTCAGGCCGCCATGTTCCTCAGCCGCTCGGCGCGCTGCGTGCGCGTGCTCGTCCGCGGGGAGTCGCTGGCAGCGTCCATGTCGAGCTATCTCTCAAGCCGGCTGCAGGCGGATCCGAAGATCGCAATTGAATTCGGCGCCGACGTGACCGCTCTACACGGCGGTGACCATCTGGAGGCCGTGACCATCCGCAGCGCCAAGACCGGTGCGATGCGCCTCGTCGACACGGGTGGGCTGTTCATTATGGTGGGTGCATCGCCGAACACAGAATGGCTCTCCGGTCTGGTCGACCTGGACGCCAAAGGATTCGTGATCACAGGATCGGGCGCCGGCGTGCCCGCTTCGCCCTTCGCCACCTCGCGACCCGGCATTTTTGCCGTGGGTGACGTGCGCGCCGGGTCGGTCAAGCGCGTTGCTTCCTCGGTCGGCGAGGGATCGGTCGTGATCTCCAAGGTCTGGGAGTTCGTCAATCGCAAAGCCTAGCGTCAGAATTGCCCGTCAGGCACCCTCCTCATCCTGGATCAAGTCGGTGCCGCGGCGCCGTAGGCGCCGGCACGCTTCTCTGCTGGCCATGGTGGCTATCTCGTCCCGCATTGCCCCACCATGCTCGACTAGCAAGCCGAGTTCGAGGGCGCGGGCGACGGTCATTGCAAAGCGCCGTGCCCCGGCCTGCAGCGCTGCGCGGTCGTGGGTTGTGGAGCGCCAACGAGCCGCATGCTCGACGGCCGCGGTGGCCGCTTCAGTCGACTTCTTGAACTCGCCGTGCCCGGCACCGCTTGCCATTGCCTGCATTCGCAGTCGCAATGCGGCCAGTCCGGGCTGGGCATCGGTGCGCAGAAGAGCATCGAGCGACAGGACGTTGGTGGTGCCCTCCCAGATGGGAAGAACCTGTGTATCCCGAAGCAGCACCGGAATCCCGGTGTCCTCCACGTAACCGGCACCCCCGAACGCTTCGAGAGTTTCACTGGCGACGCGCACTGCCTGCTTGCCCGTCGCAAGCTTGACGATCGGGGTGAGGAACCGCAGCAGGGCGGCCTCGCCCTCGTCGAGCAGACCGGCTTCTTCGCGGCCCAACAGCTCGATGAGAAAGAACGTCAGCAAAAACGCTCCGGCGGTATCGGCCTCCAGTTCGGCGAGCGTTTCGCGGTGCAGAGGCTGTTCGGCCAGCATGGCACCGAACGCCAGCCGACGGTGCGCATAGTCCTTGGCCAACGCCAGCCCGTGGTGCATGAAGGCGGCCGCACACACACTATTCCAGGTCCGCGTGATCTTCAGCATGGGCTCGATGGCACGGGTACCCTGGGTAGCGCCGGCGACCAGTTCGACGGCAGTGCCGTCGAGCGATAGCTCCGCCGTCGGGACCTTGCGCGTGCCGAGCTTGTCCTTGAGTCGATCGATACGGATGCCATTGAGCCGGCCCTGCGAATCGCGCGTCTCCAGATAGAACATGGCCAGTCCACCGCCGCCCGCGCCATTGCCTTCGGGGCGCGCCAATGTGAGCGCCATTTGCGACGTCGCAGCCGACGTGAACCACTTGCTGCCATAAAGCCGCCATACTCCGGACGGGTCTTGTTTGGCCACTGTGCGCGACAGGCCGACATCAGACCCACCGGTGGACTCCGTCATCCATTGGCCGCTGGTCCAGAACTGTGCGAGATCGCGACTCGTAAGATGCGGGACAGCGTGCGCGATGAGTCGTGCATTGTTCGCATCGAGGAGTGCCCGCGCCGCGCCGTCAGTCATCGCCAGCGGGCAAGTGTAGAGGTCGGTGACGGGATGGAACAGGTAGACGAGTGCGAACTGGCGCGTGCGTGACCACGCACCCTCTTTGCGCTCATATGGAATTGCGGTGAGGCCAATACGCACGGCCAGTCGCTCGGCCTCGCGCCACAGTGGTGTGGGCTCGATATGATCGACTCGATTGCCCCAAGCATCCCATTGCGTGAGCAGCGGTTCGTTGCGGCGATCGGCACGCTGCGCCTCAAGCAGTCGACCGGCCGCAAGTTCGCCGAGCTCAAAGAGCTCGGGTTCTATGGAGGCGAGGAGGTCGGGGCCGAGCTTGCGCTCCAGATAGGTTTTCAACAGCCAGTTGTTGGCATAGCTGTTTACGAGCTGAGGGCCGGCTTGCACGAATGCGGAGCTCATCATTGCTTCCCCTGCGAGCGCCGAGCTAGGGAATTTTTGTCGCCGACTCAGTGCTCATCCCAGACCACAGCCCTGCCCATGCGGCTCCAACGCTCGTAGTTCTTGGCGAAGAGGTCTTCGACTCGGTTGCGCTTGATCTTCAGGGTCGGCGTAATCAAGTCGTTGTCCACGGTCCAGGCCTCGGTCATCACCACGAGGCAGTCGAGCTGCTCATGCGGGTCCAAGGTCGCGTTGATCGACTTCAGGTGCTCGGCGAGCGAGGTCTCGAGCTTGCCGCGGGCGGCGGGGTCTGCAATCGTCTTGGCCGCGTCGTTGTTGAGCATCATCAAGCCAATCGGCTGCCCGAGGTTGGCCCCCGTCACACAGCACGCCTCCACCGCCGCGTGCATAACGAGCTTCTCCTCGATGGGCGCCGGAGCGACGTACTTCCCCTTGCTGGTCTTGAACAGGTCCTTCACTCGGCCCGTGATCTTCAGATTACCCGCGGCATCAAGGACACCCCTGTCGCCGGTGTGCAACCAACCGTCATCGGTGAAGGCCTGCCGGGACAGCTCAGGCTGCTTGTAGTAACCCAGCATCGTGCCAGGACTCTTGACCTGGATCTCGCCATTGGATGGGTCGAGCCGGGACAGCACGCCGTCGTAGGTTTGCCCGACGGTACCAAAGGCCCGCTGCGCCGGCACCGCAAGATGGCTGGCGGCGAGGTTCTCGGTCATGCCATAGCCCTCGCCGATGTTTAGCCCAACCCGGGAGTACCAGCGCAGCAGTTCCGGTGGCATGGGCGCTGCGCCGCCCACCGCGAAGATGCACTGGTCAAGGCCGAGCGCGGCGAGGATCTTGCGGCTTACGATGCCCTTGACGATCGGCAGCTTCAGCAGCAGATCGAGCTTGGCGGGCGGCATATGGGCCAGCACGCCCTGCTGGAACTTGACCCATAGCCGCGGAACGGAAAAGAACACCGTCGGCCGGGCGCGGTGCAGGTCAGCGGTAAAGGTCTCCACCGTCTCGGCGAAGTACACCCGCATGCCGCTGGCCAGCTGACCGAATTCGACGAGCGCCCGCTCGACCACGTGTGCCAGGGGCAGGTAAGACAGCATGCGCGTGCTCTTGCTCAGCGGAACATGCTTGATGGCGGTCTGGACCACCCACGCAAATGCCGCGAAGCAGTGCATCACACCTTTCGGTGTGCCCGTGGTGCCCGAGGTGTAAATAATCGTTGCGAGATCCTCGCCGGCGCGGACCGGGTCACCCTGGAGTGGTGCGACTGTGGCGATGATCTCATCCCACCGCGGGTAGCTCTTCTTCGCCTCCTCTGGCGAAAGCGGATGGCTGACGCATGGCAGGCCGGGGGGCACGCCCGGCTTCATATGCTCCCAGCCGTCGAGCTTGCCGACGAACAGCAGTTTGGATTCGCTGTGCTCCAGTATCTGATGGATCGTGCCGGGCGCCAGTGTTGGGTAGAGCGGTACTGAGACACCCCCTGTGAGCAAGATGGCAAAATCGCTCATCACCCAGTACGCACTGTTCTTCGAAAAAATAGCGATCCGGTCGCCACGCTGCAGACCCAGGCTCTGCAGGTACGCGGCCATGCGGCGCGATTGGTCGAGCACCTCGCGCCATGTGAAGTCGCGTACTACGCCCCCGCCCATCGGCTGCGTCATCGCCACCCGATCGGGTGCAGTCCTCTCCCAGTGGTATAGGCGCTGGAGCGCCAGTGCGTCATCAGCAACGATCTTGCCCATAATGCCGTCTATTCCCGCGACAATCGGGATAACCCGCCCGTTTAACGAGGCTACTCGAACCGAGCGCGCACCGTCATCAGGGCTTTCCACCGGCGGCGGAAATTGCCACGGCGATTCTATGGCTAGCCCCCGACGCCCTTGGCCCCCCAACTTTTCGGATTTGCGTGGTCTAGGCAGCCGGCGGCCGCGTGGAAGACATTGAATCCCGCGCCGCGAAACCTTCAAACCACACCGCCGTGGCCGGGCACCGTTGGCGCCACGCGAGCGCCGAGAATCGCAAATCGAGGTAGCCGAGCGCGCAGCCGACCGCAATCGTGCCGACGTCGACACGATCGGCCAACCCGGGCGCCCGCCGCTCGATCTCGGCGAGCCCGCAGGTCACCTTATCGAGCTGGCCGACCGTCCAATCCTGCCAGCGCAGGCCTTCCGGCCGCACCATGGTTTCGTAGCGAGCGAGCACCGCCGCATCCATGATGCCGTCGCCCAAGGACTGCTCGGTGAGCGCCCGCCAGCGTGCCGGACCCTGCGACGCAATGAGACGACCGTCGCCCAACGCATTGAGGTATTCGCAGATTACGCGGCTGTCGTACAGCACGGTGCCGTCCTCGGTGATCAGCGTGGGCACCTTGCCGAGCGGATTGTGCGCGACTATCGCCCGATCGCGGTTCACCGGATGCGGTGCCGCGGGCAGGAGATCGAGGCGGTCGCGCAGGCCCAGCTCGTGAGCGGCGACCAGACATTTGCGCACGAAGGGGGACGTTGCGGCGTAGAAGAGCTTCACAGGCATCTCGCAAGGATTGGGAACCCGGAACGGCAGTTCATTGCCTCAATAGGCCGCGAAGCGCGCCGATCAAATCAATTGCCAGCAAGACCAGAATGGGGAGGGCAGATAGGCCAAATCCCAGAGAGCGCTTCTCGGCGGCGCGCACATAGCCCCGGAGATAAAGGAATCGGCCGGCCAGGTATACCGCGCCAAGCACAGCGATCCAAAGCGGTGCGATGTAGGCACTGGCGATCCACAGCGCGGGCAGGAAAATAATCAGTAGTTCCAGAGTGTTCATCTGAACACGATAATGGCGTTCGAAAATCGGGTCGCCAGTGACCGCCGGCGCCTTGACCCCGTAACGCGTTCGCGCGCGACTGACCAACATGCCGAAGAATAGGTACTGCAACAGCGCAAGTACTATTACGAGTTCAGTTACGCCCACAACCCACCCCCACATTCGTCTTCCTGAAACTTCTCTGCCTGCACATATCTTCTCCTTCGTCGTCGAACATTGCCTAATCGATGCCGCTCTGGCAACTCACAACAGCTATCGCTTGGCGCTCAGCTTCGAGAGTTGTGCAATCGTGAGTTTGTCGTCGTAGATGCCCGCAGCAACCACGTAGGGAGTGCCTTCTGCACCCAGGTGATAGCTGATCTTGCGCGAGCCCTGCGTCTCATCGGCTTTGACCCACCAGTACTCGGTCCAAGTGCCAGCGGGTTTTCGCGCCGCCTCACAGAAGGCGGCCGGGTCCGGGTAGACGGCGTTGCCCTTGGCATCCTTGATGGCCGCCATGGGTACGCCGCGGATGTCCGCGCGCACCGGGTGCGCTGCGTTGACCATCTTGTCGCAGTCAACGACGAATATGTAAGTGTCCTTCCAGACCCATGGGCCGGATCGTGAATTGAACTGGATCACGTTGTGCGTTTTCGAGAGCTCGCTGGCTGCCTGCCGCACTTTGGTGATGACTTCTTGCGGAGTGGCCCGATCATCAGCCCCCCGCAACGGCGCAGAGCTTACAGCGACCAGCATCAGCCCGAACAGGACGAATGAGTGCCGGTTCATGTGCGTCCCCCCAAAATAATTGTTATTGCCCCAGTAGAATGCGCCTACTGTCGGCGGTGTCAACTTGTCCCCCGTCGGTACGCCGGCGGCGCGTCAAACCAAACCCGCCTCAATTGCCGTCAGCACGGCCAACGTCCGATCCCGAACAGCCATCTTGGCCAGAATGCTGGAAACCTGATTCTTGACCGTACCCTCGGCGGTCCGCAGCGATTGCGCGATTTGCCGGTTCGTCAGACCTCCCGCCATCAGCCGCAGCACCTCAATCTCTCGCTCGGTGAGACTTTCGCAGTTCTGTGAGAGCGCACCATTCCGGCGTCGCACGAGCGCTTGCCGCAGACTCGATGTGAGCGCCGGCTGAAACCAGTTCGCGCCCGCCGCCACAGCCCGAATGGCTGCGATCAGCTCCTCAAGCGCTATATCCTTGGACACGAACCCATCCGCGCCGCGCCGCGCCGCTTCGAGCAGCAGCTCGGGATCGTCGAACGTTGTAAGCACGAGGCAGCGAGCCCGTGTTGCCCGGCCCTTGAGCGCATCGAGCACTTCCAGCCCCGACATGCGTCGCATGCGTACGTCGAGCAGGACGACGTCGATTTCGAGCCGCGCAAGTTTTGAGAGCACCTGCTCGCCGTCCGCTGCCTCGGCGACCACGCGTACATCGTCGAACATCTCGAGCAGCCGGCGAAAGCCCTGGCGAATCAGTTGCTCGTCGTCCGCGAGCAGCATGCGAATCATTGCGACTCCCGCTCCCGGCACGGTAGAATTGCACAGACCTCAAAGCCTCCTGCAGCCCCAGGCGTTGCTGTCAATGATCCGCCAAGGGCCTCGAGCCGGCGGCGCATGCCGCCCAGCCCGAAACCTTCTTCGAACGCATCAACCGTCTGGCCGTCATCGCGGGCTGCGAGTCGCAATCGGTCGGGCGTACGTTCGATGGTAATCCAGAGGTTTCCGGCCTCGCCATGACGGATGCTGTTGGTGACGATCTCCTGCAAGGCCCGCAACATGGCGCGGCTCGTTCGTCCGTCCGGCACATTCAGGTCGGGCGGGCAGCTCACATGAAGTTTGGGCCGTGGCAGTTCCTTGGCGAGCCGATGGATTTCGCACAGTAGGTCGACCGGCGCCTCGTCCTTTGAGCTATGTACAATCTCCTTGACGTCTTGCAGCAGGGCGCGCGCCAACGCCTGCGCGGCGCGGACCGCTGCGCGCGCCGCTCCTTGCGATTCATGTGCTGCGATTTCCAGATTCAGGCTCAGCGCGACCAGGTGATGGCCGAGTGAATCGTGCAGATCCTGGGCCATCCGCAAGCGCTCTTCCAAGCGACTCTTTTCCGCAAGCGCGCTCTGCATGCGTACGAGCTCCGCGTGGGCGCGGACCACCTCCTCGCGCATGCGTCGCTCCTCGGTGAACAGCCGGACGACAGCGAACATCAGTAGCTGGAAACCAAAATACGGGAGCGTCAGCAGCAGTGCCGCATGCGAGTCCCACTGAAAGGCGATGGCTACAGCCAGTGCAAGTGACTGCACTCCGAGCCAGCCAAAGCCCAGGCGAGAACCGGTACTCAGTGCGAGCTGTGCAGCGAGCAGAACGAGTAGCAGACCCTCGTAGCCATTGCATAAGAGCGCCGCCATTGCGATGGCGCACGCACTCTGCAGCGCGAGGGTGATATAGGGCCGGCGAGCAGTGCGCGTGCTCCACAGGAAGGCCAAGATAAAGACGATACTTGCACACGCCCACGCGAGCAGACGCGGCGTGAGCGGGCCCTTGATCGCAGTAGTCAGCGATACGCCCAGCCATGCCGCGATGCCAGCGATGCGCAGGGCACGGGGCAATGGCAGTGGACCCATGTTCGGATGCAAGCCTAGCGGCACGAGCGTCACAGCGGTATAGGCCGAAAGTCATACGGCGCCCGCGGTAGCTCGGCACATGCGCACCGCGGCTGCGCGAGATTAGGATAATCCGTGGCTCGCGAGACACCAAATCAGGCGCGGCATACGCCTCGAACCCCGTGGAACGCAACGCCAACACCAGCAAAGCCGGCTGGCGGTAAGCCACTGAGGGGATCTACTCCATGAAACGACGGACTTTCTGTGAGATGACTCTGATCGCGGGCGCTGCTGGCGCTCTGCCGATCGGTCGGCTGCTGTCCGCGCCGAGCACATCTTCGGAGCCTGAAGCGGCGGATGTGCGTGCCGTAAAGCTTTCCGGCGCCGAAACGACCATCGAGCGCGCCGCCGTTCGGGATTTTCGCGCGAGCCTCCGTGGGCCATTGCTGACCGTAGGCCAGGGGGGATATGACGCCGCGCGGCGCGTTTGGAACGGAATGATCGACAAGCACCCCGCACTCATCGCACGGTGCGCTAACGTCGCTGACGTCGTGCGCGCGGTCACTTTCGCGCGTGAACGCGAACTGCTCCTGGCCGTGCGCGGCGGCGGGCATAGCTTTCCTGGATACTCAACCTGCGACGGCGGTCTGATGATCGATCTGTCATCGACGAATTCTGTAGGCGTGGATGCGACCACTCGAACCGCCTACGTGGGCGGCGGAGCGCTGGGAGTGCACGTCGACACTGCGACCCAGAAAGAAGGACTCGCCACTACGCTGGGGGAGATTTCGCATACGGGAGTGAGTGGGCTGACGCTCGGGGGCGGATTTGGCTGGCTGTCACGGCGGTACGGTCTGGCCTGCGACAACCTCATTAGTGCAGAGCTCGTGACTGCCGACGGCAAGCTTCGGCGCGTGAGTGACAAAGATGAGCCGGATCTCTTCTGGGCCATACGCGGTGGCGGCGGGAATTTCGGCGTCGCAACCTCGTTCGAATATCGCCTCCATCCGCTCGATCCCGGCGTGCTGGCGGGATCCATCGATTACCCAGGGTCGCAGATCAAGAACGCAGTTGAGTTCTATGGCGAACTGATATCGAACGCGCCGCGCGAACTCAGCATCAATCTGAGTCTGTCGTCCGGTGAGGATGGCCAACCGATCGCGGGGATGCATGTGCTCTACACGGGTGATGCCAGGGGCGGCAGTAAGGTGTTGGAGCCTTTGCAGACATTCGGTAGGCCGATTGAGAACACGATCGGTCCAACGACATATATCGCTCTACAGTCCCAAGCCGACGGTCCTCCGCTGAGTCCGAGCAATAACTACATCAAGGGTGGTTTCGTGCGCGAATGCTCTCCGGGCCTCATCGAAGTGCTCACCCGTGAGTTCAGGCCGGACGATCGAATGTTCGCGCTCTTCCAAAACGCCAACGGCGCAGTCGCAGACGTGCCGCAGACGGCGACGGCATTCTCTCATCGAAATGCAATCGCGAACATGATGCTCTGGGGTCATTGGCACGACGCATCGTACAACGAGCAGGGCCGCGCCATGATTCACGCGAATTGGGACAAGCTGGCCCCATTCACGGATGGTTACTACGTGAATCTGAACGACGCCGAGCCGAAGGGCACGGACCGCAACTACGGGCCGAATTTCGCCCGGTTGGCAGCAATGAAAAAACAGTTTGACCCGCTGAACCTCTTCCGCCTGAACGCGAATATCAATCCCGCCTGAGTCCTACTGACTATCAAGCATTGCCAACGCCGCGACCGCCCGTCATTCGAGGTCATTTATGGGCGACAGTACTTCCTTTCGGGTCGCGATGGCATTGTTGACCGCTGTATCACCTTTCAACGCGGTCCGGGCTCAGCATGCGTCCGATGACCCGGTCGCTTCGGCCAACGATGCCTTTGGCTTGACCCTCGGGCTGGAAAGCATCGGCCTGTATGGACCGGGCAGCGTGCGAGGCTTCAGTCCGCAGGTAGCAGGAAATGTACGCATTGACGGCCTGTATTTTGACCAGCAAGGAGCCCTCTCCAATAGAGTGGTCGAGGGATCGACCATTCGAATCGGCATCAGCGAGATCGGGTATACGTTTCCGGCACCCACCGGCATCGTTGACTACGACCTGAGACATTCCGGGGACGGCACACCGAGCGCCACGATGGTTGCAAGCGCAGGTCCCTTTGAAGCCCGCGGCATCAGCGCTGATGGTAATGTCCCCGTGGGCTCGAGTCAGCTGCAATTGCCGATCGGTGCAAGCTATCAATTGAGCACGCAGACCCCTTACGTGAACAATCCCGGGTACACGTCTACGGTTATTGGCTTCGGTGCCACGCCGCAGTGGAAACCCAACGATTGGTTGACCGTGCGTGCGATCTTTGACTGGACGGAGACCACTCACGCCAAGACCCTGCCCTTGGTCTTCACCGCAGGCGATTACCTGCCACCCGACATCGAACGAGGCTACTACGGCCAGAATTGGGCCGAAGGAAGGAGCCTGTCGGAGAACTACGGCGGGATCGTGGTTGCCCGAATCAGTCAACACTGGTCGTTCGCGGCTGGGCTTTTTAGATCCATCGCAGATAATCCTGTCAGTTTCTCGGATCTGTACGTCAACACGCTGCCGGGCGGCTCAGCCGAACACCTGGTCGTCGGCTACCCGGATCAATCTGTTTCATCAACCTCAGGCGAGGCTCGTCTCACGGGCCATTTCTCGCAAGGCTCGTGGACTCACGAGATCGTGTTCCTGACTCGAGGTCGCGATACGCTGGCGCTTTACGGCGGCTCGGATGTCGTTGACGTAGGCTCAGCTCTAATCAGCCGAGATGTGCAGGTGCCCGAGCCGATCTTTAGCTACGCTTCGCGCACCGGCGATCGCACTGAGCTGTGGAGCGCGGGCTTTGCCTATCGTGGCCAATGGCAAGGGCGCGGAGAATTTGCCTTAGGGTTGCAGCAGGGGGGCTATGACAAGGCTGTGATCCCGCCCGGCAGCGCCGAGTTTCGACTGACGGATAAACCTCTGCGCGCGTATGGAACGGCTGCCCTGGCGCTCTCTGAGTGCGCCACCGCCTACGCCGGATATACACAAGGTCTTGAAGATTCTGGTGTCGCTCCGAGCAATGCCGAGAATCGCGGAGCCATCCTGCCCGCCGCACGAACGTGGCAGATCGATTCGGGCATCCGCTATCTGTTGACGCCCAAAGTGAAACTCATCGCCGGCGTATTTGAGATCCAGAAGCCGTATTTCAATCTCGATACCAATAACGTCGACCGGGAGTTGGGACTGCAACGCGCCACAGGCATTGAACTGTCGCTGTCTGGCGAGATCGTCAGTCATCTCAACGTCACCGCCGCTGCTCTGCTCGGCGAAGTGAGAATTATAGGCCCCAACTTGGCCGCCGAAGGGGTCGGCGACATCGCCTTCGGACAGCCACGCAGCCAATATGCGATCTATGCCGATTACAAGATTCCAAAGCGGCCAGCGTTTTCGGCTGATGTTGCGCTTGTACACGAAAGTAGTGTTCCGGCGAGCGTGAATGACGCCGTCCAAGTGCAAGCCCAAACGGTGCTGAATGCTGGGGCCCGGTATCGGTTCAAAGTACTGGGCGCTCCCGCGACGCTACGCGTGCAGCTCCAGAACGCCACCAACTATAACTTCTGGTTCGTGGCGTCCAGTCCCGGGTTCTCCCAGTTCTCGCCGCGCAGCCTGTTCGGCTATCTGACCGTTGATATTTGATGGTTGGAGGCCGCGACAAACAACCCGATACGCTTCCTTCGCCGCTGCACTTCAATAGTGCCCGTCGTACTTTTCCCCTGCGCGCACCCTGACGTCGAGCCGATTTTCAGGCGGAGGCACTGGACACATGACGTACGAATTGACGGAGCAGTACGGATTGAACGCCTTATTGAAGTCTAAGACCGTTGCGCCACCTTTTGGCGCGGGTGCGTAGAGAAACCGTCCCCCGCCGTAAGACTCCCGACCGTTCGTCGGATCTTGAAACATGATGAACAGCTGGTCCTCGTCGATAAAGGATTTCAATCGAATGGTCTTACCTGCCCACTGGAACGTCACGTCTCCGGTTGATGTCATGGATTCCTTGGAATCGACGTGCGTGAGGGGTACGGGAACCAGTTCCGGTTTCGCATAGGCAGCGAACTGAGCTTTCACCCGGTAAGAAGAGCTAATTGGAAACCAGCTCGTGCCTTTGAAGCCGGCAATGGACGGATTCTCTGAGTCCCGAGCCAGCAGGTAGAAGTCATCGCCAATGGCGCGGACGGCAAAGCTGTAATTTCCGACCTTGACTCGTCCGAAGCCGCTCTTGGTCGCAAGGGCAGTGACGCTGGATGCCGCTTTACCGTCGACAGTTGCGTCCACGCGGTCCGCCGGCTCGAACTTAAACACGCCGGCCTGTCGAGTGACTGTGCCCAATCTACTCGGCGCCCGCGGCGGCAGAATCATGGTGGAACCTGAATCGCTACCGAGCGTCGTCGCGCCTTCTTCGAGTTTGAGGCGGCCGATCAACTCGAGCCATCCACCCGTCCGCACGTCCTTATCGAAGTCGTCCCGCCATTTCTGAATCTCCGCGGCGTACGCAGTATCGCCGGCATAGGCCGCAGGCGTCAGTAGCAACAGAGGCGCCAGTGAGAGCGCCATCCAGCGTCGGGGCCTTAGCATGGACTCGATTATCTCCCTATCCGCCAGAGGGGTATAGTCTGCCGCTAGAACGAGGATATTAGATGTCTAATCGGCGCGTCGGGACGAACGATCGGGGGGATCTATGTGGGGATCATTCAACGCCGTGATGCGGATTGTCAGCAGCCTGATTGGCATTGCGATGGTCTTTGGTGGCATCGTCTGGATACTGCAGGGCCTCAACCTGGCCTTCCGCGTTGGTTTTATGGTCGGCGACTTTCATTGGACGATTTACGGCGCGATCCTGGCGCTCATCGGCATCGCCCAAGTTGTCTGGAGCAATACTCGACAGCGCATTGGCTAACCTCACGACTGATCTTGCGGATTTGCGTTTCTGCGAGTGCCTATGACCGGCATGAGCTTGGCCAGGCGCCTCGTTGCCACCCTCCCCGTTGGGGTTCCAGGCCTTTTTAATCCCTGGCGGGATTGGTGTGACTTTGACACGCGGGCGAATGGCCCGACGAGGAAACTTGAACGATTGGCGGCACACCTGAGTTGTCAGCCGTACTTTATAATTTGCGGCGAGGCTGCAGGGCACTTGGGCTGCAGGCACAGCGGAATTGCTTTCACCAGCGAGCGCCTTCTTGTCGATCGAGCTATCCCTCGCGTAGGCCCTGTGAAAGCAAGGCTAACGAAGAGCAAGCTGTCCCTTTCAGAGCCTTCCGCGACTGTAGTGTGGCGAACCCTCTACGAGCTCAATATCGCAGAGAGAGTTGTGCTTTGGAATGCTTTGCCTTTGCATCCGCACGCTAAAGGTAATGTCCGAACCAATCGGACTCCGAACTCTGCGGAATTGTCGATCGGCACCCCGGCTTTACGGCTGCTGATCGATGCCTTTCCCCGTGCAAAGGTCATTCCGGTGGGGAAAAAAGCCGAGGGCTTGCTTCAAGCCATGGGGGTCGGTGCGGAACCGGCGTTGAGGCATCCAGCGTACGGCGGAGCCGCTGCATTTTCCAAAGGCCTATCGACGCTCGTCAATCTCTACCTCGATGATTGCGAACGGCGCGGTATCTTAGCTGGAAATAGGCGCTCCACCAGCCAACAGGCATTCTATTTCCGGCTGACTAGGGTGGATTAGGCCGTGAATCTGCAACGACGGCATGCTGTCACGACGTGGCCAAACGAGGCGCTACCGTGAAACGCGTTCTTGACAAGGTGTTGCTCCAGGACAATCCCGATGGCTACGCCCTCGTGGATCGAAGACCGTGTGTCTGGTGTCGTGGCTAAAGTGCAGCTGCGGAATCAGCTGCTGGCGGCGATGCCTGTGGGCGAGCTAGAGCCGCTGTTATCCGACCTGGAATGCGTGCCGCTGACCCCCGGTCAGGCCCTTTATGAGTCTGGCGGTCGGATTACTCATGCTTTTTTCCCTGCGACCTCTATTGTCTCGCTGCTTTACACAATGGCTGACGGCGCCACAGCGGAAGTCGCTGTGGTGGGCAGAGAAGGTGTTGTCGGGCTTGCGTTGGCTATGGGCGGCGATAGGACGTCGAGCCGAGCAAGCGTGCGGACCGCAGGCAATGCCTATCGGTTGGCGGCTGAAATTCTGAAACGGGAGTTCAACAAGGCTGGGGCGCTGCATGGGCTGCTGCTTCGGTATACGCAAGCGCTTCTGACGCAAATGGCTCAGACAGCAGTCTGTAATCGTTATCATAGCGTCGATCAGCAACTGTCTCGTTGGCTATTGCAGAGCCTGGACAGGTTGGATTCCATCGAGATCTGCATGACGCAGGAGCTGATCGCGAACACACTAGGGGTACGGCGCGAGGGGGTCAATGAGGCGGCCGGAAGATTGCAGGCGGAGGGTATGGTCCAGCTTCGCCATGGTCTGATCACCGTCCTGAATCGGAGCCGGTTGGAGCAGATGACGTGCGAATGCTACGGCGTGGTCAGGAAGGAATTCGACCGTCTACTCCCAGGTGCTCAACCAGGCGCCTCAAGCCTCGGTCCGTAGTCGTTCGTCGAGCGCCAGCCCGAGCGAGTAGCGACGAGTCACGGAACTTGGTGGGAGTCACCCAGATCCTTCCAATCGTAACGTGGAACCTGGATCCATTGCCCGTCCTTTAATTCAGGGACCTTGTGAACTCTCGTCTGATCGACGGTCATCTTGCCGTCCTTATCGCTAACCCAAAAGTCGATGTCGTAAATCTGGTCCTTGGTGCCGACGACG
>Ga0181526_10002870_pt1 | contig 14528 bp, 7 predicted proteins | sample PEATcosm2014_Bin_35_FD_119750 | JGI IMG/M metagenome (GOLD analysis project Ga0181526, IMG submission 119750) | Peatland microbial communities from MTU Mesocosm Facility, Houghton, MI, USA - PEATcosm2014_Bin06_30_metaG | ecosystem: Environmental > Terrestrial > Soil > Wetlands > Peat | place...
ACACTCGAAATCATAAAAAATTGATTCACGGTGTGGAAATCGGTGTTGGCGAATCGGTTCAAGGGCATGGTTACGGAATGCCATTGACCGTCATGCGGGAACCAGAACTCCGAACTCGAGTCGGTCCCCAAGGGAAGGTAGAAGGGTCCGCTCTCGCCGGCCACGGAACTGGCGATTCCCACCTGCATGGGGGTGGTGTCTCCGGCGGTGGTGCGAATGTCAAAGTGGAGATTGCCATCCGAGTAGTTCATCATGTTTCGGAAATTCGGAACGAAGGCTCCCATGCCGAACCAGTTGCCCGCGGCAATATCGAACGACCAGCAGGAGGTGCCTTCGGATGGCGCTGGCGGGTTGGTGCTCGCAGTCATGTTGTTCCAGAGGTAGAGTGCGGCATTCGTTCCGTAGGCAAAATTCGGTTCCAGGCCCGTTCCGTAGGTCAGTGAGTCGTTGACCGGCGTGATCCCTGCAAAAACTCCAAAGTTGCCGGTTTCCGCAGTGTTGTTGCCGAAATACAACTGCGTGAACCCATTGTCAGTCAGCTTGATATAATCGACATACAGCTTGGCCGGGAAGGGGGCCGTGACTGCGGCGGGACTGTACACCCCCGTATAGGAAGGATCATAGCCACCGATGGCAAGGTTCAGTATCAGAAACATCGGCTGCCGAAACATGGGGATTGGGGTGATATCCCATGAGCCGAAGGGGACGTTGTCGAGAGAAAACGTGAGGTTCGTCGGTGTCCATGCCATCTGGTAGAGATGATAATCCTGGGTCAAGTCCTCCGGGGCCGTGAGCCACGCCGCAGCATTCACAGCGTTGTTATTGGTATCTGCGTAGTGTATCGCACTGTCTATCAGTTCCTGCTGGATGTTCGAAGCAATCCCGGCGGCGGAGCCCAACTCCATAATGTCCAGCTCCCCACACTCGGGCCAGGCGATGGCGCCGGCGTTATTGCCCATCATCCAAAAGGCGGGCCACAATCCATTGGCAGTATTGGGGACTTTGATCCGGGCTTCGAGATTGCCGTACTTGAATGCGAATCGTCCCTGCGTGAGCATACGCGCGGACGTGAATGAGTTTCCCATATAATTGGTAACGTCAGCTTCAATCACAAGATTCCCATTCGTAATGTAAGAATTCTGGTGCTGGGCGGTGTCATATTCGAATTGGCCGTTGCCCCAACCACTGCCGCCAACGTCATAGGTCCACGTATTGGGATCGATCACGCCGCCAGTAAAGTCCTCCAACCATAGGACACCACTGATGTTGGTAGAAACTTGAGCCAGGATGGTGGCGGCGCTGCTCTGGCCGTTGGGAGAAATCGCGATAATTGACACGAAATAGGTATCGCCGGACGTCAGACCGGAGATGACGGTGCTGGTCACAAGGCCGAGGTTGATTGAGTTGGTCGTCGTGCTGTTAGTATCAACGTAGAGGACTTCGTAGCCGGTCACACCCTGCGACGTGCTGGCGTTCCATGTCAGGCTGATGGCATTTGTGGTTCCCGACGGAACCTGTTGCAGATTCGAGGGGGGCAGGACAACGACAGGCGGAATTAGCAAGCGTAAGAACGTCGCGCTGTTGGTCATCGGGGTCAGGAACGACTTGGTGGTGCCATCTCCCAGGATCATCGGAAAATTGTTGGTACTCCAAGGCAGCGCTGCCAGGTTGGTGGTTGATTGGGGGCAATACTGAACGCCGACGGTGCTCGGCCAACTGATTTGGGCCATCGGCAGGCTGGCCACGACAAGGACATTGGTTACGGCGGGGGTACCGGGGCTGGAACTGCCGCTTCCGAGCAGGACGTCATCCAAATCAATCCTGGCCGACTGGCTGGGGATCGCCGCGCCCGCAAAGTGGAAATAGATGGTCGCCGACGTCGCGCTGGCAGGGGCGGTAACGGAGTTGCTTATTGCGGCGTAAGTGTTGTTTCCGGGAGTATAAGCTTGGTAGCCCGTGTCTCCGCCGGTATTCCACAGAATTCGCCACTGTGCGTTCTCGCCCTGACTGCCCGTCAGCGCGCTGGCGTAGAAAGTGAACGGGTAGATGGTCCCTCCCGTCACGGGAATACCGGACTGATTAAACTGAACCACCGGCCCAGCACCGGTGCTGGCCAGATAGACTTCGAAGTTGTACGAGCCGTTGTGCGGGTTGTCGTTGGTGCGAACCCCATACACCGGGCCGCCGGCGGCCGTATCCACAGTCCAACCGGTGGCGCTGCTTCCGGTTCCGCTTTCGAATCCTCCATTCGAGGGTAGCGCAGAAGTCTCGGGGGTACCCGGAACGATGTCCAAAAGCTGATAGCTGCGCGCACCGCTCGGGAAAAGATCAAAATAGGTGTTTGTCAGGCCATTGCCAGCCGCCACGACGAGATCGGTCCATGCTGTGGCTGGGTTGGAGGACCATTGGAGGTGGTAGGTATCGTTGGTGTTTTCAAGCCAACTCAACTGAACACCGGTCTGAAGGTTGAGTTGCACTTGTGCTCTGCTCACTCCCGTACCAATAACAAACACCAAGGCGATCACTGCGAGATGGATGGGAAGTGCTTGCTTTAAGGTGACGTTCATCATGAGTGATCCTTCAGGGCGTGTTGCCAGCGTCCTGGCCATTGCCAAAGCCCCATCCGCCAATGTCATAAGTCCACGTGCCAGTATCGCTCACGTCGCCATTGAACCCATCAAAGTTGTTCTCAACGACATACTCATACCCTGACTCCTGTTTGTTTTTGGCTTCGGTCACGGAATAGCCCAAATGACGCTGAATGTAGTATATGTTATTATAATTAAGATTGTTGTGTCAATGTTTTTATCACGGAAAAGCCGGCTATTCTCTACATCCGCTACTGCGCCCGACTGAAACACACAGCGGTAACTATGACCACTGGGAGTCGCCAACTACAAATATAAACCCGACGTTTACGCTATCCCGGGTACGGTGTTGTTCGGCAAACCTTCGTCCATCTGCCAGGCTCGGGTAAACTAATCAGGGTCGGCTCGGGTGATCGAAGAAAATGGCGTTGCCAGCAAAAGCCAACAGCAACTTTTTACAACGTGCCTTGCGAGCGACACATCGGCAATCTCTCTGAAGGACATGTTCTCACTCTAAAGCCAAGCCGTTTTAACTGAAATTCCCCATTTACATATGCGGCGGTACTGGTGCTTCTGGATTGAGGGGTTAGTCTCACCTTGGTTACAACTCCGAATCGTCACAAAGCCCTTACGGATTGCAGCCAGCGTTCGCTTTTGTAACCACCGGCCGGTGTGCCTTGCCGGGATGGATTCTAACGACTTGCTCACCTGTCGCCGATGGTTCAAACTTTGGAACGAAGGCGGCGCAGCTAAACAGTGAAATTCTTCATTCCAGCAGCAGACTCTGTTGAGCAGGAAGAGCAGGCGTATAATGGAATCAAGGCATTCCTCGGCAAAGAACTTGGCGCGGAATTCTCTGACCGTCGTGTTTACCTTCTTCGTTGGCGTCACGATGGCAAGGAGCACGTAGCTGAGGTCGGTAAAACTACGAAATTCAATGGGGAGTTGGTAATTGCGATTCTTCATGTGCCTCTATGTGAACTTTATCTTGTTTGCACGCCAAGCCGTGGTGTGCTGCGTGGTATGTCTATTTTGGTGGGAGGCTATTCAGTGAACGAATTCGTTGATTTCGACAGCAAAGAGCCAGTGATGAACGCGCCGCCCACGTGATACCAAACGTGTTGAGATCACCATTCAGACAAGTCCCCTGATTGCAGCGTAGTCGCACAAAACAGCCGGCGGCGATGTTTTCAGCGAAACCCCACCCCCAAGATTGAGTCAAACCCCTCACGGCAGCCAGGCGCAACCGTCTCGTGTTTCCCTTCGGCTCCGCATGAACTGCATGATGCACACCAAGCCAGTGGTAATGAATATCAGGCTATGTGGTTAATACCAGTTTCAGTTTGAAATTGCACTGTAGCGGTGCCCTATGAGCGCCGTTCCGTTGGCCCAACGGCGGTCACAGACCGCCGCTACAATTATCAGCGAATGGTGCCATTTCAAACCAGAGGTGGTATAAAGCTATATCTTAACCGCCAAAAGAGGCCACAGAAGTGGCCACTACAACTCCTGGCCTTCCGCCCTGGCGCCATTCCTATACAGACTGTTCAAATTCATGGCCACATTTGCCGGGATGTCGACAGTTCACAGGATCAAGGGTTGTGATGCAATGTGGTTTCGATGATTTCAATTTGCTGCTGCGCCGAACTATTCGCAGGGTCAAGTTGTAAAACGGTGCGAAACTCGGCCAGCGCCTGGTCGAGTTTCTTGTGAGCGGCCAGGATTGCTCCCAGAGATAAATGAGCTGGAGCAAAGTCCGGACGATAACGAACTGCCTCCGCAAATTCCCCTTGCGCTTCCTCAGTTTTCCCGTTTGCCGCCAATTCAATTCCCAGCATGTAATGCGCCTGCCAAAAGTCAGGTTTGGCTTTAAGCAGCGCGCGCAGGTCGGCCATGGCTTCATCCCACCGATATAAAGCGGCAGCCGCGTTGGCACGATTGAAATAATCGGGCGGACCCTCCGGCTCCAGATTCGCGGCTTTCTGATAACTGGCCATTGCCGCACTCGTTTCCCCCTGATTTTGCTGTAGAAATCCCAGATTCAGATACGTGTCCACATAGTCGGGATTTGACCGGATCGCTCGCTTGAACCAATGGATGGCCTCTGCGGTTTTTTGTTGATTCGCAAGAAGTTCTCCCATGGCATCCTGGGCTTCCGCATAATCGTTTCGGATGGCAATGGCGCGGGAAAAATAATCGGCGGCTTCACTGATTTTCCCTTCGCGGACCAGCAATGTGCCAGTATAATAATAGGCCGCCGGCAACTGTGGAACAAGTTCGCAACAACGTTTGGCTTCCACGAGGGCTTGTGCCAGGTAACCCCCTTTTTCCAGAAAACTCTCAAAATTCACATGCAAACAGAAGTCATCCGGTGCCAATGCCAGGGCCTGCTCATACATCTGCCGGGCCTGCTCGGGCGTTTGGGTGTTCATCATGGACTTTACTTCATCAAATTTCGCCTCGTACGTCTTGAGATTGGCGGCGTGGTTGAACTGTCCGGTGAACGGCGGCGACATGATGCGGTTCAGAATAGGCTGCCAGACCCGTCGGCGATCCCAAACGGTAACCGCGAGGCGGCGATCGCATACTTCCGCGGATGCCCAGTTTCCCTTGTCGTGGGCAGTAATCGCATTTGGAAATAGTTTTCTCGCCTGTTCGGCAAAGTTAAGTGCCAGCAGATAATTGCCGGCGAAATTCAAATGCACATGTTCGTAAAACAATTCCAATCCTGGAATTCCGTCCGGGGAACTTTGCGCCAGGGCATTGGCTGCATCCAACAAAAAGACACCCTGCCCGACATGGCGGGATGCCACTTCCTTGATGGCCGAATTGATGCGCGTGTCCGCCCGAAAATCGAGCGCATCGTAATCTCTTGCCAATTCAAAATCACGCCGGGCTTGATCATCATTGGTCAACGCGAGGTCGCATCTTCCCATGCGAAACTGTAATTCAGCGAACTGCGGGTCAATCTCAGCCGCCTTGCGATACAAAGCCAAAGCATTCCTATAAGAGCCGGCGGTTTCATTTGTAATGCCTGCTTCAAAAATTTCATTCCATGCGGATAATCGGTTCGTGCTTAAATCGGGCGCATGGATTGAAGCAAATGGCGCGCAATCCTTTAGATCAACCGCCACCGTGCTTAAAACAACCGGTACGCCCGCCCGGTGCGCCGTGCGCATAATATCTTCCAGATTTCCCCCGAAATTTGCATAAGCCCGCAGCCTGGCCGGATCGTCATATCCTATGCGGCCATTCATGAACATCTGCATGCCGCCCCATTCTTTCGGAGTTGACGAATTACCTCTGACTCGCCGGATGACATTGTCCAGCAATTGCCCGGTCCGGGTGGCCTTGATGGCGAGAACGGTACGGATGATTCCCAGAGGCGGCGCCTGCAGTCCATATGCCGTTTCCGCGCCAAAGGGAGGCGGCGCCTTGTTCCCGCCCGCGAAATCAGCGGCGAACGGAACCATCTTGATTGCACCAAAGGGGCCTACCATTTCGTTATTGCCCGTGTAAACGACCCATAAATCACCCTGATGTCGGGCGCAATCCCGTGCAATCGGCAGAATGACGTTTGAATCAATCGCAGTAATCGCAACGCAAACCACCTCAAAATCTGTCCCGGGAAAACGGTCGCGCAGCAATACCTGCAAATATCTGCCAAAACCGTAACTTGAATCCGGGTCTCCCAAAGCGGCCGATTCGCCGAACAAAAATATCCGATATGTGTTGGTTGATTTCCTGGCAGCGAATCGAAATGCTGGAATTGTGCGAGCGATGGCCGGCGGAAAGAACCGGGAACCGAACTTCTCATTCGGCACATAAAAATCCCGTCCGTCAACCCGGATGCGGCTGAAAAAACCGGTGTCGTAGCCATATCCCCCCAGACGCAGTCCAAGTTCAAGGCCGCCCAAAATGAGCAGGGGAGTGAAAAGCATCGCAAAAAGGCGCATCAGCCACAAACGACGCCTTGAAACAGGGGTTGTAGGAATCATAGGGGTGACTTTCGGAGGGAATCGCTCATGTTTGGCCGATTCGACTTGTCATAACGCATTAAGGCTGTAAGCTGCCTAAAGACAACATGATACACATATTTCATAATCAAAAACCACCATTTCAACCCGGCAATTTGACACATACAAAAAACTTATTCGTTTATTTTGAAAAAAACTATTGACAAAATCAACCTGTTATAGTAGAAAGTATCACGTTGCGGTTAATATCATTTAAGTAAACAACGACAAACACTAAACAACCGTATGAAAATGTTAAGTAAAAAAATCGGCGGCAGCGTTGCGATTGCCGCAGTGCTCGCATTCAGCGCATCAACCGTTCAGGCACAAAACCTTCTTGTCGATCCAAACTTTGATGGTCCCTTCACGGTGAACCCAATCACTCTCACCTCTGGTCCCGGCAATACTTCCGGCGTCAATCAGGGTTGGGCGCTTTTTGACAGCGCCAATCAGAATGATATGAGTCTCGTTTCCGGCTCCCCGTACGGTTCGGCCACCTATGCCATGAATGAGACACTGGCTGCAGGCAATGACTGGGAAACCCCAGGAGCCTATCAGATCGTGAGCGGTATCACTCCAGGTCAACAATATACGCTTACTGTAGAGGCATGGACCGATACCGGTTTTATTTGGGTGGGTGGCCTCGTTCAGCTTGGCTTTGAGACTCCCACCTTGGGTGGTGCAACCACCGTGGAGAATCCTGGCAACACCCTTGGCATCACCGCAAATGTGCCAATCGGTGTTTGGACTCAATATTCTGTTACGGCTACCGCGCCCGCGGGATGCACAGATGCCATAGTGTATCTCATGTGTCAGGACTACAATAATATAACCTATAATGAACCTATTCCAACTGGGGAAGAGATATTCTATGATGATGCTGTCCTTACACAAGTACCGGAACCTTCGACCTTGGCGCTTCTCGCTATGGGGCTGGGTATGCCGTTCTACTTCTTGCGCCGGAAAAGCTGATTTGGATCAAGTTTGACATTAAGCCACCCGATAATGAATCGGGTGGTTTTTTTGTTTTGCAACTTTTTTAAATGAGCCGTTGAACCCGGTCAAACCGGCAAACTTGGTGAATTTGGAGTTTGGGCGGATGAAATTCATGCGGAATATCTCGAACGGTGGCTGGGGCGCATCGGGGAACAGGTGCCAGGGTCGCCCTTTGCCAGCACATTCCTTCACAACAATGGTAAGATATGCTTAAAAAGTGTGGCGGGAAATAGGGCTGACTCTGTTACGACTTGCGCAGGATGGCGCAACCGACGAAATCGCCTGATTCCAGCATTCAAGACAGGCCGCACCAGACCGAAAATAAACGTTGACACTTAATTATAAATGTTGACACTTAACCCTGTGCGTGATATAAATCATTACAAGTTCATTAACAACCAATAAAAACTGAATTAATTGCCATGAGTATTTTTAAAACCAATCTTTGGCTGTCCGGTTCGTCGGCTCAATCCGACGCACGTTCGGCAAACTCAAGAGTTAACAATCGGGTCTACGTGGCCTTGCTTGCCGGCCTCATTTTGTTCGGCAGTGGCGCCAAGGCCCAAAACGTCCTGATTAACCCCGGGGCCGAAACGGGGGATTTGACCGGGTGGAATGTCTCACCTACCGGTTATAATTATGTCGTTTCAACCAACGGTACGATACCCAACAGCGGAACCAGCAATTTTCTGGCTCATTCCGGGGCGTGGACGTTTCAGATGTTCGACACCACAGGCACTGAAGGGGCGCCCACGGCGAGCCTTTATCAGGATTTTGCCGCCGACAATGGGTCGCAGTGGTCGGCCAGTTGTTGGGCCATCTGTTATGCGTCAAACTACTTCTCCACAGCCATCGCTTATATGAGCGTTGCCTTTTATGATACGAACAACAACGTGTTGACTGACACCAACATTCCTAGCGCTACCTATGGAGTGTATGGATCAGCGGTTCTTGATCCGTTAGGCTACTTGGGGAGCCTTGGTTATGTTATTACTCCGCCCCAGGCCACAGACGCAAGCGGCTGGCTGTATCTTCCGGCGACAAACTTTTATTACGGCTACACACCGCCGCTGGGAAGCGTGGGGAATCCAGCACCCGGTAATGAGGTGGAATCTGGTTACGAAAGCCCCGTGCCAACAACCCTTACTGCGCCCCCCGGCACGGTATTCGTTCGCTATCAACTTGAATTTGATAATTCGGCAGATGCCGGAGGCGACGTTTACTGGGACGACTGCGTTTTGGACAAGCTGGTGGGAAGTGATCCCGACATTACCAATCCGCCAGTGGCTCTGACGGTTTATGCCGGCTTGCCGGCGTCGTTCACGGTGGGACAGAAAACCGCGTACGTTGGCGAAAAGGTCTCATTTCAATGGCAGGAGAATGGAACCAACCTGCCAGGGCCGGTTAACGATATTAATGGCAAGACTACACTCCAAACTTTGTCCTTTACAAACTGTCAAGCGGTTGACCAAGGCCTGTACGACGTGGTGGTCACAGACATAAACACACACACTTCGCCGTCCACCACCAATTCCATTCGCAGTGTTCCCGTGCAATTGACAGTATTAACTTTGACTTGTTTACAGAAGGCCAACGTTTTGGGTCCTAATGCCGGTTTTGAAAACAATCCGCTTTGGGCTCCATGGGAAATTTTCAACGGTTGTTATTTTGCAACTACGAATAATACCTATGACGGGATTACTCCGGTCAATGTTTATGACGGGAATTCGGTGGCAGAGGTTGGTGCCAATGGCGACCGCGATAACGGTTTCCATCACGCGTTCGGAACCGGGGCCAACTGTACAATCGTCACTAACGTCACCCCCGGCAGTTGGTGGAAGGCGGGCGGTTGGGCCTACATATCGAGTTCAAATGATTTTACCGCCGGCAATACCTGTCGGCTCCAGATTTGGTTCAAGGATGCAACTGGAACTGCGGTTCCTGGCACTCCGACTTACGAATCGTTCAAGATTTATGGTCTGGCTTATACTAATGCAAATATGACATATTGTTGTATTGATGCGAGCAGCCCTGATAATGGCGTGTGTGGTTTAACCCATGCCCAGTTGCCGAGGGATCATTGGTGCTATTTGGCGGTATCGAATGTGGTCGATAACTCCGGAATCGGGCTGGAGGACGATCTTCCCTACGACACTTTGCCTAACGGCCTCTTCATGGTGCCGACCAACACAACCCCGCCGGTGACCCAGATTAATTATCAAGTGTATGAGTATTGTCCTCAATCCACAGACGTAGACGTGGACGATGGACAATCCGGTCCCACCGGCGGCTATCTTGGTAATGCTACCGATGCTGTATATTGGGACGATATGCAGCTTTTTCTGGTTGCGGCGGCAACAAATGGCATTGCGGAGCATTTTCCTGTTAGCGTGTCGGTTAGCGGGACCAATATCAACCTGTCGTTCCCAGCCAGCGCCGGGCTTGACTATTCAGTTCTCTACAAAACCAACCTGACGGACGCCACCTGGAGTGTGCTGGTGAATAATATTACGGACCTTTGCACCAACACTACGGTCACAGTAACCGATCCTATTACTGCGCAGCACCGATTCTATCAGGTGGCAGTACAGTAAGGAAAAATCATGGTGCTGGCGGCCGGCCTGCCGTTGCAGGCAGGCCGCCGGTTTAAATTAGACCTGAAAAACAACGGATTGATTGAAACGGGCATGAATATGAATAAAATCAGCAAAGATAAAAATTCCGGCCTGGGCTTTGGCGGACGTGATGGAAATTCAAGCTGGAAACTAAAAACCAGGGGCAATGCTTTTACTTTGATTGAACTGCTGGTGGTGATTGCCATAATCGCCGTCCTTGCGGCGATGTTGTTGCCGGCATTGAACGCTGCCCAGCAGAGAGCCAAAGCGATATCATGCATGAATAATATGAAGCAGGTGACTTTGGGTTGGACCGAGTACGCCGCTGACAACGAAAACAGACTTGCGCCCAACGGGCAGCAAAGCACACAGGCCCCGACCCCAACCGACCCCAGCTATCTACCCGGGGGGGCGAATTCTCAATGGTGTCCGGGTCTGGTGAGTGGAACCGTTCCGTCTGCAATACCTTTAATGCCCAATTTTATTCAAGCGGGACTGATTTATCCATATGTCAACGATACCACTCCCTACGCTTGCCCGTCGGATATGAGAACCTTTAAGTACGCGGGCACCACTTATCCCCAGGCTCGCGGTAGTTCGATGAATTGTTGCATAAATCCAATACCACCATTGGTTAAATGGAACGGTCCTGGGGTGAAAGTATTTTACAGGGACACGGATTTCCTCTTCCCCGGCCCTTCCACGACATTCGTTTTAATAGATGAAGATGAAAATTCCCTTAATGATACTCTTTTTTGTTGCAGTCCAAACGACCCTAATCATTGGCAGGATATTCCGGCGGTGCGCCATGTTCGTGGCGGTGGTTTGTCATTTGCCGACGGGCACTCGGAAATCAGGAGATGGTCTGATAAATATCTTTTGCAGATTCCGCCACCAGCCAACGGTATTGCCAGTGACCCGAATTCCCCGGATAACGGTTGGCTTGAATCATGCGTAACAGTCTTGACACCATAACGCACACTATCGCTCTCAATGATGTATTCCCAGAATAGCTTTTCTGGCAGGAGCAGTTGGTGGGTCGTGATCTAACAGATTGTTGCTGGTTCACGGGTTGTTCGTTGTGGCTGCGCTGGGAACCATATTTTACTTCAATTTTAAAAGCTCATTGGTGGCGGATGGTTCACCGGCTGCAACCGCTTTGGTAAAATAATTGCGGGCTTTGTCCAAATCTTTTGGCACGCTGCCGCCAAAACGCCCTGCAAATTAATCCCAACCACGTGGAAGCTCATATCGACCTCGGCGATGCTCGAATTCAAAAGGACAGAGTGGACGAAGCGATTGTTCATTACCAAAAGGCGCTGCAAATCACACCCAACAATCTGGCAGCCCAAAACAGCTTGGCCTGGGTTGTGGCGATTGCGCCGGAGGCGTCACTGCGCGACGGTCGCGAGGCTGTGAAACTGGCCCAACAGGCAAATCAGCTTGCCGGCGGAGAAAATCCGATCATTCTTCACACGCTCGCCGCCGCCTGCGCCGAGGCCGAGCGATTTTCCGAAGACGTGGAAACCGCGCAGCGCGCTCTGCAACTGGCCGAGACGCAGTCCAACACCACACTGGCCGGTGCCATTCGATCACAGACGAAGCTCTATCAAGCAGACCTCCCGTTCCACTTACACTGAACAAACACCCTGAAGATATCATAAAGATATCCCGACAATTGATCGGATAAAAACGGGATTGTTTTACAAAGGCATAATTCCACCGCTTTTCAGCAGGACTTGAAATTGGGACGGATGCCATCAACTCGCCGGCGTCCGCAGCCAACGACTTGTCGCGGACCTAGAAGCGCGTCGGGACTAACAACCCAACCGCAGGGGGCGTCATTCCGCCAAGGTCGGATTGATAGAAGAAGTAATTGTAAGTGCCGGGCCAAAAAGTCGTGATATCCAAAGTGTTTTCCCATTTGATCCAGTTCACGGAACCATCCACTGTCAAATGGTTGCCGCCGTCCGGGATTTGCGCGCCCGGCCGCTGGTGGGCAACGAAACCGCGAGTACTACCTCCCCACGGATTTAGCGGCGGATTTTTATATTTGCAAATCAAATCCGCCGCGAGCACCCAAACCGCTCTGGAATTGGCCAGTTTTATCGGACTGCACGACTTAATGCCGCCAGGGTAAGCCGGATTATACCACCAATAGATGCCGCCAAAATACTGATAACCGATTTGCCATTGAGGTCCCCCTGTGCCGCCAGGGTTTGCGTTGTAAAATGTCCCATAGTCTAAAAGGTCCGGGCAACACCAGATTGAAGCGGTATTGGTGTCGGTCACATCCAGGTTGACATCCTTGGCCATATCTGCTCCCGGCGGGTTAATGGCGGTTTGGTTAAACGTCTGCGGTGTGGCAGGGGGGGCATTAGGGAGGGCCGGTAGCGCCGAAACGACATAATCATTGTTATTGCCCGCATAAACCGTCATGCCAATCCCGATCTGCCGGAGATTGTTGCCACAGGCAATTCGCTTTCCCCTCTCTTTGGCTTGCGACAACGCAGGCAGTAACATTGCCGCTAGAACCGCGATGATGGCAATCACCACCAACAGCTCAATCAAGGTGAAGGCCCGCCTGCGCTGAGAGTTCGCTTCGAATGCGCCGCCTGACATGGGTTTCAAGCTGCGCATCTCGTGTCTTGCAACCCGACGCCTTGCGTTGAAGGGAGCAGGGTTCCAACTTTGAAGCAAGTTTGCATCGGTTGACTCTTAACCCGACATTTCCCATATGGCCTTACGCCCCACGCCCATCCGGCCGATTCAGTCTCATTGACTAACGTTGTATCATCTATAATTGATATTTCCCATTTGGGTTCTTGCCCACGATCCAAGTGGGCTTTTTTCGTGATTCTCTTGCCTCGCCTCAGGTTTGCAAGCCCTTTTCCCAGTCCGCCCTCGGTTTTTCTCTGGCACAGGGGCGTGTTCCGATGCCTTTTTGGACTCCAATGCCCTTTTTCTCCCGGATGAAAAGACACCTCCTCCGCGGCAACCGTTGTTTATCGTGCGAATCCTTTCACTTTTCGCTTTATCCGGATGCCGCTGCAGGCAATCTCAGCCGCCTAATGCCTTCCAGAATGGCCCGGAACAACTCTCGCGGGGCGAGCGCGATTAATAAACGCAGCTTCATGGTGAACTTTGATTCCGGGAAGCGGGTTGCATTCAAGCAAATCAGTTTTCAGTGCGGCGCGGATTTTTTGCCGAACTGCGGATCAATTTTCAACTGCAGCGCCAGTACAAAACCCGGAATCGTCGAGCAGATGGCCCACACGAAAAAATGTTTGTAGCCGACGATGTCCACCACCCAACCGCTCCACATGCCGGGTATCATCATGCCCAGCGCCATGAAGCCGGTGCAGATGGCATAGTGCGCCGTCCGGTGCGGGCCGTCCGCAAAATAAAGCAGGTAAAGCATGAACGCGGTGAAGCCGAAGCCGTAGCCGAACTGTTCGACCGCGACCGCGCCGCAGGCGACGAGAAAATTTTCCGGCTGCGTGAAGGAAAGAAAAATAAAAGCGAGTTTCGGCAGATACATCGAGCCGACCATGATCGGCAGCATTTTTTTGAGGCCGTATTTCGCCGCCGAAAATCCGCCGAGCAGACCGCCGCACGTCAGCGCGAGAATGCCAAAGGTGCCATAAACCAACCCGACCTGGCTCGTGGCCAAACCCAGCCCGCCGGCGGCGCGGCTGTCGAGCAGGAATGGCGAAATCACCTTCACCAATTGCGCTTCATCAAAGCGGTAAAATAAAATGAAGGCCATCGCCATGAAAATTCCCGGCTTCTGAAAAAACGAGCCGAGCGTGGCGAAAAATTCACCGAGCAGACTTTTATGGGTGACCACCGGGCCGTCGTTCGGCGGGTGCGGCAGCATAATGCTGTGCCAGCAACTGAACATGAGAAAAAGTCCGGCGACGGCGAAAAGCGTGATGGACCACGCGAGCGGGATGTTGCCGGAGCTGGTCAGAAAAATGACCGAAGCATCCCGCTTTAATTTGGGGTCAAGCTGGATGACGGCCATCGCGGGCCGGTCCCAGTTCGTGGCGTTGAACACAAAATGCTCGCCTTCCATCAGCCGGAAGCCCTTGTCGCTTTTGCCGAGGCCAACGTATTCAAGGCCGCTTGGCTGGCGCGCGAAATTGACGGCGATGGCCTTGCCCGCCGGCGGCGGCTGCGACAGCGCAAAATAAATCACGCCAAGATTTCCAGCGGTGGCAGCGGCGGCCTTGGTTCTTTCCGGCTTCGGAAAATGCGCCGTCAGAAAAGTCCGCAGCGGTCCGGAAAAGTTTTTCGTCCACCAGGAATCG
>Ga0181526_10002871_pt1 | contig 14522 bp, 10 predicted proteins | sample PEATcosm2014_Bin_35_FD_119750 | JGI IMG/M metagenome (GOLD analysis project Ga0181526, IMG submission 119750) | Peatland microbial communities from MTU Mesocosm Facility, Houghton, MI, USA - PEATcosm2014_Bin06_30_metaG | ecosystem: Environmental > Terrestrial > Soil > Wetlands > Peat | place...
GACCATGAAGATGGCGATCGCCAATTCCGGATGCCGGGCCGCCGCTGTGGACCTCATCAACGCGTGGGGCCCGGGCCACTCCGAGATCGATGCCGTGGAAGCTGCCTGCCTTCGCAAGTTCTTCGGGGCGCGCCTCGGCAGCATCCCTGCTGTTTCACTCAAGGGGGCCATTGGGAATCCGCTGGGTGCCGCGGGAAGCATCCAGGTGGCAAGCGCGGCGCTCTCCCTGCAGACGGGTCGCGTACCGCCGACGGTGAATTGGGAGACGCCCGACCCGGAATGTCCCTTGAACCTCAGCGCAAACGCGCGTGACGTCGGGTGCTCGATCGCCCTCGTGAATGCGCACGGCTTGGGTGGCACAAACGCGTCCATGGTCCTCCTGCGGGCATGAACCTGGTAAATATAGCCGCGATTGTTGTCAGCGTTGGAGTCGGATTCGGCGTTGTCTACGCGAACCCTAAGAGGGGAATTAACAGGGCTTTTTTTCTCGTATCCATAGCCGTGGGGGCGTGGCTGCTCTGCCTTAACTGGCTCTCAAGCCCTGCAAATGGCGATCCGGAGCTCTGGATAAGGATCACCAACGCGATTGCGGCCTTCATGCCTTTCCTCCTCTGGATCATAAAGGATTGCGCAAAGGGGGCGGAATTCGGGTGGCGGAGCGCGCGCAGAGGTTGGGCCTGGCTTCTGGCTGCGCTGTTCGTAGCCTCGCTCTGCTTTACCCATTACTTCATCCCGGTCGAGTCGACCCGGGAGCATCACCTGCGCGGAGCTGGATGGATCGTCTACGGCGTGGTGACCGGGGCCAGCTATCTGATTCTCCTGGCCCAGACGATCTTCGATCTGCGGACGCGCTCCGGCATCCAGAAGATCGAGCTTCAGACACTTATGTTTGGTGGGACAGCCGCGGGATTTGTCGGTGTTACCCTCATGTCAATGGGGCCGTTTTTCGGGATTCTGGCTCCATCCCACTCCGTCCCGATGGTGATCGTCGTCTTCTATTCGTTCACGGCCTGGGGAATCACGACCCAGAAGATCTTTGACGCGCGTGATTTCATCCGGTCCGGACTTCAGATCGCCTTGTCGATTGGCATTGTCGCGGTCCTCATCGGTCTCGCATTCAATGTCGACCCCCAGGTCGTGCCCCGCCCCTTGGTTGTCATTGCCTGCGCTGCCCTGATAACCGTCGTCTTCAACCAGTTCAACAGCCGGATCCTGAGCGCGACCCAGATGGGCGGCGACCGTGACGCCGAGGCCATCCGCACGGCCATTCTCGCGTCGGGCAGGGACGAATTTGATCACGCCACCCTGGTCCGCCGCTTCGGCGGAATACTGTGCAATTGGGGCGGGGTGGACCATGCCTATTTCCTTGATGGCAAGAAGGACACGTTCACTTGCGGGGATATCGTGCTGGGTGCGAACTCCCCGGCGGGCGCGGAGCTGCTTTCGGCCAAATGGGCGACGCCTGAGAGCCTTCAGCGCCAGCGCGAGGCGGTTGGGAGGCGCGAGCTCCTGAAGTTCATGAGGACCCACAGGCTGGGGGTCCTGGTCTGCGGGCCCAGCGACGAGGGCCTCGCGCCCTTCATGATCGGCCTCGAGGTCCGGCGAAACAGGGCCCCATTCACCTGGTCCGAGGTCAAGCTGCTCCAGGAATGGGCCTCGGTCATCGAAAACATCCTTTCGCGCATAAACCTGACCCAGCACGCGCGGGAGTCCGAGCAGCTGAGGACGGCGGGCCTCCTGGGGGCGAGCCTTGCCCACGAGATCCGCAATCCCCTGGTCACGCTCAAGACGATCGCACAGTCCGCCAAGTCGCGCTTCAACGACCCGGAATTCAGGCGGCTCCTGATAGACCTCGTGCCCACCGAGATCGAGCGCATTGAGGGGCTTGTCAGCGGGCTCATGGACCTTGGCCGGCCCCAGCATCCGCATTTCGAGCTTTTCGGGCTGAACGAGGTCGTCGAGACGAGCGTCAAGCTGGTCCGTCCGAAGGCCCAGGATGAGTCGGTTTCCCTCAGCTGCGCCTTGGCTGCCAGCCCCGACGTCGTCAACGCGGACCGGGCATCCATCAGGCAGGTCATCCTGAACCTGGTCATGAACGCGATCCAGGCCGTCTCGGAGATCGAGGGAAGGCGCGAGGTCGTGGTTCGGACTGCCGGGTCCAACGGATCCGTAGTCCTTGAGGTTAGCGACAACGGACCCGGGATGCCGCCCGAGGTCCGCGAGAGGATGTTCCAGCCGTTCACGACCAGCAACAAGACCAGCGGCATCGGCCTGGGCCTGGCCATTACTGCAGATCTTGTAAAACTGCACCATGGGCAGATATCATTGATTGACGGAGACGCAGTCGGCACAACGTTTCGTGTGACTCTTCCATGTCGGCAACCTTCATAATAACGACGCAGGATCCCCAGCTCGCGGCGGAGTGGGCCAGGCAGCTCCCCGAGCCGCCGGCCGCGCACCGCAGCGGGGAGGCGCTGGCGCGCGAATTGCGCCGGCCCGGGGCGCGCGTCTGGATCCGCGACATTTGCGACACGGACGCGCCGAAGGCCGCGCATCCGGACACGGTCGTCGTCGTGGTCGGTGAGCCCAGGAGCGTCCCGTTTGAGGAGGCAAAGGGGGACCCCTCCAGCGCCTATTGCCTCTCCTACGAGGAGAGCCGGGCGCAGCTGCGCCGCATCGCGCCGCTCGCGGCGGAGCTGGCCGAGAGCCGGTCCGTGCTTTCGGTGCTCCACGGGCGCCAGCAGAGGGCCGAGGGAGCGGCGCCGGAGCGCGGCGAGTCCCTGCGGCCTCCCTCCGAGGGCCTTGAATTCCTGGCGTCGGCGATCGAGCACGTCGATGACGAGGGCCGCCTCATCGAGGAGTTTCAACGCAGCGTCCGCGCGCGCATCCGCTCCTCCAGGGTGGCCGTGTTCCTGCGGGACGGGAAGCGCTTCGTCTCGAGGAGCGAGGGCTGGGAGTGCCCCGCGGACGACGACTTCGTCCGGTGGCTCCACGAGCATGCCGCCATCGTCGACTCGGCGACCGTGGGAGGCGTGAACGACGCCGCCGTCGAGGCCTCGATCCGCCAGAAGCTGGGCGACTGGAATTCCCGCATTCTCGTGCCCTTCGAGGTGGGCGGCGCGCTCGACGGATGGGTTGTCCTTGGGCCGCGCGCGGACGGGCGCCCGTACTCGGGCTCCGACCGCGACGACTCCCTGGCGCTCGTGAACGTCTTCTCGAAGCTCCGGGGCATGCACCTTTCGCTTCGCGCGGCGCGAGTGGTTGGCCGAAACGTGGCGCTCATGCAGGAGCACGGGCCCAAGTTCCGCGTGCTCGATTCGACCCGTGTCACAGACGGGGCCCTCCCGGTCGAGGTGCGGGAGATGGCGGGCCTGGCGCTTCGCGAGGGCAAGAGGGTCGAGCGCGAATTCGGCAGGCTCCGCGTGACGGCGGGCCCGATTCCCGCCACCGGCGAATGCTGGGTCTCGTGGGACGAGTCGGCGCTGACCGCCGACGCGTCCGCCCACAAGCGGGAGACCGAGCGCCACCAGATGCTCCACGACCTCGGGATCATGATTTCCCACGAGCTGGCGAACGCCATGTTCTCGGTGAGCACCTATTTCCAGCACCTCCAGCGCCAGAGGCCCGCCGAGGAGCCCGCGCATCCGCTCATCGAGAGGGTCGGCAAGGACATGGAGCGCATGAAGGCCATGCCCTACCTCCTGAGCACGCTCTACGAGATGTCCAAGCGGCCGACGGCCCAGGTCGACCTTAAGCAGCTCGTGCAGTCCGTCGCAAAGGAGTTGAACGGCAATGCGAATGTCCCCGAGGTGGCGCCGGTGATCTGGGGGCACGAGAAGAACCTGAAGGAGGCCCTTCTCTGGCTCTGCCGGGAGGTCCTTGATACCAAGGACAAGGTCGATATTGGTTCCCGGGAGGCAAAGTTCACACTCTCGCTGAAGGAGAAGGGCCGCGGCGACGATTCGGTCTGCCTCGTGACGATCGCGTATCCGGGCCTCAGGGTGGACCAGATAAAGGTGGGCGATGCGACCTCGACCGAGGAATACCCGACCGTGCCGGTCTACCTGGCCCGCGAGGTGATCCGGTTTCACTTTGGCACCGTCCACGTGGGCCAGGGAATTGAAGGGCCGGAGCTCATGATCTCGCTGCGGTCGCGCCGGGTGGAGGGCCTCTTCGAGGTGGAGCCGATGCCGCTGAGGCGGCCGGCGGGCGCCAGCGCCACCCCGTTCCGCGCCGCCGGCGGGGCGCCGGCGGGCGATCCGGACGCCCTTCCAGCCTCCGCATGAGTCTCCCCGAGGATGGCTGGTCGTCCGCGCTTTCGGATTGGGCGCACGCCCGGGGGGACATAAAGGCGCTGGTTCAGATCGGATCCCGCGTCCAGCCGGGTCCGGCGGCGGACGCGATGTCGGACTTCGACTACCAGCTCATCACGTCGCGACCGGGCGACTACCGGGACGGATCGTTTTCGGAGGGCATCGGCCGGTGCTGGGCCCATGGCGCCAGCGTGGCCTTCGGGAACGTCCTGAAGGTGACCGCCGTCTACGAGGGGGCGCTCGAGGCCGATTTTGTCGTTCTGCGCCACGTCGAGGTCCTCCTTGCGGTCACGGCGCTGCGCTGGCCGCGCACGGCGCGCTTCTGGCCCCGCGCTCTCTCAAGGGGGATCGCCGACCTCAGGGGGGTCGCCGGATCCGGCTGGAGGATGATCAAGGGCGGCCCCCTCTGGGAGCGGCGCTACTCCCGGATCTCCTTCGCCAGCGCCCCCGCGGGCGAGAGGCAGTTCAACGCCTGGTGCGGCGAGTTCTGGAGCCAGCTCGTGTGGGTGGCGAAGAAGGTGAAGCGGGGCGAGCTCCGGGCGGCCCAGCGCGGGATCCACGAGCACCTGGTCGAGAACACGCTCCGGATGCTCGAGCAGGAGGCCCTGCTGGACGGCCGAAGGGCCTTTCCCCGAGGAAGGCGCGCCGAGCTCTGGCTCTCCCCGGAGCAGATGAGGGCCACGGACATCTGCACCCGGCCCGAGCGCTCCATGCTGGTCGCCGCGCTGGGGCAGGTCTGCGACGCGTTTTCAAGGTCATCGGCGGCAGTCGCGGCGGGTCGGGGCTGGAAGGTCCCGGACTCCGCCGGGATCCGGGCGTGGCTCTCGGGTCTCCTTGGCCCGGGGCCGTAGCGGGCGCCCGAGGCGCGCCCCCTATCGGGACTGGAACAGCTCCGCGATTATGTCCTCGAGAGGGACGTCCTCGATCGTGATGTCGGCGACCGGGCCCGCGGCCAGGACCTCCTGGGCGACCGCGACGACGTCGTCGCTGGGGACCCGCAGCGTGAAGGTCCCGTCGGCGCCGCGCTCCGTGTCGCCGAACCCCGAGCGCCAGGACTCCGGGAACCCCGCGTCCTTGGGCACGAAGCGCACGATCTTCTTCTTGCTGCCCGAGCCGGATTCCAGGCGGTCGAGGGCTCCGTCATAGATCTTGCTTCCCTTGTGGATCACGATGACCCGCTCGCACAGCTCCTTGATGTCCGCCATGTAGTGGCTGGTGAGCACGATCGTGACGCGGTGCCTCAGGTTGTAGTCGCGCAGGAAGAGGCGGACGGCGCGCTGGGAGACGACGTCGAGGCCGATTGTCGGCTCGTCGAGGAAGAGCACCCTGGGCCTGTGGATGAGGGCCGCGATGAGCTCCATCTTCATCCGCTCGCCGAGCGAGAGCTCCCGGACCATGACATTGAGCTTTTCGGAGACCCCGAGCAGCTGGACGAGCTCGTCCAGCGTCCTCCTGTAGTCCTCCTCCCTCAGCCCGTAGATTGCGCGGAGCAGGGCGAAGGACTCGACCGCGGGGAGGTCCCACCAGAGCTGGTTCTTCTGGCCGAGAACGAGCGCGAAGATCCTCCTGTAGGCGTTCTCCCTCTTCGTGGGGTCGAAGCCCGCGACCCTCGCGGTGCCCGAGGTCGGGAAGATCAGGCCGGAGAGCATCTTCAGCGTCGTGGTCTTGCCCGCGCCGTTCGGGCCCAGGAACCCCACGAATTCGCCCTCGGCGATCGAGAAGCTGACGTCCTTCGCCGCGGCCGTCTCGTCGTACTGCCGGTTGACCAGCCCCTTCACGCCCCCCCAGAAGCCGGGCTGCTTCCGGTACGTGCGGAATATCCTCGTGAGGTGCTGGACTTCGATCATCTGGGCGTCGAAGAGAGCAGAAACCGGCGGTCAGATCGAACCCAGCTTGGAGTAATCGAGGACCGTGTGGCTTATGAAGCCGGCCTCGAGCGCCGCAAGGTCGGTCAGGAGGGGCTCGGGCGAGAGGTCCTCGCCGGTCTTGAATGCGAACTTGTGGGCGCCGTCCGGGGCCCGCGCGCCGAAGAGGCCGCGGCTCAGGATCCGCGCGGGCACCGTTCGGCGCAGCTGAGCGTCCGGGGCGCACGGGTAGGGGAAGTTGAGGTTGTGGACGATGAAGCAGCGGGCGGAATCCCGCGCGGCAAGGTCCGGTGCCAGGCGGGCGGCGTGCCCCGCGGACATGCGGATGACGGCGAGCACGTCTTCGCCGGGGTCGCCGCCCTTCCTCTTGAGCTCCTCATAGAGGGCGACCGAGAAGCTCTGGGAGAGCGCGATCGCGGGAAGCCCATGGAGCGCCCCCTCGCAGGCCCCCGCGACCGTGCCGCTTCCGAGGATGAAGCCCAGGCTCGCGTTAACGCCTATGTTTATCCCGCTTATGACCGCCTCCGGGCGGCAGGGAAGGAGGTGCTCGATCGCGATGTTGACGCTGTCACTCGGCGTCCCGTCGACGACCCAGGTGGGGCAGCCCAGGCCGCGGTCGGCCTGGGCCGAGGCCACCGGCCTGTGGTGCGACTTTGCCGCGCTGATCCAGCTCTGCTCGGCCTTCGGCGCGACCACATAGGCCTCGTGGCCCGCGGCAAGCAGCGCGCGGACCAGCTCGCGGAGAAGGACGGAGCCGACCCCGTCGTCGTTCGTTACGAGTAGCCTCAACCCTTTAGGACTGGACGGGTGCGGCCTCGGGCGCGTTCTTTGCGGCCTCCTGCTCCTGCATGGCGGCCTTTCGGGAGAGGCGCACCTTGCCGGAACGCTCGTCGATGCCGATGCACTTGACCGTGATCATCTCCCCCATCTTGACCACGTCCTCGGTGCGGCGCACGCGGAAGTCGGCGAGCTCCGAGATGTGGACGAGGCCCTCCTTGCCCGGGGTGCACTCGACGAAGCAGCCGAAGTCCTTGATCCCGGTGACGCGGCCCGTGTAGAGCTTGCCGACCTCGATCGGGGCGCCGCCTCCGCCGCCCCCGCTGCCGCCGCCGCAGAGCCCGTCGACCTCCTGGATCGCGCGGGCCATGGCGTCGGCGTTGTTGGAATAGATGAAGACCTTGCCGGAGTCGTCCTCGGCGATGTCGATCTGGGCGCCGGTCGTCTCCGTGATGCGCCGGATCGTCTTGCCTCCCGGCCCGATCAGCAGGCCGATCTTCTCGGGGTCGATCTGGATGGTCTGGATGCGGGGCGCGTACTTGCTCAGGTCGGCGCGGGGCGCCGGCATGACGGCCAGCATCTTCCTCAGGATCTCGATGCGGGCGTCGCGGGCCTGGTAGATGGCGGCCTTTGCGATCTCGAACGGCAGGCCGTTGATCTTCAGGTCGAGCTGGAAGCCGGTTATCCCCTTGGTCGTCCCGGCCAGCTTGAAGTCCATGTCGCCAAAGTGGTCCTCCTCGCCGATGATGTCCGTGATCGTCACCCATTTCGCGATGGAGCCGTCCGGGGCGTTGTCGGTCATCAGGCCGCAGGAGATGCCCGCGACCGGCGCGATGATCGGGACGCCGGCGTCCATGAGCGAGAGGCACCCGCCGCAGACCGACGCCATCGAGGTCGAGCCGTTGGAGGCCATGATCTCGGAGACGACGCGGATCGAGTAGGGGAAGGCGTCCTCCGGGGGGAGGACCGGGACGAGCGAGCGCTCGGCGAGGGCCCCGTGGCCGATCTCCCTGCGCCCGGGCGCGCCGAAGCGGCCGGTCTCCCCGACCGAGAACGGCGGGAAGTTGTAGTGGAGCATGAAGCTCTTCGAGGTGGCCCCGCCGGTGAGGCCGTCCATGTCCTGGGCCTCCTTGGTGGGGCCCAGGGTCGTGATCACCATGGCCTGGGTGTCGCCGCGCTCGAACACGGAGCTGCCGTGGACCATGGGCAGAACGCCGACCTCGCACGAGATGGGCCTGAGGCTCTTCGCGTCGCGGCCGTCGGAGCGCACGCCGCGCTCGAGGACCGTCTTCCGGTAGGCCTTGTACTGGAGGTCCTCAAAGACGACGTTCAGGTCGACGTCGGTGAACTTGCCCTCGCCGAGCTCGGCGGCGAGCGCCGCCTTGGTGTCGTCCTTGATCGCCTTCATGTTGGCCGAGCGGATCGCCTTCTCCTTGCCGAATATCGCATCGGGGATCCTCGGGCCGGCGACGCGCTCGATGATCGCGCGGGCCTCGGGGGTTGCGCCCACCAGGGGGAATGCCGCCTTCGGCTTGCCGGCGACGGAGACAAGCTCCTTGATCGCCTTGATGATGGGCTGGATGGCCTTGTGGGCGAACTCGAGCGCCTCGACAAAGCGCTCCTCGGGGAGCTGGTCGGCGCTGCCCTCGATCATCAGCATGTCGGCCTCGTTTCCGACGTAGATGAGGTCCAGGGAGGACATGAACATCTGCTCGATCGTGGGGTTGGCGACAAATTGTCCGTCGATGAGCCCGATCCGCGAGGCCGCGATCGGGCCGTTCCACGGGATGTCGGAGATCGCCAGTGCGGCGCTCGCGCCGTTCACCATCGAGATGTCGGACTCGTTTTTCTGGTCGGCGGACAGGAGGATTCCCACCACCTGGACCTCGTTCAGGAAGCCCTCGGGGAAAAGCGGGCGGCACGGGCGGTCGCACAGGCGCGACGTCAGGATCTCCTTCTCGGTCGGGCGCCCCTCGCGCTTGAAGTAGCCGCCCGGAAACCGGCCGGCCGCGTGGTATTTCTCGCGGTAGTCGACCGTGAGCGGGAACCAGTCCTGGCCGGGCTTTGTGGTCGAGGCGACCGTGGCGGCGACGAAGACGTTGGTCTCGCCGACCGTCACGTTGACGGCGCCGTTGGCGAGCTTGCCGATCGAGCCTGTGGAGAACGTGATCCCGTATTCCGGGACCGTGACATTGTGTTTCTGATTCATTGCGTTGATTCCTGGTTATTGAGGTTGGAGGGGCCCCGGTGCTTTCTCGTTGGGTGCAGGCGGGGGCGTTTTCGGATGGGAGGCCGCCCGGCGCGCGGGCCGTGCGGGCCTTCGTCAGTCTCGGACGCTTCCGAGAGATTTCCGTTTGGCGCCCCGCGCTCGGTGCCGCGGCGGCAAACGGAAATGTCCCGGTTCTGTGTCGAGTGTCTTAACGACAACGGGCGACCCGCGGATCGGATCGCCCGTATGGCAAAGGCGTTACTTGCGCAGATTCAGCTTCTGCAGCAATTCGTTGTATTTTGGTAGGTTGTGTTGCTTGAGGTAGTCGAGCAGCTTGCGGCGGCGGCTGGCCATCTGCAGGAGGCCGCGGCGGGAGTGGAAGTCCTTCCGATGGGTGCGCAGGTGCTCCGTGAGGTGGTTGATACGTGCCGTAAGGAGGGCGACTTGCACCTCGCTCGAACCGGTGTCCTTGTCGTGGGTTTTGTACTCTGCGATGATCTCTGGCTTAACAACTGTGGGCATTTTTATGTAGTTGAGTTGCACGACTGTAGAGGGCCCTCGCGGGCCCCGTGCCGCCCGCTCCACCGGGGGACAAACCCCGGCTTTGCCGGCGTCACCGTTCCAGCCCGGCGGGATGCCGGGCCAGTCATGGCGGGACCCCCAACTGGCAGAGTCCCACTGACGCAAGGGAGCAACATCAAAAACGGGCCCATTTGGCGCAAGCCCAAATTTGGCCTCCCTGGTCAGCCCTGGGACAGGTGGAGGCGCTTCACGGTGGCGCAGCCGGGCAGCCTGCGGATCCTCTCCAGGATCTCCGCCCGGTTGAGGAAGAGCTCGTTGCGCACGACGGCGTGGCTCGCGTGGACGATCAGGCGCCCCCTCTCGTCTATCCGGACCGCGTTCGAGTAGGACGCGTTGGCCGGGCCGACTATTTCCTTCCACTGGTCGCGGATCGCCTGCTCCGCGGTGGGCCGCCCGATGCCGTGCTTCGACCTGAGGGCGTCGACGAGCTCGACCAGCTCGCGCGACGGCCGTCTGCGGGACGCCCTGGGATCCTCCGACGGGATCTGCCTGAGCGAGGCGATCAGGTCCTCGGCCACCCTGCTGAATCTGTGGGGTTCGCCCGGCATCCGGTTCGTGCTGGGGATGACGATCACCCGTGCCCGATGCAACCTTATGTGCCCCGAGTCCGGGCCGGGGGGCAGGCGTCGCCGGAAACTCGCCATCATTGCGGGAGCACCCGGACTCGGCTTGCGGGGCGCCGAGATCGGGTGTCACTTAGGCCCATTACGAACGTGGAACCCGGAACAGCGGACCCGCCCAGGGGCGATCCATCCCAAGGAACCCCACCCGGACCACCGGCTGACGGGCTGACGGGCAAGGAGGCTGAAAGCCGGCTTGCGAGCGTGGGGCCGAATTCGATGCCCGATGTCACGGCGCACCCGCTGCGCCGCGCGGTTGGAAAGCTGTGGGCCCCCGTCCCGTGGATGCTTGAGGCCGCCATCCTGCTCGAGCTTGTGCTGCACAAGACAGCCGAGGCGGCGATCATAGCCGCCCTTCTGGCATTCAACGCCGCCCTGAGCTTCTTTGAGGAGGGCAAGGCCCAGGCGACTCTTGCGGCCCTGAAATCGCGGCTCGCCCTGAACGCGTCGGTGCGGCGCGACGGCGCCTGGAAGACCGTGCCGTCCGCCGTGTTGGTGCCGGGCGACCTGATCAAGCTCTCACTGGGGGCCGTCGTCGCCGCGGACGTCACGATCGTCGGCGGATCGGTCCTTCTGGACCAGTCCATGCTGACCGGCGAGTCGGTGCCGGCCGAGGCCGGCGCCGGGGCGCAGACCTATGCGGGCGCCCTCGTTCGGCGCGGCGAGGCCACCGCAACGGTGACCCAGACCGGTGCGCGCACCAAGTTCGGGCGCACGGCGGAGCTTGTGCGCACCGCGCACGTCGTGAGCTCCCAGCAGAAGGCCGTTCTCCATGTGGTGCGAAACCTCGCGTTTTTCAACGCCGTGATCATTGTCGCGCTGATAGCCTACGCCAAGCTCCACGGTGTGGGCTGGGACGAGACCATATCGCTCCTTTTGACGGCGGTGCTCGCCGCCATCCCGGTGGCCCTGCCGGCGACCTTCACGCTTGCCACCGCGCTCGGGGCGAGGTCGCTCGCGAAGCTCGGGGTGCTCTCGACCCGGCTCTCGGCCGTGGACGAGGCGGCGACCATGGACGTGCTCTGCTCGGACAAGACGGGGACCCTGACCCGCAATGAGCTGTCGGTGAATGGCGTCCGGCCGATGCCCGGCAGCGACGAGGCGCGCATCCTGACCCTGGCTGCCCTCGCAAGCGCCGACGGGGGCCAGGATCCCGTGGACGCGGCTATCCGGGCCGCCGCCAAGGGCCGGGGCGCCGCGGATTCCCCCAGGCTGGTCGCGTTCACGCCCTTCGACCCGGCGAGGAAGATGTCGGAGGCGAGCGCCACCGACGCGGCCGGCGAGGGCCTCAGGATAGTGAAGGGCGCCTATGCCACGATCGGCGCCCTCGCCGAGCCCTCACCGGGGGGCGCGGCCGCCGCCGACGAGCTCGAGAAACAGGGGTTCAGGGTCCTCGCTGTCGCCTCGGGTCCCCCCTCTGGGCCGATGCAGCTCGCCGGCCTCATCTCGCTCAGCGATCCCGCCCGGTCGGACTCCGCCACCCTAATCGGCGAGCTGGGGCAGCTCGGGGTGCGGGCCGTCATGGTGACCGGCGACGCGCCGGCCACCGCGGGCATCGTCGCCCGGGCCGTCGGGCTCGACGGGCCGGTTTGCCCGCCCGGCCCGCTCCCGGCCGGCGTGAGCCCGAAGGACTTTGCGGTATTTGCCGGCGTCTTTCCCGAGGGGAAGTTCGACCTCGTGAAGGCCTTCCAGAAGGAGGGGCACACGGTGGGGATGTGCGGCGACGGCGCGAACGACGCCCCCGCCCTGCGCCAGGCCCAGATGGGCGTGGCCGTGTCGACGGCGACGGACGTTGCGAAGTCGGCCGCCGGGATCGTGCTGACCACCCCCGGGCTCGGCGGGATAGTCGCCGCAGTCAAGGAGGGCCGCGCGGCGTTCCAGCGGATCCTGACCTATACGCTCAATTCCATCACCAAGAAGATAACCAACGTGCTCTTCCTCGCCGTAGGGCTGATCGTCACCGGGCACGCCGTCCTGACTCCCATGCTCATGGTGATCATCATGCTCACGGGTGACCTCCTGGGCATGTCCGTGACGAAGGACAACGTTCGGCAATCGGCACGGCCGAACCAGTGGCGGATCGGCAAGCTGACGCTCGCGGGCTCGATCCTGGGCCTCTGCTTTCTCGGGTTCTGCACCTGCGCCCTGCTGCTGGGAAAGTTCCGGCTGGGACTCGGCATGGGCTCGCTCCAGACCCTTGCCATGATCACGCTTGTGTTCGGCGGCGAGGCCGTCCTCTACGCCGTCCGGGAACGCCGGCATCTTTGGAGCTCCCGTCCGGGCGGCTGGGTCGTTGCCGCCACAATCGTTGATGTCCTGATCATCGCGACCCTGGCCCTTCGTGGAATAGCGATGGAGCCGCTGCCAGTCGCGGTCGTCGCCGGCACGTTCCTGGGCAGCGTTCTCTTTGCCTTCCTCCTGGACCTTGTGAAGGCGCCCGTGTTCCGGCGCCTGGAAATTGCGTGACATCCAATCCGCGCCATCTCCTCCAAGCGGCGCCCGGGCTCCTGATGGCCCGAATGCCGGGCTAGGAAGGGGGCGCCAGCACGGCGCGGACCGCCGCGAAGACCTGGTCCACCGTGTGCTTCCTGACGCAGAAGGTCCGGTACGAGTCGCCCTGGACGCAGGATACGGGCGCGAGGCAAGGCGCGCACGGCATGGCAGGAACAAGGAGCCTGTGGCCCTCCCCGGCGGGTCGGAAGAGGACGGGATTCTGGGAGCCGTAGAGGGCGACAACGGGCGTGCCCACCGCGGCGGCCACGTGCATGGGGCCGCTGTCATGGCAGAGTACGGCCGTGCATGCCCGGGCCAGCGCGGCGAGCTTGGGAAGCGAAGGCGCTTCCCCAAGGGCAAGCACATGGGACCGCGCCTTGACGCGGATGTCCGCCAGGAGCCTCTGGTCGCCGGGTCCGCCCGCGAGCACGACCTGCACCCCAAGCTCGTCCTGGACGCGGTCGCACACGGCAGCGAACCTTTCGGTGGGCCAGATCCTTGGCAGGGACCGGCTGCCGGGGTGGACGAGGAGCGCCCTGCCCTGGGCGCCGACGAAGCGGCGCCAGTCGGCGACATCCTCCTCCCTGGGGACGAGCCGGATCTCGCGCGTCGCGACCGGGACTCCCGCAGGGGCGAGCGCCTTCAGGTAGTATTCGCTGATCGGGTTGCTCTCGTGGGCCGCCTCCGGATCGTAGGCCGCGTCCGTGTAAAGCGCACGCAGCTTCAACTTGTGCGCACCGTGGTGGAGCGCGACCCTCAGGCGCGCGCCGCTCAGCCCCGAAATGAGTGCGGTCTTCTCCGTGTTGTCTATGTCGAGGACGTGCGTGAAGGCGGCCGCCCGCAGGCGGCGGATGAATCCGGGCCAGTCGAGCGCCCGCCGCGGCGGCGGGACAACCTCGTCCACGTCGGGGTTGAGGGAGAGGATGTCGGCGTACCAGCGCTCGACCAGCGCGGCGATGTGCGCCCCCGGCCAATGGAGGCGCAGGTTCCGGAAGAGCGAGCCGAGCAGCACCACGTCCCCCAGGTAGCGCCGGCGGATGACGAGGATGCTCGGATTCTGCGGCATGGGGCGCTTTGCGGGGGCCGTCCCCCTTCAGACGGCCTCGGTTCTCTGGCGGTCGTACAGGGAGCGGTAGAGCTCGTTGGCCGCATAGAGGCTCGAATGCTCGCCGCGCGCGACGATCGCGCCCCGGTCAAACACCAGGATGAGCGAGGCGTCCCGGATCGTGCTGAACCGGTGCGCTATGATGACCACGGTCTTTCCGACCACGAGCCTGCGCAGGGCGTCCTGGATCATCTGCTCGCTCTGGGAATCGAGCGCGGAGGTGGCCTCGTCGAGTATGAGGATTGGCGCGTTCCTCAGGAACGCGCGCGCGACGGCGAGCCTCTGCTTCTGGCCGCCCGAGAGCCTGGCCCCCCGCTCGCCGACGATCGTGTCGTAGCCCTGGGGGAACGAGCGGATGAACTCGTCGGCGTGGGCGCTTACGGCCGCCGCCTTGACATCGTCGGCGGTCGCGTCGAGCCGCCCAAGGAGCAGGTTGTTGTAGACCGTGTCGTTGAAGAGGACCGGGTCCTGGGAGACGAGCGCTATGTTGCAGCGCAGGTCGGCAAGGCGCATGCGACGGACATCGACGCCGTCGATGTGGACGCCCCCCCCTCCGGC
>Ga0181526_10002872_pt1 | contig 14519 bp, 10 predicted proteins | sample PEATcosm2014_Bin_35_FD_119750 | JGI IMG/M metagenome (GOLD analysis project Ga0181526, IMG submission 119750) | Peatland microbial communities from MTU Mesocosm Facility, Houghton, MI, USA - PEATcosm2014_Bin06_30_metaG | ecosystem: Environmental > Terrestrial > Soil > Wetlands > Peat | place...
ACCATGTATGTGCATGCGCGCAAGATGGACACCAATTGGAACATGTCGTAATCATCGGATGTCAGTATCGGGGTGCCGGGAATTTCTTTCGCAATCTCGCGGCAAGCCACAGCGTCCAGCCGTTCCATCGCCACAAGGATCGGAAACACGCGATGCTTTTGCAAAAACGCTTTCGCCGCCTTGGCGTATCCGGAAACGTAGTGCGCGAATCTGCGGTCCACCTCCGCGCCTGATTCAAAAAAGTAGACCGTGCGGTATTGGCTGTCCTTGTATGCGCCGGAAGTCACGCGCGCCAGATATTTTCCGATCGAGGCGCGCACGGGCCACACAAACGGATGAATGGGGCAAAGCGCGAGGATGGGCGTCTTTTCGTCCCAGCCCAGTGCCCGCAAAGCTTTGTGCGCGTATTCCGGCGGGTGCGGCTCGAAGGTCCACGCCGTATCCGCTCCCAATTCGTTGGGCACACCCAGGCCGCTCAACAATTGCTGCGATTCCAGGCTCCGCGTAATGACCAGCGATTCTCCCGTGTACCGCGCACACATCCATTTGATCAGGTCGTCCATGTGGCCTGCATCGCCGCCGTACGCCACGGACAATTTATTTTGCGCGGAGGCGATTCCCAGCGAGCCGATCATCATGGTCGTCAGGGCGTTCGCGAATTTGCTCTTGAACATCGAGCCCTCGCATGCCACCACGCCGTGATTTGCATGCACTTCGCGGAACAGGAAAGGCGGGTAGACATCCGGCAGGTGCACTTGCCGCGCGCCATCAAAGTATCCCTTGGTGCGGTCGAAGTTCTGCGTCATCACGCTGAACTCGACATTTTCCGCGCCCAGCACGTGGCGCACTTGCCGCAGAATTTCCTGTACGCGCACGTCGCTGCCCGTGTTGCGCGTGCCGTTGTATCCCGCAAACAGGATTTTCAGTTTTTCACCAGGCGTCCAGCGCTTTCCCAGGCCGAACATCCAGCCGAATCGCCGGATTTCGATCAGCGCGCTGACCCATGCAACCAGTAGGAAATCCGTCATGCGCCTGCGCTCCCCGCACTGATTGCCACTTTGCCAGCAGCGTCCCCCGGCCAGGGCTTCGCCGGATATTTGAACTGGTTCTTGCGGCTGAATTGCAGCAGCGGATAGGCGTAGCTCGAAAATTTTGCCGGAGCTTCACTCATCTCTGAAACTACGCGCGAATTATCAAACACGGTATTCCAATAGGTACGGCCAGAACACTTTCATCAACGAAGCGCTGTAGCCCACCGCGCCGCCCCTGAATGCCAGCCAGTTGACCGTCTTCGAAAAGGGTCTTCCCAGCCACGTCTGGTAAATGGGCCTTCTCCAACCGCCTTGCTCGGCGAGCGCGTCCGTCAATTCCTTATAAGTCTGCGAGCCTACGCCGGATGATAAATGATAAATCCCAAAGCCCGGCTTTTCCATTTGATGAATTTTGACGATGGCCCCGCCGACATAATTCGCGGGGACGATGTCAATTCTGTCGTCCGGGCGCAGAGGCAAGATCGGCAAGCGCGCCAGCGTGGCGAAAGCCTGCACCATGTCGAACTGAGTCGTCTCTGGCCGACGGCTGTCGCCCATCACGATGGCCGGCCGGAAAATCGTGTGGGGCACATCCGGCAAAAGCTGGTGCACCATGTGCTCGCAAAATTTCTTGGTCCGGGCGTAGGGATCGTAGTCCGAGCGGCTCCAATCGATCGAAGCGTCTTCCGTGACCAGTTCATTCTGCCGCTTGCCCGCCACCGCCACCGTGGACACATGTGAATAACGCCGCAGGCCATTGCGATTCTGCGCCCGCCTCGCCAGTTGAATCACTTCCAGCGACCCGCGCAAATTCACATTCAAGCACTGCTTTTCGGATTTGCGGTTCAGCGATGCCGCGCAATGCACGATGGAATCGGTGGAATCCACCAGCGCGTGGTATTCGTCGTCGCTCAAACCAAACCGTTCGCTCGTCAGATCCCCCAGAAAAATGCGCACGCGAGATTCCACGTATTCGAGAAATTCAGGAAATTCAAAATGGAGTTGCAACGATTGCCACAACCGCTCGCGCGCTTCCTGCTGCGATTTTGCGCGCACCAGCAGATTCAGCCGGTCCGGGTGCCCCGTGAAGAGTCCCGCCACCAGATAGCTGCCCAGATATCCCGTCGAGCCCGTCAGGAAAATGGCCATATGAGGATCGTGTGCGGCTTAATGCGACGCCGCGGATGCTCCCGGGGAAAGCGCGGCCCACTCCATCACCCGCGGTTCGCGGGCTTCCAGCGGCCGCCCCTCCATCAGCGGGTAGCACCACCGCCGCAGAGCCGGTATGTGGATGTTAATCCAGTAATCCCACCAGTCAATGGTTTCCGGCGAAAAATCGAACATCTCTTTTTCTTCGGGTGGAAGCGCCGCCGAAAGTAAGCGGGCATTTTCGCACTCGAACACGTGCTCGTTGTGCAGAATGAACGGTTCGTAAAGTTCGATGAGCTTTTCCACGCGCACCAGGTCGCGCTCGGTCTTGGCCAGTGGCGGCTTGCCCAGCCGCAAGCTCGCGGCGGCTTTATTGATTCGCGAAACCACGGCTTTTTGCATCGGGATGGACATGCGCTCGTAGCGCAGCTTGGAAACGGGAATGGTTTCCAGCTTCACCTTCAACCAGTGATCAATCCCTGGCTGCGCTTTGTAATGCTTGCGGTGAGCCAGTCCCGTCAATTCAATGGAGCGGCCCATGTTCACGGGGTTGATTCCCGAAGTCGCCAGTTGGTACAGCCGCGCATTTTTCCGTCGCACCAGCGCCGCCGCGATCAGCGTCATCCCGCGCGTCACCATGTCCACGGGAATCACATCCAAACATTTCCTTGCATTCGACGGAAGTTGCCGGAAATTCGTGCCCAGCAAATACGAAAGCGGCCCAGAGGTATTGATTCCCTCGTTCCATCCGGTGAACGGCGTGCGTGTGGAACTCTCCACGATCGAAGGCCGCACAACGGCGATCGGCAGGTCGCGCCCGCGCAACGACAACAACGATTCGCCCAGGCTCTTCGTAAACGTGTAGGTATTCGGCCAGCCCAGGTGCTGCGCCCGCTTCATTCCAGCGCGCACCAGGCGATTGCGCACCCAGCGTGCCCGGTTGCGTTTCAGCATTCCCTCAAGCTCTGCGGCCGCCACTTTCCTGGGATCGCCGCTGCGGCCCAGCGCCTGACGCTGCAAGGCCTTCACGATTACCGGACTTTGGCCTCGTTCTTCAACCCGTTTGATCATTTCGCGCAACGAAAGGATTTCCCGCTCGGCGTCAAAATCCGGATGATTCGCAGGATTGTAATTCGCACGCAACTCTTCCCCCACGCGCCCATCCCGCATGCCTACCACGTAGCACGTGGAAAGGTGCATCAACGCCGCGTGATCGCAGCGGCGTAGAAAATCCAGCAGGTTGTGCGCAGAATCGACGTTCGAGGAAAGCGCATCGCGCAAGTCGGGGTTGAAATCGGTCAGCCCGGCGCTATTCGCGATCACATCCACGGACTGCCGCAGCCGCGCCTGAATCCCAGGGTCCAGGCCGAGCCCCGGCTGGCTCACGTCGCCTTCCACTACTTCCACTTTGTCTCGCAGGAACGCCGCAAGGCCGGCGCCGTGCATCTCGTGCAGCGTGTCAAACGTGGGCGACTCTTCGACAATTTTTTCAAACCGCCGTTGCGCGGGCGTAGTGCGGTTGCGCCGGATCAGCAGCGTGACTCTCCGGATGTCGGGAATTTTCTCCAGCAGGTCCACCAGCCACACTTTTCCGATGAATCCCGTCACGCCGATCAGCAACAGGTGTTTCCCGGCCAGCGTTTCGCGCACATTCAGCCGCTCGATGCGCGGCGTATCGCTAAAGAGTTCCACTGCCCGCCCCGCCGGCGGCTTGGGACGCGCCACGGGCTGCACGGTCGTTTCCAGCAGTTCCGGCGTCTTTTTCCAATCCAGTTGCGAGAGCAAGCGATCGCGGCTGAGGCGCCCATCCACCGATCCACTGGCCAGCCAGGCAAACGGGCCCCGCGGGCGGATCACCGGTTCCAGCAAACGTCCCGTGGCCAAACCATCACGAAATTCCAGCCGGTTGGCGATGAAGCCGTCCACGCTGAAATGCTCGGCCATCGGCCGCAGAATGTGTTCCAGAAGCTGCCCGACCAGCACAACGCGTTCGCCGCTGCGCACCGCATCCACCAGCTTTTCCACGGCTTCGCGCCGCATCCTCGGCTTTAGAATGTATTGGAAATATTCCTCGCCCAGCAGGTCCAGCCGGTCGCGCGTGATCCCTCGCAACACGCCATGGATAAATCTTGTGGCAAACTTGCGGCTGGAGAGATACGCCAGTGGCCGCAACACGGCCAGCGCCACCATCGCCCCCCGCCGCACCCAACGATCCAGAAAACTTTGGCTGTTCCAGTTGAAGAAGCCCACGCTGCGCAGCGCGCTCATCTCAAACAGCGAGCCTTCCACGCGCCAGTAGCTCACCCGGCGCACACTCTCGGCATCTTTGTCATTCAGGTTGGGTGAATGTTCTGGCATCTTTTTTCTAGAGACTCAACCGCTCGGGAACAGTGGCGTCCTGCAATCTTACGAAATTCCGCTCGTCTTTGCTGCTGCGCTCTGCGCAAGTCCGGAATTGTGGCCTGGCTGCTCCCCGATTGCTCGGGGCTCCACACGCGAGCGTCCAAGCCCCTTGGAATCATCAAAATTAGCACCCCCACGCCCTTCCCGCAACCCGCTCGTGTGGCGCTCAGTGCGCTCCGACGCTACCGGCATCGCATTTTCAGGCATTCGTCCCCCCAGCGCTTCACTCGTCTGATTAGCCCACTAGTCCGAACTTAGCGACGGTCGAAAATTCCAGTGCACTTCAGTCATCTCATGTGGCTTTATCAAGCCCACTTTTTCCCGGTATACCACGAGGGTTCCTCGCCCTTTTGCCCAAACCATTGCCAATCGTTCAATGTGTCGATGAAAAGCTCTCGTTTGTACTCGCGATACTCTGAGGAAAGGTCCGAAGAGCCGTAGCCATGACGGCCGCGCATGTCGCCGATGTGGTCCCGCTCGATGAGTCCAACGACTATTCCATTCGGACCCCCGAAATCAAGAATGTGAGCTTCGTACATTAGCGACTCATCCCTGCTCAGCTTTACTGGGAACGGTGCAACTACACGAATACCGAGATCCGTTGCAGCATTCAGCCAAGCTTTTGATATATGGTCATCCAGGATCCGTCTGTACACCGGCCGAGAAGAAACAACTGCAAATCGCAAGCAAAAATCATAACCTGCGCCAGAGAATGTGCGCTCGGTGATTGTCGCTTCAGCGTAACTTTCGTCATCGTACTCAAAGCTCTTTCCTGAGGTGCTTCCCAAGTACAATTCCAGTACAAAGAGCCCGTCCACTTTCGGTAGCTTCAGGTCAACCCTCTGGTCATAGGGCTGTCCTGTGTATTGGAGCAGTGTGGGTGCGTTCTCTAGGCTTGTCGCAAATAAGCATCGTGGTCCACCGTCGAGCGGGAAGGTGCATTCCTTCATGAATCTCGGAGGCAGCTCGATAGTTGGTGTAATCGGAGCAGAACCTCCCACTTTGAAATGGAACTGTCCCGATGAGTGATAGCTGCTCTTTACACTCTTTCCCTGTCGAGGCTGCATGGCGTAGAGATTGTCAGAATGTACTCGCAGTTCCAGGGCGCGGCATTGTTTAGTGCCATCTGACACCACTACACCAGCAGTGAAATCTGGTTTTGACCGCGGTCTCGCCATGTCCGCACCATCACACTCTTTATATCCCGAACGAAGGACTAGAGTGAACCTTCCATAGTCGCGCCAGCACAGCACCCAGTAACACGCGGAATCGGAAACCGGCCTCGAACCTAATCATGTTACGCAGAGAGTGGATTTGTTATGAGCCGCAGGGAATTCGACGGAGTGAGAGACAAACTAGACGCCCCACCCATACTTCTCGGCGTGTTCAAACGTCCGCTGCATCTCCCGATGCAAATTCTCCATGAATGTAGAAGTGCTCACGGTCTTCGTGCCTAGCTCTTCGATGTCCGAAGTGCGATAGCCGCCGCCCAGAACGCGCACCAGCGACTGCTCCACCCAATCCGCTTCCAGACCCAGCCCAAACGTATCGCGCAGCATCATCGTAGCGCTCAGAATCGAGCCGATGGGATTCGCGCAATCTTTCCCAGCCAGCGTCGGCGCCGATCCGTGAATGGGCTCAAACAGCGGCGCGCTGGTGCCAAAGCTCGCCGAAGGAATCAAGCCGATCGAGCCAACCAGTGCCGCCGCCGCGTCGCTCAAAATATCGCCAAACATGTTGGAACTGAGAATCACGTCAAACTGCGTGGGCCGCAGCGTAAGCTGCATCGCGGCATTGTCCACGTACATGTGTTCGAGCTTCACGGCCGGGTACACCGCGCTCATCGCCGTCACCGTGCGCCGCCAAAGCTGCGAACTCGTCAGCACGTTGGCCTTGTCCACCGAACACAGCCGCCGCGAACGTGCCTCCGCGCGTTTATAAGCAAACACCGCGATGCGCTCGATCTCCGGCGTCGAATAGGACTCCGTGTCAAACGCCCGCTCGACGCCATTCTCATTCACATTGCCGCGCTCGCCGAAATACATTCCTCCGGCCAGCTCGCGCACAATCTCGATGTCCAGATCGCCCAACCGTTCCGGGCGCAACGGCGAAATGCTGCGCAGCGGCTCCAGCACTTTCACCGGCCGCAGATTCACATACAGCCCAAGCCCTTTGCGCAAGCCGAGCAAGCCCGTCTCCGGCCGCTTTCCCACCGCCAGCGCGTCCCACTTCGGCCCGCCCACCGCTCCCAAAAACACGGCGTCGGCTTTGCGGCAAGCGTCCAGCGTCTCATTCGGCAGCGGCCCACCGGTCTTATCAATCGCCGCACCGCCAATCGGCATCTCGACCGTTTCAAATTGATGTTGGAATTCCCGCGCACATTCCTGGAGCACACTGGCAGCCGCGCGCGTCACTTCCGGACCAATCCCATCGCCCGGCAAGAGCACTATTTTCTTTTTCAACTTCATCGTGGGGTCCCCGTTCTTAATTGTAGCGCGGGTCAAACCGCGGGTGCGGTTTCGCTGGCCAAAGGCACAGCCTTGCGGCGCATCACTTCGTGGGCAATGGTCATCAGGTCGCGCGCGCGCACCTGCTTCGAAGCATCGGCTAGCGTCGTCACGCGGCGGTAGCATTCGGCAAGTTCCGCATCACTCGGCGTGTAGCCAAGTTCCGTGAGCGACATGCGCAGCGCATGACGTCCAGAATGTTTTCCGAGCACCAGCGAACGGGAAGGCACGCCAACCGCCTCCGGCGAAATAATTTCGTACGTCAACGGATTCTTGATGATGCCGTCCTGGTGAATCCCGGCTTCATGCGCGAACGCGTTTGCGCCCACCACGGCCTTGTTGGGAGCCACCAGCGCGCCGGTTATCTGCGTCAGTAACCGGCTGGACTTGTACAACTCATCCAGCTTCAACTTCGTGGCCACGCCAAAGCTTTCCTTGCGCACCGCGAGCGCCACCGCTACTTCTTCCAGCGCCGCGTTGCCTGCGCGTTCACCGATGCCATTCACCGTGCACTCAATCTGCCGCACTCCGGCGCGCACCGCCGCCAGCGAATTCGCCACCGCCAGGCCCAGGTCATCGTGGCAATGCGCGCTCAAAATAATGTGCTCCGGATCGCCCAGGTGCTCGCGCACCTTAAGGAACATCGCGGCATATTCTTCCGGCACCGCGTACCCCACCGTGTCGGGCAGATTCAAAATCGTAGCGCCGGCGTCCACGGCAATCTGGCAAGCCTTGCACAAAAATTCGATCTCGGTCCGCCCCGCATCCTCGGCGGAAAATTCCACTTCCGGAACCAAATTCCGCGCCAGCTTCACCATCGAGCCAATCGCTTCCAGCGCCTGCTCCCGCGTCATGTGCAGCTTCGCGGACAAATGTAGATCCGAAGTCGCCAAAAACACGTGCATCCGCGGCGTCGCTGCCGGTTTCAACGCTTCGGCGGCCGCCAGAATGTCGTCTTTACGGGCCCGCGCCAGCGCCGCGATGGGCACTTCGCGAACTTCCTTGGCCACGGCCAGCACCGCCTCCAGGTCGCCCTTGGACGCGATCGGAAAACCGGCCTCGATGATGTCCACGCCCAGCGCGGCAAGCTGGTGCGCCATGCGGATCTTCTCTTCCGTGTTCATGGAGAAGCCGGGCGATTGTTCTCCGTCGCGCAGTGTGGTATCGAATATTCGTACGTGGCTCATGGGTACCCCCAAAGCTAGACCTCCAGTAACGCACGCCCGGCGGCTATAGTCCAATTTATCTTCGTTCTATAATTCATAATTCTATCTTATACTGGGGGTTAGCGGGACGGGGGCCGGCACGCTCCACCGTTTGCCCCAGCACAGGGCAATTTCGCTGTGTGTCCGATACGAGGTTTTCCGCCATGGATCTGGGCGAACTACAAGTATTTCTTACCGTTGCCAAGGAAGGCAGCTTCTCTCGCGCCGCTGAACGGCTCTATCGCACGCAACCGGCCATCAGCCTGGCAATCCGCAAACTGGAGGACTCCCTGGGCCAGCCGCTGTTTGTGCGCGGCGCGCGACCGGTGCGCCTCACCGATGCCGGGACGCTGCTGCGCGAATACGCCGAACGCCTGCTGAATCTGCGCGACGAAGTTAAGAAAAGCCTAATGGAGCTCGAGGGGCTCAAGCGCGGCGAGCTAGCCCTCGGCGTCAACGAAAGTTCCATCCACGCCTTGCTGCCCGCGTTGGCGCAATACCGCGAACTCCATCCCGGCGTGCAGGTGCGCCTGCATCGCATGTTCTCGCGCGATATTCCCCACGAAGTGGTCAATTACCGCCTGGACCTTGGCGCCGTTTCCTTTATTCCGCGCGACGCACAACTGCTGGCCACGGAAATCCTGAAAGATGAATTGACGCTGGTTGTCCCTCCCAAACACGTTCTGGCAAAGAAAAAAGAAGTGGATATCGAAGAACTCGGCAAGGAAAACTTCATCGCGCATATCGTGGAATCACCGTTTCGCCGCAAGGTGATCGAGTTGTTTGCGAAGCATCACACGCCGCTCAACATGCCTATCGAAATGCCCACCATCGAAAGCATCAAGCGCTTCGTCCAGATGGGCATGGGCGTGGCCATCGTGCCGCGCATGTGCGTGAATTGGGAAGTCGAACGCGGCCTGCTGAAAGAGCTGAAGCTCCGCCAACTCAATATGCCCCGCCATCTCTACATCATCTCGCGCAAAGGCGCCCGCCTCCCCCACGCCGCCACGGAGTTCATGCGCATCCTGAAAGGGGAGTAGATATCGCGCTGGTCCTGGCGTCACAAGTTTGGCTTAACTCAATTCTCAGTAGGCGCCATTGACAGCCGGACGCTTCCAGGCACCATCTTCGCTCGTTGGTGTCTAATGATTAGGTGAAGTATATGTCAATTACAGATGTCGATTTTTGGTCAGTCTGGCGGTGGCTCTCTGTGAGCAACAGACTCTTTTTCTTGTATTTCTGTGGTGTCTCTGTATATACGCTTTATCTTTCGGCCTATGTATTTTTTCGCCTCCATTCCCTCAAGAAAAATCCCGCAAGCGACCACGCATCCTCGTCACGATCCTCCCTCGGAAAACTGAACAGACGCCTAGCAAACCTTCGACAGCTTCATCTCTTTACCTTATATCTATTTGGATTCTTCATTTCGTTAAGTATTCCTAGAGCCTTCACGATTTTTGGTGACGGCAAATCGGTACCGTTTGGCCAATTCATTCAGGGGCTGACATCTCTCTTCTACTTTGGCACTCCCATTTTCTTAGCGCTTGTGCTGCTACACTCCCTGCAATGGCTAACCTCCGCCCGTCTTAGTTCCTACGCCGGCATGCACGATTAAATCTTTGGCTCATATCTCGGGTGATTGGAGACCAATCTACCGCCGAAACATTCGCTCTTGAGCGGCCTTCTCGATTATCCTGTAAGCTGTAGCGTAGCCTCCACGGGCTTTCCATGATCAGCGGTTTCGCCATTCTCGTCATCGGGTTCTTTCTGGGCATGCGTCATGCCACGGACCCCGACCACGTCATCGCGGTCTCCACGATCGTGACCCGCGAGCGTTCCCTCTCCAAAGCCGCTCTGATTGGCGCACTCTGGGGCGTGGGCCACACGCTGACCATCCTCGTCGTCGGCGCCGCCATCATCTTGTTCAATCTGGTGATTCCAACGCGCGTTGGCCTGAGCATGGAGCTTGCCGTCGGCCTGATGCTGATCCTTCTCGGCATTTTGAACCTCACCGGCGTCACCAAGTGGCTCAGCGAAAAATTTTCCCCCGCGCATCCACATCTGACGGGCGCGCACGCGCACATTCACGAACACGATTCGCACCTGCATTTCCATGTGCATTCGCACGCCCCCGCTAAGGAACATCACGCCGACTCGCTCGCCGCGCCAAGCTGGCTGAGCCGCCCGTTCGCCAAGCTGGGAATCTTCCACTCCCTGCGCCCGCTCTTCATCGGCATCGTGCACGGCCTGGCAGGCTCCGCCGCCGTGGCGCTCCTGGTTCTCACCACAATCCATAGCCCGCGCTGGGCAGTCCTGTATCTTTTGATCTTTGGAGTCGGCACCGTCGCCGGAATGATTCTGATCACGGCAGCGATTTCCGTGCCGTTTACCTATGCGGGCGCGCGCTTTGCCTGGATGAATCGCGGCCTGATCACCGCCTCCGGCTTGCTAAGCCTGGGCTTCGGCCTGTTCATTTCCTACCAGATCGGCTTCGTCGATGGCCTATTCACCAGCCATCCGAACTGGACGCCGCACTGAGATTCACGATTTACTGGCGCGAGCCTCTTCGACAGTCATCGAAACCGGCAGCAGCTTCTGCAAACCCGCCACGGTAACCACGGCCGTAGCCTGTGGTGTCAGTGCGGCCAGCGCAAAGGTCTTCCCCTGATTCCGGCGGCTGACAAACAACGAAACCAGCGCGCCCACTCCCGCCGAATCCAGAAAATTGACGCCGCTCATGTCCACAACCACGTGCTGCGCGGTCTCCTGACGAATCTTCGGCAAAAATTCCGCCACTGTTTCCAGGCTGAGTTTCCCTTTCAGTAGATATACAGCGACACTCTCGGTACTTCCAGCAGTCTTCTCAACATCAAGCGTGAATGGTGGCATAGGAACAAAACAGTAGCTGATTGAGCGCAAATTGAACATTAATAAGCGTTAACAATTGGGCAGAAGCGATCTCCTAAATGGCTTTCGGGAGGGCACGGCTTCAGCCGTGCCGAAAAGCTCCGGTAATCCAGGGGTTTTGACCCCTGAGGTACACTTGCTCGCCACTGAGAGTGTGTATGAGATAACTTTTAGAACAGTGTGTATTGCACCGTGTTCCATTTTGGAACAGAGCTTCCTTCTCTTTTATATACCTCTTTGTGTAATCTTTGTTGACGACCTTTCTACATCACGCTAACGTCATAGCGGTTCCCTCTCAGGTTCCCACATTTTTGATTTTTTCAGGAGAAGCACGCGATGAAAGCGTCTTCCTGCATATTCGTTTCGACTGTTTCCCGCGGGTGTATCACGCTCCTGCTTTTATTCGCCGTGGCTGCGCAAAGCCTCTGCCAGACTCCCCAGCAACACGTGTATGCCACGGGGACAGGCACGAACAATCCCAGCGCGGCGGTAATTTCCGGATTCGACAAGAACGCTCTGACGGGTTCCCTTTCTGCGATTCCCGCAAGCCCTTTCGCCGGGCATGAGGCCGCTCCCATGGCGGTGGATGGCCAGGGGAAATTCCTCTTTGTCGCCGGCCCCACCAGCATCGCCATGTATGCGATCGATCCTGCGAGCGGCGCTCTGACGGAAGTGCCGAGTTCTCCTTTTCCGTACATCCCTACAATCAATCCGAACCAGGCGCCTTCCAATCCGCTCTCGATTGCAACCGAACCAACCGGGGAATATGTGTATGTTGGTTTTCAGAATACCCAGCCTTCTCCAACTACCTACAGTTCAATCACGCCATATGTGATCGATACTTCAAATTCCGCCGATCCCGTGCTCGATCTAGGTCCGCAGTTGGAATTGGACTTTACGAACGGCGCGCCGACGAATCTTTTCGTCGACCCTACGGGCCGCCATCTCTACGTGGCGCTGGGGAATTCTGGAGGCAATCCCTACTCGGGATTTGATTGCTACGATATCGACGGAGGCAGCGGCGCGTTGACTCTCAGGAGCTCGATACTCGGAAGTACAGAAGACTCCAAGTCCAGCGCGATGGATCCAGCCGGGCGTTTTCTGTTCCAGTCCGCTGGTCAGATTGGATGCACGCTGAGCTCGTATACGCTCTCGCCGGTAGATGGATCGGAAACGGGAGTCTCCTCGCTCGTGGTCGCTTATACCGGCGAGATTTCCGGCGCCATCGCGGTGGACCCCAGCGGAAATTTCCTCTACTTCGCCGCACCTGGAGGGCCTGCGACCCTCAGCACGTATTCGATTGACCAGACCACGGGGGCGTTAACGCTCCTCAGCACCGTGCAAACGCCGTATCCGTTTGGCGCGGTTACGGTTGCCGATCCGCAAGGCCCATATCTCTACACCTTGCTCAACGGGTCGCTCCACGGTCTCCAAATTGACCCCACTACCGGAGCCATCACCGAACTTCCGGGCTCGCCCTTCACCGATGGTTCAGCGAATTCCTACGCCACCGGACTCTACATCACCAACACAAATCCTCAGGATTCCTCTGGCCCCTATCTGGAGTTATCGGGCAGTGGGGCATTTCCGCAAACGCCCGTCGGCCAGACCTCTTCCCTCACCGTTGGCTTGAGCAACCTCGGCAACATCACCATGTCTCTTACTTCGGTGGCGATCACCGGCGATTCCACCGGCAGCTTCTCCCTCGCCACTACCTGCTCCACGGTCCTTGCTCCCAATGCCTCCTGTCAGGCCACCCTCTCCTTCAATCCCACGGCCGCTGGATTGTTTCAGGCTTCTTTACAAATCACGGACAATGCTCCGGGCAGCCCGCAATCTCTGCCACTCTCGGGAACTGCCACCAGCCCTGCCACGCCGCAGCCCCAGGTTTCTTTGTCCTCCAGCAATTTGAGCTTCGCGAGTCAGACGCAAGGAACCGCTAGCACACCTCAAATAGTCACGCTGACAAACTCTGGCAACGCAACGCTCCATTTTCCTTCAAGCATCACCTTGAGTGGCACCTATGCAAAGGACTGGAGCCAGACGAACACCTGCAGCGCTCCGCTTGTGGCTCAAGGGACATGCACGATTTCCGTCATCTTCTCGCCCAGCGACAACGGCATCCTCACCGCCTCGCTCGCCATCGCTGATGACGCGCCAAACACCCCGCAGGTGATTAATCTTTATGGCAACGCAGTGCCCGCGGCGCTGCTGAGCCCGGCCTCCAGCGGTGGCTCCACTGTCGCCACGGTCGCTGCCGGGAACACAGCCACTTACAATCTGCAAGTCGTCCCCGGCCCCAGCTTTAACGGCACGATCAATCTCACGTGTTCCGGCGCTCCTTTTGGCGCCCAATGCACCGTGCCCGCCAGCTTGACGGTGACAAATGGCGCAACCGTGCCGTTCACGGTCATGGTCTCCACGCTCTCTCCTTCTCAATCGGCACTTCTCCCTGCGCTTCCACGCCTGCTGTTCGGCAGTCTCCGCCCGCAACCAGGTTTCCCGCTGGCGTTCCTTGCCGCACTTCTGCTTTTCGCTTGGACGTTGCGCTCGAAGCTCCAGATGCTGCCGCCCGCACGGCGGCTCGCCTCTGTCATGGCCGTGCTCCTGGTTACAGCTCTAGTGTTTTCGGGAATTGGATGTGGCAGCACCGCCTCTTCACAAATACAGACCCAGCCCCCGCCACAGAGCGCCGCCACTCCCGCTATTCAACCCGCGTCGGGTACGTTTACGTCGGCGCAGTCTGTGACCATCACGGACACAACGGCCGGAGCCACCATCCACTACACCACGGACGGCTCCACTCCCACCGCTTCCTCCGCTACCTATCAATCGGCGATTCAGTTGGCCACGCTGACCACGCTGCAAGCCATGGCAACTGCGCCCAACTACGCAAATAGCGGCGTCGCGAGCGCCACACTTAAGTTCCAGACACCCTCGGGAATCGTCATGATCACGCCAACGGCAACTCCAAGCGGTTCGACTAAAGCGCTCCCGTTGACGCCCATTCAGTTGACTTTAAATGTGCAGTAAAGCGCGCTGCTGTGGGCAGCCGAGCGAATGAACGCGAGAAATACTTAGGGCGCGTAGCTTACGCGATACACCACGCCTGCCCCATCGTCGCTGACTAGCAACGACCCGTCCGGAGCAACCGCCACACCCACTGGGCGGCCATTCACGTTTTTTCCGCTCGGATCAGGAACCAGCCCATTCAGAAACGGCACGGGACCGGCCGAAGCCTTTCCGTCCTTGAATCCGACAAACGCCACCTGGTAGCCGGCTCGCGAAGCGCGATTCCACGATCCATGCTCCGCCAC
>Ga0181526_10002874_pt1 | contig 14509 bp, 8 predicted proteins | sample PEATcosm2014_Bin_35_FD_119750 | JGI IMG/M metagenome (GOLD analysis project Ga0181526, IMG submission 119750) | Peatland microbial communities from MTU Mesocosm Facility, Houghton, MI, USA - PEATcosm2014_Bin06_30_metaG | ecosystem: Environmental > Terrestrial > Soil > Wetlands > Peat | place...
AGAAGCCGCGTTATAACATCCTCCTCCGCGACGACAAGACGTATCCCTACATCAAGCTCACTATGGGCGAGCGTTACCCTCGCGTATATCCCACGCGGCGCCTGCGCAAGGACGGCTCCCTCTACTACGGGCCGTTCTTTCCTACCAGCCTCGCGTACCGGCTCGTAGATCTTATCCATCGCCACTTCCTGATTCCGTCGTGCAAGCTCGATCTGAACCGCTACTATCCGAGACCGTGCCTGCAGTACTACATCGGCCGCTGTCTCGGCCCGTGCGTGGAGGGGCTCACCACGCCGGAGCGTTACGCCGAAGCCGTGCACGACGTGAAAATGTTGCTCGAAGGCCGGGGAGCCGATCTGTCGCGCTCGCTGCAAAAACGTATGGTGGCGGCGGCTGAGCGCGAGCAGTTTGAGCTGGCCGCTAAGTATCGCGATTTGATTTCGACCGTCAATCTGCTGGAGCAAAAACAGCGCATCGCCGCTGTCGCGGGCGAGGATGCCGACGTCTTTGGCTATCACTTCGAGAACGGGATGCTGGCCGTGAACCTGTTCCACATGCGCGGCGGCAAGATCATGGACAGGCGCGAGTTCTTTTGGGAAGACCTCGGTGATACCGGCGGCGCGGCATTCGAGCCAGGCGAGTTTTTTTCGGCACTGCTGAAGCAGGTCTATCTCGATCAGCAGTACGTGCCGCACACGATCTACGTTCCTGTGGATTTCGATGACCGCGCGACACTGGAAGAAGTTCTCTCCGAGGGCCAGAAACGGCGGGTACAAATCCACGTGCCACAGCGGGGCGACAAGCGCTCGCTGGTTGACCTTGTGGGGCAGAACGCGAAGCAGGCTTACGACCAGCGCTTCCGCGTGATGAAGCCCGCGGCCAAAGCCATTCAGGAAGCTTTGCAGGACACGCTTATGCTGCCAGAATTGCCCAGGCGCATCGAGTGCTTCGACATTTCACACATCCAGGGCGCGGAGACGGTCGCGTCAATGGTGGTTTGGGAGGACGGCCGCATGAAGAGGTCAGATTACCGTAAGTTCATCATCAAGGGAGTCACCGGGGTGGACGATTTCGCCTCCATGCGCGAGGTGGTCACGCGCCGCTACAAGCGGGTACAAGATTCGGGATCCGCGGCGAGTGCCGATTCTGCGCTTGCTGGGGTGAAAGTCGAAGAGCAAAGGATGCCGAGCTTGGTGCTCATCGACGGCGGCATCGGGCAGCTGCATTCCGCTGCCGAAGCGCTGGAGTCGCTGGGCATTACCAACCAGCCACTGGCCGCCATCGCCAAGCGCGAGGAAATTATCTACGTGCACGGCCAGGAGGACGAGCCCATTGTGCTCGACCGCCACTCGCCGGTGCTGCATCTGGTGCAGCAGGTGCGTGACGAGGCTCACCGCTTCGCCGTGACCTTCCATCGCAAACGCCGCCAGATGCGTGATCGCAAGACTGAACTGCTCGACATCCACGGCGTCGGCGAGCGGACCACCAGACGCCTCTTGCAGCACTTCGGCAGCTTGCAGGCGGTGAAGCAGGCTGATGCGGCGGCGCTGGCATCGGTTGTCAGCCGTTCGCAGGCCAGCGCGATCTTGCGGCATTTCGCGAAGGAAGACGGTACTTAGCTGTTAAGCGCTGGTGCCGGGAGGGGGAATCGAACCCCCAAGGGCCGAAGCCCGGCGGATTTTGAGTCCGCTGCGTCTGCCAGTTCCGCCATCCCGGCGAAGAGGTCGCATCAACAGGTTAGCACACGCTTGCGGGGCCACCAACTCGCAGAACCTCCCTCCAAATGGCGGGAATAGCGCCCAGAGACTAAGGATGACACGGCGGCTTCACCGCCGTAAAAGAGTGTGAATAGCCCGTAAAATAAAGACCAGGAGCGTGTTTTCACGCCGCAGCCAGTGTTCAACCGATGTCCGCCGCATTACAATAGACCACTGTCCTTTCACCTGACCCCTTTATGGCTACAACTGTAAAACCTGCTCCGTCCAAGACGCGGCGAAGATCTGTCCGCCCGGCCGCCAAAGCCACCGCTGCCAATAGTGCGCACAACCATGCTCTCGCTAAGGCGACGCTTCACCTTGAGGATCCCGAACTCTACATCAACCGCGAGCTGAGCCTGCTGGATTTTCAGCGGCGCGTGCTGGAAGAGGCGCAGGACGAACGTAACCCGTTGCTCGAGCGGTTGATGTTCCTGTCGTTCGTCGGCTCCAATGTGGACGAATTCTTCATGGTGCGCGTGGCCGGCCTCAAGCGACAGGTGGAAAAAGGGGTGAGCGACCCCGGGCCCGACGGCATGGCCCCGCCGGAGCAGTTGCGCGGCATCCGCGCTTCGGTGATCCGTCTCAATCGGAGTGCGCAGGAATGCTGGACCAAGGAACTGGTACCTGCCTTGGAGCAGGCGGGCATTCGTATCCTGAGCTATGCCGACCTCTCCGAAGAGCAGCGCGTCATCGCCGACTCCTATTTCCAGGCGACAGTGTTCCCCACGTTGACTCCGCTGGCGTTTGATCCCGGCCGTCCTTTTCCGCACATCTCGAACCTGAGTCTGAATCTTGCCGTTCTCTTACGGGGCAGCGAAGGCGACGAGCACTTCGCCCGCGTGAAGATTCCGGACACCCTGCCGCAATTGGTTCCCGTAAGCGTCCTGCCCAAGGTAACCAGCCGTGGTAAGAAGCCGTTGCTGAAGGAGCAGAGCTTTGTCTGGCTGGAGCAGTTGGTTATGGCCAACTTGGGCGCGCTTTTCCCGGGCATGGAGATCATAGAGGCGCATCCCTTCCACGTCACCCGCGACGCAGACAGCGAGATCCAGAATCTGGAAGCCGGCGACCTGCTGGAGTCGGTCGAGGAGGGCGTCTGGCAGCGCCGCTTCGCCGATGTGGTACGGGTCGAGATTAATGAGGGGATGTCCCCTCTCGTGCTTGACATCCTGGTCAAGAACCTGGAACTGGATCGGGACGATATCTACAAGCTGAACGGCCCCTTATCGCTGGTACGGGTCCGTCATCTGACCAAGATTGACCGACCCGACCTGAAGTTTACGCCCTTCATTCCCGCGCTCCCCACCGCGATCAAGGAAGCGGAAGACGAAGACATCTTTACCACCATCCGTCGCGGCGACATCATCTTCCATCACCCCTTCGACTCGTTTCAGCCGATTGTCGGACTGTTGCAGCGGGCGGCGAAGGACCCCAACGTTCTGGCTATCAAGATCACGCTCTACCGCGTGGGCCGCAACGCGCCGGTGGTTGACGCGCTCCTGGAAGCAGTGGAGAACGGCAAGCAGGTCGCGGTGCTGCTGGAGCTGAAGGCGCGCTTCGACGAGGAGAGCAACATCGAATGGGCGCGCAAGCTGGAAGAATACGGCGTTCACGTCGTATATGGCCTCATGGGACTCAAGGTTCACAGCAAGGCGCTGTTGATTGTTCGCAAGGAAGGCGACGTGATTCGCCGCTATGCGCATCTCTCCACCGGCAACTACAACAGCGTCACCAGCCAGCTCTATACCGATCTCGCCATGCTAACCTGCGATCCCGCCATTGGCGCCGATTGCACCGACCTGTTCAACTTCCTGACCGGTTATTCGGCCAAAAGCGCGTACCGCAAGCTGCTGGTGGCGCCGGTCACTCTGCGCGATCGCTTCGAAAAGCTGATCGAACGCGAGATTGAACACCAGAAGAATGGTCGCGGCGGCCACCTCATCCTAAAAATGAACGCCCTGGTGGACAAGCGAATGATCCAATTGCTCTATCAGGCGTCGCAGGCTGGGGTAAAGGTTGACTTGTTCGTGCGCGGCATCTGCTGCTTACGGCCTGGCCTGCCGGGTGTCAGCGAACACATTCAAGTAACCAGCATTGTCGGCCGCTTTCTGGAGCATAGCCGCATTTTCTACTTCAACAACGGCGGTGAGGAGGAGGTGTATTTGGGCAGCGCTGACCTCATGCCACGCAATCTGAATCGCCGGGTCGAGGTGGACTTCCCAGTGGGGGACAAGAACCTGGTCCGCATGATTCGGGACGAGATTCTCGGCACTTACTTCAAGGACCAATCCAAGGCCCGGCACATGACTTTCGACGGCAAATACTTGCGCGATCCCGATTGCCAGAAGAAAAACGCCTTCAACGCGCAAGAGGCGCTGATTGCGCGCGCCACTAAACGCCAGGAATAACCCTGCGATTGCACGGCTGAGCGAGCGCTCAACCCGTCAATTTGCCGGTAGCACCTGAATTTTTGCCATCATGCCTCCGTCTTCATGGTCCAGGATATGGCAGTGATAGACAAACGTACCGGCGATGTTCGGATCGCGAAAGTCCATGCGCAGAGTCACGCTCGGATAAGGGCCCTTGCCATCCCAATTAGGAACCTGGAACGTGTCCTGTAGTGTCGGGTTTTGAACTGGCACACCGTTGATGGCCATCACCAGGAAATGCAGCTGATGAATGTGGAAGGCATGAGTCTCACCAGAGTGGTTCTCGATAGTCCAGTCCTCCACTGCGCCAACTTTGGTCACGATGGCCGGCGGGTCATCCATTTCAAATACCTTGGGCCTCTGACCCAGTACCGTAATCAGGAATTGGATGGGCCCGTTAGTTCCCGGCGTCAGCTCTGAGAAATAAAGTTGGCGTTTTGCAGTCGGTTGCTGAAGGGTCAGCGCCGCAAAGCGCTGCGGTCCCGGCGTCGCAGCGTGACGGGTGACCGTTCGTCCGCCTACCTGCTTGCTGCTTGGCTCCAGTTTCGCGATCACTTGAGCATTGTTGGGGTTTCCCGTCGGCCCCGTGTCATAGCCGGCAGTTTCGAAGGTGCCCGTCATGCCGGATGGCAGCCCCGGCGTGATGAGTTCGACTCTTCCCGCGGGCGGCACCGTGATGGTGGTGTAGTAGGTCGGCTGTTGCAGCGGCACGCCATCCAGAGCCAGCACTTCCAATTGCTGCACGTCAAAGCCGAACTTAACTTGCAAGGTGAGAAAACCCTGGTTGGAAGCGTTCAGGATGCGCCAGAACTCGCGCTTACCGGGCTGCATCTGGATTCGCGGCAGTGGCTGTCGCGGCGGATTCGACTGCTGATAATTCAGCGTCAAGACGTACGGCTGCGGCAACCACAATCCGGGGTTCTGAAAGAGCTGCCGTACCACCAACACGCGCTCCGTCAGGCCATCCGTCAGCGGATTGTTGCCCTCGATGATGAGCGCCCCCGATGCCCCGCCGTTCAACTGAATGGTGCTGAATCCGTGCGGATGCGGGTGGTACCAATACAGGCCGGGATTATCGTTGGCCGGAATCTGCACACTGTAAGAGAACGCCGGGTCACCGGACTGGATAATCGTGTTGATCACGTCGTCCTGGTGGCAGACCGGGGGAACGTTCAATCCATGGAAATGCACGTTGGTGGAGGAAGGCAGGATCATAGTTCCGTGGCATGGATCATCGGACGGTTTGCCCGTTCCATGCATGTGCATCATGCCTGTGGCGCCACGCCTCCGGGTCGGCGGGTTCTTGTCGTAGGGTGCCTGGATATTATTGGTGAGGTCTAAATTGAGAGTGTCGCCGGGATTCAGGCGCAGGCTGGGCGACTCAATCTGCTGGCCCTGGTACATGTAGACATAGCAGTAGTGCATGTAGCCGTCATCGCCAACTGCGTTCTGCAGCGTGAGATCAACGTTCAGCACGCCATTCTGACTGAACAGGTCAACCGGGTTGACCACCACCGATCCTGGCTGTGGACGCGGCGGGCAGATCTGCATCTGCGCTGACATAAACAGCGCTGAACCGCAAAACAGTGCGAGCAAGCAAAAGTGACGGACACGACGCATTTCTATTCCCATCTGAGCCCGAGGGCCAACGCCATTGAGCGGCAGCTTAGAACTGCCGCGGCGGATACGACCAGATTGACAGCAAGCCAAAGCTCTTCTGGTCCAGTACCGGCGAACTGGGAGATTCTTTCAAGGTACAGCTACTCCCATTCGAGGTGATCTCGACAATCCCAATCCACGACGCAGTCGTAAAATATTCGGCGACGTAGAGCACGCCTCCATTACCGAAGTTATCCCTTGTCACCAGGCTTCCCGTATACGCCCAGTCGGCGAAGTAACCGCTGAGAGCAGGCGTGGTGCAGCCGGGAAATACCTGGCCGGTTGCCTTATTAAAGGAGGCCGCCGTCACACTGCCGCCCTGATTGTTGCTGACAAAGAGCAGCGTCTCATCCGGACTGAGCCGGACCGAACTGGAACTCGAAGTGGGGATCGGGCGCAGGTTCGTCGAACCCGCAGGATAGGCCACCGTCGGCTTCAGCTTGCCCGACGAAATGTCTGACACCTCCACAACTGAGGAGACGGCCGTGTCGCCGAAGATGGCAAAGTGCCCGTCGCTGGTGATGTCAACGCCCGTTGGTAGATTGTTGTACGCATAGCCGGTGGAATTCTGCTTATCGCCGTTGGAAACCGGAGCGCCCTTGGCGATGTTGAACGACTCGATGGAACCGTCGCCGTACGCCACCACCAGCAGGCTGCGGTTCAGCGCCATGCCGGTGATCGTTCCGCCGTTTAGTCCCACTGCCGCAACGTCGCTCACAAAGCCGAGTCCGCATCCGGCCTGCACCGTGAACGTCGCGATTGTGTTCGAGTCAGGAAAGCCGGCATAGAGATAACTGTCATTCATCGCTAGAGCAATTCCGTTGGAGCTGCCGGAATCGTTCGCCGAGCCCATAAAGCTGCCCGTCACCTGCTGTGTCTGCATGTCGATGGCAGTGATGTCGTTCGTGGCGGCATCCGACATGTAAAGACAAGTCGATGAGCCGTCCGCCGGCGAGATGATTCGGGAAGCTCCGAAATAGCCGCCCTGAATTCCATAGCCCGGACTGTAGATTGAGTTCTGTTCAGTGAGGTCAGGATTTTGCGGTGTACCGCCAGGCACGAACAGCGAAACGCTGTTAGGGAACGGAAACGCCGTGTCGTCGTTGCTGATGATATAGGTGGCGGTGCTAGCCTTCGCCGGCAAATTGTTCTGCGGACGCTCGCCCGCCAGGCAACACAGCGCACAGCCCGACATTAATGCGGCTCCCATCACGCATCTGTAGCGCAATTTCATCGATTCACTCGGCTAAATGTGCAGGGTACAAGATCTCGGCAATCATTCATGTTTCGAGGGCTGCTCGTGCCTGGTCTGGTAGGCCAAAACAGTGGTGACATTGTACTTCATCACCCGATGGCCTGCTCCTCAGCCCCCTTTCGCCCTGCTAACATCAAGAAGTGAGCAATCCTGCTGCTGTCCGCGTCCGCTTCGCTCCCTCGCCCACTGGACATCTGCACGTCGGCAACGCCCGCACGGCGCTGTTCAACTGGCTTTTCGCGCGGCAGAAGGGCGGCGTCATGGTCCTCCGCATCGAGGACACCGATGTCGAGCGCAGCGAAGAGCGCTTCGAAATCCAGCTTCTGGAAGATCTGAAGTGGCTCGGCCTCGACTGGGATGAAGGCCCCGACGTCGGCGGCCCGCATGGCCCCTACCGGCAGAGCGATCGCCTCGGTTTCTATCGTGAGCAGGCCGAGAGACTGCTGGGCGAGGGCAAAGCCTACCTCTGCTTCTGTTCGCAAGAGGAGTTGGAGCGCGAGCGGGAGCACGCGCTCGCACATCAACAGCCGCCCCTCTATTCCGGCAAATGCCGGGCGCTCGATCCGGCGGAGAGCCAGCTCCGGCACGCCAGCGGCGAGGCTGCCGCCATCCGCTTGCGCATTCCTGAGCATCCCATTCGCTTCCACGACATCGTGCGCGGCGACGTTGAGTTCTCGCACGAGGAGGTCAGCGATCCCATCATCGTGCGTTCCAGCGGAATGCCGGTTTACAACTACGTTGTCGTTGTAGATGACGCGCTGATGGACATCACGCATGTCATTCGCGGCGACGATCATCTCTCCAACACGCCCAAGCAGGTAGCGCTCTACGAGGCGCTGGGCTGGCCGGTGCCGGAGTTCGCGCACCTGTCCACCATTCTGGGGGCTGACCGCGAGCGGCTATCGAAGCGGCACGGGGCAACATCCATTGCGACCTTCCGCGAGATGGGCGTGTTGCCGGAAGCGCTGATGAACTATCTCGCGCTGCTGGGCTGGGCGCCCAGCGGCGGCACGCGCGAGATCTTCACGCCGGAGGAGCTGAAGAAAGAGTTCTCACTGAAACGGGTCACGCCATCGCCCGCCGTCTTCGATATGGAGAAGCTGTACTGGCTTAATCGGCACAACATCAAGCAAAGTCCGCCGGAGCGCATTGAACGGCTGGCAGAGCCGTACTTCGTGAGCGCGGGGCTGCTGCCGCAGAATCCCGACGAGCGCACGCGGGCCTGGTTCGCCAAAGTTGTCGCTCTGCTCGGTCCATCGGTGGACAAGCTTGACCAGCTCCCCGAGCGCGCACGATTGATCTTCCATTACGAAGCTGCCGGCGCGCTTGCCGCGCCTGACAATGCCGAAGTCCTCGGCGGTCCGAAGACTAAAGAGGTGCTGGCTACGTTTGCTGAACTGGTCGAGAGCGATCCTTCGCCGATGACGCCTGAGCGCTTTAAGGCCATCATGAATCAGGTGAAGGAAAAGACCGGCGCCAAGGGTAAAGATCTGTTCCATCCCGTGCGCATCGTTTTTACCGGCTCCCACTCGGGCCCGGAGTTCGACAAGCTGATCCCGATTCTCGAAGAAGGAGCGCAGCTCAACCTTCCACATCGCGTATTGAACGTTCGCAAGCGCCTTGCGGCGTTTCGTGCCGCGGGCGGAGTGTAACAGCAGCTTCGTTGACGTGGCTGTCCTTGTAAGGATGTCAATGACGCCGAGTGGCGAGGAATTCATCATGGAGTTTTTCATTGTCATTGCATGGCTCGTGCTATGTGGCGCTGCTGCGGCCTACGCGTCCAACAAAGGGCGAAGCGGCGTCGGAATCTTCTTTCTCTCCGTTTTTCTCAGTCCTGTGGTCGGCTTTATTGTCGCCCTTGTGATGGAACCGCACCTGCAGAAGATAGCTGAGGCGAAGGGCATGAAAAAGTGCCCAGAGTGCGCCCAATTTGTGCAGCCCGATGCTAGAACCTGTCCGTTTTGCAAGAAGGACCTAGAAGCCGAAATGGCATTTTATGCTGGCGAGTTTAACCCTGATGTGCTTTCAAAAAAGTGTCCGGACTGCGCTGAGACGATCAAAATCGAAGCACTGCTGTGCCGATTCTGCGGGCACAAATTTCAGCCGGCCGAAGTGCAGGCCACGATCCAACAAGCAAGGGCAGAATTTGAGGCTCAACGAACGGTCTTGACGGGAGAGCAGAAGGATAAATTGTCCAGAAGTCTTTGCCCAAAATGCGACGCTTACAATGCTTGGACGTTGCAGCACAACTCTCGCAAATGCGCCGTATGTGGCGAGGAATATCCAATCGAAGCCTTTGGCTGGTGAACGTGTGCCCCACCCTTCTCGCCTGCCTTTTGGCGAGAGGGTGGGATCAGACACGCTTGCCGCCCGAGTTGGAAAAGGTACATGTACTTTCGTAACTTGACTCGGGCGAAAAAGGCGTTACACTGCCGGTGTGAGGCCTAGTGTCTCTCCTCCCCGACGAGGGCAGGAACGGTCCGCAAAGCTGTCTGCAAGGGCAGTCGCAGGGGGCCGTTGATCTTTGAAAATCAGTTGCCGATGGTGGCAGGATGGATTGCTGGAGTTGGGTTGACGATTGCATAACTGCCTATTTATCAAGAAGTTGCGTATAACATTCTTTGAATCAAGAAGTTGCGTGTATCTGCGCAAACTCTTGACTTCATTAGGCTTATACGTAACCTCTTGATATTATGGAGCTTGCGGGCGACAAAATGCCCGTAAGTTATTGAAAGTTGTTCGAAAATTCCCCGTTGATACGAAAGACGGGGGAGGGGTATGACGTCATGCCAGGGCTTTTCTTATCGCCGCTCTCGCCAGAATTCGCGTCGAATCGAGCGTTGGCAGCGGAGACATGCGGTCGTCAATCAGCAACGGTATCTCGGTGCAACCGAGCACCACGGCGTCGCAGCCCTCGTGACTCAGCCTTCCGATTACTTGCTGGAAGTAGGTGCGTGACTCATCGCTGAAGATCCCATTCACCAGCTCGTCCATGATGATAGCGTCGATGCGCGCCCGTTCCTCGGCATTGGGCATGAAATGTTCAATACCAGCCGCCGACAACTTCTCCGGATACACCGGACCTTCCATGGTGTACTTAGTGCCGGTAATTGCGAGCTTGCGGAAGCCGCGCTGCCTGGCTTCGGCGGCTACTTCTTCCACAATGTGCAACCACGGCAAAGGAGAACGGGGCGCAACCAGGTTGAAGGCCCGATGAATCGTGTTGTCAGGACAGATAAGAAATTCCGCTCCTGCCTTGGAGAGCTTGTTGGCCGAGAACAGCATGAGCGCGGCGACGCCATGCCAGTCGTCGCGATAAACGAGGTCCATATACTCGGAAAGGCAGTGCGTGTGCATAGTGACTTCTGGATGCAAGTAAGGACGACCCATCGCTGCCGGCGCTTCTATGCAGATGGTGCGATAGCACAGCGCAGCGCCTTCAGCACTGCAAGCCACAATGCCAATGTGTTTAGCCATGTTGAGTTCCGTCAGAATTTTTCCATTATCTCCCGTTTCTTCTCGTCAGGCAGGAATGACGCACGGAAAGAGTTCCTGGCCAGCTCGCGCAGCTCAGCTTCCGTAAAACCAAATACCTGCTGCGCGATTCTGTACTCGTTCGTCAGTGATGTGTGGAACATGTCCGGATCGTCGGTGTTGAGAGTAACTAGCACGCCAGCGTCAGACAATTTCCGGATGGGATGCTCCTCAACCGCAGCACAACATCCCGTAAGAATGTTGCTGGTGATGCACACCTCAACCGGAATCTGCTTCTCCGCCAGATGGCGAACCAGCTCCGGATCCTCGATTGCCCGTAATCCGTGGCCGATGCGGTCGGCCTTCAGCTCGCGCAGTGCGCCCCAAATCGATTCCGGCCCGACGGTCTCACCAGCATGCACAGTCAAGCGCAAGCCCTGTTTTCCGGCAGACTCATATACCTCGCGAAATTGCTCCGGACCGGCGCGGCGCTCGTCACCGCCAAGCCCAATCCCGATCACGTTTCTGCCTTGGAAGCGAATGGCCTCCTCGACCACGCGTTGCGCGTCCTCCACTCCGAAGTGCCGCACCGCGTCAAAGATCCAGTACAACGAGATTCCAAAGTCGCGCTCGCCGCGTTGTCGCCCCCGCTCCGCGCCTTCAAAGAGCGGCGCGAATTCCTGTCCCCGCCATTGCACCACTCCGGCAGAGATGTATACCTCGGCGTGCAGGACGTTCTGCGCGTGCAGCTTTTGCGTCATGCGATAGGTAACGAGCTCGTAATCCTCGGCAGTGCGCAGCCGCTCAGTGACCGCCTTGAAGGCCCACAGGAATTCCGTGAAATGCTTGTACCGGTACAGTTCACGCGCTTCTTCTTCAGTAAAGACGCGCCCGCTGTCTTCGATGTTGCGATAACGGTTGTTGGTGGTCGGGAGCGGAGTAGGATGCCGCCGGCTCAGCTCCGCCAGCGTCTCGGGATCGACCGTGCCCTCAAGATGCAGGTGCAGCTCGGCCTTGGGCAGAGCAAGAATAAAGGCGCTGGAAGCGTCCGCACTTCCTGCCAGACCGTTCGCGAGATTGGCAGCCATTACCGTTGCGAAGCCCGCAGCCCGTTGCCTGGGCTGAACTCGCTGCGATGGCGGCTGTAGAGCAGGTACACCGTCAGTCCGATGATGAGCCACGCGAAGAACCGCAGCCACGTCAAGATGGGCAAGCCGGCCATAAGCAGCATGCAAAAAATTACGCTGAGCACCGGCGCCGCGATTCCGCCCGGCGCTCTGAAGCCTCGGCGGCGCTCCGGCTGTTTGTAGCGCAGGATGATGACGCCTATCGAGACCAGCACGAACGCAAATAGCGTGCCGATGTTCGATAAGTCGGCGAGGGTTCCGATGTCAAGGATGCCGCCGGGAATGCCGACGAGAAATCCGGCAATCCAGGTTGCCGTCGAAGGTGTACGAAAACGCGGATGCACACGGCTGAACAGCTTGGGCAGCAGGCCGTCGCGGGACATCGAGAACCACACGCGCGCTTGTCCGAGCTGAAACACCAGCAAGGACGAGATCATGCCCATCATGGCGCCAAACAGCACAGCCAGCCGCGTCCAGTGAAGGGTCTGCGAGTGCGTGAGCAGCGTCAGCTTCTTCATGCTGTTGACGACCGGCGCGGCATCGTCAATCAGCGAGTTCCACGGTACGATCCCCGTCAGCACCACGGCCACCGAGATGTACAGCACCGTACAAACGATCAGTGTGGCGATGATGCCGATGGGCAGGTCACGCTGCGGGTTCTTTGCCTCTTCCGCAGCGGTGGAGACAGAATCGAACCCGATGTAAGTGAAGAAGATGATGGAACCGCCGGTCAGCACACCCGACCAGCCTTCCGGCGCATACGGATGGTAATTCGACGGATGGATGTATTTCATCCCTACAAACACGAAGGCGAGGATGGCCGAGATCTTGAGGATGACCATCACGTTGTTGGTCTCGGCCGATTCGCGAATGCCGCGCACCAGCACCACCGTCAGCAGCATGACGATGAGGAACGCGGGAAAGTTGAAGCCGAAGTGCCAGCCCGGCGTGTAGAGCACATTGCCGCTTACGCCGGTGAGCCCGCCCGGCAGGTACGCTGGCGTGATCCAACGCAGGCTGGGATGCCAGCCGAACCAGTCGAACATGTCCACCATGTGCGCCGCAAAGCCCACGCTCACCGCCATGTTACTGACCGCGTATTCCAGGATCAGGTCCCAGCCGATAATCCACGCGATCAGTTCTCCCATAGTTGCGTAGGTGTAGGTGTAAGCGCTGCCGGCAATCGGGATCATAGACGCCAGTTCCGCATAGCACAGCGCGGTAAAGCCGCACACGATGGCGACCAACACCAACGAAACTGCCAGCGCCGGACCTGCGCCCGGACGGCCGAGCGTAGCCGCGTGATGCACGATATAGTCCGCCAGAGGAGCGTTGAGGATAGAGGAGGTATCGAACTTCTGTCCCGCGATGGCAGTCCCAATGACGGTAAAGATGCCCGAGCCGATGACCGCACCGATGCCCAGCGCGGTCAGCGACCATGGGCCGAGGGTCTTTTTCAGCCGATGTTCCGGCTCCTCCGACTCGGAGATCAGCTTGTCAATGGATTTGCACGCGAAAAGTTGGTTCGCCAGCTTGACGCTCCCGCGAGTTCTGGAATGGATGCCTCAGGATTGAAACAGAAACCCGAGGCACAGGGCAAGTGCTTGCACTGGACATCTGTCTCGGGATGGTTCTCCGCAACTCAGGGCTTGAACTGTTAGTTCAGTCGGCGTGAGCAGCGGCCGCCTGTTGCCGCGCCTGGATCTCGATGTAAACGTTGATCAGCGAGACTGCGGCGGGCGTGACGCCGGGAATGCGGCTGGCCTGTCCCAGAGTAAGAGGACGCACGCGCGTCATCTTCTCCCGCATTTCGCGTGAAAGACCGCTGACCTTGGTGTAATCGAACCAGTCGGGAATGACGCGCTGCTCCGCCTTCTTCAGCCGCTCGATGGCCTTGGTCTGCTGATCAAGGTAACCGGCGTACTTGATTTCCGTTTCGACGGACTTAAACTCGTTGCGAATAGCTGTTGTCAGTTGCGAGTTGCCACTTGCTAGTTCTTGGCCTTGATCTTCAGGAAAGGTATCACTGACAACTGACGACTGGCTACTGACAACTCTTGCCAGTACCGGCGCCAGCTCTTCGATTCGCACCTCGGGCCGTTTCAAGAGTTGGGCAAGCGTCAAACCCGCTGCACCGCCGCCGAGCTTTTCCAACAGCTCCGGCATTACGCCATTCACTCGCGTGCGCTCCAGCAACTCGCGCATGGCTTTCAGTCGCTTCTGCTTGGCCAGAAAATCGGACCATGCCGCATCGTTAATCAGTCCGACGCGCCGCCCGTGCGGCGTGAGCCGGTGATCGGCATTGTCAATGCGGAGGTGCAGGCGAAACTCCGCCCGCGAGGTGAACATGCGGTAAGGCTCATTGGTCCCTTTGCTGATGAGATCGTCGATGAGGATTGCGGTATAGGCCTCCGTGCGATCGAGGATGAGCGGTGGCTCGCCCTTTATCTTCAGTGCGGCGTTGATGCCCGTCATAATGCCCTGGCACGCCGCTTCTTCATAACCGCTGGTACCGTTGATCTGCCCAGCGAGATAGAGGCCCGCGATCTTCTTGGTCTCCAGGGTGCGCCGCAGCTCGGTGGGGTCGATCGAGTCGTATTCGATGGCGTACCCCGGCCGCAGCATCTCGGCGGTTTCCAAGCCGGGTATTGACTTGATGATCGCGAGCTGCACGTCAATCGGCAGCGAGGTGCTCATGCCGTTGACGTAGATTTCATAAGTGTGCAGGCCCTCCGGTTCAAGGAAGAGCTGGTGCATTTCTTTGTCTGGGAACTTAACGATCTTGTCCTCGATGGACGGGCAATAGCGCGG
>Ga0181526_10002875_pt1 | contig 14507 bp, 9 predicted proteins | sample PEATcosm2014_Bin_35_FD_119750 | JGI IMG/M metagenome (GOLD analysis project Ga0181526, IMG submission 119750) | Peatland microbial communities from MTU Mesocosm Facility, Houghton, MI, USA - PEATcosm2014_Bin06_30_metaG | ecosystem: Environmental > Terrestrial > Soil > Wetlands > Peat | place...
CTACTTGTTAGTGCAGACCGACCCGGCGCGCGCCATCGGCGAGTTGGCGCGCGCGGTGGCCACGGAAAAGACCGGCGCCGCCGGGGCCATGAACGACTACCGCATCCTGCTCGACCAGTATGCGGGCCGTAACAAGGAGGCGCCGCGCGACGCAGATATCGCCGACTGGATCGCAGTCATGCAGCATGGACCTGCCGATCAAGCGCTCGGGAAGTGGCGCACCAAGCGATCGCTGCCTTGGCTGGTGGCGGCGCTGACCTACGCGGATCAGCCGGATTCGGAGTTGACGGCGGCCGCCGCGCAGGTACCCGATAATTCGCCCGCTTTCCCGACGGTCGAGTTTCACCGGCTGCGTCTGCTGCCACCGGACGAGGCGCGACCGCTGTTGGACGCGATGCTTAGCCGCAAGATGTCTGTCTCCGCGCGCAACCTGTTTCTGGCGGAGCGGATGCGCGTGGCGCGCGATTGGGAAGAGCTGTGGCGCTTCGCGCCGCGCACCGCGGCCGGAACGTATGTGGTGGGCGAAGGCGAGCAAACCGCAACCTCACTGGCCCTATATTTCGACGATGACGCCGCGCGCATCCTGGATCGCCAAGCGCCGCTTGCGACGTTGCAAGCTGCCGCGGTGAATTCCAGTTTGCCGTCCAATCTGCAATTGCAAGTGGCGCGCGCCGTGTGGGTGCGGTCGATCCTGCTGCATGACACCGGCGCCGCAAACGCGATCGTGCCGGTGCTGGCAGCGCTCGACTCAAGTCTCAAGCCGTACCTAGACACATACCGAGCTGCGCCGGACGATAAGGCGCGTGCCTTTGCGGCCGTCTGGCTGCTACTGAACAATCCTGGAATGCGGCCTTCGATCGACCCGGGTGCGGGCCGCCTCACACCTACAGGTAAGATCGATACCTTCCGCGATAACTGGTGGTGCCCGGCGGGTGACTATCCAAACAACAGTCCCGATACTAACCGCGCGGATGCCCCGCTGAATGCGCCGTTGATGTTGCTGTACCGGGACGCTTCGCCGAAAGCCGGGTTTCTTTCGGCGTCCCAGCGCGCCGACGCCGGCCAGGAACGGAAACGGCTGGCCTCGGCGCCGGCCGCTCCCAATCTGCTGGCCAGCCAGGCGGTCGAATGGGTGGAGTCCCACCCGAACGATCCGCGCGCGGCCGAGGCGCTGCGCTTAGCGGTGCGCGCCGGGCGTTACGCTTGCGGCGGCGACGCGCAGACCGACCATTGGATGAAACGCGCCTTCCGATTGCTGCACAGCCGGTACGCGAATACGGAAGCGGCCAGGCGGACGCCGTACTGGTACGGCTTGGGTGGCTCCTGATAGATTTCGCGCCTGCCCCGTTACCGCGCAGGGGCAATATCGGCGACGTCGGTGACTTTGCCGTTCACCAACGTGACCTTCATGTCCGAATAGTAGTAGATCTGTTTGGTTCCAAGCTTAACCACCTTCTGCGGCTGCCCGAAGGTCGCCACCACATCGTCCTTCGTCTGGCCTAGGGAGATCGTTTTGGGGTCGGGCGGCGGCGGCGCAGGGGGCGGGATGGCGGCCGGCGCCGCTTCAGCAGGCGCGGCAGGGGCAGTCGGCGCGGCGGGCGCGGCGGGCGCAGCGGGCTGCTGCGCATTATTTGCGCTGTCGTCGTCCACCGTCAATACTTCGGCGACGGTACCCGCCACCTCGTCGGCCGGCGGCACGGAGCCCTTGGGGAACGGAAACTTCAATTCTCCCCAATAGCGGACATCGTCGTAAGGATCGCTGTAGAGCCTGAAGATCACGCCATCGTTGACCGCACTGATCCCGATCACCCAGAACTTCTCGCCGGATACGAAGACCCGCTGCTGGATGTTGGAATCGTCGGGATGTTGCATGGTGTTTCCGAGATCCCGTAAGAAGCTCTTCCCGCCAAGCACGTTGTGCGTGATCCTGCCTTTCTTGTAGGTGCTTTGCGGCGGGAGCGGGTTGGCGAGGGAATACATGACCAGGCGGTCCTTATGCAGCACCAGGACACTGCCCGCGGTGACGATGTCGTTGTGGTTCCCCGATATTTGCGTCAGGGTGAAATGCGACTTCAGCTTCTGCACTACGGTGTTCGTGTCCTGGCCGTGCGCCAGCGGGATAGCGCCCGCCAACACGGCCGCGGCAACTGCCATGTGGAATACTCTTTGCATAGATACCAAACATATACACCGTTTCGGATAAGAACACAAGAAGGTATTAAGGTAGGGCGGCCTACGAGGCCGCCGCAGGCTACGAGCCTGCCCCACGGTATGCTATACGGATGCTCCGTTGGTTCACATTCCTGCTTTATGTCCCGCTGTTGCTGGCCCAAGGCGACGACGTCCGCGCCGTAATGACGCATTCCGAAGAAGCCTGGAATCGCGGCGATCTGGCGGCCTTCGCGTCTTACTACGACGATTCGCCAGAGACCACTTTTATGGGGCGGGAAGTCGTCCGCGGAGGGGTCCAGGCGGTACTCAGCCGCTATCGCAAAGCCTATCCGACCCGCGAGAACATGGGTACGCTGTCATTCTCGAATATCGATGTGCGGATGCTGGCGCCGGATATTGCGCTGGTCACCGGTGAGTTCCATCTGGAGCGTACCGTGGCGGGCGGCGGAAACGCCGCGGGGAAGTACACGCTAATTCTGCGCAAGACGCCGGCCGGATGGAAAATCATCCACGACCACACCAGCTAGGGCGGGCTTCGCGCGGGGCCGAAGCCCGCGCCGGCTGAAGCCCGCCCTCCAGGTTCTCGCCCGCTGCAAATGTTGAAACTGGAGTCGCCACGTATGGCTGACCCACGAGAAGCTCGCCTATCGCCGGGTGTTACACTCCGGGCATGGCTCAGTACCGCAGCATCGACCGCGGCGCTCCGAAGCGTGGAGGCCGCGGCGCGCGCATCACGTTGATCGTGCTCGCTATCTTGATTTTGCTGGGAGCGCGCTCGCTGGCCTCCTTTTCCGTCGAATATCAATGGTGGAAAGAGTTGGGTCAGATCGACACCTGGCTGGCCATGTTGGCCTACGGATTTGCGCCCATGCTGGCCGCCACGCTCATCGCCTTCGGCATCCTATGGGTGGCGCATGCGCGGGCGCTGAAGTTCGCCGGCACCGGACTTTCGGGACATCCGATCTACGCGTGGGTGTCGAGCGCGGGCCTGCTGTTGCTCGGATATCTGATCGCGGCCGGCTCCATTGAGACTTGGACCGTAGTCCGGTATCTCGGCGCGCGCGGCATTCCGGCCGAGGCCAATGCCTGGCACGATTCCGTCTTCGGTTTGCCGCTCAAGTTCTATCTATTCGATTTGCCGTTCTACTCCGACCTGCGCGGCTATTTATTGGCGCTGGTGATTGTCAGTGTATTGGTCTACTGGGTTGCCGCGCGCGGCTGGCAGCTACGCTACAAGCTGCCGGAAATGGGCGATCTGCGCCAAATCGATCCTTCGATCTTCCGCTTGGAAGGGGGCCTCGAAAGCCGGTTTCTGCGCGGCGCGCTGGTAATTTTCCTGGCGGCGCTGGCGCTGCGTTTCTTCCTGGCGCGCTATCAAATGGTATACGACGATCACGGGTTCATGGTGGGCATCGATTACGTGGATCTGCATTTTGCCCTGCCGCTGCAATGGCTGGCGATAGCGGCATGCCTGGCGGCGGCCGTGCTGGTGTGGCTGCGGCGCTGGATCCCAGCCGCCAGTATGGCGGTCTCGCTGGTGGTGTTGTTCGCCGTGCCGCGGCTGGTGGATTCGCTGTACGTGCGGCCCAACGAGATTTCCATCCAGCGGGAGTTTATTGGGACGCACATTCACGCCACGCGCTCGGCTTACGGCCTCGAGAAGCGCATGACCGAAATCGAGTTTAAAGTGCATACGGATGCGGCTATCGATCCGGCGGCGCACAGAGGCACCATCGACAACGTGCGCTTGTGGGATGTGGGCGCGTTCCATAACACTATTACGCAGATCCAGGCGCTGCGGCCCTATTACGTCTTTTCGGATACGGATGTGGACCGCTACACGATCGACGGCGCTTACAAGGAGGTGTTGCTGACGCCCCGCGAACTCGATATCAATCAGTTGCCGGGCGCCAGCAAGAGCTGGATCAACCCGCACTTCGTCTACACCCACGGATATGGCGCGGTGCTGGCGCCGGTGAGCAAGCTCACTCCCGATGGACTGCCGCAACTGCTGATCGAGAATGCGCCGCCTGAGATCAAGACGCCGAGCTTGAAGCTGACGCGGCCGGAGATTTACTACGGCGAGGTGGTGCAGGAGCCGGTTTTCGTGCGCACGGCACAGTCGGAATTCAACTATCCGTCGGGCGAGGATAACAAGTTTTCCCGGTATGACGGCACCGGCGGTTTCCCGATCTCCTCCGGGCCGATGCGGCTGGCGGCGGCGGTGCACGAGGGGGACATGAACATCCTGCTCAGCAATCCGATCACCAGCGAAAGCCGCATGATGATCCGCAGGAACATCAAAGAACGGCTGGAGACGCTGGCCGGGTTCATCGCGTGGGACCACGACCCGTATCTGGTGATTACCGACGAAGGGCGCCTGGTGTGGATGGACGATGGCTACACCTATTCGAACTCGCATCCTTATTCGCGCACCGTAGGGGTGCCGGATTTGGGCGACGTCAACTATTTGCGCAACGCGGTGAAGGCCACCATCGACGCGTACGACGGCACTACCCGGCTCTACATTTTCGCGCCTGACGATCCTATCGTGCGCGCGTATCAGCGTCTGTTCCCGGCGCTATTCCACGCGGCGTCGGAGATGCCGGCCGATCTGCGCAGGCACGCCCGGTATCCCGAGACGCTGTTCCGGGTACAGGCGGAGATCTACCGGACTTATCACATGCTCGATCCGCAGGCGTTTTACAACAAGGAAGACATGTGGGATCTGGCGCGGTACACGGCGGGGCAGGAGGGGCAACCGGAGTCGGTGAGTCCGACCTACGTGGTGGCCAGCCTGCCGGAGCAGAACCAGGCGGAGTTCATGCTGTTGCTGCCGTTCACGCCGCGCAATAAGGACAATCTAATCGGGCTGATGCTGGCGCGCTGCGACGGCGCGCACTTGGGTGAAGTGGTGGTTTTGCAGTTATCGAAGCAGGAGCTGATTTTCGGGCCGGCGCAGATCGCGGCGCGCATCAATCAGGAGCAGACTATTTCAAAGGACTTGACGCTGTGGAACCAGCAGGGGTCGCACGTCCTGCGCGCGCAGACGTTGGTGCTGCCGGTGGACAGTACGTTCCTGTATGTGGATTCGATTTACATCACGTCCAGCGCGACGAGCATGCCACAACTGAAAAAGATTGTGCTGGCGGTGGGAAACCGGCTGATCTATACGGACACTTACGAGCAGGCCATCGCGCAGCTCTCCACGGGCGCGCAGGCGCTGGTGCAGCAGGCGGAGACGCCCGCGCCGAAAGGGGGAGCGCCGGCCGCGGCGTCCGGGGTGGGCACCGCGGATCAACGACTGGAACGTGTGCGCGCGCATTTGCGGCGTTATCGGGAGTTAGCGGCGCAAGGGAAGTGGGCGGAGGCTGGGAAGGAACTCGAAGGGATTGAGGCGGAGGTGCGGTAAGATGGGGCCGGATTAAGCCGAGGCGTAAGCTGGCGCCGCGGGGCGTTTAGCCTCGCTCCGGAGTTTGTACGTCTTCGGTAATGCAAAACACCAGAGTGGTGCAGGCGCGCAGCCCTATGAAGTTAAATCACTTAGCGGCGCCGGTGGCTTTGCTTCGTAATTGTTTTGAATGCGCCCACGATGAACAAAAGCGCCAAACCCGCACAAGACCGCAGAATTGGCGAGCGGGGCTGAAGCCCCGCGCGGGATCAATCCCGCCCCACATAGAGATGATGAAAAACCATGCGGAGGGCGGCCATGATTGGCCGCCCTCCAGTTGGTTTTCGACGGTGCCCCAACCGCCGAGAGTTATTGATTTGCAGCGGCTTTCTGTTCTACCAGCGTGATCCCGTCCAGGCCATTGGTGTTGTCGGTTGGCCCATCGCCGTTCATAAACGCCAGGGTGGTCTCGGATGAAGCCGCCACAATCGTGGTGGTGTACTTCTGCCAGAATATCGAGTCCAGTCCCGCCCCAGCCAGGTTGGTGATCGAGAATGTCTGGGTGCCGTTCACGAAGACGTTGAGGGTGCTGGTGGTGCCGGAGGGGCCTCCCGGATCGTTGGGATTGCCGACATAAAAAGTCAGAGTGTACGTGGAACCGGGGGTTGTGGCGACGGTCTGCTGGACTCCCGTAACGCTGTTGCTCCCATCTCCCGTCAGGTCGAGCCATTGCTGGCCAACCGCCGCCGGCCAGGTAAAGCCACCTTCCAGGTCGGCGCTGCTAACGACACTCACATTGCCTGTGGCCCCCACCACCTGCCACCCTGTCAAGGCGGCGGTGCCCGTATCGAAGTTCGAAAAGCTTCCGACAGGTACAACCGGCTTCTCGAAGCTGCCGTTCTTGATAAGGTTGGTGGCGCCGAACGCGCCATGGATCATAAGCCCTGCCGCCGCCAATAATTTGATGCTCATCGTCTGTTTCATTGTTTTCGTTTCCTTTGCTCTCTGGATTGAATTTGCGTGGGAGCCGCGATTCCGCCGCGCCGTCCACGTCTCAGTAGGCAGAATACGGTTTTGCGCCGCCGCTGTGAAGTTTCAACGGCTATTGCAACGGTCACACCGGCACGTTACATCCTGTTTGCAATGATTTGCGATCTGGTGCATGATAGGGAAGCAACTCGGTCCGATGCGCGCCGCCACATCCAACTCGTCCGCTATACGCACCCAATTGGGTGTGCTGGAGGCCAGCAGCGCGTTCCGGGACAGCGCGCGCCATCGCCGCCTGTTGACATTCCTGGTCGAGTCCACCCTGAAAGGCGAGGCCGACGGATTGAAGGAGTTCGTGATCGCCGCCGAGGTCTGGGACAGAAATGTCTCCTTCGACCCGCGGATACACTCCACGGTGCGGGTGGAGGTGGGCCGTCTGCGAACGCGCCTGGAACGCTACTACGCGTCGGAAGGCGCACACGACGATCTGCGCTTCAGCATTCCGGTGGGCGGCTACCGGGTAGTCTTCGACGGCACCAGGTTGGATAGCGCGGCCAGCCCTCCGGCCGACGCCGCATCCACCGGGGCCGACCGCTTCCAGCTTGTGGAAATGCTGGGCCGCGGTGGTATGGGAGAAGTCTGGAAGGCGCGCGACACACGTCTGGATCGGGACGTTGCGGTGAAGTTCATCGCCGGGGAATTGACTCACGACAGCGCCGCGGTGGAGCTGTTCGAACGGGAAGCCCGCGCGGCGGCGGCCATCAGTCATCCGAATATCTGCACGGTGTACGATATGGGCGAGCGGGAAGGGCGACCGTTCCTGGCCATGGAACTGCTTGAGGGCGACACCCTCAAACGCCGGTTGGAAGCCGGGAGTATTTCAGCCGACGATTTGCTGACCTGGGGCATCGAGATTGCGGACGGGCTGGAGGCGGCGCACTCAGCGGGAATCGTGCATCGCGACCTGAAGCCCGCCAACCTGTTCATTACGGCGCGCGGACAGGCTAAGATCCTCGATTTTGGTTTGGCGAAGCTGCGCGGCGAGGCGCACGCTGAGAGCGCTACCGGATCGGGCGTGGCCGGCACTCCCGGCTACATGTCGCCGGAGCAGATACGCGGCGAGGAATTAGACGCGCGCACGGACCTTTACAGTTTTGGCGCCGTGCTTTATGAAATGTCCACGGGGGCGCTGCCCGGAAAAATACCGGAGCCGGCTTCCAAGCGAAATCCCCAGGTTCCGGTTGAGTTGGACCGAATTATCGCCAAGGCACTGGAACAGGACAGGGAAGTGCGGTACCAGCACGCGTCGGATCTCCGCGGGGACCTGAAGCGTCTGAAACGCGACAGCGATTCAGGCCGGCTGACGCCCATATCGGTCCTGGCGGAACCGCGTAGTGCGGCTAGACCGCGCCGAGGCTGGTTCATCGCAGCGGGGGCAGTGGCGCTGGCCGCCATCTCCGCGGGAGTTTTCCTTTACTCGCGCTCTTCTGCGAAGCTCAGCGGAAAGAATATAGTGGTGCTGGCGGAGTTCGACAACACTACCGGCGACGCCGTCTTTGACGGTACGCTGCGGCAAGGGCTCTCCGCGCAACTGGAACAGTCGCCGTTTCTGAGCCTGCTCTCGGAATCGCGCATTACGCAAACACTGCCGCTGATGACCCAGCCCAAGGACGCGAAGCTCACGGCGGGGCTGGCACGGGATGTTTGCCGGCGTACGGGCAGTACGGCCACGATTGAGGGCTCCATTAGCACCCTGGGGAGCCAGTACGTGCTGGGGCTGCGGGCGGTAAGCTGCCGCAGCGGCGATTTACTGGCCGAAGAGCAGGTCGCGGCGACCGGCAAAGAACAGGTATTGAAGGCGCTGGGCGAGGCCGCCACCAAACTGCGCCGGAGACTGGGCGAATCGCTTAGTTCGATTGAGAAGTACGACGCGCCGCCGGAGAGTGTGACCACCGGATCGCTGGAAGCTCTGGAAGCCTACAGTTTGGGCTCGCATTTGATGTACTCCGATGCCCGGGCAGCTATTTCGAGGTTCGAACAAGCCATCCGGTTGGATCCGAGCTTCGCGATGGCCTATGGGCGCGTGGCAGTCTCCTACGGCGCCATCGGCGATACGGCGCGAGCGGCCGAGAGCGCTCGCAAGGCATACGAGTTGCGCGACCGGGTAAGCGACCGCGAAAGGTTCTATCTGACGTCGCACTACGAAATGTTCACCACCGGCAACCTGGAAGCGGCGCGCAAGACATTGGAGTTGTGGGCTCAAACCTATCCGCGCGACAGCGGCCCATTTGGCAACATGACAAGGGTCTACAGTTTCCTTGGCGAACACGAGAAGGAACTCGCGGCCGCGAACGAGGCCTTCAGACTCGCGCCTGGCGCCGGTTATACGGGGGTTGTCACCGCTAACATTTTTCTGAATCGTCTCGACCAAGCCGAGGCTACCGCGAGGGAGGCCAAAGCCCATAATCTGGATTTCCCGATCCTCCACGTTTACCTGTATCAAATCGAATTTCTGCGGCACGATCCGGAGGGCATGAGCAGGGAGGCTGCGGTTGTCAGGGCCAAGCCTGGGTACCTGAACCTTATGCTTGATGTGGAATCGTATAGCGCGGCATCCGCCGGACAATTCGTCCGCGCGCGGGATCTGACGCGGCAAGCGGCGGAGGGCGCCCAGCGGGCCCAAAACAATGAGGACGCGGCCAGCTATCTGGCCGACGCAGCCATGGCCGAGGCCGTGGCCGGAAATCGGGATTTCGCAAAGCGGCAAGCCCTGGCGGCCCTCGCGCTCTCGAGGGATAAGAATAAGGATATCGAGCGGCTGGCAGGCACAGCCCTGGCGATGGCGGGAGAGTCGAGCGCCGCCGCCCGGCTGGCCGCCGACCTGTCGAAGCGGTTTCCTGAGGACACGCAAGTGGGGATCGCTAAGGTCATGATCCAAGGGGCCATTCTTCTGAACCAGGGAGAAGCCGGCAAGGCGATCGATGTGCTGGCGGCAATTGCTCCATACGATCTTTCGGGCGATGACACAGCGTCTTCAGGCTACGAGCGGGGCCAGGTCTTGTTGGCTGCGCACCAGGGCGCCGCGGCGGCCGTCCAGTTCCGGAAGGTCCTGGATCATCCCGGTGTGACGCGGAATTTCGTCGCAGGCACGATGGCGCATTTGGGCCTTGCCAGAGCTTATACGCTGACGGGCGATACCGAGAAAGCGCGCACCGCCTACCAACGGTTTCTTGCGGTGTGGAAGGACGCCGACCCGGATCTGCCTGCGCTGCGGCAAGCCCAAGCCGAGTCTGCCAGGCTCAGGTAATGGTGGCGGCGGAGCGACTCGAACGCTCGACCTACGGATTATGAGACCGTCGCTCTAACCGACTGAGCTACGCCGCCTTTCTTTTTGAGTTTAGCAGACCGCCCGCGCGACCGCCTATACTGGGTTGAATGCCATTGAAACGCCGTCATTTTCTGTTTGGGGCGCTAGCTGCGCCGGTGCTCGCCGCAACCAAGAAGCACGCGGCTGTGGAGCGTCCCAATATTGTTCTGATTGTGGCCGAGGAAGTCGGCGCTTACATGGCTGGGTGCTATGGGAATGCGGAGGTGCACACGCCAAATATCGACCGGCTGGCGCTGACCGGCGTGCGCTTTCATAACAGCTTCTCCTGTGCGCCGGTGGCGCCCGACCAGACCGCTTTCGCCGCGGCGGGCTACAACTGCGGCCGGAGCAACTCCGAGGCCCAGGCCGGCGAATTTCTGGACGCGCAGGCTCCCGCCAAACCGTTCTTCCTGGCGATGGCTTGGCCCAGTCCGAACGCCGTGACGGCGCCGCGGAAGAACCTGGATCTGTACGCGAAAACCGGCTTTGAAACCATCGGCTGGGATTCCGCGGCGGACAACGCCACGCGGAAGGAGATGTTGCGCGATGTGCCCGGAAATCTGCGTAAATACGCGGCGGCGCTGACTACGTTAGACGAGCAAATTCCCACGCTGACGGCGAAGTTGCAAAAGCGCGGCGTGTGGGACAACACACTCATTGTTTTCACCAGCAACGGCGGGTATCTGCTCGGCCGGCATGGGCTGTGGGGCGATACGACGGCGTCGGAACCGGTGAATATGTTTGAAGAAGTCGTGCGGACGCCATTGATCTGGACGTGTCCTAGCCGATTTCCGCCGCAGACCGTACGCAACGAGGTGGTGAGCTCCTACGATTTGATGCCGGCGCTGTGCGAACTGGCGGGCGCCGCCCCTCCGGCGGGCAGCCATGTGCCGAGCTATCTGCCGTTCGTCTATGGACGGCATTTGGGCAAGAAGCAATCCTGGCCGGATGTGGCGCTGGGGCGGATTCGCGAAACGGAGATGGCGCGCGACGACCGGTATAAGCTGATCCTGCGCAATCAAGGCAAGGGAGCCAACGAATTGTACGACGAGACCGCGGATCCGAAAGAGCAAACGAACCAGGCGGATAATACGAAGTTCGCGGGCATGCGCGAGCGGCTGACGGGTCAACTGACGGCTTGGCGCGGTGCGCCTAAGGCCGGCGCCTAGCGCTAGTGGAGCATGCGCGGGTTGTCCGGCGCCTGCTCCTTGGCGAGCGAACTACATTTGATCGGAGAACTCCGCGCCGATCGGGGCACTACTGAAAGCGGAGACCTTTCCTGTGGAGAATTGGAAGAGCGAGTTCCGAAAGAAGCACCCGAGCTTCAATTGGAAAAGCCCGGGTATTAGCCCGGGCCTTCCTCTTTAAGCAGAAAGGAGGATCTATGATCCTGTTGCTAGTTGGCCTACTGCTTCTCGGTAGAGTCACGGTCACGATCACCTGGACCCGTAAGGGCAGGCGCTAACGACCGAGCGGGATCGGGGGCGGCTACCCCCGGTCCCGTTACTAGCATACTCCATAAGCCGGCTCGTTGGAAGCGTTTTTTTTTCGCTTGTGGCGGATGCCGGGGCGGTCACGCCCGCTGCCACACTACCGCCCCGTCCACAATCGTCGCCACCGGACCACCCCGGAACGTGTGGCCATCGAACGGGGAATTGCGGCTCTTGCTGAACGATTGGTTCACGTCATAAGTCCACTGCAAATCCGTACTGAAGATCGTCACGTCAGCCGGAGCGCCCACGGCCAGCGTGCCGCGATCCAGATGCAGCACCCGCGCCGGACCGGTGGAGAGCAGCGCCACCAGCCGCGCCAGCGGAATCTTGCCGGTGTGCACCAGGTGTTCCAGCGCCAGCCCCAGCGCGGTTTCGAGGCCAATAATGCCAAACGGGCACTTCTCGAATTCCTGCATCTTCTCGCTGCCCGGGTGCGGGGCGTGATCGGTGGCGATGGCATCCACGGCGCCGGAAACGATGCCGTCCACTACGGCGCCCGCGTCGCAAGCGGTGCGCAGCGGCGGCTTCATTTTGTAATTGCTGTCGTAGGGCAGCATCTGGGCGTCGGTGAGGGCGAAGTGGTGCGGAGTAGCTTCGCAGGTGACCGGCAGTCCGTACTGCTTGGCATAGGCCACCATGCCCATGGCGTTGCGCGTGGAGATATGCGCCACGTGGAAACGCGCTCCGGTGAGCTGCGCCAGCAGGATATCGCGCGCCACCATCACGTCTTCGGAACTGGCTGGAATTCCGCGCAGACCCAGCCGCACGGACTCATAGCCCTCGTGCATGTCCCCGCCCGCGCTCAGGTTTAAGTCTTCGCAATGATCGATGACCGGCAGATCGAACGACCGCGCGAATTCCATGGCGCGGCGCATGACGCGGGCGTTCATCACGGGGCGTCCATCGTCGGATATGGCCACTACGCCCGCGGCTTTCATGGAGCCGATGGCCGACAACTCTTCGCCCGCGCTGTTCTTGGTGATGGCGCCGATGGGGAATACGTTCGTCACGGCGAGCTTGCGCGCGCGCTCGATGATGTAGCTGGTCACGGTGGCGTTATCGTTCACCGGCAGCGTGTTGGGCATGCAGCAGATCGACGTGAACCCGCCGGCGGCCGCGGCGCGCGCCCCGGATTCGATGGTCTCGGCGTGCTCGAAACCCGGCTCCCGCAGGTGCACGTGCATATCGACGAAGCCGGGCGCCACGATCAGGCCGGTGGCATCGAACGTTTCAGCGCGGGCCACTTCGAGGTCCGCGCCCACCGCGCCGATCGCGCCGTCGCGAATCAGAATGTCGGCCAGCATGTCGGTGGCCGAGGCCGGGTCGATGACGCGCCCGTTCTTGATGAGGAGTTGAGACATCGAATTAACCAATCAGCCAATTACCCGCTCTAGCACCGCCATGCGCACGGCGACGCCATTTTCCACCTGGTTGAGAATGACGGAGCGTTGCGAGTCGGCCACTTCCGAGGACAACTCGCGCCCGCGGTTGATGGGGCCGGGGTGCATCACGATGACGTCCGGTTTGGCCAGCGCCAGGTGCTCCAGACGCAGGCCGTAGAATTGGAAATACTCGGCGGCGGGAAAGGCCGCTTCGTGCTGGCGTTCGAGCTGCACGCGCAGCATCATGATGACATCGGCGTCGCGAATCGCTTCGCGAATATCGTTGGTGAGCGTGACGCCGGGCGCGATGTGCGCCAGTTCCCGCGGCAGCAGCGAAGCGGGGCCGCACAACACGATCTCGGAGCCGAATTTCGAAAGCAGATAGACGTTGGACCGGGCCACGCGGCTATGCGCGATGTCGCCGATGATGGCCACGCGCAGACCCTCCAGGCTGGGGCGGCGATCGAGAATGGTGCGCGCGTCGAGCAGCGCTTGTGTGGGATGTTCGTGCGTGCCGTCGCCCGCGTTGATGATGGGCATGGCCAGATGGCGCGCGAGAAAATGTGGCGCGCCGGACGCCGCATGCCGCATGACAATGGCGTTGGGGCGCATGGCCGCTAGGGTGTTCAGCGTATCCACCAGAGATTCGCCCTTCGACACGCTCGAGCCGGATGCCGCGATGGAAATGGCGTCCGCGCCCAAACGTCTGGCGGCGATTTCGAAGCTGGTGCGGGTGCGCGTGGACGCTTCGAAGAAGAGATTGACAATCATCTTCCCGCGGAGCGTGTCCAGTTTCTTTTGGGATTGGTCCTGAACGGGTTGAAACTGCTTGGCGCGCGCCAGGATGGCTTCGATCTCGGCGCGATCCAGTTCTTCGATTCCCAGCAATCCAGCCGGCATGGTTTAAACGGCTTCGCTTTCGGCGATTCTTTCGACCAGCAGCACCTTCTCCATCTGGTCGATTTCCTGGAATTTGACTTCGATGATTTCGTTGTCCGTGGTTTGTACGGTGCGGCCCACGAATTGGGCTTCGATGGGCAGCTCGCGGTGGCCGCGGTCGATCAGCACCAGCAGGTGTACGCGCGCCGGACGGCCGTGGTCGAACAGGGCGTCCAGCGCGGCGCGGATGGTGCGGCCGGTGTAGAGTACGTCGTCCATCAGGATAATGTCTTTGCCTTGCACGGAAAAGGAAATTTCGGTGGCGCTGACCACGGGCTTGATATCGACGGTGGTCAGGTCGTCGCGGTATAGATTGATGTCCAGAATGCCGACGGGCACGGCGCGCTGCTCAAGCGATTCGATTTTGCGGGCCAGGCGCTGGGCCAGGGGCACGCCGCGGCGGCGAATGCCGATGAACGCCAGGCGGCCGAGATCGGAATTCTTTTCCAGGATTTCGTGCGCCAGGCGGACCAGCGTGCGGTCGATTTCCGAGGCGCTCATGAGTTGGCCTTTCGTGCGGGTGAGGGGCATGGGCGTGGTAAGCAACAGCGTAGCATATGGGGGCCGGGCTTTCGTCCGCGCGAAGCTCCCGCCTCGCTCCGCGAGACTCCGCTCCGCGCGCCGGTTCATGAGTGTAAAACTTCGCGGCGGAAGGCAGCGGCCTGGGGAATCGGGTGTACACTGACGCTAACTAGAGCTACACGACTTACTGTCCCGCGCAGTAAGTGTGACAGTTATCACATGTTAAGCGGCGAAGGAGGGAACAATCGTGAGTA
>Ga0181526_10002876_pt1 | contig 14506 bp, 11 predicted proteins | sample PEATcosm2014_Bin_35_FD_119750 | JGI IMG/M metagenome (GOLD analysis project Ga0181526, IMG submission 119750) | Peatland microbial communities from MTU Mesocosm Facility, Houghton, MI, USA - PEATcosm2014_Bin06_30_metaG | ecosystem: Environmental > Terrestrial > Soil > Wetlands > Peat | place...
CCTCTATGCGGAAGAGGGCACCAACGTACCGGTCAGCGTGACGATCAACGACGACGGCGGCCAGTCGACGACCGACAGCGGCACGACGAATGTTGCGGATGCGGCGCTGACGGCGGGGATTGCAACGCTGACCGGAGGCGTCGAGGGGGTTACGGCAACGACGCTGTCTGCGACATTCAGCGACGCCAATCTGGCGGCACCGACCAGCGACTTCTCGGGCACGATCAACTGGGGCGATGGCAGTGCCGTGACGTCGTTTACCAGCGCCGACGTCACTGGCAGCGGCGGCTCCTACACGGTGAGCGGGCTCGCGCATCAGTATGCGGAGGATGGCAGCTTCACGGCGACGGTGACGATCAACGACGACGGCGGCAGCACGACGACCGACACCGGCTCGGCGAGTATCGCCGATGTGGCGCCTTTGGCTGTAAATGACAGTTACACGACGACCCTCGATCAGACGCTGACGGTTAATGCACCCGGCGTACTCGCCAACGATACCGACATCGACCATGATCCCCTGTCGGCGGTACTGCAATCAGGTCCATCGGAGGGCAATCTCACAACGCCTTTAGAATCTAATGGGGCGTTCGCCTACAAGCCGTTCTTGGCCTTTGTGGGAACCGACAGCTTCACCTATCAGGCGAGCGACGGTGTGCTGAACAGTAATACGGCCACAGTGAATATCACCGTCGGCGACGGACCCAATACGCTTGATTTTTCTCACGATCCAAATCAGTCGCTGAATTGGACGGTCAACCTGAGCAGCGCCACCGAGACCGCATTCAACTCAAAGATGGGTACCGAAACATTCAGCGGCGACAACAACGTCGTCGCCGGTAACGGCAACAACACCATCATCGGCAACAGTAATAGCGATGTCTTGATCGGCGGCAGCGGCAACGACACGATCACCGCGGGCAATGGCGCCAATACCGTTATTGCAGGCGGCAACGGCACGAATACTATGGTCGGTGGCACCGGAAACGATACGTTCGTATTCACGCCGGGCTCGTTCACGGACACGATCAGCAGCTTCAATACCAGCCATGACGTGTTGGACTTCCAGAACATCCCGGGTTTGACCGAGGCAAATCTCATCAGCACGATCTTGAACGATGTCACCTCCGCGCACACAGCGAGCACAACAACGATCGCGCTCGATGCCACGGAGCACATTAACCTTGTTGGTGTGACGTATAATCAGCTTGCGGCGACCCATCCTTTTGTAATAGATGTATAAGGCGCGGCAATGGTGTGGCACTGTTTGGTGAATAGGGTAGGGGAGTATCCGATGATACCGCGCCTTAAATTGCTGGGACGACCCGGCACCATAGCTGCTCTTACAGGTGCCCTCCTTTTTTGGGGGGTCGAGACAAGCCAAGCCACAACCTGCAGCGTTGCATCCGACAGCTCGGGGACGTGCAACTTCACGCCGAACAGCCCGGCAGACGGTACGACGTCGCTCAATGACGTAGTCAGCATTCCCGGGGATCCGCTCGGGGGGGTTCTCTCGTTCAACCTGACCCTAAACGCCGACTACACTTCCAGTGGCGATACTTCCCCAGGCGCCAGCGGAAGCTTCGTCATGGAGTTGGATACGGCATCGATCCCATTCTGGAGCCTAGCGATTTTATCGGCGGCTCCGTCTACTCCCGGCTCGACGAGTTATGGGGACTTCACCGGAGGCGTTCTAAGTCCTTCGTCCCTCACCGACACTTCGCTATGGACCGTAGGCATCAATCCAGGGGATTTCCCGGTAACGCTGACAATCGCTAGCCAATTTGCCGGGTTTTGCGGCGACCCTAATGACTGCTTCACGCCCGCCAGCGTCTTTTCCTTCACCTTCACCCCTAACGTGGCAACGACGCCGCTGCCGGCTGGCTTACCGCTGTTTGCGAGCGGCATGGCGCTCATGGGGTGGGTGGGCTCCCGGCGACGGCGAAAGACGCAGGCCGCCTGAGCGGTTAACGACCCGGGCGCCGGCACGGCTCCAAGTTACCGAGCTCTATGCGTAGGGCCCGTCTCGCCGCCGCGCACGACGGTCGCGGCGGCGTCGCAGTGCGCGCATAAGCCTTATCAATGGACAGCACACCGCTCGTCTCGGTCGTGGTCCCTTGTTTCAACGCCGGTCCCATGCTCCGGCCGGCAATGCTCTCGGTCATCGAGCAGATCTACCCCAATATTGAGATCATCGTCGTCGACAACAACTCGACCGACGGCAGTCTGGAAATCGCGGAACGGATCGCCAAAACCGATCGTCGCCGACCCATCCAGGTTACCAAATGCGCAGTGCAGGGAGCAAACAGCGCCCGCAATTGGGGCTATCGTTTCGCCCACGGCGAATTCATTCAATGGATGGATGCCGACGATAGTCTTGATCCTGAGAAGATTGCGCTGCAGGTCAAAGCTCTGCAGCAAAATTCCGGCGACGATATTGCCTATGGCGACTGGACGGCGCGCTGGATCAAGCCGGCAAAGCCGCGCGCCGAACAGCCTCGAAAGCTGCAACAGGTCGATGACCAGTTGCTTCGTACGCTCGCCGGAATTTGGTATCCGCCGCACCTTTATTTGCTACGGCGCAGCGCGGCGCAGCAACTCCAAAAGGTGCAGGGCTGGTGGCCGGCGCGCAAGGTCGCAACCGACATTGAATACAGCGCGATCGCCGCATTGCTAGGGCTGCGCTTTCGCCACGTTGCCGGCGCCCATGTCTACTACAACATCTGGTCAACCACACAGATCTCCGGAGGAACTCCCTACGCGGAGCGGGTTGCCGCTCTCGCGGCTATTTTTTTGCGGCTACAACAATTTGCCGCGTCGGATCAGACGAAGGCCGCGTTAACATCGCGACACCGGATTCTGCTCAATCAGAATTGGCAGGTGTGGAGCTTACCACGCAACACCGCCTTCCTTACAGAATTGCCCGATCGTCGCTTCCGGCTTCGCGACGCACAGACTGGAAACGAGGTCGAATTACAGCCGTGGGAGGCTGCAATTGCGATGGCGCTAATGGCGGCACCGCGGCCGCTAACCTCGTTCCATTACGCCTTGCTGCTGACTGAAGCTGCCAAAACCACGAACGACCCGGTCTTGATTGTGCAGACGATCGAGCGATTGCAACGTGAAGGATTCCTGCGACCGGCTACCGGTGAGCACACGGCGCTGGCGATGTGAACATCGGCCATTCCACAAAAAGCTGATGCGGTTCGATTGCGTTCGTGCCGTGGGGGCGTTCCACTGGAGCGGCCCGATTATGCGCGCTAGCGCTCTGGCCTGTGCAAGAGCCGCCCGGTTTTGCCGCCGGGCGACCCCACGTCAGCTCGCCGCACGATAGCCCACAGCACGTTTTTGCCGACCCTGGTCGGCCAAAGCCATCCGCCGGGTGCGTACCAATGTTGCGAGCGTTGCGATCGTAGTGCGGATTTGAATTGCAACCGATTCCAGAATCAGAGCAATAATCCACAAGGAAATAATTCGTCCATGCCTCCAGCATCGTAGGTCATCATGTCCACTGAAAACGCAACTCAGGGGCGGTTCGCCCGCGTGATTGTGGTGGGTAATGAAAAAGGTGGATCGGGTAAATCCACCGTTGCGATGCATGTTGCGCTAGCGCTGATGAAATCAAATCAGCGCGTCGCCACCATTGATCTCGATTCGCGGCAAAGCACGCTCACGCATTATATCGAGAACAGGTACGACTGGGTTCAGCACATCGGTCGCGAGCTTGAGATCCCCGACCACCTTTATTTCACGGAAAACACCAATCATCCGACGGCAGAAGATGAGGCGGCTGACGGCAAGGCCTTTCTCGATATCGTCGAGGAGCGAACGGGTCGCTACGATTTTATTGTGATCGATACGCCCGGTCATCATAATTATGTGGGGCGGCTGGCCCATACGGTAGCCGACATCTTGATTACGCCGCTGAACGACAGCTTCGTCGACCTGGATGTACTAGGCACCGTCGATCCAGAGACCTTGGGGGTCACGAGCCCGAGCCACTACGGTCAAATGGTCGAAGCGGCGCGTCAGCAGCGCCGACTTCGCGATAATGTCACCGCCGATTGGGTGGTGCTGCGAAATCGCCTGTCGATGCTTAATTCGCGCAACACCCGCAACGTGGGTGAGTGTCTGCAAAAGCTCTCCCAAATGCTCGATTTCCGCTGTGTTGACGGACTGGCCGAGCGGGTGATCTTCCGCGAATTCTACCCGCGCGGCTTGACCGCGCTCGATGCCCTGGACGAAGTCATACTTGGGACGCGTCCGACGATCTCACACGTCACGGCCCGGCTGGAGGTGGAAAATCTGCTGAGCGCGTTGGGCTTGGGTGGCCTATCGGCAAACAGCGAGATGGCTGGAGCTAGCCGTGCAGCCGCCTGAGCTGCATCCCTGACGCAAGCCTGACAGCCACCTGAGCAAGCTCTGCGAGCCGTTCGCACGTAAACAGATCGCTGCTCTCGACGCAGAGAAAATGATCGCAGCCAATTGGCCCTCGTTCCATTTTTCGACGGCTTTTGCGCATTTTTCAGGGCTTAGGCGCACACTACGAATTAGAGCGGGCGTCGCGGCTCCGGACCCGACCTCGGACACCCGGCGACCAGCTTTCGCTTGTAGCCACTTACCTGTGACTTGGCGTTGGTGCGGCGCTGATTTCGCCGTCGACTCGGTTACACTTAGTGTAGCTCCTGGGCTTCTCACCATTGATTCGCTTAGGGGGTATTGGGCTCGTCGGGGTCACGCCTCGAAGGCCGCGGGCGTTTGGGAGAAAATCGGATGGGTAAGCCATGGCACAAAATGTCCCCCGACGAAAAAATCGAAATCCTTTGGCGAGCCATTGACCGAATTAATACTGTGCAAATTGCACTCGCATCCGACATGGACGGAACATGGGACGCGTTAAGAACGACAAGATCGGAACTGGGCAAGATTACAAAGGACGTAGCCACTTTGAGATCTTTATGGCCGAAGAATTATTCGCGGGCAAGCTAAGCGGTCATCGACACCACTCGCAGCCGAATCCAATGCAGTAATCGGATTTCGGACCGACCGCCGCGAGGCGGTCTTTTCGTATCCATTGGTCGCGACGCGCCACATCAATTCGCGACGCAGGTATTAAGCTTGATGCTTCAGCTTAATGAGTAAAGGTCGTTGCGGTTTTCCGTTGATTGGATAAACGCCTTCGTACCGGGCAATTGCCTCCTGTCCGGGCCTCCAGTGCAAAGTCGTCAGGCGATCATACTCCGCTTGGCGGCTTTGTTTTATCAAACGCAAAAAATGAATGACCCGCCATTTTACCGCGTAGCTGCCGCCTCGACCGGGCCGCCCCACCGCGATCGGTGCGGCCCTGGCAAATCTTTGGCAGCAGTTTCTCGATATTTGAGACCCCGGGCGTTTCACCGATTAATTAGGCTGCTTTTCAAAGGATGCCCTCATAGGTGCACCTCACGAGGTCGCCATGGGCCCCGTAACAGACATTCGGCGGCTAGGGAGTGACGTCAGGCGTGGCGGACATCGAGCCTCGGAGCCGCCGTATCCGTTCGCAACCCGGATCTTATCCGCCCCTGATTGTGGCCATCCCTGTAATTCAATAGCATGCCTTTTGCTTTGGGGTTCCGCGCGCAACTTCGTGAAGTCTCGGGTCGCAGATCTGTGAGGGGTGGCCGCAATGGCTGACTACTACCCGGCACTTGCGCGGGCAGTCCTGAAATTAGAAAACAACAACGTTCAAGCACGCCAAGAATTATACGAACGCGCGCGCGCGGTTATTGTCGCGGAACTGTCCAAGCAAAATTCCAAAATAACGGACCCGGTTATTGTCCGGGAACAGGCGGCGCTCGAAACAGCAATCTGTAGAATTGAACGAGAAGCGCTATCTGATCAGGCAAAACAAGCCGAGAACAACGGGCACCGAGAAGTGAATGCCGCTGACGAATTGAATGGGATGCTCAAATCGCTAGGGGCGATGCTCTTTAGCATCACCTTCGTCGTGGGACTGTTAGCTTTCTCGGGCGTGATCTACGTCCGTGGCCTTGAGTTGGTTGACGGAGGGGTCATCGGATACCCCATGCTTGATGGCGCGATGGCGATATTGCTGTGTCTGTTCATTCCTCTGTCTTGGGCGATATTACGCAAGACTTGGGGCTAATCGGCGATTGATTGTATGGTGCGCGACGCCTGTTCGGCGATGCAACGCGGGAGCAATCCAGGCGTCCCATTCCAGGTTGCCGCTCAAGGGACGTCGCCCAGTCGCCGGAGTTTCTGCGCAAGTCTCGGGACCGAAATTGAAGACGGCGCAACCCAATTACTGAGTTGCGCCGCCCCCCTGTTCATATGCCCCAGCCTAGGCGCGGCGAGAGACTGGGTGCATACGCAATTGTAGCCTATACGATTGTCCAGGGCCGCAATGTGATGGCCGTCACACATTGTTTCGGGATGCCATCTGCTTTGGAGTAGTGGGGACGGGAGACCGCCCATTGTACCGGGCCCCGGCGTTGTACGCGGCGCGGCCGGCGCCGGGGATCCCTTATGTCGTTCGCGCAGCAGCGAACGTCGACATTCTTTGAAGGAGTAGACGACCGAATGAGCGTCCGTTGATCATCTACATAGATCCATCGGGCTCCCGCCGGTGATGCCAGCACCTATGGGCCGATCAAAGCCAACGTATCCCATCAAACCATCAGCCATGAACATGATGGCGAGATCTGGACGCCAAAGATGCCCGCAGCGGCAACGATGCCGTCGGCTTCATCTAGATCGTAATATTGTAGCGCGAGATCAATAGCTTATAATTGCCAGCTAAACCTTTGATCTAGGGATTTAGTGGTGGCTCCCCGGGCCGGATTCGAACCAGCGACCAACCGGTTAACAGCCGGTTGCTCTACCGCTGAGCTACCGGGGAAAAGCCTGCTCGCGTTGGACCCGCATATAACAAAGCCGCTCCCGCATTGAAAGCATGATGCGGGCTAAGTCCAGGCTTGCCCGCTCACGCGGCGGCTCGCGCGGCCCGCCTCCGCTACGCTTCGGCACGGCAGCCTTCCCTCGGAGCGCGAGCGAAGGCTGGAGGCCACGCCCGGAATTGAACCGGGGTACACGGTTTTGCAGACCGTTGCGTAACCACTCCGCCACGTGGCCTTGGCCGCATGGGTAGCGGCAGCCGCGCGATTAAGCAAATGGCTCGGCCCGGGACAAGTCCACAAAAGCAGGCCGCGTGGCGGCGGGTTTCCTCCTCGCCACCGGCGAGAATGAAGCGCGGCCGGCAGCGTAATACCGCTCTATCCGCGTCATTCCGCCTAAGTGATTCTCCTGCCAGAATTGCGCGGAACGGCGCTTGCGTTTTGCCGGTCGGTGTCGCAGAACGCCATAGCGTTAATTTGGGAACCTCGGTTATGTCCGACGCCGCCGTATTCGATTTGACGATGGCACGCCGGATGATGGTCGACGGCCAAGTCCGTACCGCCGACGTCACCAATCTCGACCTGCTCGACGCCATGCTCGCCGTGCCGCGCGAATTATTCGTGCCCACGGCCGGTCAGGCTTATCTCGATAGCGTCGTCCCGATCGGGGACGGCCGTTCGCTGCTCAAGCCGATGGTGCTCGCCAAACTCGTTCAGGCCTCGCAACTCGGGCCGGGCGATCACGTGCTCGATGTCGGCTGTGGCACCGGCTACTCCTCCGCCGTGTTGGCGCGGCTCGCCGGATCGGTGGTTGCGCTTGAGGAGAATGCCGCTTTGGCGCGCAAGGCGCAGCATGCCCTTGCCGCGACCGGCGCCAGTTCCGTCACCGTTGCGACCGGCCCTTTGACCGCAGGCTGGCCGGCAGCGGCGCCCTACGACGTCATTTTGCTCAACGGTGCGACCGAAATCGTGCCCGAGAGCTTGGCCAGCCAGTTGAAGCCGAACGGCCGCATTGCTGCGGTTTTTGGACGCGGCCCGGCCGGGAAGGCGATGATCTACCGGCTGATCGAAGGCCGGCTTGTCGGCCGGCCGGCCTTTGATGCGGCAGCTCCGGTCCTGCCCGGCTTTGTCGCGCCCGAGGTTTTCGTTTTTTAGTCCATACAAGGCGTTGCGCCGCGGCGCATGGCAGCCGCCATCTATGCCCAAGCTGTCTCGGCTGGGCCCCCCCCTGTGGCGCTTATGTGCCAATACTCAAATTTTTGCATGTCATCCCCAAGCGCGGGGTTTCGCCTTGGGTGCCAGCGCCTTAAGGTCGAAGCTGCGTATCTTCGGCCAACCCTGGGGGCCGGGCATGCGTAGGCATGTTCGAGTGCAGGATCCCCGCAAGGGGGCGGGCCGAAGAAGGTGGGAGCCTGTCTAGGTGATGAGTAGGCGAGGACTGCGGGCGCATATCCGGTCCATCGGGCTCGGGATCGTTGCCGTTGCCGCGGCTTCGTCGATGGCGGCAGCCGACACGCTCGAATGGGCATTGGTCCAGGCCTATCAGAATAATCCGTCGCTCAACGCGCAGCGCGCGTCGCTTCGCGCCACCGACGAAAACGTGCCGCAGGCCTTGTCGGGGTATCGGCCCAAGCTCAGCCTCACCGGCAATGCCGGCTTGAACTACGCCAACACGCTGTCGCACACCGTCAATCAGTCGGTGTTTCCAAATAGCGTCTCCTACACCAATCTGGCCGATGATTTCGGTTCGCGCGGCTTCGGCGCGACCGCGTCGCAGACGCTCTACAACGGATTCCAGACCGCGAACCGCACCCGCCAAGCCGAAAGTCAGGTCATGGGCGCGCGCGAAACTTTGCGCGTCACCGAGCAGCAAGTGCTGCTCGACGCCGCAACCTCCTACATGAATTTGTTGCGCGATCAGGCCATCCTCGAACTCAATCGCCGCAACGTCGAGGTCCTGACCGAACAGCTCAAGCAGACCCGCGACCGCTTCAATGTCGGCGAAGTCACCCGCACCGACGTGGCGCAAGCCGAATCGCGGCTCGCGGCCGGCCGCTCGGCGCTCCTTGGAGCGCAGTCGAATTGGGTGACCTCGCAGGCGAATTACCGGCGCGTGATCGGCCTCGAACCGGGACGGCTAGCGCCCGGCACGCCGGTCGACCGGTTTTCGCCCGCCATGCTCGCCGGCGCTATCACCGAGGGCCAGCAACAAAGCCCGTCGGTGCTCGCCGCGATGTATGGCGTTGATATCGCGGCACTCGCGGTGAAGATCAGCGAGGGCGCGCTCTATCCGAACGTTGCGCTGGCCGCGAGCGTGGCGAAGAATTACGATCCGTCGTTCAACACCAACAAACAAACCACCGCTTCGCTGGTCGGCACGCTGACGGTGCCGATCTATCAGGGCGGCGCCGAATATTCCTCGATCCGCCAATCTAAGGAAACGGTCGGCCAGCAGCGGCTCAATCTTGACGTCACCCGCGATCAGGTGCGCGAAACGGTGGTCGCGAGCTGGGGCCAGTTGGATGCCGCCAAGGCGCAGATCGAGGCGACCACGGCGCAGGTCAACGCCGCCGAGATCGCGCTCAACGGCGTGCGCGAAGAAGCGCGCGTCGGTCAGCGCACCACGCTCGACGTCCTCAATGCGCAGCAGGAATTGGTCAATGCGCGTGTCGCGCTGGTCACGGCCCAGCATGACCGCGTCGTTGCGTCCTATACGCTGTTGGCGGCGGTAGGCGGGCTGTCGATGCAGCACCTGGGCCTGAATGTCGTAATTTACGATCCGCAAGTGCACTATCAGCAGGTTCGCGATGCCTGGATCGGGGTGCGGACGCCCGACGGCAGATAGACCGGCGGTGAGTGGTATCGGGCGAGAGCATGACGCCGACATGTGGAGACCGGTTTGCGGATAAGATCATGCTCTGGCGAAGATTCTGGAGCCTGATCGGATTTGATCGAAGCGAATCAGGGTCTAGCGTGTCCACAGCCCGCGCCTTGCCTTCGACTTTCGCCATGACATACTCGCTCGTGGCGTTGCATAGTTGAGGTTGTGTGATTCGCCGTCGCTGAAGAAGTTCAGGCGCGCGGCGACCGAGGCACAACGCGAACGCGGGCAAGCAACGCGAGCAGGGAACGCAGGCAGGGATTGGCGTATGACCCAAGCGGCGAAAGCACAGGAACCTTCGATGGAGGAGATCCTGGCCTCCATCCGTCGTATCATCGCCGACGATGACGCCAGTAAATCCGTGGCGCGCGCACCCGAGCCGCCGCGGCCGGAGTCGCAACCGGCTCCGCCCGCGCCGCCGGCCGCTCCGATCGCCGCGCCCCGTCCGTCCCAGCAGCCCGAAGCGCGCTTTGAGCCGGAGCCGAGTTTTGAGCCGGAGCCCCCGGTAGGGAGCGACGCCATCGCCGAGCAGGCCTCAGACATTCTCGATCTCACCGAGTCGATGGCGGCGCCGATGCCAGAGATGGCGATGCGCGCTCATGAGCCGCCGCCGCAATTTCGTACTATCGACGGCAGCTCCGACGTCAGCTTCGACGAGGTTGCCGAACGGCCGGTACCGCCGGCCGCGCCGATGCCGAGCCACGAGGGGTCCGAACGCAGTCGCCTGATTTCGAACCAGACTTCCGCCGCGGTCGATTCCGCTTTCCATGCGCTGGCGCAGACGGTGCTGGTGCAGAATGCGCGTACGCTCGAGGACCTGGTCCGGGAAATGCTGCGACCGATGCTGAAGACCTGGCTCGACGACAACCTGCCCGGGATGGTCGAGCGCCTGGTGCGCGCCGAAATCGAACGCGTTTCGCGCGGGCGGACGGGCTAGCCCTTCAGCGCTGCCGCCAAGCGCAGCGCCTGATCCGCCAGCACGGCATTGTCCTCTTTGACGCTTGCCGGCGGCTTCATCGCCACCGCGTTTTTCCGCGGCACGACATGGAAGTGCAGGTGGAACACCACCTGGCCGCCGGCCGGCTCGTTGAATTGCTGGATCGTAATACCGTCGGCACCGAACACCGCCATGGCCGCACGCGCAATTTTCTGCGCGGTCTTGATGACATAGGCGAGGTCGTCCGGTGCGATATCGATAATAGTGCGGGCAGGGGCTTTCGGAATGACCAGCGTATGCCCGGGCGCGCGCGGCATGATGTCGAGGAAGGCAAAGGTCTTGTCGTCCTCGAAGACCTTATGGGCCGGCAATTCGCCGCGCAAAATCTTGGCAAAGATATTGTTGGTGTCGTAAGTCGCCATTGCCCGCTCCCGGAACTGCCATTGCGAGGAGCCCAACGGGTCCGGCCCGAAGTAGCCGGCCCGATGACGCGCTCCACGACGAAGCTATCCAGGGCAGCCGCGCAGGACTGGATTGCTTCGTTCCGCCCGCAATGACGAAACCACGCGATACTACTCATTCCGGCTCGATGGCGAAATCCTTGCGGAACGGGGCCAGCGTCGCCAATTCGGCGCCGGCGGCTTTCACATAGGCGCGCTCGCGAACGAGGTAATCGGCGATCGCCCGGCGCAAGCCCGGGTCGGCGATGTAATGCGCCGAATAAGTGGTCGTCGGCATATAGCCGCGCGAGATTTTATGTTCGCCCTGCGCGCCGGCCTCGACCCGCGGCAGTTTGTGCGCGATGGCGTAATCGATGGCCTGATAGTAGCACAGCTCGAAATGCAGGAACGGGTGGTGCTCGATGGCGCCCCAATGGCGGCCGAACAGCGTGCGCGAGCCGATGAAATTGATGGCGCCCGCGATATAGCGGCCGGCGCGCTTTGCCATCACCAGCAAGATGCGGTCGCGCATTTTCTCTCCGGCGAGCGAATAGAACGAGCGGGTCAGATAGGGCCTGCCCCATTTGCGCGACCCGGTCTCCATGTAGAACTCGAAGAAGGCGTCCCACACTTCTTCGGTGAGATCGCTGCCGGTCAGCCAATGGACCGTGATGCCGTTTCCTAGCGCGTCCTGGCGCTCACGGCGGATGGTTTTGCGTTTGCGCGCGGTGAGCGCTCCGAGAAAATCGTCGAAACTGCCGAAGCCGGGATTTTCCCAATGAAACTGCTGGTCGGTGCGTTGCAGATAGCCAAGCTCACCGAGCAGGCGGAATTCGGGTTCGGTTGCGAAGGTAACGTGGACGCCCGAGGCGCCCGACAGCCGGTTGAGTTCGATAAGGCCGCGCCCCAGAGCCCGGCTGACGGTGTCCATCTGCGATGGATCGCGCACCAACAGCCGCCGGCCTGTTGCCGGCGTGAACGGCACCGCGACCTGCAGCTTTGGGTAATAGCTGCCGCCGGCGCGCTCATAGGCCTCGGCCCAGCCGCGGTCGAACACGTATTCGCCTCGTGAATGGCTTTTGACATAGCAGGGCGCGGCAGCGATCAGAACACCGTCGGGCGTCCGCGCCAGGAGATGCTGCGGTTCCCAGCCGCTGCGGCCACCGACCGACGCGGAGTCTTCGAGAGAGAACAGAAAATCATGTGAAAGGAATGGGTTATACTCTATTTCCTGCACTGATTTGTAAACCGCGCCGGCGCCATTACCGTTTGGCTTACAATTCGCTTCAGCTTCGCTCGATATAATCGCTGTGGTATTCGCAGAATCTTTCTGAGGGTTCGCACAGGCGTCCCATTCCGCGGCGCTGACCTCGCGCATGCCGCCTATGACGCTGATGTGCAATTCGCTCATTGCGGGTACTTTACCGTGGCTTTGGGTTACGGCCGAAAACCCTCGAAAATGATCTGATCGGCGAAGCGCGCGGCCCGTTGCCGTTCGGCTTCGGTCCGCACCGTCCACGTCAATAGCGGCATGCGAAGAACATGCCGGGCCAATATAGGCGCCAAAGCCGGCAAATCGGCGACACCGTAGGCCACGAATTGCGCGTGCCCAGCGATGCCGGTGAGGAGATAGCCCATGCCCCGGCGCATCCAAGCCGGCATCGGCTCCGAGCCCGGATGCGGCCGGTATTTTGCGGCGACGATGCCGGTGACAAGACGTGGCGATTTCCGGTGGAGCGCCGCGATCTGCCAAGGGTCGAACGACATCGGCGCCACCGGGCCGCGATAGGATTGAAGCACCGCGGCAACACGCGCGGCCAGCCGCTCGTCGCCGTCGAAGCGGCCCTTGAGTTCGACCAGCATGGTCGAGCGTCCGGCGACGAGGTCGCACAATTCGCCGAGCGTCATCATGCGTTCGGTGCTGTTGCGGAAAGGAACGCGCTTGAGTTCGGCGGTGCCAAGGCGGTCGAGCCGGCCTTCGCCTTCGGTCAACCGGCCGAGCACCTCGTCGTGATGCACCATGGCCTCGCCGCCGGCGCTGATCTGCACGTCGGTTTCGACGCCATAGCCCGATGCGATCGCGGCCCGCATGGCGCCTGCCGTATTCTCGATCAGGCCCGCGGCCGCGTCATGGAGCCCGCGATGGGCGATCGGCCGGGCGGTGAGCCAGTCGAGCGAAGCCGGCACCGCTTAAGCTACCTCGAACAAGCCCTCGACCTCGACCGCGGCATCGGCCGGCAGGGCCGCAACTCCCACGGTCGAACGCGCATGCTTGCCCTTGTCGCCGAAGGCCGCGACCATGACGTCGGAGGCGCCGTTCATCACTTTGGGTCCCTCGGTAAAACCCACGGCCGAATTGATGAAGCCGCCGAGCCGGACGACGCGGGTCACTTTGTCGAGATCGCCGAGCGCGAGTTTCACCTGCGCCAACAGATTGATGGCGCAGGCCCGCGCCGCCTTTTGCCCGTCCTCGATCGACACGCTGCCGCCGAGCTGGCCCTTGGCGACGAGCTTGCCGTCGCCGTCGAAGCAGACTTGGCCCGACACGGTAAGGAGATTGCCGCTGCGCACGAAGGGCACGTAATTCGCCATCGGCGCCTTAGCCTCCGGAAGCGCGATGCCGAGCTCCTGCAGCTTCTTTTCCGCTGTCCCGGCCATTTTTTCCTCCGCAGGCTGTCAGGAGACCGTCTTCGCCAAGCTTCTTCGCCGATCGGACGAGCCTGTGCAAGCGTCCGCGTAGAGGTTGCGGGCCGCCGACGACAAAGCCTATCTTCGCCGTAATTAGAGTTGCAAATCAGCAGCAATCGGTGAGGGGGACGCGGGCAGGCGGGGGCCATCTCCCGGATCCCGATCCAATTCGATTGAATTGGATCGGGATCCAGGTTCTTCATTTGAGCATGATCTTATCCGAAAACGGGTTTCCACTTTTCGGGATCATGCTCTACGGCAAAGCGGGAATGGTTCATGCGCCTCGGTGATAGCTTTCCTTCGCGCGGCGCCGTTGTCGTCCTCGGGCTCGCGCTTGCTGCGCCGCTCTCTCCCGCGCGGGCGCAGATCGCGGCGCCCAATCCGCCATTGGTTCTGGTGCCGCATCGCGCGATCTACGATCTTTCGCTCGGCGCGGTGCGCGGCAATTCAACGATCGCCGGCGTGACCGGCCGCATCCTTTACGATTTCGACGGCAATGCCTGCCAAGGCTATTCGCTCGAATTCCGCCAAGTGTCGGAACTCGACACCGGCGAAGGCAAGACCTCGACCAGCGATCTGCGCTCGACCACCTGGGAGGGCGCCGACGCCAAAAGCTTCAAATTCACCTCGCAGAATTTCGTCGATCAAAGCCTGGTCACGACGGTCG
>Ga0181526_10002877_pt1 | contig 14498 bp, 17 predicted proteins | sample PEATcosm2014_Bin_35_FD_119750 | JGI IMG/M metagenome (GOLD analysis project Ga0181526, IMG submission 119750) | Peatland microbial communities from MTU Mesocosm Facility, Houghton, MI, USA - PEATcosm2014_Bin06_30_metaG | ecosystem: Environmental > Terrestrial > Soil > Wetlands > Peat | place...
AGATCGACCATGTTGCCGGCCTCGCGCGCCGCCATGGTGCCGGTGTTCATCGCCACGCCGACATCGGCCTGGGCCAGCGCCGGCGCGTCGTTGGTGCCGTCGCCGCACATCGCCACCAGCTTGCCCTTGGCCTGCTCGTCGCGGATGAGCCGCAATTTATGCTCCGGCGTCGCCTGCGCCAGAAAATCGTCGACTCCGGATTCCGCCGCGATCGCCGCGGCGGTGAGCGGATTGTCGCCGGTAATCATCACGGTGCGGATGCCCATCTGACGCAGCTCCGCGAAGCGCTCGCGGATGCCGCCCTTGACGATGTCCTTCAGATGGATCGCGCCGAGAATCCGGCCGTCTTTCGCCACCGCCAGCGGCGTACCGCCGCTCCTGGCAATGCGCTCGGCAAGCCCAGTGAGTTCGCGCACGGCCGCCTCGGGCTTGGTCTTGAGACCGGCCAGAATGGCGTCGACCGCGCCCTTGCGGATGGAAGAGTCCTCGAGATCGACGCCGCTCATGCGCGTCTGCGCCGAGAACGGCACGAATTTGGCGTTGAGCGGCGCCATTTCGCGGCCGCGGATGCCGTACTTTTCCTTGGCGAGCACGACGATGGAGCGGCCTTCCGGGGTCTCGTCACTGAGCGAGGCGAGCTGCGCCGCGTCGGCCAACTCCTTCGCGTTGACGCCCTGCAACGGCAGGAATTCGGTCGCTTGGCGGTTGCCGAGCGTGATGGTGCCGGTCTTGTCCAAGAGCAGCGTATCTACGTCGCCCGCCGCCTCGACCGCGCGGCCCGACATGGCGAGCACGTTGAAACGCACCAGCCGGTCCATGCCGGCGATGCCGATAGAGGAGAGCAGCGCGCCGATGGTGGTGGGAATCAGACACACGAACAGCGCGATCAAGACGACGACGCCGACCGCGCCGCCGGCATAAGAGGCAAAGGCCGGGATGGTGACGGTGGCGAAGACGAAGATGATGGTCATGCCCACCAGCAGGATGTTGAGCGCGATCTCATTGGGGGTTTTCTGCCGGACCGCGCCCTCGACCAGGGCGATCATGCGGTCGAGGAATGTCGAGCCTTGCGCCGCCGTGATCTTGACCCGCAGCCAATCCGAGGTGACGCGCGTGCCGCCGGTGACCGCCGAACGGTCGCCGCCCGATTCACGAATTACCGGCGCGGATTCTCCGGTGATGGCGGATTCGTCGACCGAGGCCACGCCCTCGATCACCTCGCCGTCGCTCGGGATGTAGTCGCCGGTTTCGACCAGCACGATGTCGCCCGGCTTGAGCTTGGCCGCGTCGACCAGATCGAAGCTCCGCCCCTTCCCGTCCTTGAGACGCTTGGCCTTGGTGTCGGTGCGCATGCGGCGCAAGCTGTCTGCCTGGGCCTTGCCGCGGCCCTCGGCCACCGCCTCGGCGAAATTGGCGAACAGCACGGTGAACCACAGCCAGGCCGCGATCTGGCCGGAGAACAGCGCGTTGGATCCCACCACCGTTCCCGCCCCCATCACCAGGTCGCGGATGAAGAAATACGTCGTCAGCACGGAGACGATCTCGACCACGAACATGACCGGGTTCTTGACCAGGGTGCGCGGATCCAGCTTTTTGAACGCGCCGCCGATCGCCGGCACGATCAGGGTGCGGTCGAACAGCGCCAGCGGCTGCAGGCTCCGCTTGTACAGCGTCTCCGGACGCGCGATCAAAGCGGCGGTTTCGGTTTTCGGGTTCATGGTCAAATCCTCAAGGCGCGGGATAAAGGGTGCCGTGGGTCATCGCGACCTGCTCGACCACGGGGCCGAGCGACACCGCCGGGAAATAGGTCAAGCCGCCCATGATGACGATCACGCCGACCAGCAAGCCGACGAAGAGCGGCGAATGGGTCGGGAATGTGCCAGCCGAGGGCGCCAGAATCTTTTTCTGGGCGAGCGAGCCCGCCACCGCCAGCAGCGGAATGACGAAGATGAAGCGGCCCATCAGCATCGCGAAGGCCAGGGTGGTGTTGTAGAAGAGCGTGTTGGCGCTAAGCCCGGCGAAGGCGGAGCCGTTGTTGCCGGTCGCCGAGGTATAGGCATAGAGGATCTCGCTGAAGCCGTGCGGCCCGGTATTGGATATTCCGGCGAGACCGGCCGGCAACGCCGTGGCCAAGGCGGTCCAGCCGAGGATCGACAGCGGCAGGCTCAACAGCGCCAGGATGGTCATCTTGACCTCCTTGGCCTCGAGCTTCTTGCCGAGATATTCGGGCGTGCGCCCGACCATCAGCCCGGCGACGAACATGGCGACGATGGCGAAGGCGACAATGCCGTAGAGACCGGAGCCGACGCCGCCGAAGATCACCTCGCCGAGCTGGATGTTGACGAGCGGCACCATGCCGCCCAGCGGCATGTAGCTGTCATGCATGGAATTGACCGCGCCGCAGGAGGCGTCGGTGGTGACGGTGGCGAAGAGCGCGGAATTGGCGATGCCGAAACGCACCTCTTTGCCTTCCATGTTGCCGCCGGCTTGCATCGGACCGGCCATGCCATCGACATTGAAGGCGGCGAAGGCCGGATTGGCGTGCGATTCCGCCCAATAGGCCGTGGTCACGCCGGCGAAGAACAACACGAACATGGCGGCGAAGATCGCCCAGCCCTGGCGTTCGTCCTTGACCATGCGGCCCAGCACATTGGTGAGCGCTGCGCCGAACATGAGCAAAATCACCATCTCGACGAAATTGGTGAGCGCGTTCGGATTCTCGAACGGATGCGCCGAGTTGGCGTTGAAGAAGCCGCCGCCGTTGGTGCCCATCATCTTGATGGCTTCCTGCGACGCAACGGGGCCGACCGCGATGGACTGCTTGGCGCCTTCGAGCGTCGTCGCGTCGACATAGGGGCCGAAAGTCTGCGGCATGCCCTGCCAGACGAAGAACAAGCCGATGACGATCGAGACCGGCAACAGGATGTAGAGCGTGCAACGCGTCAGATCGATCCAGAAATTGCCGATGGTCTTGGATTCGCGCCGCGAAAAGCCGCGGATGACGGCGATGGCCAGCGCGATGCCGGTGGCGGCCGAGAGGAAATTGTGCACCGCGAGGCCGGCCATCTGGGTCAGATAGCTCATCGTCGTCTCAGGCGTGTAGGACTGCCAGTTGGTATTGGTGATGAAGCTGATCGCCGTGTTGAAGGCGAGACTTTCCTCCACCGCGCTTTGACCCGCCGGATTGAACGGCAGCGCGGCCTGGAGCCGTTGCAATGCATAAAGCGACAGGACGCCGGCGAGGCTGAACAGCAGCATCGACACCGCATAAACGAGCCAATTCTGCTCCGCCTTCTCGTCGACGCCGCAGCACCAATAGATCGCGCGCTCGACCGGGCGCAGCACCGGACTCAACAGGGTGCGGTCGCCGTTGAAGACGCGCGTCATGTAGCCGCCGAGCGGCCGCGTGACGGCGATGATGACGGCGCAGTATATGGCGATCTGAACCCAGCCATTGGCGGTCATGGCACGCTCCTAGAATTTCTCGGGTCGGATAAGCGCGATGACGAGATAGACCATGATCACCACGGTCACGATCGCGCCGAGTAGGTAATCGATCAGCATGGGAGCCTCACATCTTGTCGCAGGCGAAGACATAAAGAATGGAAAGGACGAAGCAGCCGACGCTGGCGGCTGATAAAATGACATCGAGCATGGCTGGCCCTCCGAACGCATTGGGACGGAGAATGTGATGGTTGAGCTATACACCCACCCGATCCCCGTTCCCTTGATGTAGATCAGGCGCGACAGATAAAAGGGGGTTGCGTCGTATAATTGCGAGGTGGATTTGCGCGCCGCAGCATAAAGGCGGCATAAAGATTTTCCGCTCGGTCAGTTGTAGCCGTAGATTTTCAGGCAAACGAGCAGCAGCACGACAATGGCCCCGATTCCGGTCAAAGTCGCCGCGATCTCGGTGAATACCTGTTTGAGCGTAAATCCTCCGTCCTCGGAATCCAGCCGGGATTCCTGCCGCAGATAAACAACCCAATTGCCGTCGTCATCATTCCGAAACGCCATGAAACCCTCACGTTTTGCGCGGCGCGTTCAGTGTCGCGTCATGCCGGAATAGAAGGGGACTGGCGGATAAAGGATCGAGAGCGAAATCGGCTCGCCATCGTCAGGATTTCATAAAAAAATACGGCGGCCGGCCTGCACGAAGGGCCGTAGCCATTGATTTCGCGCGCGTTTATGCCGCGTTTACGCGCGGCGGCTGTTTTCCATCTCGTATTTTTATGCCGCGCGGCCCTTGTAGTACGCATGCCGGGTTCGGCGCCACTGCTCACGGGTCCATCATGAGTCATCCCGCCCGCTTCACGCCCGTCATCGACCGCTGCCGCGGATTCGTGGTCTCACAAAACCCGCGCGGCCAATGGGTCGCGCGCGAAGCTGCCGGTCTGACCGAAGGCGTGTTTCACAACCAACGCGACGCCGTGCGCTTCGCGCGCTTCGAAGCCGGAAGCCCCGAATCCGTGATCGTTTTTGCAGGCGGCGCGGCTCGGGCGCGTACCTCTATTATTTGATTTCGGAGCCCCCATGTCCTGTCTCTACCGCAGCGATTACGGCCCGCCCGACGCGGCGTTCAATCCGCAGGCCGGCGGCGGGGTGTTGCTCCAGGGATTCGAGTCCCACGAATCCGAGCTTTTGCGCGCGCAAAATCGGGGCCAGCTGGACGCGATGAAGCGACAATTGCAGCATGGTCAGGAAATCCTGTGGTGCGACCAAGGCTATGGCTGGGTCTATCAGAAGCCCGTCGACTATTTCTTTGAAATCGTCCTGATCGCCGTGATCCTGCCCTGGTTCGTCGCACGCCTGGTCCTGCCGGCGCTTCGCGGCTGGCATTCCCGCGCTTCAGCGACGAGGCTGTCCTGATGCGTCCCCTCCGCCTTGTTCCCGACGACACGAAAATCCGTTTCATGCGGGGCCGTTTCGCCGGGTTGATCGTTTCGGCGATCCTGAGCACGGCCTCGCTTGTCCTGTTCTTCTATCCGGGCCTCAATTACAGCGTCGATTTCCTGGGCGGCGTGGTCGTCGAGTTGCGCACGCAGGATCCGGTCCCATTGCAGACGGTCCGCGCCGATTTCGACGGCCTCGGCTATGGCGCCGCGCGGGTACAGGAATTCGGCTCGCCGCGCGACGTTCTCGTCAAACTCGACCAGAGCGCCGCGAATGTCGAAGCGCGCGGCGCCATTCAGTCCATGCTGAACCAAAAGCTGCCGGGCACCGAAATCCGCCGGCTCGAAGCCGTCGGCGCCCGCGTCAGTTCGGAGCTGTTCAGGAACGGCCTGCTCGCGGTCGGCCTCTCGTTCGTGGGCGTGCTGATCTATATCTGGTTCCGTTTCGACTGGCAGTTCGGGGTCGGCGTCGTCGGGACGCTATTGCTCGACATCACCAAGACGGTGGGATTTTTCGGCGTGACGCAACTGCAATTCGACCTTAATTCGGTGGCCGCGATCATGCTTCTGATCGGATATTCGGTGACCGACAAGATCGTGGTTTACGACCGCATCCGCGAGAATCTGCGCAAATTCAAGACCGTGCCGCTGCGCGAACTGATCGATCTGAGCATCAATCAGATGTTGGGCCGGACCGTCGTGACGTCGTTGACGGTATTGATGGCGATCGCGCCGCTTGCCATCATCGGCGGCGAGGCGACCCGCAGCTTCGCGCTGACCATCATCTTCGGCATCGTCGTGGGCACGTCATCCTCGATTTTCATCGCTTCGCCCATACTGCTGTTTCTCGGCGAGAAACGGCTGCGCCCCTCAATCCACGGCGGCGGAGGCCAGACCGCCGCCGCCGTGCCTGGCCCGGTACCCGGCACGGGCCTGTAACCCGCTCAGCGTCCTTGCGGCTCGATGGCCAGCTCGGCCGCCGCCGCCAGCAGCAACAAAGCCGGCACCGCCAGAAGCAGCGGCGGCCCGCCCAAGAAGACCACCCCGGACGCGCCCAAAACCGCGCCCGCGCCATAGGCGATCCAGGCAAGCCCGTTATGCGCGCTGGCGTCGGCCGCCGCCCGCGCATCGGCCCCTTTGCCCGGCCAAAGCAGATCGACCAGCCCCTCGGCCAGCCGGACGATCGGCCCGGTGATGACGACGGTTTGCAGGGTGGTCGCGCCGAATTTCGACACCGAAGCCGCTTGCAGCCCCATGACGATGGCGATCGCGCCGAGCATCCCCCGGCCCGGGGCCGCGAATCCTGTCGCCGCCAGCAGCAGCGCCGCCAGCAGCAACGGAACATAGGGGCGGCTGGAAGCGCGCTTCAGCGCCGCGCCGAAGACCGCTCCCGCGGCAAAGGCGCACAGCGTCAGGGCATAGTTCACCGACGACGCCAGCTCGCCGCTCACCGCCGCGATCGCCAGCAGCACGGTATTGCCGGTCATGTTGGCGGCGAAGACATGGCCCAGGGTCATGTAACCATAGGCGTCGACCATGCCGGCAACCAGGCAGAGGAGCCCGACCCGCGCGAGCGACCACATCACGTTTTGCCGTCTGCGCATGCGGAAAAACAGATAAAGGCGATCTCGTCCCTTGGCAAATGCTTCCGAACATACCCGGCCCAATGCCTTAAAAATGCCGGAAATTGTCTTTACTAATTCCTCCTTAGCCCGGCAGGATTGCCGGGGCTCGCGGATTGTTCCGAGTCCACGGCCTCTTCCACGGATTTCATCGATAGGTGCTCTCATGAAAAAGACAGGTGTCATCGCCGTTGCGGCACTCGCCATCCTCGCCTTCGTTCCCCAATCGCCGGTCATCGGCGGCGCCCAAGCCGCTCAGACGACAAACAATTGCGACCCGGGCGATCATCTCGACAACTCGACCATTGCCACGGCGCGGCAGAAATTCGAGGCTGCGGGCTACAGCCAGCTGCATGACTTCATGAAGGGCTGCGACAATTATTGGCACGCCACCGGCATGAAGAACGGCGCCCCGGTCAACGTGGTGCTGTCGCCGCAGGGCGACGTGATGACCGAGGGCGACTAACGCAGCACAGCCGAGCGCCGAATCCTCCTTTAGGCGCGAGGCGTCGTGCGAAGCAAACCAAGGGCCTAGTTTCCCTTGGCCTCGTTGACCCAATAGCCCCAGGCGCGGTCGAGCGAGAGGTTGTTCCTCTCGCCGGACAGCTTCGCCTCGTCGCCTTCGAGATAAGTGGGCGATCCCAGCCGCAGCGCCTCCATCTGCATGGCGGCGTTCACGGTCGCATAGATCGCGCGATAGACCACCTGCTTGATCGACTGCCCGACCATGGTCGCGCCATGGCCGCGCATCAGCACCATCGGATTGTCGCCGAGCGACACGGCCAGCGCCCGGCCCCGCTCCGCCGTGCGGATCAGCATGTCGGTCATGCCGAATGATTGGCGGATCTCGAACACCGGCACGCCGGCGCCGAGATAGCCGCTCATGTGAAAGATCGGCTTCAGCGGCGTCCGGGTCGCTCCGAACGGGATCAACGACGGCGCGTGGCAATGGACCACGGATGTGACCTCGGGCCGCGACTTGTAGATCTCGCCATGGATGAACCGCTCGCTGTAGTAGCGCTTGGCCGGATTGGCCACCGGGTTGCAATCGAGATCGAAGGTCACGAGATCCTTGGGCGAAACCAGTCCGGGTGCGAGATGGCGCGACATCAGGAACTTGCCCGGGTCCTTGTCGTGGCGGACGCTGATATGGCCGAAGGCGTCGACGATCTTCTGCTGGGAAAGGATATGGTTGCCGGTCACCAGCTCGTCGAGCAGATCGCCGGAGGCTTTCGGAATCTTCGCCGATTTGGTCATGCTTTATCTTTCCTCAATGAACGGCGGACGGCATGGCATGCATGCAGCGCCAGATGCGATAGCGGGTCTCGGTGAATTGGGGCGTGCCGCGGACCGCCGCCAGATCCTCGCGCGCGCGCCCAAGCGGCACCTCGACGATCTCCTGCACCCGGCCCGCGCGCATTACCACCACGCGGTCGGCCAACGACACCGCCTCGTCGAGATCGTGGGTGACGAACAGGATGGTCTTGTGCGTGCGGCGGTGGAGTTCGAGCAGCTCTCCCTGCAGCCCCTCGCGGGTCTGGGCGTCGAGCGCGCCGAAGGGTTCGTCCATCAGCAGCACCGTGGGATCGATGGCGAGCGCCCGGGCGATGCCGACGCGCTGCTGCATCCCGCCCGAAAGCTGATAGGGCCTGCGATGGGCGACATCCGTGAGACCCACCAATTCCAGCGCGCGCATCGACGCTTCCTGCAAGGCGGCCCCCCGCACGCCCTTCATCTCCAGGCCGAACATCACGTTCTGCAAGGCGGTGAGCCAGGGCAGCAACTCGGCGTGCTGGAACACCATGCCGCGGTCGTAACCGCAGCCCTTGACCTCGCGCCCGTTCACCATCACACGGCCTGCGCTCGCCTGTTCGAGCCCCATGACGATGCGCAGCGCGGTGGTCTTGCCGCAGCCCGAGGGCCCGATCAACGCCACCACCTCGCCATCCTTGACGGTGAAGCTGACGCGGTCGAGCGCCTGCACGCTTTGCACCCCGCCCGCCAGGCGCAGGGTGAAGCGTTTCGACAGATCGATGAGGCTAACTTCCCCCATAGTCTCGTTCCGTCTTTGCCGGCGTCCTGGCCGGTCATTGGCGCGGCGTCGTTCTCAGCTCTTCAGGCGCAGCATACGCCGCGCATTGCCTTCGTACAGTTTCTCCAGATCGCCCGGAGACAGCCCCAGTTGGCCGATGGCCTTGATGATCTCGCGGATGAACAGCGGCCCGCCTTCGGGATCGAAGGGGCAATCGGTGCCGAACAGGCAATGATCGATGCCGAAGAAATCGAGCCCGCAACGCATGCCCGAGGCCGAGCCGTTGATCGCGGTGTCGGCGTAGAAGCCGCGGAAGTAGTCGACCGGGCGTTTGCCCTTTGCCTTCATGCCGGCCACGATCTGCTTGTAGCCTTCCTCCGCGCCTTCGCGCGAGCCAAGCTGGTCGAGGCCCAGCCCCACCCGCGCCTCGAGATACGGCACCATCGCGCCCATGTGGTGGGTGATGATCTTGAGCCTGGGCCAGCGGTCGAAGAATCCCGAGAACACCATGCGCGCCATCGCCGCCGAGGTTTCGTAGGGCCAGCCGAACACCCACCAGATGTCGAAGCGCGAGAATTTCTCGCCCGGGTAATCGGCGGATTTCTGGCCGCGCGTCGGGTGCATCCAGACCGGCAGATCATAGGAATGCATTTTCTCGAAGATGGGGGAGAATTCGGGGTCGTCGAGCGGTTTGCCGTTGACGTTGGTGAAGATCTGGATGCCCTTGGCGCCCATCTTCTCCACCGCGCGGGTGATCTCGTCGAGCGTCGCCTTGACGTTGTTCATCGGCACCGAGGCGACCCAGGCGGGGAAACGGTCGGGATATTTGGCGCAGATGTCGAACATGCCGTCATTGGCGAGCCGCGCCAGAGCGGGCGACTTGTCGGGGGGCGCCACATATTCCACCGCCGGCATGGAAAGCGTCAGCACCTGCTGATACTGCTCGAACTCGTCCATCATCTTGAGCCGCTTTTCGAGATCGAACAGCACCGGAATGTTGGTCCAGCGCCTTATCGCGTCCTTGTTGGGCACGATTTCGACCATCTTGTCGAAATAGGCCTTTGGAAAGATGTGCGGAAAGATGTCGAGTTTTTTCATTCCTGGCCTCCCCAGCGGGCCAATATCCGGGGCCGCTCATGGCTTGTCCAGGGACAAGATCGTCGTGCGTTGACTTCCCGCCGATCTTGCCCATTAATTCCGCGCGAAACGGCGGGCACCGTCCCCTAATCCCGTCCCAGGTCCACATGGACACGCGATCGCGCCGCAACCACGCCTATATCATCGACGATCCCGGCAACAAGCGCTTCCTTTTGAACCGCGAAGTGCTGGTATCGGAGGAGATCCTGCGGCGCGAACTGATTGCGATATTCGGCAAAAGCTGGATCTATGTCGGCCACGCTTCCGAATTGAAGCGGCCCAATGATTTCGTCACCCGGCGGGTCGCGGGCAGGCCAGTGATCTTCTGCCGCGACGGCCAAGGCACGATCCGCTGCCTGCTCAATACCTGCCGCCACCGCGGCGCCATCGTCTGCACCGCGCGCGAAGGAAATGCGCGACGATTCAACTGCGTCTATCACGGCTGGAGCTATGCCAATGACGGCCAGCTGGTGGGCGTGCCCGGCGACGACGCCTATGCGGCCTCTTTCCGGAAGGCTGAATTCGGCCTGGCTTCGCCGCCGCGCTTCGAATCCTACCGCGATTTCTGGTTCCTCAATCTCGACGCCAAGGCGCAGCCGCTCAAGGACTATCTCGGCCGCGCCACCGATTATATCGACCTGGTGATCGAGCAGTCGCCCTCGGGCCGGATGCAGATCATCGCGGGAACCCAGGAATACGACGTCGCCGCCAATTGGAAGCTGATGGTCGAGAACAGCGTCGACGATTATCACCTGCCCTCGACCCATTCGACCTGGCTCAATTACATGAAGAATTCCGGCGTCAATGTCACGCCGTCGAAAGAGGCCGGCATGCTGCTGCCGAGCAAGGGGCTGGCGATCAACCTCGGCAACGGCAATTTCACCACCGACAACGTGAATTTCCGCGGCCGGCCGGTGGCGAAATGGATTTCGATCTATGGCGAGGACGCCAAGCCCGAGATCGACGCCATCCGCAAGGAACTGGTGCAACGCCTCGGGCCCGAACGCGCCGCGCGCGTGGCCGACACCAACCGCAACCTGGTGATCTTTCCCAATCTGGTCATCAACGACGGCTCGTCGGTCACGGTCAGGACTTTCTTCCCCGACGGCGCCGGCCGGATGCATGTCACGGCCTGGGCGCTCGGTCCGGAGGAGGAAAGCGAACGCGCGCGGGCGCGGCGTCTCGACGCCTTCCTGACATTCTACGGCCCCGGCGGCTTCGCCACCCCCGACGACGTCGAGGCGCTGGAGCTGGTGCAGCAGGGCCTGGCCAATTGGCAGGACGTGCCCTGGTCCGAGATGTCGCGCGGCATGGGCAAGGACAGCGATTTCCTCAACAGCGACGAGCACCATCTGCGCATCTTCTGGCGCCATTGGAACCGGCTGATGGAGGGGGCATGATGGACGAGGCCCGCAAGATCGCGCTTCCGAGCCGCGCCGAGATCGAGGATTTCCTGTTCCACGAAGCCGCGCTTTTGGACGACTGGAAACTCGAGGATTGGCTCAAGCTTCTGACCGAGGATGTGGGGTATTTCGTTCCGCCCAACGACAAGCCCGAGGGCGACCACCGCGATACGCTCTTCACCATCGCCGATGACGCCAAGCGGCTGAAAGAGCGCGTCATCCGCATCATGGACCCCAATTGCCACGCCGAGCAGCCGCATTCGCGCACGCGGCGGATGATCTCGAACGTGCGCATCACCGGGACCGAAGGCGATCTCGTCCACGTCGCCGCCAATTTCGTCTGTTACCGCTATCGCCGCTTCGAGCGCGTGCGGGAATATGTGGGCGCCTACCGCTATGTGCTGAAGCGTGTGGGCAAGCATCTTCGCATCAAGGAACGCCGCGTGCTGCTCGACGCCCAGGAGCTGGGCTCGCTCGGCTCGATCAGCTTCATCCTATAGGCAGGACAAATCATGGCGGGCTATGACGAGCTGATCGAAGACCTGGTTGCGGCCAATCGCATCCTCGCCGTCCTGGGCGTGGTCGACGGTTTCGGCCATGTCAGCGCCCGGCACCCGCATAATCCCCAACGCTATCTCTTGTCGCGCGCGCGGCCGCCCGAATGCATCGAATCCTCCGACATCATGGAATTCACCCTCGAGGGCGAGCCGCTCGAGGCGCGCGGCCGGCGGCCCTATAACGAGCGTTTCATCCACGGAGCGCTCTACGAGACGCGACCCGACATCAACGGCGTGGTGCACAGCCACAGCCCGAGCGTCATACCTTTCGGTGTCGCCGGAGAAACGCTCAGGCCGGTGATGCATATGGCCGCGACCATCGGGGCCGAGGTTCCGATCTGGGAGCCGCGCAAGAATTTCGGCGACACCGACATGCTGGTCTCCGACATGGCGCAGGGCCGCGATTTGGCCAAGGCGGTGGGGCCGGGAAAGAGCGCGCTGATGCGCGGCCATGGTTCGGTCGTGGCCGGGCGGAACTTGCGCGAGGCGGTCTATATCGCGGTCTATCTCGAGGTGAACGCGCATCTGCAGATGGACGCGCTGCGTTTCGGCAAGACGATCAACTTCCTGTCGCCCGGCGAGATTCAGAAAATCCTCGGCCGCCAGGCCAAGGGCAAGGCGTCCGAAGGTTTCGACCGCGCCTGGGAAGGTTGGTGCAACCGCGCCGGGGTGACGTTCAGGCGCGGCGTCTGAGCGAAGCCGGCTCAATCCGGCGTCTTCACGCCCGGCCGTTTGAAGTGCTTGTCCTGGTGGCCTTTGCCTTCGAGATCGCCCAGCGGGAAGAGCCAGGAATAGCCGCCCTTGGGATTGGTCAAAATCTCCCAGCAATTCTGGTCGCAATCCCAGAAGTAGAAGCTGTAGGTGCCGTGCTGCAGGATCGGCTTGCTGATCTTGCTGAGCTTCCACTTGTCCTTCTGCTCCATGACGATGCGATAGCACTCGTCGACTTCTTCCTTGGTCTCGACGTCGAGGCCGTTATGGCCCAACAGGCTCATCGGCTGCTTGGTCTTGCATTTGACCGTGGCGATGGTGTTGTTGCCGCCGAGCCGGATCATGAGCGAGATCGGGCTGGTCTTGACCACATCGAGGCCGAGGAATTCCTCGTAGAATTTGCGCGTGAAATCGAGATCGGTCGATTCCAGCGTGCCGTGCGACAGGAAATTGAGCTTCAAGGCCGGCTGCGGCTTGGCGGCGGCATCCGGTTTGGCGGCGGTGTCGGGCATGGTCGTTCCCCCTTCTCCCTCTGGCCTGGCTCGGTTTGCCCGCGCCCGTCTTTGCTATGATTCTACCTTTCCCGGTACGGTGCCCACAATATTAGTCTTCGGCTTGGTTTTTGGCCCCGGCCCTAGCGCAGCATCAACAGCCGCGTCGCCGCGGTCACGGGCGGCAACACCATCCGGCCGATGGCAGTGCTCAGGCCCAGGGGCTTCAAGAACATCTTCAACGCCATGTCGAAGGGGAAATGCGCCTTGCCGATGCGGCGCAAGCCCTTGCGGTAATCGTCGTAATCCCGGCGCTTGAATTCCACGCCTGGATTGCGGGCGAGGAAGACGTATTTGAAGGCGATGAAGGCGTCTTCGTCGTCGATCTCCATCGCGCGCTCCCACAGCGTCTTGAGCACGGCGGCGCGGCCTTGGCGCTCGCTCTCCTGATAGCGCAGAAAATAATGATAGAAATGCTTGTAGTGCCGCACTTCGTCCGAGCTAATCTTGGCGGTGAGTTCCTTCAGCACCGGCTCGGCCGTGATCTCGGCCATCATGCGGTAGAAGCTCGAGGTGCCGGTTTCCACGACGCAGCGCGCCGCCATTTCCAGCGCGCGGGTCGAGGCATAGTGCTCGTTGCTGCAAAGAGCGCCATACTCGCCCATGAAGTCGCGATAGGCTTTTTCCCAATCGAAATCGGGCCAGGCGGTCTGGACATAGCGCTTGAGCGACGCGCCATGCTGCATCTCCTCCGGCTCCCAATGGTTTTGCAGCCAATCGACGATCTCCGGATCGCCCTGGAAGAAGGCGATCAGGTTCCTGGTGTAGTGGTCCGAGGTGATCTCGATGAAAGAGGCGGAGGCGATGATATAGAGGAGCAGCGCGTCGTCCCGCACCAGCTCGCGGTCGAGCGTGTGATAGGGGATGTCCTTCATCGACCACGGCGCATCGCCGTGGCTGTCCAGATACGAATCCAACATCAACGCCCCCATGCTTGCGGACAGGCCTCTTTTGGGCCCTCAAACCATAAGTATAAGTGATTTATGGCGAAAATGAGAAGATGACGGTATTCACCGCTGGCGGCGCACCGGCACGCCCGCCTTGGCCAGTTCGCTGTCGAGTCCGCCGGCGAGCCAGAGCCAGAACATGCGGAAATCGCTGATCAGCGACCATAGCGGGTGATCGAAAGTCGCCGGGCGATTTTGCGCGATGAAAAAATGACTGATCCAGGCCGGTCCATAGCCGCCGCCGACCGCCAAAACGAGGAACCAGCCGCTTGCCGTCGCGGCCAGTCCGCACAACGCGCACACCGCCAGTGCCGTGCCGAAATAATGCCAGATGCGCAGTCTCGGATTGGCGTGGGCGCGAAGGTAGAAGCGCCAAAAATCGTCATAAGCGGCGGCATGCCTGCCGCCGCCGCCATGTGAATAGTTCTTGCCCCGGGCCATCGCTGCCTGCCGCCGTTATTCTAAGCCAGAAGGCGCGACCGAGAAGTCAATTTCGTGGCACCGGCATTCCCTTAAATGGCCGAAAACCGGCTCACAATCGGGGTGGCGGCAAAACGGTGGAATTTCCGAAGACCGCCCGGACCGGCCTGTCCCCGCTACCCCCGGCGCGGCACTTCGTGTAAAATGTCGGCGTGCGAACGGGGCG
>Ga0181526_10002878_pt1 | contig 14491 bp, 13 predicted proteins | sample PEATcosm2014_Bin_35_FD_119750 | JGI IMG/M metagenome (GOLD analysis project Ga0181526, IMG submission 119750) | Peatland microbial communities from MTU Mesocosm Facility, Houghton, MI, USA - PEATcosm2014_Bin06_30_metaG | ecosystem: Environmental > Terrestrial > Soil > Wetlands > Peat | place...
CAAATACGTCTACATCTTCTAGGCGGGTTGGCGCGCAAGCTCTTCGGAGTTTCTCAGTTGTTTGAGGTATGCGCGCCAGGCCGTTTTCACAGTGGCCGCATCGTCGTAGACGATTGAGTGAATGGCATTGTGCGCCAGTAACCAGCGAGTCCTGTAGAGCGATTCTGGGTCTGGACGCTGCTTTTCTCTTTTCGTTTGCATTTTCACACACTCCATGCGATGATTCGCTTGAGAGTGTCGAACCGGAGACCCGCCCTGGCAGGCGGGTTTTCTATTTGCTGCCAGAATAGCATATAAAATTCAAACTGCACCACTACCGGACATGGCTATCGCTATGCGGCGGGCTTCTCACTGGCGTACTCTAGAGGATGGAAACGCTTCATTTGACCAGATTCGCGGGCTCTTCTTCAGGGCGTTTGCTGGAGGCGATGCGTGTGCCGGAGCTGGAAGAGCGCGAGGAGCGGTGGTGTACGCGCACTCATGGACCCAGGGCGAAGAACGGCAAGAAAGGCGCCTTCCAATTCCCGCAGGTGCCGTTGGGCGCAAATCTAGAGGAACCCTGGCATGAAGGTAAGTGTTGTCATTCCGGCCTACAATGCGGCGGCCTTTATTACTCGCTGCCTTCAGTCTGTCTTCGCGCAGACGTTGAAGCCGGAGGAGGTCATCGTCGTCGATGACGGCTCGACCGACAATACGGCGGCGCTGGCGGCGGAGCTGGGCGCGAAGGTCATCAGCCAGCCGAATGGAGGGATAGCGGCGGCGAGGAACGCTGGGATTCGGAATGCCTGCGGCGACTGGATCGCTCTGCTGGACGCCGACGATTTGTGGGCGCCCACAAAACTGGAGCGCCAGCTTGCCTGCGTGCGCCCCGAGAACGTCCTTGTTTACACCGGCATCCGAATCTGCGACGACAATGGCGTTCGTGCGGAGCTGCCGGCAATCGACCCAATCTCGGCGAGGAAGGTTCTGCGTTGTTACAATCCAATATCCCCATCGACCGTACTCCTGAAACGCGAGGCTGTCCTCAGGATTGGAGGTTTCAGGGAAGGTATTTTGGCATGCGAGGATTGGGGGATGTGGGTGCGTCTGATGCCAGTGGGACAATTTGAAGCGGTGGTTGATCCGCTTACGGATTACTATGTGCATCCGACCAGCGTCAGCGCGAATCCGGACGCGATGATTCTGGGGACTCGCCAGATTCTCGATAAGACCCTTGTGGCCGATCTGCGGGGCTTCGATCGCTGGGCGTGGAGGCGCCGGATTCTCGCAACGCAGTTCTGTAGCGCCGGGTTGATCGCGCGGGACAACGGGCTCAAGAGCGAGTTGACCTACCTGTTTCGGTCGCTATGCATCTGGCCGTCTCCTTTTTATCAGCCAAAGCGCTTTGCCACGTTTGCGGTAAGCGTGAGAAACAAATTTCGCCGGCTTAGGCAAGTATTTTGACATAGTGCTGCGAATCCATAGCGCTGTCGAGGTGTGGGACGAGAAATGGGCTCATCGAAGAACCGTGCATCGCTAGTTACAAGAATCGGAGGATATAGTTTTGAAGATTGTTTGCTATGCGGATGACGAAAGGAGCAATTTCGGCGATGACCTGAATCGATGGTTGTGGGCCCGGCTTCTCGGCTTCCCCTTGGATGTCGATGACGGGAATCTTGTGCTGGGAATTGGCACAGTTATATCGCGCAGCCTAATTCCATTCGCAAAAAGATACATCGTGCTCAGCAGCGGCGCTGGCTACGACGCTCCGCCTTTGGACTTCGGAGGGCCGAAGTGGGAGGTTTTGTCGGTTCGCGGTCCATTGACAGCGGCGGCACTGAGTTTGCCGCCCGAAAAGGCAATTATCGACGGCGCGGCATTATTGCGGCTCCTTCCCGAGTGCGAGCCGTTGCCCGAGGCGCAACGCAAAGGCATTGTCTTCATGCCACACTACGATTCGCTGCCCGGCGGAAACTGGTTGCAGGTATGCGAGATGGCCGGCGTCGAGTTTCTCGATCCCTTAGCTGACAGCGAGCAGACGGTTCAGCGCATCCGTAAAGCAAGGCTCGTAATCGCCGACGCCATGCATGCTGCTATCGTGGCGGATGCGCTGCGTGTCCCCTGGATTCCTGTTGCCCTTTCACCGCAGCACAACACCTTCAAGTGGCTTGACTGGACCATGAGCTTGAACCTCCCTTATGAACCGGCCATGCTGCCGCCATCTACCTTATTAGAGTCTGTGCGGTACAGATCGCTTCGTTTGATTGGACCTAGGACCTCTTTTGAGGATCGAGATCCGTCGAAAGCGATTGAGCATTACGCGCGTTTCATGCGGCTCAAGTCCTGGAGATACTGGCCCCTGTGGAGACGGTGGGGTACGAGGATCGCCTACTCTATTCCTAAGCGGATCTGCACGGCGGCGGCGCTCACAGGATTCAAGAAAGAGCAGGACCAGGCGCGAACGCTTCGCGCGGCAGAGCAGTTGCGCCAAGTGGTGGAATTGCCTTCGTACCTCAGCAACGAACTTCTTTTCATGTCGAGGCTCGAACAGTTGGCGAACCTTCTTCCGAAGATAAGGCCGTGATCCAAAAGAGTGATGAGTGGTCGGTCAGGTGCGGTCCGCTAACTATGAACAGATGTTCGTCGGCCTGCAGGAACAACTTCCCGGGGATGCCGCATGATCGATTTCAGGCGGTCCGTTGCTTCCAGCGAGATTGGGGATGCGATCCGCGACGCCTGGGAGTCTGCCGAGCGAGTCAGAGACTCCCTGCTTGCGGCCGCGGCTCGCCAGATCGAGCTCAGCCGAGCGGCTTACGGGGCTGCGAGCGAGTTGTGCCCTCTGCTTCTATCTAAGGCGGGAACCGATCCCCATGCCGGGTGCCCCAGGTCTCGATTCTGAGACCTGGGATTCCAACAACCTCTCTCGCCGGGTTCACCCCACCACAGGCAGGCCGGCCAGGGCCATGGCGATCTCCTCGGCGGGATAGTCGTAGTTCTCCAGCTTCCCGGCCTGGTATGCGATGTAGGATCCCATATCGAAGTGCCCGTGGCCGCTGAGGCCAAAGAGGATCGTCTTTCCCTTGCCTTCTTCCTTGGCGGCGAGGGCCTCGCGGATGGCGGCGGCGATGGCATGGTTCGATTCCGGCGCGGGAATGATGCCCTCGGCGCGGGCAAACCGAATGCCGGCGGCAAAGGCGTCGAGCTGTTGAACCGAGGTGGCTTCAATCAATCCCAGGTCCATGACGTGCGAGACCAGCGGCCCCATGCCGTGGTAGCGCAACCCGCCCGCGTGAATCCCCGGAGGCATGAAGGTGCTGCCCAGCGTGTGCATCTTCACCAGCGGAGTCAGATGGCCGGTATCGCCAAAGTCGTAGGTGAATCTGCCCTTGGTGAGGCTGGGGCAGGCGGCCGGTTCCACAGCCACGATGCGGGCATGGCTCTGGCCCTTGATCTTGCGGCCCACATAGGGCATCGCCAGACCGGCAAAGTTCGATCCGCCCCCCGCGCAGGCAATCACAACGTCCGGCTCATCGCCTGCCAGCGCCATCTGCTCAATGGCTTCCAGGCCGATCACGGTCTGGTGCAGCAGCACGTGATTCAGCACGCTGCCCAGCGCGTATTTGGTGTCGGGATCTTTCGCGGCCACTTCCACGGCCTCTGAAATCGCGATGCCCAGTGACCCGTTGGAGTCAGGATGCTGGGCCAGAATGGCGCGGCCAGACTCGGTTTCGGCGCTGGGGCTGGCTGTGACCGTGGCGCCGAAGGTCTCCATCATGGCGCGGCGGTAGGGCTTCTGGTCATAGCTCACCCGCACCATGTAAACCTTGCACTCCAGGCCGAAGAAGGCGCAGGCCATGGACAGCGCCGATCCCCACTGGCCGGCTCCGGTCTCAGTGGAAAGCCGCTTGGTGCCCTCCTTCTTGTTGTAGTAAGCCTGGGCAACGGCGGTGTTGGGCTTGTGCGAGCCGGCGGGGCTGACACCCTCGTATTTGTAGTAGATATGGGCGGGAGTATCCAGCGCCTGCTCCAGGCGGCGGGCGCGATAGAGCGGAGCGGGACGCCACTGGGCGTAGATCTGGCGGACCTCGCCGGGAATCTCGATCTCCCGCTCCGTGCTGACTTCCTGAAGAATCAGGGCCATGGGAAAGAGCGGGGCCAGGTCGGCGGGGCCGATGGGCTGAAGCGTGCCGGGATGCAACGGCGGCGCCATGGGCGTGGGCAGGTCGGCGGCGATGTTGTACCAGGCAAGTGGGATGCGGGATTGCGGCAAATTGTACTGGATGGTTTCCATGCCCGAAATTGTATCAGCGGCGAGCCGCTTCTTGCCGTGACAGTACATTCCCAACTTCCAAATGCTGGACCGCCCGCCGGCACAGGGCGCCGCGCGCTGTTTGTGGTGGTCAAAGGTGCACAGACGCCGCCTTGCGGCGCATCTACGATGGTGCACAGTGAAGCGGCGGCGCGGTCGCTTCAAAGCCAGGTCCAACCTCCTTCGCGACCCGAGAAAGCCGAGTGTCCCATGCCCGCGACCGCGATTCTGCAAGAGGCCAGGAAGCTTCACAAAGTAAGTGACAGTCTCGACGTGCTGGCCGGGGAACACGCTCCCATCTCGGTGGCGCTCTCCAATCTCTCGGGAAGCGTCCGCAACTCCGCCACGCTGCTCGAGGTTCTGGTCGCGCTCAAGCTGGCGCCTCTGCCTGGACTCGATCGGGCAAGCAATTGAGGGCAGAAATCATGGGTCAAGTTTCAAAACCCGACTCTGAAGTTATTACCGATGTGGTCGCGCCTCGCGGCGCCGGCCAACCGTCTGCCACTCTACTTATCGCTCAAGGGAGTTTCGTCATGACGAGGAAGAGCCGGAAAGAGCTGGAAAGGGAGCTTTTGGCCAGCGTGAAAAGGGAGATGGATAAGCCGCGGATGACGGAGTCTGTCCGCAACGGCGAGTGCGGGTTGACCGCGCCAGCCGCCCCCGCACCCGCGCTGCGTTAGGTCTCAGTCTCCAGCCCAAAGCTTCCCGCCCTCGGCTCCCTGCCTTCCCTGCGAAGCCGGGCGAGTCTGAATCCGATAAAGGACGTGGCTGCGCAAGGGATGGCCTGCCGGAAGGCTGGGGTGTTCGAAATCATCCTTCGGATCGTGCACCATGCCGATCTTCTCCATCACGCGCCGGGAGCGCAGGTTCCGCGGTACAGTGAAGGAGACCAGGCTGGAAAGTGAGAGCGCCTCAAAAGCGTGTTGGACAACGGCGCGCGCGCCTTCGGTGGCGAGGCCACGGCCCCAATACTCGTGGGCTAGCCGCCAGCCTATCTCGACCGCCGGCATGAACGGGGCGTCAAAGGATGGAATGGCGAGACCGATGTAACCGATGAATTCCTTTTCCTCGACAAGTTCAGCGGCGAAGAGGCCGAAACCGTGCCGGTCGAGGTGCTTTTCGATGCGGGCAATCGACTCGTCGGACGCTTGCGGCGAGAGCAAACCGGGCATGAACTCCATGACGCGCGGGTCGGCGTTCAGCGCCTGAAAGGGTCGGCGGTCTGAATCGCGCCAGTGGCGGAGAACGAGCCGGCCGGTGGGGATGACTTGCACCATGGGGAAAGGCTAGCAGACAAGGAGCGGTGGAAAAGCGGAGTCAACCTCGGCAAAGAGGGAGGGCGGAGCATGTATTTTTGAGTTATATCGAATCATCGGGAGGGATGGGAATGGCGCGAGTTGCGGTGGTGGGAGTGGGGGCGATCGGCGGGGTGCTGGCGGCGCTGCTGGAGACGGCGGGGCGGCATGAGATTACTCTCTGTACGCGGCGGGCCCTGGAGGAATTGGTCGTGAAGACCCCGGAGGAAGTGGTGCGGGTGAAGGCGCGGAACCTGACCGATGCGGCGCAGGCAAAGGCGATGGATTGGGTGCTGGTGGCGACCAAGACCTATGACGCCGCCGGGGCCGGGGCATGGCTGCGGGGGCTGGCGGCGGATGGAGCCGCGGTGGCGGTGGTGCAAAACGGGGTGGAGCATCGGGAGCGCTTCGCGCCGTATGTGCAGGCGGAGAGGATTGTGCCCGTGGTGATCGATTGCCCGGTGGAGCGCCGGGCGGATGGAACCGTCGCGCAGCGCGGTGTGGCGCGCATGAAGGTGGAAGCGGGGCCGCTGGGACGCGAGTTCGCGGAGCTGTTCGCAGGAAGCAAGGCGGAGATCGAGCTGACGGAAGAATTCAAGACTGCGGCGTGGCGGAAGTTGTGCATCAACGCGCCGGGAGCGCTGAACGCAATGACCATGAAGCCGGCTGGGGTACTGGACGACGCCGCCCTGGGGCGGGTAGCGCTGGAGATGGTCCGGGAGTGCGCGGCGGTGGGACGGGCGGAGGGCGCGCGGCTGGACGGCAATGTGGCCGAGCAGGTGCTGGAAGGCTACCGGGCGCAGCCAAGGGATTCGATCAACTCCATGCTGGCCGACCGGCTGGCGGGCAGGCCGATGGAAATCGACGCGCGCAATGGGGTGATTGTGCGGCTGGGTGAGAAGCACGGAATCGAGACGCCGCTGAACCGGATGGCAGCGGCCGTGCTGGAACAGGGGGCAGGGACTAGGGAATAGGGACTAGGAATAGGGACGAGAGACAGAAGATTAGGGATTGGCGGCGTTCTTGCGTTCCTGTCTGCAGCGGTCTCATGAGTGAGACCGAGAGCACGCGTCTTGGTCACCCGGTCGAAATGCTGCCGGCCCGCGTGGCCCATGCCTGTGCGCCAAGGCCTTGGCACGAGAGCGTGGCGATTTCAGAGGCACGGCGCAGGGCCGGCTCAAAGTCGGGCCTGTGCGCGAAGTAGTGGCAGAAGGCTCCGTGCAGCACATCGCCCGCGCCGAGAGTATCGGTGGCGGCAACTTTGGCTACCTCGATCTCGAAGCGGCGGCCGCGGTCGCTGGCCAGGACGGATCTCGCTCCGCGAGTGACGGCCACATAGGGCACGCCCTGGGCTGCAAACCATGCAAAGACGGCGTCTGAATTGCCGTTTGGGCCGCCGCTATGGCCGGGAATGGCAAACCTCTCGCTGCAAATGGCAGCCGTGAGCAGCGGCGCCAGTTCTTCCGTGCCGGGCTTCCAACTGCCGCCGTCCAGGCAGATGGCCGCTCCCTCGTTTTTGCAGGCGGCGACCAAGGCAGAGGTCTCCTCCAGGAAGAAGCCATCGGTAAGGACGACAGACGGGATTCTGCCCCAGGAGGATGGCATCTCAGCGGCCCAGGAAGCGCCGAGATGGCGCAGGGGAATGTGCGAGATGGGCGGATTCACGATGGTGCGGGCAGCGTTGGCGGCATTCGCCAGCACGGTGCACAGCGGCGTTTCATAGGCTGTGCCGCGGGCTAGGTCGAGCAGGCGAACGCCGCGGCGGCGAAGCTGGCTGCGCACCGGCGCGGCCCACGGGCCGCCGCCGACCGCGCTGATCAGCATGGCCCTGCCGCCGAGCAGCGCATGGGTGATGGCGGCGTTGAGCGCGGGCCCGCCGGGCGAGGCCCGAAGGTCGCGCGCATAGGTCTTGGTGTCCTCCTCCGGCATCCGGTCGAGCCGGTAGAGAAGGTCGAGCGTCGTCCGGCCCACGAAGAGGACGCGCGGTTTGTGCATTGGCGGTTCGCTCCTTTGCGGCGATTCATTCCGTTGACCTTCAAGCCGGCCTCAGGTCGGTTTACATCCAGCTCTTGAAGGCGAGGGTGGTGGGTCAGTTTCCGGTTTGCCGGTGGTCTGCACACAACAGCCTGCGTTTCTGTTTGATCCTCAGTTGATCGGTTGTGGCGGTTCTCTGAGCAAGTCTGCAAGCTCTGCCAACGCCTGAAGGTACATCTCCCGGCCATTTTGGTCTTCTGGCCGCCATCCCTGTATTTCACTCCTCTGCGTGGCCCTAATAACAGCTGACATCGCTTCCGAGACTCGGCAAGCCAACTCGATAGGCATCCCCTTCAGATCAAGCATCCCATACGCCTGCGCGAGATCGAGAATCTTGCATAGTTCGTTATCATTCCCGAACCGCTGCGAAATATCCTGCACGAGCTGGCGAAAAACCCAATTGGCCTTGTACCAGTCCCTGCCATCGGGAAGGGCGATAATGACCAAACTCTCCTCCGCACTTGAAAGTGGAACGACTTCGATGTGGTGCATAAACCGGTCCACCATCGATTCTTAGGGTCGTTTGAAAACTGTCCGTTTCATAACAGATAAGTCGGCTTCTTCCAGGTCTTTGCGACGACGATCTTCCGAGAAGTGGGGCGGTCTATCTGCATTCTGAGCACGGAAGCGAAAATCACAATTGGTACAGATTACCCATGTTCTGTAAGCGTCTGCGGCTGGATGAGTGAACCAGACGGACACGGTCGCGTGGTGACACTTTGGGCACTCGAGATTGTCGAGGCGGCCAGTCACTGCTTCCTGTAGTAGGCGCACTTGCAGTAGGGCTCTTTCGGCGTTGCTAAGGGTCTCGGAGTTCTCAGATTGCATCGTGTTCCACCGTTTCAAGTGCATGCGCAACATTCTGTTTCGAAGTTCCGGAGGTACGGTCGCCGACACGGAAACCGCCCCACCACAAATCCAAGATCGGGGTTGTCGGCCTTATGAAACTGCCAACCCTACTACGGCGTCTCCGTCAGCGCTTCTGTGGCTTTGCTCATCTTGGCGGTGCGCTCAATCTTGTCCCAGTTGAAGGGCTTGCCGTCGATGGCGCGCTTTAAGGTCTTGAAGAGGACGATCGAAAAAACCTGGCGGTAGGCGAAGCGCTGCAGCCAGATGTGAAAGAGGAGCCAGCCCGAGCCCTTGTTGGCGGGGTGTCGGCGCTCCAGCGAGAAGGCCAGCGATGAAGTGACGAAGTCGATGAGCAGGAAGGCGCCGAAGTAGGCCATGAGTTTCTCAAAGCTGGCGGCGGAGGCGGCTTCGGGGTGAAAGTGGCGATCGATGAAGTAATTGACAATGCCGGTCACGAACATGATGTCGATGAAGGGCGAGACCAGGGGCAGGAACATCTGGAAGATGAGGATATTGGGCAGGGCAAAGAGGCCCATGGCCTTGTTGCGGATGAAGGCGGCGCGATGCTTCCAGACGGCCTGCAATGTTCCAAATGACCAGCGGAAGCGCTGGCGCATGAGGCCCTTGGCGTCGATGGGAGCTTCCGTGTAGGCCAGCGCCCGGTCCTCGTAATTGACCTGCAGCCCCTGCTCGAGCAAGTTCATGGTGAGGTCGGCGTCTTCGGCGACGGTATTGAGGGGATAGCCGCCGGCGGCTTTCACGGGAGCGGTCCTCCATGCGCCGATTGCGCCAGGGACCACTGTCACTACGTGGAAGAGGTCGAGGGCGCGGCGCTCGAAGTTCTGGCTGGTGATGTATTCCAGGGCCTGCCAGCGGGTCCAGAGGTTGACCCGGTTGCCCACCTTGGCGTTGCCCGCCATGGCGCCGACGCGAGGATCCTCGAAGTGGGGGATGAGTTTGGCGATGGCGTCGGCGGCGATGACAGTGTCGGCATCGATGCCGACGTAGACCTCTTCGCTCACCCGTTCAAGAGCGTAGTTGAGGGCGGCGGCCTTGCCGCCGTTGGGCTTGGAGAGAACCTGGATGCGGCCCGCGGCGATCTCGGCGGCGTAGGCCTCGCGGGCTGCATCGGCGGTGCGGTCGAGCGAGCCGTCGTCGATGACGATAATGCGGAGGTTCTTGTATGTGGAGTTGAGGACGGAGCGGATGGTGCGCACAATGACCGTTTCTTCGTTGTAGGCGGGGATGAGGACGGCGACGCGGGGGTTGTAGCCGGGCGAGGCAGTGCCGCGGGGCTTGCGGAGGCGGTCGATGATGGCCAAGAGGCCGACGAGGATGAGGCGGGCGCTCATGAGGATGTCGCCGACGAAGAAGACGAAGACGATGAACTTGACCACAAATGCGACGCCGGAAAAAGCGATGGAGTCGGGCAAGGCGCGGACGTATTGCCGGAATGTGAGCTGAGGCATGACCTCGGCGGTGGTCTTGCCCATGAGCGCGGAAACGGGAACGATGGTGTAGCCGCGGGCGCGGAGTGCGTCAATGAGGATGGGCAGCGCGGCGACGGTGGCCGAGCGGTCGCCGCCGCCGTCGTGGAGCAGGATGATGGAGCCGCGGAACTGCGGCTTGGTCTTCATGGTCTCCAACTGGCCGAGGATGGACTCAACCATCTCGGCCGGAGACTTGCGGGGATGCTCGTTCCAGTCGTTGGTGTCGAGCTTGCTTCCGATGATGGTATAGCCGTCGTCCTGAATGCGGACGACGGGGGCGGCCTGGTCGTCGGTGTCGGGTTCCTCGTCGATGTCGTAGGGAGGGCGGAAGTAGAGGGGCTGGATGCCCAGCTTGCTGGCAAAGAGGCGTTCGGTGACCTTGACCTCGAAGTCCAGTTGACGGTAGGAGATTTCGCTGATGTCGGGATGGGTCCAGGTGTGGTTGCCGATCTCGTGACCCTCGCGGACGATTCGCTTCATGACGCCCACGTTCTCGGCGGCCTCGGCGCCGATCAGCATGAAGGCGCCTTTGGCATTCTTCTGCTTGAGGACATCGAGGATCTTCGGCGTCCACTTGGGGTCGGGGCCGTCGTCGAAGGAGAGCGCGACCTGATTGGGGCGGTAGCCATACTGCTCGATGGTGTAGGTGCGGGGATAGACGTCCATGTGCTCATCTTCGATGAGCTTTTTTCGTGGGTCTGGTTCGTCGGTGTCAACCGTGACGGTGCGCTTGCCCGACTGTGGCAGGCCGGTTACGCGCAGAATGTCTCCGTCACCCTCGGTATCCACGTCGTGTCCGGGTTGGACGGAGCCGAGATCCTGGAGCGAGTCGGGGTTGCTGGGCTTGTCCCAGACATTCCACAGCGAGCCATCCTCCTCGCCCAGGCGCCATAGAGCGAAGGTCTGCAGGCCCATCTGCCGGGCGGCGCGCAACTCGTTAAGCACCGTAACGCCATCGAGGAACCAGACAACGTGGCGCTGATTCAAGTCCTCGTCGATGTACTCGAAGTGGGGGTTGAGGGTGTCGTAATCGAGGTCCAGGTCGGCGTCGGCGTCTGAGGCGCGCTGCCATGCTTCCGAGACAGGCAGGTCTTCGGTGTTGAGAACGCGGGGCTTGAGATCCTTCTTGTCCTTGGGGTTGGGGATGGAGAGGGTCCAGTCGTAGCCATAGTTGCCTATGGCGCAGATGAGCTTCTCTTTGGGCACGATCTTGAGGACGCGCGTCAAGTTGCCGGCGAACCAATCCTGGCTGGCCACGGGCCCAGGGTCGCTGGTGGCCTGGTGCTCGTCGTAGTTCATCAGGATAATGCCGTCGGAGCTGGCGGAGATCAGCTTGAGATCGCTGTCGGGAGTGGAAACGGCGGTATTGACGTAGAGGCGCAGGTTGCGCGGGTGCAGGTCTGCGTAAAGCTCCTGGATGAAGGCAAGGTAGGCAGGGTTGGCATCGTCGGGCAGGCTTTCAAAATCCAGCGAAAGGCCGCGATAGACCGGATACGCGGTGAAGAAGTCGACAATCTGCCTGCGCAGGACGGCGCGGTTGTTCCGATCCTTGAGGACGTTGCCGAAGCCCTCTTCCCAGTTTTGCGTGCTGGGGTTGAAGTTGTTCAGGTGGGGAAAGATTTCGGTGTCTTCCTTGGCCGCCTGGATGACGAGTTTGATCCGGTCTCCGTCGTCGGGGTCGTGGACCGTGGCGCCGTCGATGACCGGGTACTCGCGGTGGCTGTCGTTGTGGATAGCCAGCACTGTCGGCTGAGGCGAATCGACATGTAGCCACTCGGGAAAGAGCATGTCGATCTGGTGGACGTGCTCCTTGAACGAGGAGTAGCTGGCTTCGTCGTAGGCAACGTAGTAGGCCGCGCGCAGACCTTCGCCGGAGTTGAGGGGAATCTCAGAGGGCTTGCGCTCGGTCTTTCGGCGGCCTGGGCGGCGGCCCTTGGCGCCACGCAGCAGTGGCTGACGCTCGGGCAAGGCCTTGTAGTTGTGCCTGGGGGTGGGCAGCAGCAGCTCGGGCAACTGCTGATTGCGCAGCACGTTGAAGATGAAGGCGCCCAGTACCAGTGTGAACAGGACGGCGGCTGCGTCGAGGATGCGCCGCAGCCGCTTCCACCGCTTGCGTTGGGGGTCGAAGAATATCTGCTTATCCGGCATGAGCGGGGCTGGTCTGGTCTCCACCTGGGCGAAAACCGCGGCAACGGTCTACGCTATACAGTACGAATCGTATGGAAGCTGTCCCCGAGAGTCAATGGACGGCGCCGAGGCAGAGATTTGCCGGCGCGCGCCGGGTGCTGCCCGTGGCGCTGGCCCTGCCTGCGGGCCTGGCATTGCGGCTGTGGATGCTCAAGAAGTTCTTCGAGGTCAATGTGGACTCGCTGATCTATGGAGGGTTGGCGAAGAACCTGCTGCTGCACGGCCGCTATGCCCTCAATGGAGCCGGCGGCGAATTGTATCCGACGCTGATTCGGCTGCCGGGCTATCCACTGTTCCTGGCCGTCTGCTTCCGCACATTCGGGATGGAAAACTATGCGTCGGCAGCCTGGGTGCAGATTGCGCTGGAGTTGGCCGGCTGCCTGCTGCTGGCTGGTTTTGTGCGGCGCATCGCTTCGCCTGGAGCGGGGTTGGCGACGCTCTGGCTGGCGGCGCTTTGCCCGTTCACGGCTTTCTATTCGGTGGTTCCGCTCACCGAGGCGCCCACGCTGTTTGCCATCGCGCTGGCGCTGTGGACGGCGGCGCGCTTCCGGGCCCGGCCGGGGTGGGGTTGTGCGCTCGGGTTTACGTTCGCGGTGAGTTTTGCGGCGCTGCTGCGGCCGGATGGGGCGCTGGTGGGCGTAGCGCTGGCCCCGGCGCTGGTGGTGGGTTGGGGGCGAGAAAAGCAGGCCTCAGGGGCTAAACAAGCAGCGAAAGAAGTCCATCCGGAGGGAGGCGGGGGTTCTAACCCCCGCATAAAGCCAACAGACTCATCGCGGGCTTTAGCCCCGCAGGGAAGTTTCAAACTCCTCCGCATGGCCGCTGTCTGTGTGCTGCTGGCGCTGCTTCCCTTTGCGGCTTGGACCTGGCGCAACTGGCGGGTCTTCCACGTCTTTGAGCCTCTGGCGCCGCGGCTGGCTACCGATCCGGATGAGGATCCGCATCCCGGCTGGGAGCGCTGGGTGAAGAGCTGGTGCCTGGACTTCGTGTCGACCTACAACATCTATTGGAATGTCCCGGACGGGCCGCTGGAGGTGAGCAAGCTGCCCAGCCGGGCCTTCGACTCGCCCGCGCAGTACGCTGAGACCGCGACGCTGGCCGAGGATTACAACCGCGGCGGCCAGACGCTGAAGCGCTCGCTCGACCGGCGCTTTGCCCGCCTGGCCGAGGAGCGCGTGGCTGCGCACCCGCTGCGATTCTATCTTTGGCTGCCGCTGGGACGGATGGCCGATATGTGGCTGCGGCCCAGGGTGGAGAGTCTCTATGACGACCTGGACTGGTGGAATTATGCCTCTCACCCGGTGGAATCGCTGGTGAGTTGGGCCTGCGTGGGGCTGAATGCGCTGTATCTGCTGCTGGGATTGGCGGGGCTGTGCCTGCGGCCGCGCTTCTGGGGGTGGATGCTGGCGTATATGGCGCTGCGCAGTTGCCTGCTGATGACCGTGGAGGCTCCAGAGGCGCGCTATACGCTGGAGTGCTTTCCCATGCTGTTTGCGCTGGGAGGGATTGCGGCTTCTGCGGCCTTCAGGAGGATGGCGGCCTGCGGGCGCGCCCCGGTTTGAGCCTCGCCTGCTCCCTGTTCCTTAGTCCCTGTTCCCTGGTCCCTTAGTCCCTGTTCCCTGGTCCCTTAGTCCCTGTTCCCTGGTCCCTTAGTCCCTGTTCCCTAGTCCCTTAGTCCCTCCCAGGGCAATCGCATTTGAAACCGAAGGTGATTGCATTGGGTATGTTCCGCCGCGGACAATCCTCGTCCCGGAGGGACGACACGAGAATAGCCCAGGGCGGAAGCCCTGGGTAGGCAGCCAATCCATCGATGGCGCCCCTGAGGGGCGCTCCGAAACCGACCGGAAACTCCTCTCTGATTCAAATGCGTTTGCCCTGAGTCCCTCGTTCCCGGTTTACTCCGGTGGCGGGGGTGTGCTAACCTTGATTTCTGTGCCGTTGTGTGCGGAGCGGGAGTGTGTCCGCGCACAGTGCGGGAATGGCTGCTTGTTTTCGTGCTGTTTCTCGGGGTGGGAAGGGCTGGCGTAGCTCAGCTGGTAGAGCATCTGATTTGTAATCAGAGGGTCGGGGGTTCAAATCCCTTCGCCAGCTCCACTTTTTGGGAAGCCGGAGACAGAGCTTGATATTGTGAGAGTTGAGATGGCGTGAATTGTCCGGCGAGCGAGTTTTTGAGCGCCGGGCCTGTCCTCCGCGGTGATCCCACAGAGGTGCATGCTCCGAATCGCCGGAGGTTCTCCGGATGGGGCCAGATGCGCCGAATTGGATGCGCTGAAGTGGTTTTTGTCCGGAGGGGTGCAGGCAGGGTTGGGCACAGGTGGCCGAGCGGTTAATGGCAGCAGACTGTAAATCTG
>Ga0181526_10002881_pt1 | contig 14475 bp, 15 predicted proteins | sample PEATcosm2014_Bin_35_FD_119750 | JGI IMG/M metagenome (GOLD analysis project Ga0181526, IMG submission 119750) | Peatland microbial communities from MTU Mesocosm Facility, Houghton, MI, USA - PEATcosm2014_Bin06_30_metaG | ecosystem: Environmental > Terrestrial > Soil > Wetlands > Peat | place...
ATATCGGTATGCTTTTTGAAGCTCCCAAGCTCGACCATTTGGAGCTTGGGGTCATCGGTCACATTGAGGATCTCAAGCGCAGTCTGAAGTACGCCGTGCAAAGCCCCAAGCGATGGCCCGGCCTGTTGCGCCGGGCGCTGTTCGCACGCGCGATCAGGGCATCCAATTCGATTGAGGGCTTTAATGTGACAGTCGAAGATGCGATCGCCGCCGTCGAGGGGGACGAACCGCTCGACGCCGCCGCCGCCGACTGGCAGGCGGTGCGCGGATACCGTTCCGCCATGACCTACGTGTTACAGCTTGCCGAAGATCCGCATTTCAAGCACTCCACCGATTTTCTGCGAAGCTTGCATTTCATGATGACCGAGTACGATCTCAGCAAGCACCCCGGAAGGTGGCGGCCCGGCCCGATCCAGGTGGTCGATGAAGCCAAGCGAGAAGTCGTCTATAGGGCGCCGGATGCGGAAGTTGTCCCGGAGTTAATGGGGGAACTAGCGGCCTCTCTGAATCGACCGGGCGATTCGACAACGAGCATGGTGCGCGCGGCGATGGCACATCTCAATTTCGTGATGATTCACCCTTTTTCCGACGGCAATGGCAGAATGGCGCGCTGCCTTCAGTCTCTTGTGTTGGCCAGGGCTGGCACCTTGGCTCCGGAATTCTCCAGCATCGAGGAATACCTTGGCCGGAACACGCGCGAATACTACGATGTCCTGCTCAGGGTCGGATCTGGCACTTGGAACCCGCGCCGGAATGCCCGCCCTTGGATCAGGTTCTGCCTGACGGCGCATTTCCGCCAGGCGACCACCATATTGCGACGAACCAGAGAGTTGCAGCAAATCTGGGACGCACTGGAGATAGAAGTGAAGAAAAGGAAGCTACCCGAGCGGACGATTCTGGTCTTGTCCGATGCAGCGTCGGGCCTGCGAGTTCGGAATGCGGCGTATCGAAATGTAGCTGACATATCCGATCAGGTGGCAACCAAGGATTTGAAACGCCTGGTAGACAGTGGGCTCCTGATTGCCAGCGGCGACAAAAAGGGCCGGACTTACCAAGCTGGTGAATTGGTAAAGGAAATCCGCTCCCGCTTCAGTGAGCCGCACGGAGTTCCCGACCCGTTTGCAAGGAAAGCACAGGGACCACGGCGTGGAAAGCCTTAGGGGCCCGCCAGCCCCAGTCCCGCCACCGCCGGCTCTGGCTGTTCTTCGAAGCTCAGTGCCGGAATACGTGCGCGCGCCCATCGTCCACGATACGCCGCAGCCAGCCACGCCAGCAGCGTAATCCCCATCAGCCAGGCGTATGCCGCCCGATCGCGCAAGCCCGCTTGCTCGACATCCGTGACTAACTCCGACACGATGATGAGCAGCCCCCAGTACACCCCGAACATAATCTTCAGATTTGCCTTGCCCGGCAGATACGAACAAGTGAACGGCACTTTGGCGAAACCTGTGAGGGCCAGTTCGACAATCAGTAGTCCAAACGCCGCCAGGAATCCCGCGTGGCCCAAAGCTCTGGGCCACGGCCACACCGCCATGTAAATCGGCGCCGCGACCGCCACCACCGGCGCCACCGCCAGCCATAGCAGCGTCTTGCGCGTGGCCGCCAGATACGCGCCGCCGCCGATCGGATCGGTCAAACGGAAAAGCCAGTTGGCCCGCACCTCCACCGGGATGGAGAACGACACGCGCAGGCCCACGATCAGGAAGAAAAGCAGGATCAGCGGGATGCCCAGCGCCGTCTGCGCACGGCCTTCGAGTGCGCCGTAATCGGTCGTCCTCGAACGGTACAGCACGTATGCGGCCTGGCTGAACACATACGCCAGTCCCATGCCCGTGTAGACGGCCAGCAACAGGCGGTGCTGCCGGCTGCGCGCCAGCGTGCGTCCGATAAAGGCCAGGATGGCCCGCTCCGGCGCGCGGCGGGCGAGCACTCTGGCGATGGCCGGCCACGGCGTGGCAGCACCCCATAGGCGTGCGGCGCCAGGGGAGATGCCCGGCTGCTCTACCGCACGGCGCATCTGCCGGGCGTACGCCAGGGCATAAGTCCCCGCCGCCACCAGCGCGGCCAATCCAACGCCAGCCAAGGCTTGGCGCGCCAGCGCGCCCAACGCCGCGTTCGCGGATCCGGTGAGCACCTGGAACAGGCCGAAGAACCAGTACGACGGAACCAGCGCATACCACAAGCGGTTTTCGGGCGCGGCTAACGCGTGCGGATTCGCCAGCGGCGGAGTGAGGAAGTACAACGTGAGCACCGCAAAGAACGCGGCGGTCTGAATCAGGCTGGACCATCGCATATACAGCGCGTGCGGCAACAAATGCAGGGCCACCCCCTGCACGCCCAGCAGCAGCAGGAAGACAAACACCGAGGCCAGCAAAATCACCAGCCAGAAAACTCCAAAGTCGCGCGCCGCGTCCAGCGCTCCCGATGCGCCGGGCACGATCAGGAACGGACACACCAGTCCGGTGAAACAATTCACCGCCAACAGGGCCAGCCCGAGTGCCGCCCCCAGCGCGGCCAGCTTGGCGGCAAACACATCCCGCATGCGGACCGGCATAGCGCCCAGGATCATGCAATCGCGCCGGTCCGGAAACAGCGCATCCCAAAGCAGCAGCGTGAAGACCCCGGCGATCGCCATCGAGGTCGCGATCAGAAATTCCTGATCGGCCCACGCGGCGGCGTGAAGCTGCGACGCCGTCAAGTGCTGATACAGGCCCGCGTACTTCGGTCCCGTCGCCAGCACCAGCACCAGGCTGAGCGCCGCCAGCAAAGCCGCGAATTGCGAGAGCAGCGAGGTCAAATCGCCGCGCACCGAAACGATATCCGTATCGAAGAAGCGGTAAGCGAACAGCCGCACCAGCGCGCGGAACTGGCGCCGTTCGCGGCCCCGCGCGGCGGTCATCGCCGGACCACCTCGGCGATCTGGCGCGCGGTGGCGTCGGGATCGCTTTCGGTGACGAGCTGCGCGAAGATCTCCTCCAACGTGGGCAGGGCCATCAGGTCGCGCAGCCTGTCGATGGAGTCGTTCGCCACCACGCGGCCTTTGTGCAGGATCACCACGCGGTGGCAGACTTTTTCAACCACTTCAAGCACATGCGAGCTGAAAAGTATGGTCTTGCCGGAGGCGGCCAGCGACCGGATCAGGCTGCGCAGCACCAACCCCGCGTGTACGTCCAGCCCGGAGAAAGGCTCGTCCAGAATGATCAGCTCGGGATCGTGCAGGATCGCGGCGCAGATCAGAATCTTCTGGCGCATGCCTTTCGAGTAGGACGAAATGGGCGTATAGCGGTCGTCCGCCAGCGAGAATAACTCCAGCAGCGCGCCGATTTTGCCGGGCAGCGTGGCGGCGGGCAGGTCGCGCAACTCGCCGGCCAGTTCCAGGTATTCCGCGCCGGTCAGGTGCGGGTAGAGGTAAGGCTCTTCGGGCACGTATCCGAGAATGCGCTTGAATTCGACCCGGTTGTCGCGGATGGGCCGCCCGCGATACAGAATCTCGCCGCCGGTAGGGTCGAGCAACCCCGTGATCGCTTTTACGGTCGTGGATTTGCCGGAGCCATTGGGTCCCAGATACCCGGTAACCTCGCCGGGCTGTGCGGTGAAGGAGACATTGTCCACCGCCAGGGTGCCGGAATATCGCTTGGTAAGCGCGCGCACTTCAAGCATCGGGGATTTAGACCGGTGTCGATGGCTGAAAGTTCCTGAGGGCAGGCCAGGCGGACGGTCTACCGGGGCTTAGCTTCGCCCAGCCATGCCTCCCGTCGATCTCGCGCTGGGTGGAACACGTGCGGAATCTCAACTGCCGAGGGTGGGCCGAGGCAGGACCATGTACTTCCCGGCGGCGAACTTCCGCACGCCATCGCCGAATTGCGCGGCCGGAGCGCCTGCCCTCGGCTGGGACGATAGCGTAACGATGGTTTCCGTACCGGTGGCAATCTGCAACGCCACGCTCTGGCCGGCATGGGCCACCCAGTAATCGGAAATTTCCTTGCAGATTCCGCCTTACTGAACGGGCACCTCGCCACATGGCGGGATATCCATCGTGGAGCGCCTGCTACGCCCGCGGCGAACGCAGAGACCGGCGACCGTCCAGCGTATGCGCCTCGCGGACGTGACGGCGTTCTGGTCTCACCCTCGCGGTCTAGCGTCACAATTTCGCCCATGTCCGATCATTTGACGACCGCGCGCCAATCGTTGGCCAGCACACCATATGGACCAGAGGCGCGATGCAAAAGCTGCACCTGAGATGCGCGATTTGCCTAGATCAACGGATGACGCGGCGCCAACTGGTGGGTCGTCAAGCCAGGACTCAAACGGCGTTAGAGATGCATAGTGGAAGGGCCTAGGAGATTCCATGGAACAACAAGTTAAGATTACTAAAACCGACCCGGACAAGCGCTATCGTCGCGTGCTCGCTGCAAGCACACTGACCGGCGATTCCGTGCAGAACACATCCGGAGAGACCCTCGGAACAAGGTAGCGCGAACAGCTTGCTGCCCATACCGAGGAATCCGCCGAAGGACAGGACGGCGTACGCGACCTTACCGGAAGCGATGTCGATCATGATCTCGTCCACTGGTCCACTCTCAGAGTTGACCAGGACCAGAAGAACTTTATTCTTGATATCGACAAGACGAAGCTGGAAAATGCTCCGGGGTTCGACAAAGAACGTTGGCCGGACATGTTGGATGCCACTTGGCGGAACGAAATCTTCAGGTACCACGGAGCGACGCCCTACTGGGATAGTACTGAAGAGACACCAGTCATCAGGCGCGCCGGTGGCGGGTCGTAGCAGATCATTGAAATCTGGGCGCCATCGCGACCGGTGCGATCCGGTCGCGAGGCACCGGCCGAGATTTCGTTTTCGATTCGAGTAGTACCTAGATCGCCCTCCAAAGCACTGGTGGGATGCAGCATTGGTATTCACAATAAGCGGATCGCGTGCGCGGGAAGCAGATCCGCGCGCCGAACAGTCTTTGTATCTGTTCTAGAGCGGTGACTCTGGTAAGGAGCATAAATATGGATAATCGGGAATTCGGGTGCTTTTTGGTGGGTGTTGGTGTCGGCGTCGGCTTTGGCATTTTGGGGGCGACGCAGCCGGGCAAGCAGGTGCGCAAGCGCCTAAAGGCCAAGGCCGAGGAGACCGGCGAGTACCTCAAGGAACGCGGTGCAGCGTTGGGAAATTCGGCCGCGAACCTGGTTGGTAGGGTAAAGGCGTCCACTCCCGAGCGCCGCCTGGACCAAGAGGCCTTGCAGCGTATGGACGGAGAAGGGGGCGCCGATAGAGCGGCCGTCTGAATCAGATCGCGCCAGCGGCCTGAGCTACTGCATGAATGCCGCTTGAATCGAGAAGGCCCGCACGTTAAGCAGATTCGCCCAACCGCTCGATATGTCCCATCTCGCCAGTTGGGCCGAATTCAAATTACTGCACGCACGGTGTCAGCTTGAAATCCGGCATGGCGCTACCGTTGTTTTATATTGACTATGCTCACAGATTGCGCGGAATGCACTCGGCTGTGGCGCATTTACCACGCGGCAACCGTCGAAGAAATCCGCGCGTACAAGAAGTTAGCGGGCGCCAAGCTTAAGATGGGCAACCCGGGACTGATCGCTGCACTTTCGGCCCACGCGGATACTCTGTCCCATCTCGTCACCGCTACATCGGTTCAGGTAGCGGAACACCGCGCGGTCCATGGACCGGCCCGCCAGCCCAGTTTGCAGTTCGCCACACTGCAAAGTGTTGTACAGTCGAACGTGCCCACACGCTGCCCCGAATGTGTCCGTCTGTGGGACGTCTACTACGCGGTATCGGTTGAGGAGTTCCGCGCGCACGAAGATATTGAGACGGCGAAATTGCAAAACGTGAACGCTTCCCTGCTCGACGAGCTATCCACAGTCGCGGTTGCGCTGGAGCGCGACCTCGACTTGGCATCTGAACAAGTTTCGTCGCACCGTACAACGCACGGGCCGGCTCTTCGCGGCCTCTCGTGAAACGGCCATGTGTGTCGGCACAACACCGCAAATGCGGAATGAGGCGTCTTTCACGCCGCACGCCGATGCCGACCGGATGGGACTCGGCGCGATTGTCGGCGCAGGCCCCCGCGCGAGGGCACCAGGACTCCGCTACCTTGATCGTAAAAGATTGGAACAAAAGAGTCAGTTTCACCCGATTGGGAATGGCCCACGCATGCGATTAACAGCCTCGCTGCCTCTACGACGAAGGTTAAATTCGCCCTCGCCTTCCGCGCATTTCCTGGACGAACGCCTCGAACACTTGAAGATGCGGAGGCGAAGCAAACGTGGTCTCTCGGCCGACGTGGAGGCTTTACCCAGGCGCATCGCGCTGTTACCCGATTGCAAATGCGGCCCGGCGTACCGGCTCAGAAGTTAGCGTCAGCCACGGCAACGTTGCCTTCGAAGAGAGCTGTCTCGTCTCCGCGGCCCATATTGCCGGCACCGTTACCACATAAGCGTTCTGCAGATTCGGTTAAGGTCCGCTGCCATAGTTTGGTGCGAAGACCGCGTATTGGGAAGAGGAGTTTCATCGGGACGCTCACTTTTTCCTAGCTCTTGCCGCAGTTTGGGTTCTTGGTGTCCTTGCGGCTGTCGAATTCCTGGCCGCCGGGTTGTGAGCGATTCTTTGAATGCAATACATCGTTGATCATCTCAACGAGCTTCACTGCCACCAATGGCTTCTGCACAAAGGCCCAACCATAATTGAGAACAAGTAGATTTCCATCGGCTCCGCCCGACATCAACATTACGTGCAAGTCCAGTCTGGTCTTCTTCAACGTCTCGCCCAAGTCTGGCCCTGACATCTGTGGCATATCCACGTCTGAAAGGAGCAGGTGAATCTTCTCGTCGGTTCCTTCCGCCAACCTGAGGGCATCCGGTCCGCTATTGGCTGAAAGCACGCGAAAGTTTGCACTCTTGAGGATGGCTACGACGACCTTGAGAACCTCTTTGTCATCATCAACCACCAGAATGGTTTCGAGAATTCCTCCGTGAGAGTGCGACATGATTTCACCTTTCAAGCCAAAAACTCGCAGTCTCGAACTCAAGAGAAACTACCTCACGGGAGTGTGAGCAGTGGCCCAGGGCTAGATAACGAATTTAAGTGTACCGTCAATCACCGAGCACGTTACCGTCCGTTTGCTCAGTTTGCCCGCTATCGAGGAACGTCAGCGTGCGGCCACTGCAGAACGGAATAAGGCGCGGACTCATCGTCGCAGTTGCGACGCCTTTGAGAGTCGGCTCGGCGGCGGGCGATACCTTGCCGGCCCAGTCCAGCTCCAGTCTTATGTCGCTTGCGGATTGCCAGCGGTCGTTAAGGACCGTTCGCCAGGCAACGTTCAACGACACGCCGCACGTGCGACGCGCGAACGAGCATCTACGCGTTGGGGCTAGTTCTCGCCGAAATGGCGGCGGGTAAGTGGCAGTCCACCGAGGGACTTTTCGGTGTTCGGGCACCATGTATGCGGGTGTGCCACCACGCCGTTGACGAGGGTCCCGTAGCGCAACAGGGCCATCATGCTGGCTGCCGACTCATCGTACTTCTTCTCGCCCACGCCTTCCGGAGCGGCGGCGGCAAACTTTCCGCACAGATTACACCGCAGCTTTTCGAGCTCATACACGGTCGCGGCGATGGGCGCCTGTCCCTTGATCCGCACCAACACGCCGGGATCGCGCTGCATTCTCCGAGACCACGGGTGTCGTTCCGTTGGTAGCCAATGTATTTGACGCCGGCCGGGAGATCCGGTGTTGGAGTGGGTGCCGCACTCCGATCCCAAGGACCTGGGATTACGCGAGAGCCGCGGCGTGGCGCGGGCGTGACAGGAGGGTTAGACGCCGATATGAGGTGACAACGCCGTCGCCTTGTGAACGGGCGGAGGCGTGGAACGCGGTTGGGCGGCAACCACAGCCACGCTGGCTTGCAAGGCCACCGCCCAAGGTGGTCGCTTGTTAAACTGGCATCAGAGCCCAATTGCGCCATCATTCTCATAAACGGCGCCCTCTGTTCGCGCTGTGTGCGGCGATTGCTTTTTCGCCACCGTTTCTCGCGGACGACACCGAGCCCGCCTCCCCACTCGGCGTCCGCGCTGTCCGGCCGGACGCCGGCGTTATCGGACAAGAACCGGGCGGCGGGGAAAAGGTCAACAGGCGACGCACTCGCCTGCGTTGCCGTTCATAGTCGATAACTATTCGCTCCGCGCGAAGGCGCCGCATTCTATGACTTGCGCCGCGTTGCCCGTCGCGAATGAGCTTCATAGCACCCCCAATGTACAGGCTGCAAGACAAGAATCTCGCCGAGCGACAGGTTCGCTAGTGTTTCCGGGCCGTTTGCCGAAAAAGCAACAGATCCAGACTGAACGTCACTCGCATCGCCTTGGCCGGCTGCGGTTGCTTTGGCCGGTAAATCGAATGCAGGACATCTTGCACGCTGGCAGCGTCCAGATCTGCTGCGGTAGCGACGCAACGCCGATTCACCAGTGTGAAGCCGTGTGCCAATGTATCGACGGTTCGGGCTACGCGGTCGCGGCCCGCGCCGCGCAACTCGACGAGATCGTCACGAGCGGGAAGGACGACGAGGAGGCGCCCGTCATCGCGCAGGACACGTCGGAATTCGCACGTATTCATCCGCGCCGTGATCGACATGACGATAGAGAACGAGCGGTCGGCATACGGCACGAAGCGATCCGCATTGGCCACGATCCACTCGCATTCGGGGTACCGCCGGGCCGCCGCATCAACTGCCGGAATCGAGATGTCGACGCCATGCGCCACGAAGCCCATCCGCCGCGCGAGGTTGCCCAGGTAGAAGCCTTCACCGCAGCCGGCATCGAGAACGACGTCGCCGGGCGATGCGGCCATAATCTCCGCGACCGCGTGGAGCAGCGGTTGGGTGACGCCGCTATCGTGCACTCGCCTCCGGCCAGCGATTGCAGCCGCTGTGTCGCCCGGCTGCTTTGATCGTCGCTCCTGCGGCTGGAGTAGGTTGATGTATCCGCTGCGCGCGACATCGAATGAATGTGCGCGCGGACAGAACAGACGCCGCTCCGCACGCACTAGCGCCAATTGGCAACCGCGAACCGGGCACAGGAGCATAAGTCGAGTGTAGCGGATGGGAAACCCGGTACTCAGTGGTGGCGCAAGGTCACGCTCACACGCGCAGAGTGAACCCCATCGTGGTGAATGTCAGCGGATTCCGCTGAACATCGCCAGGGCCGTGCGGGCGCGCTTGCGCATCATGGATTCGAAGGAAACGCGTGGTACGTCGATAATCTTGCGCAGTTCGGCAGAGCGGAGCAAACGCTGCGGGGCGTTGGGCATGCGCGCGACCGCGCGGTCGAACGCGCCCGGGGAGGCGATGCGCATGCCGGAGATTGCGCGGTAGTAGCCTTGCTGGCCCTTTACCTTGTGGCAACCGCTCACCAGCCCTGCCAGCACTTCGTGGCTTTCTTCGAGTTGTGCCACCACGCCGCCCCACTCGTCCAGAAACGGGCACAGCGGCAGCAGGGTAGCTGGCGAGCGGCGCAGCACCTTCACCGCGCGCAGGGGATAGTGCCGATGACCTTCGGCCGACAGGCCGGTGAATTCATACATCCGAACGGCGAGGGAGAATCGGCCGCGCTGGGAGAGATGTTCCATGACGGGCGCTGTGAGCGCAGTGCGCTTCCAGAAACCCATCCCTTGAGTTAAGTCGCCGCGGTTGTGCGCCAGGGTCATCGAAAGGCGCAACAGGTCGAGTTCGGCGTCGCGCTGTGCGGCGCATTCATCAAAGACCGCCTGTTCCCGGTCGATCTCGGCTTCAATGGCGGCTTGCGCTTCCTCGGCGGAAGCTGTATCACCGAGTTCGAGCAGGTAGCCCAAGCCGCCTGCAATGGCGCTCCACTGTTCGCCGTTGTGGCCGCTGACGCCGCGGATGGCGCGGATGGAGATGCCATCTTCGGTCCAGGCGCGCGAGGCGAGAGCCAAACGCAGCATGGGCCGCAGTACCTCGGGGTCGCGGGATGCGCGCCACACAATGCCGCGGATTTTGGTATCTACGTCGGTAGGCACGAACGTGGCAACGGTAGCGTGATGACAGGCTAGGCAGAGGGCGAAGTAGTCCTGCAACTGCTCCTCGATGTTGAGGCTGGGGCGCAGGAGGTTCTCCCAATTGGCGAGAATGCGCAGGAATCCGTCGGGCGAGTGGCCGAGTTCGATCAGGCGGCCGAGTTCGGGCAGCCGCGATTCAAGGAATGGGGCTGTGCTGCGAACCTGCGAGATGAGCGTCTCCGGGCCGATCCACGGAGCCCACGCGTGGAGGGGTGGTTTGATAAGGGGGGCAGACAAACTACCAGTATGACGCGGCGACGGAGTAGCTGCGGCGGAATCCCGGCGGCGGCGGCCTTAACACCTCTTATCGGTAGGTAAACCAGGTTCCTACTCGTTTCCAAGTGCGATTCGGGAGACCTCGTCGATCAGTCGTCGCGCGGCGATCTCCGCGCCATCGGTGCGCACCGAGGCGGCGATGGTGTGGGCACGGGCCGCCACGTCCGGCTGGAGGGTCTGGCCGAGCGCTTCGGTCAGCGAGTCGGCAGTGGGCGCGCCGGGCGCGTGCGCGGTTCCGATCCCGAGGACGTGGACTCTCTTTGCCCAGTAGTGCTGGTCGTACATCTGAGGCACGACGACTTGGGGTGCTCCGGCCTGCGCGGCAGCGGTGGTGGTGCCCGCGCCACCGTGGTGTACTACGGCGGCGACCCGCCTGAAGAGCGCCTGCAGGTTTACTTCCCCGATGGGAAGGCAGTTGGGTTCGTTGTCCGGCAGTGTCACGCCGGCCCACCCACGGGACACGATCGCACGGCGGCCGACCGCGTGGGCCGCCTTGATCATCGCCTGGCTCACGTCCTGAGGAGCGCGCATACTGCCGAAACCGAAGTAGACGGGTGGCTCGCCGACATCGAGGAACGCCTCCAGTTCCAGGGACAGTTGCCGCTTGTCCGAACGAATCCAGGCGCCCGTCTGGACGACATCCAGGTCCGCGGTCTCGGGCCATGGCGCCAAGGTCGGATCGGCGGCCAGCCATGGCCGGCCGGTGAAGATGTGGCTCCGCACGTCGGGGACCGGCGTCAAGCCGGCTGCCTCCCGATGGGAGTTGATAGCCGCGGCCCAGTGGTCGTTCCAGCGTTTCGCGTCCTGAGTCCAGAGTGTGCGATTGTCGGCCGTGCCGTCCGCTGGAGGCTGTGCCCGCGACGGCAATGGGGGCGGCGCATGATGTGGGGATGGCAGGGTGATCGGGCACCAGGCCGCGTAAACGTAGGGGATTCCCATCTGCTCTGCAACCGAGTGAAGGGCGAATTGTAGCGCCATTCCCGCCACCAAAACGTCACAGCCCCTGGCTGCCGCCGTGATTTCCTCGAACTGGCCGGCGACAGTGTCCTCCATTAGCTGACGGACCTGCTCTGGCGTTGGCGGGGCCTGCGCGGCTGAGGGGCTGAGTGCAGCGGTCTGGCGCACCTCGGGTCCGACCGGCACGAACGGAATCCCGAGAGTGCCAATCCACTCGCTGAAGTCAGGCGGCGCGCAGATACGGACTTCCTGGCCAAGCTCCCTCAACTGCAATGCCAACGCCACCATTGGCTGGACGTCGCCACGAGACCCGATTGTCGACAGCAGCACACGCATGGGAACTCCTCTCGGTAAGAACGTAGTGAAGGATAAGCTGCCTGCATATCGAAATTCCAGGCCGCATGCCCATGTTACTCGGATTCGGGGCTGAGAATCAGTTTGAAACTTGCTTTTTCCCAGCCTCTATCTCGTGTGTTTTCCGAGTGTTAGACTTCAGCGTCGCAACCTTGCTAAATTGGAATAGAGGGCGCAGGCGCTGGGTTTTTCGTCGATCCGGTATCACCTGCCATCGCGCCACTATTACGGGCATCAGGAAGTTATCCGAACTCGCCGCCACACCAATGGCCGTTCGAGTCAGCATGTGACCTAACAGCACGTTGTCCACCATATCGGTAGCTATCCCCGGGCCATGGCGCGCGTTCTGGCGCGCTCATTCGGAGCGTAGGCGAGGGCTTCCAGCGTACGCGGGGTCCTCCGCCGGCGCGCCACCGCATTCACATAGCAGAAGAGGGCGGCTGCCGCGGCGACATGCTTCCAGGGATGGCCGCCCGTCGCCACCACCGCGCGGCGATCTGGTGATCCGAAAGCTCCAGTATCTTGGCGAGAGTGCACGTGTGCGGGACAACGGAGAGTTCCAGCAGGACCCGTCTTTATCCGCGATATGGCAAACCGGGGTTGCAGCTTGCCGTTCGTTTGCGAACACCGCTTTTGGCAAAACCGGGACATCGGCTTGGCTTCCGTCGACGACAAGATCCCGCAACTCCTTGCCGCTCCGGTATTTTCCATGAATGAAGAGTGGGTCAGTGAGCTTTCGGCAGGTATGTACAATAAACCTCTCTGCACTGTGGCGAGTCAGATGGGGGCCGCTAGAGCCAGCCCCGCTGCTTCCATTCTCTCAGCGTATTCCCGTCAGCTCCGCACTCCTTCAGGATCTCTGCCAGATCGCCTCCTTCGAATTCCCAATCAATGGCAAATGCGACAAAGTTCTCGGCGGCCCAGGGCTGCCCCCGCCCAAATTCCGTCACCATACGGGCGAGCCTTTGGTTTAACCAGCCAAACGGCCTCCTCGATTAGCCTCCGGCTTCCTGCGGCCCTGTCGGCCCAAAGGTCCACCGTCCTCAGGCGGATCTCAAAAGTACAGCCTTGTTACAGCCAGCCACGCGTAGTGTGGGATCGCCTCACAGGGAGGGCGGAGGGGGGAATGCCCGCCACGGGCGACAGGGGAGAATTAATGCGACAGCACGTGAAGAAAACCCGCCTTGGCCTCGTCCATTTGAACGGCCGCCACAGGGCGCGAGCATGAGCCGGCATCACGTCGAGCTGCCCCTCCGGGCGACGATTGAATATCTCGCGGGCCGCATGGCACAGGCCGAATTCGAGCACTGTGTTCCGGCGGTCGCGTTGCAGCAGCTTCGCCGAAACCTCGAATTGGGGAAACGCGTCGCTGAGGTATCGATTGCTCCGCGCCCTGAGACGATGCCGGTCTTGTGACAGCCTTCGGCGATCCCGATTGCGGATGAAATGGTCGGGCGCCCGCCTCACGGCTCGCGTGCGGCGCGTGATGGAGGCGGTAGCCTGATGCGCATGCCGGAGAGGCGGCTGCGCCGGCTAGAGGTGGGCCTATGGCCGCCACCGGAGACGGCAGAGTCGCGCCGCCTGCATCAGGTAGTTCTGGACATACGCCGCCGCCGCGCCGCCCGGTTGGGTTTACCTGAGCCGGAGCGCGTCCCGGCGCGCGCATCGCGTGTGCGCTCGCGCAATGAAGCCCTGCTAGCACATCAGCGGGCGGCAGAGGCATGATCAGGCGCAATCTCGCGCGGCGGCTGGAATGGCTGGAAGGAAGCAACAAAGAAAATGCTGGACAGTCGGGCCCACTGTGCTACTGCTGGACTGTTAGTAAGGTCGTTGCGGGCGACGATACTCCGTTTACGGTGGCGATGATTGGCAAGTCGCCGTTCGGAGCCGAGGTTGGGACTTGGACGGCGATCTGGTAAAGTCCAGCGAAGCCGGGCGAAAGGACTGAGCTGTATACGGTGGCATCGATGCCTCCGATGCTTACTGTGACTGGGTTGGCGGTCGAATACAGTCCGGAAGAAGGCACTTCCTGGCCGGGTGTGGCGGCGGGATTGGTGGGGCCAAAACCCGTGCCCCACAGGATCAGCACGTCGCCCGGGGCGGCTGGAACCGTGGCAACCCCGCCGATCGCGCCGTTCTTCGCGGCATAGCTGTAGTCAGTGTAAGTCGCAACCGCGTAGGTATAAGCCCAGAGAAAAAAGGCGGGTCCGTCGAGGGCCGCGGTTGCCGGGACCGGCTGACTCGTGCCCATGCTGTTGGTTACGGTGACCTGCACGGGGCCCGCGGCGATGTTGGGCGCGAGCACATTGATCTGGCCGGCACTGACAAACTCGACGTAGGCGGGCTGGCCGCCGATCGATACCGACACACCGTCCAACTGAGTCGGGAACTGGCCGTTGTCGATGGTCCAGAAATCGGTAACGGTGGAAAGATTCGTGCCATAAATCGTGACCCAGGAGTTGGGCACGATGCCGGTCTGAAAACTAGCGCCGCTCACTACGCCGCTCGGTGAGATCGCCGGCAGCGGCGCGGTCGTTTGGATCTTGGCGATGAAGGCGTCGGTATTGCCTTTCACGGCGGGTTGGAACGCGCCGGCGGTGGTGGGGAGACCGGGCGTGGAGGTGTAACCCGCCACGTACAGGTTGGCCGATGAATCGACGGCTACGCCGCTGTTGAATATGCCGCTATTTTGCGCCGGGTTGTAGATGATGGTCGAAAACAGAATGGTGCTGCCGGTGGGATCGAACATGGTCGCGTACACGCCGCCGAACTCATTCTGGGGTTGCAACGGATTCA
>Ga0181526_10002882_pt1 | contig 14470 bp, 13 predicted proteins | sample PEATcosm2014_Bin_35_FD_119750 | JGI IMG/M metagenome (GOLD analysis project Ga0181526, IMG submission 119750) | Peatland microbial communities from MTU Mesocosm Facility, Houghton, MI, USA - PEATcosm2014_Bin06_30_metaG | ecosystem: Environmental > Terrestrial > Soil > Wetlands > Peat | place...
TAATAGGGCCAGCGTTCGTACAGGCACAGCTCGCAAGGCACCAGCCCGCCCACGTATTGCGACAGCAGCGCCGTTCCCACCACGGCGATGGAAGCCAGGAGGACCAGGATCAGGGGAATACGGAACGACTTCATGAACGCATCCGTGTTGTTCTACCGGCTCAATCCCGCGACTTTAGCCGATGCTTCCAGTGCCGCCAGATATACCAGCCGATCCCCAGGATCATCGCGGCGACCACCAGCCCGTCGAACCGGTGCAGGACTTCCTTGAACAAGGGGTCGCTGTTCCAACGCTCGCCCAGTTTGAACCCGATATAGGCCAGCGCATAGCACCAGAGCCAGGAGCCGAGGAAGGTATAAACCTGGAACTTGAGCTGGGGCATGCCGGCGATGCCGGCGGGCAAGGCGATGAAGGTGCGGATGACCGGCAAAAGCCGGCTCACGAACACGGTGATGCCGCCGAAGCGCACGAAGAAACTGTGCGCCCGGTCCAAATCCCGCCGGCTCATCAGCACGTAAGGGCCCCATCGGTCGACGAAGGGCCGGCCGCCGTAAAAGCCGACCGCGTAAGCCAAGGTGGAACCGACGTTGCAGCCGAGCGCGCCCGCCGTCGCGACCAAGAAGAGATCGAAACGTCCGGTGAAGGCCAAATATCCCGAAAACGGCATGATGATTTCGGAGGGCAGCGGAATGCAGGCCGATTCGATCGCCATCAGGATGACGATCCCGCCATATCCCAGGGTCGAGATCGTGACGGTGACCATGCCGGCGAGCGACGCGATGAGGGTGTCAAGCACGCTGGTTTGGATTCCTCTTCCCGGGCGGATACCGCGCCGCGCCCCACGGCAAGCGCGCGGCGATCTAGCCGGATATGCGCGTCCGGGGCAAGCGCGTTGACCGTCCCCGGCTTGACGCTATAGTGGGCGGCTTTCGCGGGTTGCCCCTGTGGCGGAATTGGTAGACGCGGCAGACTCAAAATCTGTTGCTCGCAAGGGCGTGCTGGTTCGAGTCCGGCCAGGGGCACCAATTAAACCAAGACCTTGCGCGCGCGGCGGAGTTTTGGACGGTCGCGCGGCGCTTAACTTGAAACTGCAACGCAGGGCCGATGGCGCCAAATCGCGATCCCGTCTGCGGCATGATTGTCGACCCCGCCGCGTCCAAGCCCCGCGCCGAGCATGGCGGCGTCACGTATTATTTCTGCTGCGCCGGTTGCCGGGAAAAATTCCTGGCCGATCCCGCCAAGTACCTGAAGCCCGCGCAGCCTGCGCCGCCGCCGTCGCCGAGCCGCGCGCTCTATACCTGCCCGATGCATCCGCGGATCAAACAGGCCGGGCCGGGCGCTTGCCCGCTTTGCGGCATGGCGCTGGAACCCTTGGAAGCCGCCGCGGATTCCGGCCCCAACGCCGAATTGACCGACATGACCAGGCGGCTCTGGATCGCCGCCTTGCTCGCGCTGCCGGTGCTGGTGCTGGAGATGGGCGGCCATTTCCCGGGCTTGAACCTTCACCGCATCGTGTCGCCGCTGGTTTCGACGTGGATTCAGTTCGCGTTCGCTTCGCCGGTGGTACTGTGGGCCGGGTGGCCGTTCTTCGCGCGCGGCTGGCATTCGGTTCGCAACCGCTCGCTCAACATGTTCAGCCTGATCGCGCTCGGCATCGGCGCGGCCTATCTCTACAGCCTGGCCGCGACATTCGCGCCCGGCCTCTTTCCGGCGGGCTTGCGGATGGCAGGCGGCGTCCTGCCAGTCTATTACGAATCCGCGTCGGTCATCACCGTGCTGGTGCTGTTCGGGCAGGTGCTCGAGCTCCGCGCCCGCGAACGGACCGGCGGCGCCATCCGCGCCTTGCTCAAGCTCGCGCCCAAGACCGCCCGGCGCATAAGCGAGGGCGGCGCCGACGAGGAATTGGCCCTCGACCGGGTGAAGGTGGGCGACCGCTTGCGCATCCGGCCCGGCGACAGCGTGCCGGTCGACGGCGCCGTGCTGGAAGGGCGCGGCGCGGTCGATGAATCGATGGTGACCGGCGAATCCATGCCGGTCGTCAAGGAACCGGGCGCCAAGCTGATCGGCGGCACCATCAACGGCGCGGGCGGGCTGGTGATGCGGGCCGAAAAGGTGGGCGCCGACACCATGCTGGCGCGCATCGTCCACATGGTCGCCGAGGCGCAGCGCAGCCGCGCGCCCATCCAGCGTCTGGCCGACGTGGTGGCCGCCTGGTTCGTGCCCGCGGTCATCGCGGCGGCGGCGCTCGCCTTCGCCGCCTGGATGTTCTGGGGACCGCCGCCGGCGTTTTCCTACGCGCTGGTCGCGGCGGTTTCGGTCGTGATCATCGCCTGTCCTTGCGCGCTCGGCCTGGCGACGCCGATGTCGATCATGGTGGGCGTGGGCCGTGGCGCGCGGATGGGAATCCTGATCAAGAACGCCGAGGCGCTGGAGCGGTTCGAGAAAATCGACACGCTGGTGGTGGACAAGACCGGCACGCTGACCGAAGGCAAGCCGCGCGTGGTCTCGATCCTGCCGGGCGAGGGTTTCGACGAGACCGCGCTTCTGTCGCTCGCGGCCTGTCTCGAGCGCGCGAGCGAGCACCCGCTCGGCGCCGCCATCCTATCCTGCGCCCGCGAGCGCGGCCTGACTCTGCGGGATGTGGCCGATTTCACCGCCATTCCCGGCAAGGGCGTCGCCGGCAAGATCGGCGGCCGTCCGGTGGCGCTGGGCAATGCGCAACTGCTCGAGGAGTACGGGATTCCCGCCTCCGGGCTGGAAGCGCGCGCCGACGGCCTGATGCGCGAGGGCGCGACCGTGGTGTTCGCGGCGGTCGATGGGCGTCCGGCCGGGATCATCGCAATCGCCGATCCAATCAAGGCGACGACCCCGGATGCGATATCCAGGCTGATCGCGGACGGAATCCGCATCGTCATGCTGACCGGCGACACCCTGGCCACCGCGCAAGCCGTCGCGGCCAAGCTCGGCATCGCCGAAATCGAGGCCGGAATCCTGCCGGAGCAGAAGAACGCGGTCGTGCGGCGGCTGCGCGGCGAGGGCCGCGTCGTTGCCATGGCCGGCGACGGCATCAACGACGCGCCGGCGCTCGCCGAGGCCGATGTCGGCGTGGCCATGGGTTCGGGAACCGATATCGCCATGGCCAGCGCGGGCGTGACCCTGGTGAAGGGCGATCTCGCCGGCATCGCGCGGGCGATGGCGTTGAGCCGCGCGACCATGCGCAACATCCGGCAGAATCTGGCGCTCGCCTTCGTCTACAACCTGCTCGGCGTTCCGCTGGCCGCGGGCGTGCTCTACCCCGTCTTCGGCCTGTTGTTGAGCCCGGTGGCGGCGGCGGCGGCGATGAGCTTCAGCTCGGTCTCGGTGGTCGGCAACGCGTTGCGGCTGCGCCGCGCGCGGCTATAGGTTTCGCGTGGCGTCGTCGAACAGCTCCTCGGCCGAAAAACGCCGGGGGATGAGACGCTGCTTCAACGCGTAATCGACGATGATGTCGAGGCTGCGGCGGCAGGCTTCTAATCCGAAGGGCAGGGCGTCGCGCTCCGGTCCGGGCGGCAACCGGTCGCGGCTTTCGCGCAGCAGGCGGTAGACCTCTTTCACCACCTCAGGGCGCGTCCGCGCGATCGATTGCCGGATCACCATGAAGTGATTGACCGGCACGGTGCGGTGGCGTTCCGCCCATTTCCGTTCGGCATCCGCCACGTCCGGGATGAGCGGCACCAGGCGCGGATCTGGCGCCTTGTCGCCGAGAATGGCGGCGTCGAGCTCGCCGTCGAGCAGCATCTGCGCGATCTCCTTGCCGGCGGGCGCGCGCGCGACGGTCGCCGGGTCGCGGTATTCGGCCAAATGTCCGTCCTCGAAGGTGACCCAGCGCACGCGGTCCGGATCGACGCCGTATTCCTCGGACAATATGCCGCGCACCCAGGTCGCGGTGGTCACGGGATATCCCCGCAATCCGACGCGCTTGCCTTCGAGTTCGCCGGGCGCGAGCTTCCCGCGCGCCGCGTTGTAGAAAATGGTGTGGTGCTGGGCGCGGGACATCACCACGGCGGGCATCAGCGCATAGGGCTTGCCGTAGACCTTGGCCTGGAGAAATGTCACGATCGCGAGTTCGCCGCAATCGTATTTGCCCTCGCGCACCAGCGGCTTGAACCCGGTGTTGGTCACCTTGACGTCGTCATGGTCGAATTCGACCAGGGCCGAGCTGATATCGCCGCGCTTCAACGCCGCCGTGCCGGGATGATTGCCGAGCAGCGTCGAAAGCCTCACCGTGCCGCCGATCTCCGTCACGCCGGCCGGTGCCAGAACGGCTCCGCCTGGCGCAGCCGCTTCAGCCGCTTGCCCAGCTTCGGCACCCGCACGGTGACGGTATGGCCGCACCATCCGGTCACCAGCGCCGCCGCGCGCGACAGCGCCTCTTCCTTGCCCTTGGGCAGCGGCAGGTCGCGGGCGAGGGTTTCGGCGGTGGCGATGTCGTTGAGCAATCCCAGATCGTCCTGGAGATCCTCGAGGCGTTCGACGTAGCGGCGGACGCGCTTCTTCGCATAGATGCTCTCGAACACGTCGGCGGCATAACGCATCTTCTTGACCACGATGCGCAGGGTGTGGCGGCCCTCGGCGTCGAGCTGGTCGAATTTCCTCGCCCGCTTGCGCACCGCGCGGTAGCGCTTCTCCAACAGCGAGTCGGCCAGGCTTCCGACCGGCGAAACCTGGAGCACCGAGGTCTCGAACGGGCTTTGCCGCCGCCAGGCGCGGGTTTCGATCCAGGCCGCGAGGTTGAGCGCGAATTCGCCGTAACGGCGCGAGGCGAGCGCCGTCCGCAACCCGCGATAGGCTCCGCGCTGCTGCGCCGCGATCGACTTGGCGAGATCGGCGAGATCCACATCCTCGTGGAAGGTCTTGCGCACCCGCGCGACGATTTCCGAGAACACGTCCCAATTGCGGCCCGGCCCCAGCGCGGCGGCCAGCCATTTGATCTCCCCCACCGCCCAGGCGCGCTGCTCCTCGGGGATCAGGCCCTTGAACAGGGTGAAGGCCACGCGCAGCCGGCGCAAGGCCACGCGCATCTGGTGCACGCCTTCCGCGTGGCCGGCGAGCGCGGCGCGGTCGTTGGCCAGCATGTGCCTGAGGCTGCAGCGCAGCACGATGGCGAGCGCGTCCTCCGCCGACATGTCGCGGTCGAGTTCGATGCTGCCGAACCGTTCCGTCACCCAGCCGTGTTTGCCGGGCGTGACCGCCGCGAAGGCGTAGCCGCGCGCCGCCTTGCTGCCCATTTGCAGGCGCAGCGAGGCGCTTTCATTCAAGGTCCGCGCCAGGTCGAATAGCGCCTGGGGTCCGCCACTTTCGAGCTCGATCTCGATCTCGGAGACCGCGAGCTTCCTTCCGTCGCGCGCGCGGATGAAGCCGCTGTCGAAGGAAAGGCCGATGCTCGCGTTTTCGTCCCGCTGCAAGGCGACGCGCGAGCGGTTGAGGCGGCAGGTGAACACCGGCTTGAGCTTGTCCTGGGATACGTCTTTAAGTCCGTCCACGTCTTCCAGGGGTGCCAGATCGGGCGCGGGCCGCGGCAGCTTCACCCGCCACACCGGCTGCTCGAAACCGCCGGCGCCCATGGCGTCGAGCGGCTCGAGCGTCTCGATCGCGCGCAGGCCGTCCTTGCGGATGGACAATCCCAGCCCCACCTGGCCGAGATCGCGCTTGGGCGTGTCGTAATAGGTTCGGGTCTCGGCGGATTTCGCGGGGTTGAGCCCGGCCAGCAGCGGCAAAGCCTTGAGGCGCGCCAAATCCTCCGGCGCCACCGAAAAGCCGATGGCGTAACGCATCTCGGCGGCGCTGACCGCCGTGTTTTCCGGAGCCTCCCCGTCCATTGGGATGAACATTGGCGCGCCGCGTTGTCATCTGCAAGCACGCAAAAAGCGCATTCCGATCAAGGCTCTAGAATGGGGCGGCGGCGATTTTTCTAGGCGGTTTTCCGTGGCCCGTGCCAAATTAGCGGCCGCCATAAAAAACCGCGCGAAGGGAGTCCTCGTCATGAAACGCCGCAAGCTTGGAGCGCTCGAAGTCTCGGCCGTCGGATTGGGCTGCATGAGCATGACGCCGATCTACGGAACCCCCGATCCCGCCGAGGCGGTCGCCACCATCCACCGCGCGCTGGAACTCGGCGTCGACCTGATCGACACTTCCGACGCCTATGGCGCGGGCAAGAACGAGGAACTGGTCGGCCGCGCGTTGAAGGACCGGCGCGGCAAGGCCGTCCTGGCGAGCAAGTTCGGCAACATCATGACGCCCGGCGCAAGGGGCGCGGTCGGCCGTCCCGACTACGTGATCGAGGCCTGCGAGAAGAGCCTGACGCGGCTGGGAACGGACATGATCGACCTCTATTACATCCACCGCGTCGACACCACGGTGCCGATCGAGGACACGGTGGGGGCGATGGTGAAGTTGAAGCAGCAGGGCAAGATCCGTTTCCTCGGGATATCCGAGGCCGCGCCCGCCACATTGCGCCGTGCGCACAAGGCGCATCCCATGGCCGCGTTGCAGACCGAATATTCGCTGTGGACGCGCGACGCCGAGGACGAATTGTTCAAGACCTGCGCGGAGCTGGGCGTGGGTTACGTCGCCTATAGCCCGTTGGGACGGGGATTCCTCACCGGCGCCATCGGCGGATTGGGCGATCTCGGCGAGAACGACCGGCGCCGCCAGCATCCGCGCTTCGAGGCCGAGAACCTCAAGCGCAACCTGGCCTTGCTCAAGGACTTCAAGGAGCTGGCGGCCAAGGAGAAATGCACCCCGGCGCAGCTGGCGCTGGCCTTCGTGTTGTCGCGCCGGCCCTTCATCGTCGCGCTGCCCGGCACCAGCCACCGCAAATACCTCGAGGAGAACGCCAAGGCGGCGGAGCTGACCCTGTCGCCGCAAACCATAACCGCGCTGGAAAAGGCCTTCCCGCGCGGGGTGGCGGCGGGAACGCGCTATCCCGAGCCGCAGATGAAAAGCGTGGGCGTGTGACCGCGATGGAAGGGCAGGGCGGAGCCAAGATTGCGGGCCGGGAGCATTGGACCCGCAAGGGAGATGTCAAACTCTTCCTGTGGGAGAAATGCGCCGGATCGCCCGACGGCAAGCCCGTCATATTGTTCGTGCACGGCTCGTCGATGGCTTCGCAGCCGACATTCGATCTCCAGGTTCCGGGTCGGGCCCATTCCTCGGTGATGGATTATTTCGCAGGGCTCGGGTTCAATTGCTGGTGCGTCGACATGGAAGGCTATGGCCGCTCCGGCAAGTCGCGCCCGATCACCTGCGACATCTCGAACGGCGCCGACGATCTCGAAGCTGCCAGCGATTACATCATCAAGACCCGGAAATGCGGGCCGTTGCTGGTCTACGGCATCTCCTCGGGCGCGTTGCGCGCGGCGCTCTTCGCCGAACGCCATCCCGAACGCGTTGCGCGCCTGGCGCTCGACGCCATGGTGTGGACCGGCGAGGGCAGCCCGACCCTGGCCGAACGGCGCAAGAAATTGCCCGAGCTGCGCAAGCACCTGCGCCGCCCGATCGACCGCAAATTCGTGCACAGCATCTTCACCCGCGACCATGCCGGCACCGCCGAGGACAAGGTGGTGGATGCCTTCGCCGACGCGATCCTGGCGCTCGACGATTCCGTGCCGATCGGGACTTATGTCGACATGTGCGAGAATTTGCCGGTCAACGATCCGCGCCAGATCAAGGCGGCCACGCTCATCCTGCGCGGCGAATATGACGGCATCGCGGGATTCGAGGATTTATTGGCGTTCTTCGACCTGCTGCCCAATCCCGACAAGCAGTTCGCGGTTTTGCCGGGCATCGCCCATGCCTCGTTCCAGCAGAAGAACTATCTGCTGGTCTATCATATCCTGCGTTCGTTCTTCACCCAGCCCGCGCCGGTTTATCGGGGGGCTTGAGACCTCACTTCTCCTGCGCCGCCGGGATGACCACGGTCTCGTATTTGATGTTGGCCGCGTCGGGGTTGCTGTTCTGAATGACGAAGTTGCGGATGATGGCGAAGCCCTTGCGCTCCACCACGGCATGGGCGGCATAGCTCTTGGCGTCGCCGACGATGAAGGAGCGGAGCAACTCTTCCGGCAGGTTCTGATAACGCGCGTGCAGATCGGCCACGGTCTTGTCCGGATTGGCGTGCATGAAGACGAGCGTTTCCTCCATCGCCCGGTGCATGCGCGCCACCACGTCGGGGTTCTTGGCGGCGTAATCGGCCTCGACCACCAGCCCCTGGTGAACCGCGCCGTCATAGGCGGGAACGGCGCCGCCCCAGAAATCGGCCATCATCACCAGCCCATCCTGCTGCACGCCCAGCCTGCCATAGGGAATGGCGGTCAAGGCGATGTCGATCTGCCCGCGTTGCGCCGCGGCCAGCAGGGTCGGATAGGAATTGATCGACGTGATGGTGTAATCGCTCCCGGCATTGATGCCGAATTGCTTGGCGAGCCCGCGGAACATGAGGTCCAAGCCGCCGCCCACGTCGAGCGTGCCGACGGTCAGCCCCTTGGCGCGGACGTATTTCTCCTTGAGCGGCATGGTCGGCGTCAGGCCAATCTTCTTGGCCGCGTCGGGATTGATGACGAACTGGATGACGAATTCGCGCACGAAGGGCGAGACGATGCGCAGATTTTCGCCGCGCGCCATCGCCTGCATCGCCGGCACCAGCGTCATGGCGCCGAAATTCGCGCCCTCGGAATGGAGCGCCGCCAGCACGTCGGGGTCGCCATGGCCGACCAGCTGTATGTCGGCGTCGAGCCCTTCCTTCTTATAGAAGCCCTCGTCGGCGGCGATCGAAACCGCGGCGAATCCGATGGCGATGCTGGTCTGCGCGATCACCACATGGGTGGGGACCTGCGCCCGCGAATCATGTCCCGCCAGGATAAGGAGCAGCGCCGCCGCCGCCCCGATGAATTTCCTCATGCCCGTCTCCCCCTGCTTTTACCGGTTGCGTAGTTGACCGCCGAATTGAACAGCAACGCCAGCGCCATGAGCACGAACAACCCCGCGAATACGCCGGCGCTGTCGAGCTGCGAGGCCGAGAACTGCACAAGATAGCCGATGCCGCGGCTGGAGACGATAAGCTCGCCGACGATGGCGCCGACCAGCGCCTCGGGAATGGCAAGCTTCAAGCCCAGCATGATCGCCGGCAGCGCGCCGGGGATCACCACCAGCCGGCGCTCCTGCCAGCCATTGGCGCCCATCAGCTTCACCACCCGCAGCAAATCGCGGTCGACGCTGCGCGCGCCCTCGTAGGTGGACAGGAACACGAAGAAGAACACCACCAGCGCGGTGATCACCACCTTGGGCGTGAGGTTGATCCCGAACCAGACGATGAACAGCGGCCCGAAGGCGATCTTGGGCACGCCGTAAACCGCCATCAGGATCGGGTCGAAGATGCTCGCGATCACCGGATAGCTGCCCATCAGCAGCCCCAGCGCCACCCCGGCGCCCGCGCCCACCGCATAGCCCAGGAGGATTTCCTCGGCGGTGACGATCAGGTTCTGCGCCAGCGTGCCGTCGGCGGTCCATTCCCACAGCCGCCGGGCTATGTCCGAGGGATCGCTGAAGATCAGCTTGTCGAGATGCGGGCCGGCGATCTGCCAGGCGAGGATGAATCCGACGCTGACGATGATGCGTCCCGCCAGCACGATGTTGCGCCGCCTGTGCGCCTGCGCGATCCCCGGATCGATGATGTCGTCGATGCTCTCAACGGTTCTTGCCATCTATTCCTCCGCGGTATCGGTCAGCGACCACAGTTGCTTGTGAATTTCCTGGAAAGCGGGCTCGAAGCGGATCTGCACCGGGTCGCGCGGCCGCTTCAATCCGATTTCGATGTCGGCCTTGATCCGCCCCGGCCGGCGCGACAAAACGATGACGCGGTCCGACAGCGCGATCGCCTCTTCCAGATCGTGGGTCACGAACACGACGGTCTTGCGCTCGCTTTCCCACAGGCCCATCAGCTCGCGCTGCAATTGTAATTTAAGCTGCACGTCGACATTGCCGAAGGGTTCGTCCATCAGCAATGTCGCGGGGTTGTAGGCCAGCATGCGGGCGAGCGCGGTGCGCTTCTGCATCCCGCCCGAAAGCTCGGCCGGCAGGTGATCGGCGAATCCGCCCAATCCCACGCGGGATATGACCTTCATCGCCCGCTCGCGGGCCTCGGCAAGCGGCACCTTCTGGAGATAAAGCGGCAGCATGACGTTGGCCAGCACGCTGCGCCAGGGCATCAGGCTGTCCTTCTGCGTCATGTAGCCGATGCCGATATTGGGCTTGGTCACGGGCGAACCGCGATAGATCACCTCGCCGCGCTCGGGCTGCTCGAATCCGGCGATGCAGTTGAACAGCGTGGACTTGCCGCAGCCGCTCGGCCCCACCAAGGCGATAAAGGCGCCTTCGGGGATGTCGGCGCTGACATCCTCGACCGCGGCGATCCGGTTGCCGTCCTTGAAGAACCACTTGGAGACCCGGTTCAGCCGGATCGCCGGCGCAGTTTGCGCCACGTTTCCCCTCCCTAATTTGGCGGTCCGACTATGCCGGATACCAGGCTCGGTTTACAGAACCGTTTTGGGTAGAATAGAAACCGGAACCGGACGGCGCGCCGGGACGCGCGACATTGCATGGGGGTTGGGACGTTGAGACGTAAAGCCGTAATTGGACGAGGCCTGCTGCTTGCCGCGTTGGCTGTGGCGCTGACGGCGTTCCGGGCCGCGCCGGCCTTGGCGCAACAAGCCGCGCCGTTCGACGTCTATGCCATACAGGTTCACGTCGATCAGACCGCCGCCTCGGCCAATGCCGCGCGCGATGCCGCCCGGCTCGAGGGCGAACACCATGCCTATATACTCATGCTGTCGCGGCTCACGCGCGCATCCGACGCCGCGCGACTGCCGCCCGCCAACGACGCCAGTCTCAACGATCTGATCCAGGGCTTCGAGGTGGCGAATGAACGCCGCTCGAATGTGCGCTACTTCGCCGACTACACCTATCATTTCCGCCCCGACGGCATCCGCGCCTTGTTGCGCCAGGCGCAAATTCCCTTCGCCGAAGCGCCGTCACGGCCCCTGGTCGTCCTGCCGGTGCTGGAGGGCGGCGCCAGCCCGTTGCTGTGGGACGATCCCAATCCCTGGCGCGCCGCCTGGAACCAGGCCAATTTCCCGCCCGGGCTGGTGCCGTTGATCGAGCCGCTGGGCGACGCCGCCGATCTCGCGGCGGCCGATGGGCCGGCCGCCGACCGCGGCGACGATGCCGCGCTTTCCGCGATTTCCAAACGCTACAACGGCGCCGACGTGCTGGTGACGCGCGCCACGATCAAGCCGGGCGCGCCCGAATCCGTCACTGTCAACGCCACGCGCTATTCCCCCGGCTCGTCCGGCAACAACCCGACCTGGATCGCTTCATACGTGGCGGGAACCGGCGAACAGGAGCCCGATCTCCTGCAACGCGCCGCTGTGGGCACGGATTTGCAGATCGAGGAGGCGTGGAAAGCGGCCAACGTCATCGATTTCGGCCAGGCGGGGGCGCTCGCGGTCAACGTACCGGTTTCCGATGTACAAAGCTGGGCCGCGCTCAACGCCAAGCTTTCCGGCATCGCCGTGATTCAGCGCGTCGATCTCTTGTCGCTCAACCGGCAAATGGCGCACATCCTCATCCATTATGTCGGCGATCCGTCGCAGCTTCGCCTGGCGCTGGCGCAAAGTAATCTCGATTTGAACGGCGATCCGTCCAGCCTGGTCCTGGTCGCTCATCCGGGCGCGGCCAGCCCATGAATCTGCCGAACATCATTTCGCTGGCCCGGCTCCTGTCGGCGCCGCTCGGCGTCTGGTTCATCCTCAACCACGATCTCGCCGCGGCGTTCTGGCTGTTCGCCGCCGCCGGCCTGTCCGATGCGGTGGACGGCTTCATCGCCAAGCATTTCAACCAGACATCCGAGCTGGGCGAGCTGCTCGACCCGGTCGCCGACAAGGCGCTGATCGTCAGCATGACGGTGACGCTCGGGCTGTCAGACTATCTGCCGAACTGGGTGGTCATCCTGGTGGTGTTCCGCGACCTTTTGATCGTCGGCGGCTATCTGCTGGCGCTGGCCTTGGCCCGGCCGCCGCACTGGCGGCCCAATGCCGTCAGCAAGGTCAACACCGCGCTGCAAATCGCCCTGATCATCCTGGTCCTGGCGCATGTCGGGCTGGGCGTGGAGGATTACGGCATGACCATGCCGTTGGCGCTTGCCGTGGGCGCAACCACCGTGCTCTCTGGCGCTCTCTATCTGGTGCGCTGGATGCGCATTTTCGCGGGCGTGGAGGAAGCGGGAGAATAATGGCAACCAACTCACTGGCCAACCGGCGCTGGACACTGATGTTCTGGCTCGCGTTGCTGGTTTTCCTGCTGTTGGCGATCCACCTGCTGAGCGGGATATTGCTGCCCTTCGTCGCCGCCTTCGGCATCGCCTATTTCCTGGCGCCGCTGGTCGACCGGGTGCAGCAAGCGCGGCTGTCGCGCACGCTTGCCACGCTGGTGGTGCTGCTGCTGTTCCTGCTGGTGCTGGCGCTGGTGGTGATGCTGATCCTGCCGCTGATCGAGGCGCAGGTGTCGGAGTTGTCGCGCCTCGCGCCCACGGCGATGGACCAGGGCCGCCAGCAGATCCAGCAGCTTTTTCAGATGGTGCAACAGAAGCTCTCGCCCGAGGACGCGGCGCGGCTCAGGGACATGGCGGGTTCCTTGTCCTCGGCGGTGCTGGGCTGGGCCGCCAAGCTGGCCGAGGAGATTCTGACCAGCGGCGTGGCGCTCGCCAATCTCCTGTCGCTGATCTTCATCACGCCCTTGGTGGCGTTCTACCTGCTGCGCGACTGGGACGGCGTGGTGTCCCATCTCGAAAGCTGGGTTCCGCGCCGCCATGTCGCCACCGTGCGCAAGGAGATGGCGGAGATCAACGCGACGCTGTCCGGTTTCGTGCGCGGCCAGACGCTGGTCGGGCTGATCCTGGCGGCCTATTACGCCGCCGCGTTGTCGCTCGCCGGCACCAATTTCGCCATCGTCATTGGCGTCCTGATCGGCATCCTGTCCTTCATCCCGGTGGTCGGCGTGGCCATCGGCCTGGTGCTGGCGATGGGCATCACCTTGGTCCAGACCCCGACCTGGACCGCGGCCGGGATCATGGTGGCCGTCTTCGCGGTCGGGCAAGTGGCCGAGAACAGCTTTCTGTCGCCGAAACTGGTCGGCGGCCGCGTCAATCTCCACCCGGTCTGGGTGATCTTCGCGCTCATGGCTTTCGGCAAGCTGTTCGGCTTCCTCGGCGTGTTGCTGGCGCTGCCGGCGGCGGCGGTGACCGGGGTGATGGTGCGCTTCGGCATGAGCCGCTATCTCGCCAGCGCGTTCTACGATGAGGACACCCGGCGGCGCGGCAGGCGCGGCTGAGGCGAGGGCCATGGCGCAGCTGCCGCTCGATCTCGGACATCTTCCGGCGCTGGGGTGGGACGATTTCCTGGTGGCGCCGTCGAACCAGGCGGCGGTGTCATGGCTCGATCGCTGGCCGCGCTGGCCCGGCCATGCCCTGTCGCTGTTCGGTCCCGCCGGAAGCGGCAAGACCCATCTCGCCCATGTCTTCCAGGCGCGTTCGCAGGCGGTGTTCCTCTTGCCCGGGGAATTGGCCGCCGATCGCGCGCGTTCCCTGCTCGGCCAGTCCAAGGCAGCCATCGTCGACGACGCCGAGCGCGTTCTCCTGATGGACCGGGGCGAGGGGCTGTTCCATCTCTACAATCTGCTCGCCGAGCAGGCAGGATATCTGCTGCTGGTGTCGCGCGAGCCGCCCTCGCGCTGGGGCATCGAACTCGCCGATCTACGGTCGCGACTCCTGGCGGCGCCGGCCGCGGAGGTATCGGCTCCGGATGACGCGCTCTTGGCGTCGGTGCTGGTCAAGCTGTTCGCCGACCGGCAGTTGACCGTGGGCGAAGACGTGATCGGCTATCTCCTGAGCCGCATCGAGCGCAGCTTCGCCGCGGCGCGCTTCGCGGTCGAGGCGCTCGACCGGGCCGCGCTGGCGGCGCATCGCCGCGTCACGATTCATCTCGCGCGCCTTGTGCTGGAAAGCGGCCCCGAATCCGGACCGCTTACTTGAGCGCGTACAGCGCGCGCAGATGCGCCGTGCCGATGGCGAGTTCCGCCCAAGGCAGAGGCAGATCGAAGCTCGCCAGCGCCGAGGTCGGAAAGCCCTGCGCCAGTTGCGCCATCAGCGGTCCGGTCGGCTGGTCGGACAGCAGCACGGCCAATTCCTGCAAACCGGGATTGTGCCCGACCAGCAAGACGCCGCGCGTGTCCTCGGGCACGTGCCGGAGTCGCGCCAGCAGGTGTTTCGCGTCGGCGAGATAGAGTTCGTCCTCGTAAACGATCCGCGGCGCGGGCTTAAGCGCCGGCAGCACGAGTTCGAGCGTCTGCCGCGTCCGCGCCGAGCCGGAACACAACACCA
>Ga0181526_10002886_pt1 | contig 14464 bp, 7 predicted proteins | sample PEATcosm2014_Bin_35_FD_119750 | JGI IMG/M metagenome (GOLD analysis project Ga0181526, IMG submission 119750) | Peatland microbial communities from MTU Mesocosm Facility, Houghton, MI, USA - PEATcosm2014_Bin06_30_metaG | ecosystem: Environmental > Terrestrial > Soil > Wetlands > Peat | place...
CTCCCGCGCGCAAACGGTCGCCGATCCGCAGCCCGCGCACATCCATCCCGCGCATGGTCAGGTTCTCGCCCAAGGCGCCGTAGAAGACCGGGTAACCGCGCGCGGCCAGGCGATCCACCACTTCCGCGGCGATCAGCAGAACCGCCTTGCGCGGGCCGCCATGGATTTGCGGATGCGCCTGCGCGTCGCCTTCGAGGCCAGCGGCGCGCAGCCGCCCCCGCGCAATCGGCCGCTTCGGCAGGCCCCCTTGGAAAACGTTGATCTGGATGATGATGCCTTGCATCGAAACGCGGCGGCTCACTCGTCCCGCGCCACCACCATTCTAAGCTGCCGCCGCCAGCCACCGCAGCTTCGCATGCCCGCCACGCCTGCGGCCCAAAGCGCTATTTGCCCGCCCCGGATAGCGAAAAAAGGCTCAACACGCCTTAAACAACACCACTTCAATATCGGTGAGTCGCGCTAAATCGATCCGTTTGCTTTGGCTCACCATATCGTAAGAATCGTAGCCAAAGCTCTTCATATACCGCTCGAAGCTGCCGATCGAGAAGCCGAGCTTTTCGATCTCCCACGGCTTGATCTCGCACACGATGAGGGGCCTGTGGCTCTCCGCCAGGAAGCGTTCCAGGCCTCTCAGAACCCGAAACTCAAATCCTTCGACATCGATCTTAATGAGTTTGATTCGTTCCGGCGACGATATCTTACTTCGAATATAGTCGTCCAGCCGCTTGACCGGCACACCTTCTGTGACGACGCATTTCTGTCCGGGAACCAGAGTTGCATTGCGCGACTCGCCCTTTGGGTCATACGAGATGGGCAGAACGCCCTCTTCGTCGCCAACCGCGATATTGTTGAACACAAAATGGAACTGCGGGTTCAGTGCACTCAGGACCTGCAGCCGGTCGAAGCACATCCTCAATGGTTCGAAACCATGCACCGCCCCGGTTGTTCCGATATAGGACGCCGCAACAGCCGACACATAGCCTACGTTCGCACCCACATCCAGGACAATGTCGCCAGGGGATAAGTGCTTCCTCAAGCAGTCACATAGAATAAGGTCGTAGGAGCGGGTGAACATGGCGCGCTGGTCCTCGTCCGCCAGAAAGGGCTGCCATTGAAACTCGAATCGAACCGTGCCGTTAATCAGTTGGACGACGGAACCTCGCGGAACCTTCATCAGCCTTCGCCGGAGGCGGCCGACTGCCTTTCTCGCGAGCAGGCCGGGGTGTTCTAACAGGGAACTAAGACTCTGCACTCTGACAGCGCTCCCAGGGCCACACTATAACGTGCCGGCCCAATCCGTTGCAAGAACGGAGGAGAGAGTCCTGGAGGAAAGGTACGGGAATCAGGAGTCAGAATGGCGGCTCGATATTCTGACTCCGTCCTCTGAGCTCCTGACTCCCTTTCTTCCGTCCGCGGTTCAGATCACTGCTGCCTACACGTCGTAGTACAGGGCGAATTCGTACGGGTGCGGGCGCAGGCGCACGGCTTCGGCTTCGTTCTTCCGCTTGTATTCGATGTACGTCTCCAGCAGCTCTTCGCTGAAGACGTCCCCGCGCAGCAGGAACGCGTGGTCCTCTTCCAGGCAGTTCAGCGCCTCGTCCAGCGATCCCGGCATCGACGGCACCGCCTTCATCTCTTCCGGCGACAGGTCGTAGATGTCCTTGTCCAGCGGCTCGCCCGGGTTCAGCTTGTTCAGCACTCCGTCCAACCCCGCCATCAGCATCGCCGCGAACGCCAGGTACGGATTCGCCGCCGTGTCCGGCGGACGGAACTCCACCCGCTTCGCCTTCGGATTCGCCGAGTACATCGGAATTCTGCACGCCGCCGACCGGTTCCGCCGCGAGTACGCCAGGTTCACCGGCGCTTCATACCCGGGCACCAGCCGCTTGTAGCTGTTCGTCGTCGGCGCGATGATCGCCGCGAGCGCCCGCGCGTGCTTCAACAATCCCGCGATGTAGTGCAGCCCCATCTGGCTGAATCCCGCATACCCGTCGCCCGCGAACAGCGGCACGCCGCCCTTCCACAGGCTCTGGTGCGTGTGCATTCCGCTCCCGTTGTCCCCGAACAGCGGCTTCGGCATGAAAGTTGCCGTCTTCCCATATTGGTTCGCCGTGTTGCGGACGATGTATTTGTACAGCATCATGTTGTCCGCCGACTTCACCAGCTTGTCGAAGCGCTGGTCGATTTCCGCCTGCCCGCCGGTGGCCACTTCATGATGATGGCACTCGATATGCAGCCCGCACTGAATCATCGTCTGCACCATCTCGCTGCGCAGATCCTGATAATGATCCGTCGGCGGCACCGGGAAGTATCCTTCTTTATATCGCGGCCGGTAGCCCAGGTTGTTTTCCCGCCGCGCCGAATTCCAGCGCCCTTCCTCGGCGTCGATAAAGTAATATCCCTCGTGCTGGTTCTGGTCGAAACTGATGTTGTCGAAAATGAAAAACTCCGCCTCGGCCCCGAAATACGCCGTGTCCGCCACGCCGCTGTTGGTCAGGTACAGTTCCGCTTTGCGCGCGATCCACCGCGGGTCCCGCTCATACCGCTGCTTGGTGATCGGGTCCTGCACGTCGCCGATCATTATCAGCGTCGGCGTCTCCGCAAACGGGTCCATCAGCGCCGTCTCCGGATCCGGGATCAGCAGCATGTCGCTTTCGTGGATCGCCGCCCAGCCGCGGATGCTCGATCCGTCCATTCCAAACCCGTCCACGAAGCTGCTCTCGTCGAGCTCGCTCAGCGGATAGGAAACGTGATGCTGCAAGCTCGGAATATCGGTGAACCGCAGATCCAGTTGCTTGGCATCGTTCTTTTTGGCAAATTCCAAAACTTCTTTCGGAGTCATTCATCCTCCCGGATAAAATTATGGGAATTGTGACGTTCGCAGATGCCGCTCAGAATAACCGATTGCACCCGTCCGGTCAAGTTTGGGTGACACTTCGGCGTTGACCCGCAAAATGCCGGTATGGCTCTGGCAAAGCGGGAGTTAGCCGTTGCGTCCCCGCCAGGGGCCTCGACGGAGCCGCTTGCGGGCGGGCTGCCTACCTTCCGCATGCTGCAAGCCCCTGCGCTCAGGGATTTGGCCACCGTCCTCCGCTTTCGCTAGCCAACGTCGGATCGAGCGGGTTTTCCCAAGAACCCGAGGCCCCGCCATCTTCCTGCAAGTGAACGCGCGGCCGGCCGTCGGACTTTCCTCCTCCCGATCCGGCGCTACACTAAACATTTCATGAAGCATGTAGCCATTGTCGGAACCGGCCTGATCGGCGCATCGTTCGGCCTGGCCCTGCGCGAGGCTGGGTTTGACGGCCCCATCGTGGGCGTCAGTTCGCCGGGTGCGATTGCCGATGCCGTCGCAGCCGGCGCCATCGACCGCGGCGCACCGTTGGCCGACGCCGTCGCGGAGGCCGACCTCGTCTTCCTCTCGCAAGCTATCGGCCGTATCCTGGACACCATTCGCCATCTCGATCCGTTGCTGCAACCGGGCGCGCTGGTGACCGATGCCGGCAGCACCAAGTGCGAGATCGTCGATCTGGCGCGGCAGACCATCACCCGCGGCCAGTTCCTCGGCGGACACCCGATGGCCGGCAAGGAAAAGCGCGGCGCCGCCGCGGCCGAAGCCGCCCTCTTCCGCGGCCACACCTGGGTGCTCACGCCGGACGATCCGGCCGAGCTCGAAACCCCAGCCGCGCGCGACTTCACGGCTTGGCTGGACCGCTTGGGCGCGCATCTGGTGACGCTCGATTGCGACCAGCATGACCGCCTGGTGGCGCTCACCTCGCATGTGCCGCAGCTTGCTTCCACCGCGCTCGCCGCCACGCTCTCCGACCGCCTCCCCGCCGGCGCGAAACTCGAGGTTGCCGGTCCCGGCCTGCTCGACATGACGCGGTTGGCGCTCAGCTCTTACGACCTGTGGCGCGACATCCTGGCCACCAACACCGACCACATCGAGCGCGCCCTCGGCTTCTACATTCAGAAGCTGGAACATCTGCGCGAAAACCTGCGCACGCGCCAACTCCAGGAAGAGTTCGCCCGCGGCGCCTCGATCGCCGCCAAGCTTCGCCGCGAGTAGCTGAAAAAGTGAATAAGGGATTCTACAGCCACAGATGAACGCGGATAAGCGAGCCACCGGCGTGTTCGCGCCCGGCGATTTCCAATACAATTAGCGTTACATGGCATTCCCTCTGAAGGTTTTCACCGCCCTTATGGCACTCGAAGCTCTGGGCGCGCAGCCCTACACGCGCGGCGTCGGCGTGTATCCGGGAGATCCGCGGCAGGATTGGTCGCCAACCGCCGAAATCGATTCGACTACCTATCGCAACCTGGCGCTCCATCGGCCGGCCTACCAGTCCAGCAGCTACGACTACAACCTCACCGCGCAACTGATCACCGACGGCATCCGGGAAACCGCGCCGCCACGCTATTTCCGGGTCACCACCAGCGACAAAGGCGTGTTGCCGAAGAATCAGCGTGAGCTGCTGTTCGATGGCAACTGGGCGACGGTAATCGCCATGCCCGGCCGCCACGTCTGGGTCCAGATGGAATTTGGCGGTGCGCCACCGGAAATCGACCGCCTGGATGGGCTGGCCAGCATGACGGCGGGAGGCGACAATCAGGAATGGACGTGCATTCTCTCGGCGTCGGCGGATGGCCAGGCGTGGAAGGAGTTGGGCCGCGCGTGGGGCATGGCCCACCCCGGCGTTGAGATCAAACCCTCTATCGCGCTCCAGAAGGCCAGCCGCAGCCGTTTCTATCGCATCGATTTCGAAACCGGGCGGCCGCTCAACTGGCGGATTGCCGAACTCTCGTTCAGCCATGGCAATACTCGCGTGCATGCCGGCGGTCCGTACGAGTTCTCGAGCGCGTGGATGAGCGCCGCCGCGGGCGATCAGTGGGTGTCGGTGGATCTGGGTGCGCCGTGCAGCTTCGATCGGATCGCGCTCTACTGGATTCGCCGCGCCGCCGAAGGCGTCATTCAAGTCTCCGATGACGGCCGCGATTGGCACACGCTCGAAGCCCTGCCCGCCGCCACTGGCGCCGTCGACGATATCCACCTCGCCAGCGCCGCGAATGGCCGTTGGGTGCGCGTGATGCTGACCAAGGGGCAAACCGACGAGCCCTACATTCTGAGCGAGCTCGAAGTGTACGGCAAGGGCGGTCCCGTGCCACACGCAAAACCAGCGGCGACCGCAACCGCCGATGGACGCCTGCCACTCGCTGGCGGCGCCTGGCGCGTCGAGCGCGCTTCGCAGGTCCATTCGGCCGGCGGCGCGCTTTCGACCGCCGGCTTCCACGACGCCGATTGGATGATCGCCACCGTCCCCGCTACGGTACTTTCAAGCTACTTCAACGACGGCGCCATCCCCGATCCGAATTATGGCGACAACCAGAACGCTATTTCGGATTCTTTCTTCTACTCCGACTTCTGGTATCGCACCGAATTCACCGCTCCGCCGCCGGCGGCCGGCCGCCACGTCTTTCTCAATTTCGATGGCGTGAACTGGAAGGCGGAAGTGTTTCTCAATGGCCAGCGGCTGGGCCGCATCGACGGCGGATTCATGACCGGACGTTTCGACGTGACGGCGCTGCTGCGCACGGGTAAGCCCAATGCGCTGGCAGTGCGTATCGTCAAGAACGCCAACCCGGGCAGCGTCACGGAAAAAGACTTTCAAAGCCCCGGCAAGAACGGCGGAGCGTTGGGAGCGGATAACCCCACCATGCACGCTTCGGTCGGCTGGGACTGGATTCCCACCATCCGCGGCCGCAACACCGGCATCTGGGGCGATGTGTTCTTGAGCACGGCCGGCGCCGTGAGCATCGAGAATCCGCAGGCGGATACGATTTCGATCGCGGCCGATGGATCGTCGGCGGAGGTTGCGCTGGAAGCCACGCTCACCAATCACTCGGGCGCGCCGGTTAGCGGCAAGCTGCGCGGGCGTTTCGGCGAGGCTTCTTTTGAACAGGCTGTCACGATTGCCGCCAACGCATCCAAAACCGTGAAGTTCGATCCCGCCGCGGAGCCCGCGCTGCGCTTGCGCAATCCCAAACTGTGGTGGCCGAACGGATACGGCGATCTCAATCTGTATCGCGTGGAACTGGAGTTTGCCGCGGGCGGCGCGGTCTCGGATTCGAAATCATTCAACGCCGGCGTGCGCCGCTTCACTTACAGCGAGGAGGGTGGAGCACTGCGTATCTTCGTCAACGGGCGCCGCTTCGTGGCGCGCGGCGGCAATTGGGGCTTCCCGGAATCCATGCTGCGCTATCGCGCGCGCGAGTACGACGCGGCGGTGCGCTATCACCGCGACATGAATTTCACCATGATCCGCAACTGGGTGGGGCAGACGGGTGACGAAGCCTTTTACGATGCCTGCGACCGTTACGGGATTGTGGTCTGGCAGGATTTCTGGCTGGCCAATCCCTGGGACGGGCCGGATCCCGACGATAACGCGATGTTCCTGGCCAACGCGCGCGATTACGTCCTGCGCATGCGCCACCACCCTTCCATCGGCCTCTATGTGGGCCGCAATGAAGGGTATCCGCCGGAGCCGATTGAGCGCGGGCTACGCGGCATCCTGGCCGAACTCGACCCCGCCATCCATTACATTCCCAGCTCAGCCGACGACGTGGTGACCGGCCACGGCCCGTATTGGGCCATGCCGCCCCGTTTTTACTTCGCGCAGAGAGCCACCACCCAGCTCTCGAGCGAGCTTGGCATGCCCAACATCGTCACTATGGATAGCTTGCGCCAGATGATGCCCGAGGAGGCACGCTGGCCGCAGGGCGACGTGTGGGGGATGCACGATTTCAGCCTCGGCGGCGCGCAGCGCGGAGCGTCGTTCCGCGAAATGATCGACAAGAGTTACGGCGGCGCTTCCAACGTCGAAGATTGGATCGAGCTGGCGCAGTTCATCAATTACGATGGGTACCGCGCCATGTTCGAAGCGCAGGGCAAGAACCGCATGGGCATGCTGCTGTGGATGAGCCACCCCTGCTGGCCCTCCTTCGTCTGGCAAACTTACGATTACTATTTCGACCCGACAGCCGGCTACTTCGGCGCGAAGAAAGGCTCCGAGCCGCTGCATGTCCAGTGGAACCCGCTCACCGACAACGTCGAAGTGGTCAATTACAGCGGCGGCAACGCCAAGGGCCTGACGGCCTCCGCCGAGTTGCTCAATATGGATGGCAAGACTGCGTGGAGTAAGTCGGTTCACGTGGATAGCTCCGAGGATAGCGTGGTCACTCCGATTCACCTTGAGTTTCCCGCCGCGCTGACCCCGGTGCATTTCATCCGCTTGAAGCTGCTCCGCGGCGATGCAACGCTCTCGGATAACTTCTATTTGCGCGGCACTGAAGAAAACGACTTTCGCGCTATCCGCAGTTTGCCCAAGGCCACCGTGAAAGCCACAACCCGCGTGGAGCGGGAGGGCGGTGAATGGGTGCTGTGGACCGATTTGGAAAACGTGTCGACGCAGCCGGCCCTGATGGTCACCGTGAAGGCGGTGCGCGAGAAGACCGGCGACCGCATTCTGCCGGCACTTTATAGCGACAACTACGTTGCGCTGATGCCCGGCGAAACGCGCCGCATCGCCACCCGGCTGAATGATGCCGATACGCGCGGCGAGCGCCCCGCCATCGTAGTAGGCGGATTCAACGTGGCACCTGCGCGCTAAGTACGCCCGTTGGCGGAAGATCGAGCCTGGCAAGACACCGGCGGCAAGACCGCCGGCGTTACCGGGAAACACCGGCCACCGCCCGGCTGCTCCCTGCCGGCGGTCTTTGCCGCCGGTGCCTTTCGAACAAACGATCATGCGACACGGGCGTTACCTCACCGCCGCGAAAATGTAGAAGCTCGAGGGCCTTGCGCGCGGTCCTACTTGGGCGAGTAGGTCACGGTGATTTGGCAGCCGTGGCCGGAGCACAGGTTGTTGCCGTTGCCAGTTACCTTGATGCTGGAGATGTGATTGCCATCGCCGTGGCCGAACTCGCGTTCGTCCGGATTCCCAGTGCTCTTCCAGGTGTTAAAGGGCAGTTTCTTCTCCGTGATATGCACGCCCTTGTTGGCGGAGAGGGACGAAATAGTAAGCGATCCCTTGCCGTAGGTCAACCGGATCCACCAGGACTGGGTTGGGTCGATGCCGCACGTCGCCGAGCTGCCGCAGCGGTTGGTGCCTCCATCGGTGATCTGCAATCCGGTCAGCACACCGTTTAGGTTCTGGTGCTTGATTTCGGTTGCGCTGGAGTTCCAGGTCTGGTTTCCATCCAAACCGTCCGGGCGCAGCAGAAGGGAGCCTCCGTCGCCAATCACGATCTTGGTGTCGCTTTGAGCCTGTATTTGCGATGGGCTGCCGCACAGCAGCAGAACCGCGAGAGTGAGAGCAGTTGCGAGTACGATCCGTGTGATTTGCATGTTGCGTTCCTTTCCATCAGTCGATTTTAGGCGCCGCCGGGTTGACGCGCAGCAGTTCCGCATGCAGGCGCCGGATGGCCGGACGGTTCAGGTAAGATCGGAAATCCTCGGCGGGCCAGGAGGCCTTCAGCTCGCCGAGCGCGGCGGCGGCCTCGTCGGCGGCGCTGTCCGGCTTGCCGGATTCAAGCAGCCACACGCAGGCGCGCCAGAGCGATTCCGGCCGCTGGGCCGATTCGAGCAAGGCCCGCGCCCCGTCCGCGCTCTCGGCCGCCCGCGCCCGGTCGCCGGCAGCCAGCGCCGCTTCCGCCGAGGCCAGCAGCGCATCGGCCTCCTCGGCGGGCCTGCCGGTAGTTTTGGCCAGCTCGAACGCCTGGCGGCACGCCTCCAGGCCGCGTGCTCCGGAGCCGGAGCGGGCCAGCGCGAGGCCCAGCACCAGGCTGGCCTCGCACCGCGTATACGGGTCGCTCGCATCCGCGCCGCGGAGCAGAGCCTCGGCTTTAGCGCGGGCCTCGCCGAAGTGTTCCTGGAGCAAAACGATCTGGAGAGCGTTCACGGGATCGGATTCCGCGGCCTGCTTCGGCAGCACCGTCGAGTCGCCCTGGTGGCCGAGCATGGCGTCGATCAGGGCCACGTTGAGCTGATTGGTAGCCACGCCGGCGGAGTTGCCGATGACCTCGAAAAGGCGGCGCGTCTCGTCGAACATGCGCCGCGCCTGCGGCCATTGGCCCTGTAGCACTTCGAGCGAGGCCAGCCCTTCCTGCGCCAACGCCCGCGGCAGCGATGGCTCGGCCGGCTTCAGCGTGCCCAGTGTCTCGACGAAGGCGCGGTGCGCGCCCTGGTAGTCGCCCTTCTCGCGCGCGGCACGGCCCAACAGGATCAGCGCCAGCGCGGCCTCCGTCCGGAAGCTGCCCTGCCGGTAATAGCTGAGCGCGGCCTGCACGTCCTGCCAGCCTTGCGCCATGTCTCCCGTTTGGATGCGGATGCTGCCGAGATTCACCAGCGCGCGCGCTTCGCTCCGCTTCTCGCCGTTGCGCCGTGCGATGTCGAGCGCTTGCTGAATGGTGCGCAAGGCCTCGTCGGTGCGGCCTTTGACGAACAGCGCATTGCCCAGGTCGATCAACCCCCGCGATACCAGGTTTTCGATGCCGTCTGCGCGTGCGATGGCGATGGCTCGGTTGGCGTCGTCCAGCGCTTCGGCGTCCTGGCCGGCTTCGAGGTAGACGTTGCTCGATAAGAGCAGCAGCTTGATCTGTTGCTGGTCATTGCCCGCGACGTTGGCCGCCGACAGCGCCTTGCCAATCAGGTCGCGTGCTTCGGTGGGAGTGGCGGCATACCGGGCGCGAACATAGAGGCATTCCGTCGCGCCCTCCAGGTTGGAAGCCGCCTGGAACAGGTTCTCCGCCCGCTCGAGCGAGCGGCCGGACTCTTCCCGCGCGCCGGTCCGGGCCTGGAGCGCTCCCAGGCGCAGCCAGGCGGCGGCGTTCTGCCCGGCGTCCTGCCCGTTCAGGCGAATCGCCTCGGAATACGTCGCCATGGCCGGCTTGGTTTCCTGGCTGCGTTCCTGCGCGCGGCCCAGTTCGAGCAGTGCGCTGCCGCGCTCCTCCGGCCCCACCACGCGAGAGATTTCCCGGTAGATTCCCGCCGCGGCCTTAAACTCGCCGACGACGGTCTGATGAATCGCGTCGAGATGGAGTTTTTCGGCCGCCGGCAGCGAACCGACCGACGCCATCGCTTTCAGCAATTCGTCCTTGGCGCGTTCCAGGTAGTCGAGTTCATACCAGGCTTCCGCCAGGTAGGCGTGCGCCATCGCGTAGGATGGGTCGATTTCCGCCGCCCGCGCCAGCAGCTTGCTCGCCCGGTGATAGCTCCCATAGCGCAGCGCGGCCAGGCCGTCGCGATACCAGCCCACCGCGGCCGGCGCCGGGTCGCGATGGCGCTTCGTGTTCCACAACCACGCCGCCGCGCCGCCTCCTGCGCAGACGATGCCTCCCGCCAGCGCAGCTACCGCCCGGCGGCGCGAATGGACACGTCCCGGGGTCTGCAGATCGGCCAACAATTCGCCGGCCGATGCGTAGCGTTTCTCGCGGTCCTTTTCGAGCAGCTTGAGGACGATGCTGTCGAGCTGCGCGGGCGACTGCGGGTTCACCCGCGAAGGCGGCGGCGGCGCCCACGTCAGCAATCGCGCCAGAACCGACGGAAGGGCGTCCGCGGCGAACGGCGCCTTGCCGGTCAAGCACTCATATAGCACCACGCCGAGCGAGAACAGGTCCGAGCGGGCATCCAGAGTTTCGGCCGTAGCCTGTTCGGGCGACATGTAGAGCAGCGTCCCGGAAAAGCCTTCGATGGTTCGCGTGATGTCCGTCGAGGCCTCGCCCGACGCTGGCAGGGAGGCTGGCCGTGCGATGCCGAAGTCGAGCACCTTCACCTCTCCCTCGGCCGTGATCTGGATGTTGCCGGGCTTGATGTCGCGGTGGATGACGCCATGGCGGTGCGCCTCCGCCAGCGCCGACGCCACTCCGGTGGCCACCTTCATCGTCTCCTCGATGCTCAAGCGCCGCTGGCTGAGGGTGCGCGCTAAACTGGCGCCGGACACCAGCTCCATGGAGATGAACGCGTCGCCTTCAGGGTCTTCGACGTATTCGTAGATGTGCGCGATGTTGGGGTGCGAGAGCGAGGAGGCGGCGCGCGCTTCCTTGAGCAGGTTGGCGCGCAGTTTCGCATCGTCGCGGCCGCTCAAACAGAACTTCAGCGCCACGCGGCGTCCTAGTGTGAGATCCTCGGCTTCATAGACCACGCCCATCCCGCCTTCGCCTAGCTTGGAGACGATGCGGTAATGGGTGACCGTGGTGCCGATCATAGACTGATAGACTTTGTGTTGGCCGGAGTTTTCCCCTTGGACTCCGGTTGTGTAAGTATACACCCGCGGGCGGCCATGCGTTACGGGTCTTTTCAGAGCCGAAAATAGTTAATTCCCGCGAAATCTAAATCCTGGGGCTTGCTGCAAAGAGTTTCGTGGTGCATACTTCGCACTAAGGGGAATTTCGATCCACCCATGAACGAGGCGGCCCTCCAGACTGAGATCGAACGGTTCGGCAGGCTCTACGTGGCGTCCAGCCAGGTCAGCCACGCTGTGGTGCGCAGCGGGTCGCAGCAGGAACTGCTGGACCGGGTGGTGCGCATACTGGTGGAAGCCGGGAGGTTCGCCATGGCGGTGGTTGCCTGGCATGACCCCGCTACTCACCAACTGGTCCCGGTGGCCCGGTTCGGGGATCCGAAAGGCTATACCGACCGCATCCGGGTGTTCGGCGACGATAGGCCGGAGGGTCAGGGCCCCTCGGGGACTGCTTTCCGTTTGGCCAAGCCCTATGTCTGCAACGACTTTCTGAACGATCCCCACACGATGCGCTGGCGAGAGGACGCGTCGGAGTCCGCTTGGCGCGCTTCGGCCGCCTTCCCCATCCTCATCGGCGGGTCGCCGCGCGGTCTGCTCTCCGTCTATTCGCTCGAACCTGGTGCGTTCGGTCCGGACCAGGTGGAGCTGCTTGAGGGAGTTACGCTTGACGTGGCATTTGGCATTGAGCACCTCGAAGGGGTGGAGCAGCGGCGCCGCGCGGAAGCGGCGCTCTTCGCCAGCGAACGCCGTTTGCAATTGGCAATGGAGGCTGCGGCGCTCGGTTCGTTCGATTTCGATCTCCGGACCGGAAAGAGGGTCTGGAGCGAGTTCTCCGAGCGCATGTACGGATTCGAGCCCGGAGGTTTCGACGGGACATATGAGGCCTTTGCCAAACGCGTCCACCCGGACGATTTACCCAAAGTGACTCGGGACATGGACACGGCGCGCGACTCTCATGGCGTCTTTTCCCACGAGTTCCGCGTTATCTGGCCGGACGGAAGCCAGCATTGGCTCTTCGGCAGGGGCGGGTTTCTCTATACCGACTGCGGCGAGCCATACCGGATGTACGGCGCGGTGGTGGATGTCACCGAACGGAAGCGCGTGGAAGCAGCCTTAGGCGAGAGCGAGGAGAGGTTACGGCAGGCGGTCCGCGTTTCCCATATCGGCATTTTCGATCACGACCATGTCACAGATACCGTCTATTGGTCGCCGGAAATGCGGGCGATCTACGGCTGGGGCCCCGAGGAACCTGTCACGTTGCAGGCGTACCTCAAATGCGTCTACCGCGCCGACATGGAGAGAATCGCCGCCGGCGTCAAGCGCGCCCATGACCCGGCAGGAGACGGCCTGTTCGACGTCGAGCATCGGGTTGAGTTCCCTGACGGATCCATCCGTTGGACCAGCATCCGGTCTCAGACCTTCTTCGACGGCGAGGGCGCCGAGCGGCGGCCGGCTCGAACCATTGGCGCCGTCAGGGATATTACTGAGCAAAGGCAGGCCGAGGAAGAGCAGAAGAAACTGGCAACCCTGGTGGCCATGAACCGCGATGCCATCGGTATCATGACCATGGAAGGCCGCCTGGTTTACCTGAACCACGCCGCCATGACTTTGTTTGGCGTGGCTTCCATCGAGGAGGCTTGCCTGAGGACGCTTTTCGACCTGGTTGAAGAGAGCGATCGGGAGCAAGCCCGTGCTGACCTGGACGCAGCCCTGAACCGCGGATACTGGTCCGGTGAAGCGCGTATACGGAACCTGCGAACGGGCCAGCCGATCGACATCGAAGGCACCCTGTTTCAGATCCGCGACGGCAACGGCGCCCCGCTCTATATCGCCGCATTTGCACGCGACATTGCGGAGAGGAAGCGGGCCGAGGCGGAGAAAGCGAAGTTGGAGGAGCAACTGTTTCAAGCGCAGAAGATGGAGTCCATCGGCCGTTTGGCCGGGGGCGTGGCGCATGACTTCAATAATCTGCTGACGGTGATCAATGGCTACAGCCAACTGGCGCTATCCGAGTTGACACCCGAAGATCCGCTCTGGAGCTCGATGGAGGAGATCTGCAAGGCGGGGGAACGCGCCGTGGGATTGACCCGGCAGCTGCTGGCCTTCAGCCGCAAGCAGATTCTGCAACCGCGCGTGCTGGATCTCAACCGCGTGGTGTCGGATTTGCGGCCCATGCTGGAGCGTCTGATGGGTGAGGACGTCGAGGTGCGCGTCGCGCTCGACGCGTTGCGCGGAACGGTTCGCGCCGACCCGCATCACATGGAACAGGTCGTTATGAACCTCGCGGTGAACGCCCGGGACGCCATGCCGGCCGGCGGCAGGCTGCTGATCGAAACGGCTGCCGTGGAACTGGATGGAAGCTATGCCGGGCTGCATCCCGAAGTGAACGAGGGCCACTATGTCATGCTGGCGGTGAGCGACAGCGGCCTGGGGATGGATGAACAGACGCGGCGGCGGATCTTCGAGCCGTTTTTTACCACCAAGCCGGTCGGCAAAGGAACCGGGCTCGGGCTGTCGACGGTCCAGGGAATTGTGGCGCAAAGCGGCGGCCACATCAGCGTCGACAGCGAACCGGGCCGGGGGACCACGTTCAAGATCTACCTGCCCGCAGTTGCCGGTCTGGCGGCGGAAATGGGCGTACCGGCGGGCGTTGCGGCGTTGGGAGGGAACGAAACCGTCCTGGTAGTGGAGGACATGGCTGAAGTTCGCGACTACACGGTCACGGCGCTCAAGGCATACGGCTATCGCGTGATCCAGGCGGAAAACGCTGGCGAAGCGCTGCTGGTCTGCGAGCGGGAGGCTGGCCGCATCCACCTGGTATTGACTGACGTAGTGATGCCGAACGTGGGCGGTCCGGAACTGGCCGTCCGCCTCAAGGAACGCCGCCCGGGTATCGAGGTGCTGCTCATGTCCGGCTATACCGACAACGCCATTTCTATCAATGGCGCGCTGGACGAACATCTCCATTTCATCGAGAAGCCGTTCAGCCCGGACCAATTGGCCAAAAAGGTCCGCGCCGTGCTGGGACCGCCCGGCCATAGCGCATAGCCCCTTAGCGCGGCTTGCCCGTGCACCTTCCGGGGCCGTCCGGCCTCCAAGAGCCGAGAGTCATCTCGGCTTTTCTTGGTTCTCATCTTCCCTCGGCCAGCCACGCTTCCGAAGCAGCGCAG
>Ga0181526_10002887_pt1 | contig 14464 bp, 17 predicted proteins | sample PEATcosm2014_Bin_35_FD_119750 | JGI IMG/M metagenome (GOLD analysis project Ga0181526, IMG submission 119750) | Peatland microbial communities from MTU Mesocosm Facility, Houghton, MI, USA - PEATcosm2014_Bin06_30_metaG | ecosystem: Environmental > Terrestrial > Soil > Wetlands > Peat | place...
CCCGGGCCCGTCGCGGTGAGGTTGGCGCCGCTGTCGATGGTCAGGCTCCCCACGTAGCCGACGTAGGCGGTCTCGGCCGAGCCCGCGGTCAAGTTGAGCTGCCCGCCCGAGGCGACGGTGAGGTTGGTTGACGCGTTCGCGTTCTGCTCATAGCCGGTACCACCGCTCGAGGTGATGTTCAGGATGCCGTTCGACTCCACCTCCGAGGTATCGCCCGCGGTATCTCCGATGGTGAGATTCGCGTTGGTCACAGTGAGCGTCGAGGGCGTCGTTCCGCCGAGCTCGAGCGCGGCGACGCTCGTGCCCGATGTCAGGGACACCGAGTACGCCGATGCCGTGGTGTCGTTGCCGATGCAGACGACGTCGCTCGATGTCGGTACGACCCCGGTCGACCAGTTCGAGGCGGTACCCCACGCGGTGCCCGTGCCGCCGGTGCCCCCGGTCCACGAGTCGGTGCACGCAGCCAGCGCGTGCGCCGCGGTGCTGTCGACGAGAAGCGCCGCCCCGAAAGAGGTGAAGGCCGTCAGCACCAAGGCTGCACTCGCTGCCGCCCGTCCCAACCCCGATCCGACCCGCGAGCGCCACATGAGGATCCCCTTCCGCCGGTGTTATCCGGGTTGGTTGGTGCCCCCTCTGTGCGACACGCCAAATGCCACACGGCGACCATTGCCTGACGATCAGGAAACTTAAGGAACTCTTAGACCGATTGCAATAGGTGTTAGCCCACCCCCCAGTGTGGTGGTGCCACCACCACACTGCCCACTTTCACAATTTTGTGACAACGGAATCACATTTCTTGAGGTCAAATGGTTGAAACACCAACGGTGTAATTCGGGCAGGAGGTACACAGCAAGCGACTCCACCCGTGGAATATCGAACCGCTACGTAAGCGCAGTCAGGCCTGAGCGGCGAGGTGGTCAGCTCAAACTCGGCCGGCCTGTACGCGGCCGCCGAGGCAGCCAGCCGGAGGGAGAACGGGTCTCGACCCCCTCCGGCCACGGAGAAACCCGACGAAGGACCGCTCGCTGCCGGGTTCGGGATGTCAAGGTTTCGGTGCGCACTTACGGGTGTCAACACCGGCGCCATGCCACGCCACGCGCTGCGTCCGGCGGCCCGCGAATTCACCGATGGACGCGGCGAGCCTCCCAGCGGTCCCGCGGCAACTCCATGACGGCGACCTCCTCACCCCTGGGCCCGTCCGTGCTGAGCCGGTGGGTGAAGCCCAACCGCTCCATCACCCGACCCGACGCGGCGTTCTCGGGCTCGTACAGGCTGACGATGCAGTCGAGCCCGCCGTCAGTGAAGCCGTACTCGAGTGCGGCACGACCGGCCTCGGTGGCGAAACCCTTCCCGCGGGAGGGACCCGACAGGCGCCATCCGACCTCGACGGCCGGCAGGATCTCGGGCAGGAAGTGGGGGACGGCCAGGCCGGCCCACCCGATCATCCGCCCGCTGGCGCGGTCGGTCAGCGCCTCGATCCCGAAACCGTCGTCCTCGTAGCGTTGCATCACGGTCGTGAGGAACCCGCGGGTCTCCTCTGCCGACATCGCGGCGCGTCGGGGGTACCACCAGAACGACTCCTCGGCGTGGATCACGGCGAGCTCGTCGAGGTCGGCCGCCACGAACGGGCGCAGCACGAGCCGCTCCGTGGTCAGCGTGGGGATGCCGCGTCGGCCCATCGGACGACCAGGGCGGCCGCTCAGCCGAGGGGGAGCCCGGGGGCGTCCGCCAACGACAGGTCGTGGCCGGGCCGGGCCGAGGGCGCGTAGAGCTGGTCCGGCCGGAACGACCGCACGGCCCGGTCGCCGCCACGCCCGCCCACGACCTCGACCCAGGCCTCGCCCGTCTCGCCGTTGGTCACGTACGCCACGAACTCCCACGACGCACCGCGCACGCGCGCGCCGTCCACCTGCACCGGGTCGCCGGGCTGCAGCCCGGCCCATTTGGTGGCGCGGCGGAGGTCAGCCATGGGCGGTGCGGGGCATCGCCTCCTTTTCTACCGCCTCGGGGGATGATCCGTGACCGCCGCATCCGGCCGTATCCTGACGTGCATGGCGCTCGATCCCCCGCGGACCCTCTCGCCCTCGAAGGTGAGCGCCTTCACCAATTGCCCGCTCGCCTTCCGGTACTCCCAGATTGAGCACCGGCCCGAACCACCCTCCCCCCCTGCGGTCAAGGGAACCCTGGTCCACTCGGCCCTGGAGGGGCTCTTCTGGCACCACGTCCCGGGGCAGCGGACGCCGGCCGCCGCGGCGGCAGAGCTGGAGCGATCGTGGGACGAACTGCAGGACGACGACGAGTTCGTACAGCTCGAACTCGGCCCGGAGTCTGCCGACGCCTTCCTCGCCGACGCCCGGACCCTGGTCGACAACTACTTCCGACTGGAGGACCCCAACGAGGCCCACGCGGTCGGGATCGAGCTCGGCGTCGAGACCCTGGTCGACGGCATGCGCCTTCGCGGCATCATCGACCGGCTCGACGTCGCTCCCGACGGGAGCCTCATCGTCGTGGACTACAAGACGGGCCGGGCGCCGTCGGAGCGCTTCGAGCGCGGCAGCATGGGCGGGGTCCAGACCTACGCCCTGCTGTGCGAGAGCCTCCTCGGCCGCGCGCCAGCCGAAGTCAGGCTGCTGTACCTGCGCCAACCGATCGCCATCTCCTCGGTCGCCACCGAGCAGTCCATCCGCGGCCAGAGGAAGCGGGCCCTCGCCGTGTGGACGGCGATAGAGCGGGCCTGCGGCACCGAGGACTTCCGTCCCCACGTCGGGCCTCTCTGCGACTACTGCGGCTTCAAGTCCTCCTGCCCCGCCTTCGCCGCGTGAGCACCGCCCGATGAGCCCGATGAGCAGCGTCGACGAGGCGGTCGACGCCGCCTTCGAGCCCCTGCGGGGCCGCCCGGGCATCGACCGTGCGGCCGCCGCCGTCTCGAACCTGGCCGACTACGGGCTCATCTGGGTGGCCCTGGCCGCGGTGAAGGCACGCCGTCGCGGCCCGGACCGGCGCCGCGCCGTCGTGGCACTCGGTGTCGCCGGGTTCTCGTCCCTGCTCGTCAGCCGGATCGTCAAACGGGCGGTCGAACGCGAGCGGCCCGACGAGCATCTCGCCGCTGCGGTCCGGACCCCCTCGAGCAGCAGCTTCCCGAGCGGCCACACCCTCGCCGCGTACTGCACGGCGTTCGTCCTCGGGGACTCCGACGTGCAGACCGCGGCCTACGTGGGGTTCGCCACCGCCGTTGCGGCCAGCCGAGTCCATCTGCGTGCCCACCACCCCACGGACGTCATCGGCGGAGCGGTCATCGGGTCGGTGCTCGGGCTCGGGCTGCGCCCGATCGTCGACGTCGTCACCCCCGGGTCCAGGGGCCGTCGCCGCGGCGGTCGCCGTCGGGCGCACGGCGCGGGAATGGGCCACGACGAGGTCGTGTTGAAGGAATTATGAGCTCCTTCTCCGTCACCTGGGACTACCGGTGTCCCTTCGCCCGCAACGCCCATGAGCACCTCGTCGCCGCTCTGGCCGACGGGGCGGACTGGGACGTGACCTTCCTGCCCTTCTCGCTGAGCCAGGTCCACGTGCCCGAGGGAGGGACGCCCGTGTGGGACGACCCGGCCAAGGCGCCCGACCTCCTGGCCCTCGGCGCCGGCGTGGTGGTCCGCGACCAGTATCCGGACCGGTTCCTCGACGCGCACGTCGCGCTGTTCTCGGCCCGGCACGACCAGGGTCTCGACCTGCGGATCCCCGGCGTGGTGGCCGGGGTGCTCGACGGCGTGGGCCTGCCGGGCGACAAGATCGTCGCCGAGGTCGGCACGACTGCTCCCGCGCTGGAGATCCGTCGCGCCCACGAGCAGGCGGTCAGCGAGCTCGACGTGTTCGGCGTCCCGACCTTCGTGGTCGGCGACCGCGCCGCGTTCGTCCGCATCATGAACCGCCCGCAGGGCGATGCCGCGCTGGCCCGCCGCACCATTCAGGGTGTGTTGGACCTCTTCGACGGCCAGCCGGACCTCAACGAGTTCAAGCACACCTCGCTGTCACACTGACCCCGGCACACTGACCCCGGCACACTGACCCCGGCACACTGACCCGTCAGGAGCGGGCGAGCTCGCTCAACAGGGCGAAGCTCCGCTCGCGTTCGGCGGCGTCACCGATGATGGCGCCGACGAAGTCGGTGGCTCCGGCGTCTTTCAGCCGGCCGATCGCTGCGGCCACGGTCTCCTCGTCCCCGACGAAGGCGATGTCCCCTGCATTCTGGGCACCCTCATTGTCCAACATCGCCTTGTAGGAGGGCAGGCTCGGGTAGATCGACATCTCCTGGTTGATCCGTTCCTTGGCCGCGTCCACGTCGTTCGTGACCGCGACCGGCAGGGACACCCCGACCCGCGGCTCGGGCCGCCCCGCCGCCGCCGCCGCGTCGCGGATGGTGGGCACAATGTGGTTCCCGATGGTCGCGGTCCCGGTCATCCAGGTGACGGTGCCGTCGGCCACGGTGCCCGCCAGCTTGAGCATGACGGTCCCCAGTGCGGCGACCAGGACCGGCGGGGTCGTGGCGCCGGGGACGTCGAGTGGAAGCGGCGTGGTGGTGGTGACACGCTCGCCGGTACTGCTGACCGTCTCGCCGCGCAGGAGGGGCATGAGCGAGGCCAGGTACTCCTTCATGTAGCGCGCCGGCTTCTCGTAGCTCATCCCCCAGATGCCCTCGACCATCACCTGGTGCGACAGGCCGATGCCGAGGATGAGCCGGTTGTCCGTCACCTCCTGGACGGTGAGGGCCTGGGCGGCGAGCATCATCGGGTGTCGGGGGTGCACCGGCACCACGCCCGTCCCCAGGCCGATCCCGGGCACCTGCGCCCCGGCGGCGGCGAGGAGCGTGAGCGGGTCGGGCCCGAAGACCTGCGACGCGAAGGCGTGGTCGAACCCGGCCTCGGCGTAGCGCCGCAACTGGTCGACCACGCCCGAGAAGGGCTGGTCGACGTCGATCATGCCCCCGATGCGCAGCGGCTTGGCCATGTCCGTGGTGCTCCTCGCGTAGTCTGCGGTTGTGTCCGCCCCACTGTCTAGGCGAATCCCCGGACGGGGGCGAGCGAGCTGAGCACGCACCCAATCGGGTTCGTGGGGGCCGGACAGCTGGCGCGCATGGCGGGTGAGGCGGCCAGCGCACTCGGCCTGTCCATGGCCGTGATGGCCGAGCGACCTGGCGACGCCGCCTGCGGCGTCGCCAGCGAGGTGATGCTCGGCTCGCCGTTCGTGGCGGCGGACCTGAGTGCCTTCACCGACATCTGCGACGTCGTCACGTTCGACCACGAGCAGGTGGACCTCGAGATCGTGGCGGCGCTGGCGGCCGGTGGCGCCGTGCTGCGGCCCGGCGCCGAGACGCTCGAGCTGGCCGTCGACAAGGCCCACATGCGCACGGTGCTCGACGCCGCAGGTGTCCCCGTGCCGGCCTACCTGGTGGTGGACGGCGGGCCGGACGCGCCCGAGGCCGTCGCCGCCTTCGGGGAGGCCCACGGCTGGCCCGTGATGCTCAAGGCCGCCCGGGGTGGCTACGACGGCAAGGGTGTCTGGCCGGTGCACGACCGGTCGGAGGCAGGGGCCATCCTGGCCGACGTGGCGGGTCGGGTCGTGGTCGAGGAGCTGCTGCCCCTGGAGGCCGAGCTGGCGGTCATGGTGGCCCGCCGCCCCTCGGGTGCGTCAGCCGCCTGGCCGGCGGTCGAGACGGCCCAGGTCGGCGGTGTCTGCCGGGAGGTGCTGGTGCCCGGGCGCCTGGAGCCGGACGTGCTGGAGGCCGCCTCTGCCCTCGGCCAGAAGGTGGCCGAGATCGCCGGCGGCGTCGGCGTCATGGCCGTGGAGCTCTTCTGGTCGGGAGGGCGCCTGCTCGTCAACGAGGTGGCGACCCGGCCGCACAACTCGGGCCACTGGACGATGGAGGGCGCCGTGACCTCCCAGTTCGAGAACCACGTGCGCGGCGTGCTCGACCTGCCCCTCGGCTCCACGGCGCCGCAGCACGCCCAGGTGGCGAGCGTCAACATCTTCGGGGGCCCCGCCGGCGAGGACCCGGCGCACCTGCTCGCCCGCGGGCTCGCGGTCGAGGGCGCCCACGTGCACCTGTATGGCAAGGAGGCCCGGCCGGGACGCAAACTGGGGCACGTGACCGTGTGCGGCGACGACCCCGAGCTGGTCCGGGCCCGAGCCTGGTCGGCCGCGGTGGCCCTCGGGACCCCGGTGCCGTATGGCACAGAGCTGCCCGCCGGAGTGGCGCGATGACCCCCGCCCCCGTCGTCGTCGCCGTCGTCATGGGCAGCTCGTCCGACCTCCCCGTGATGCAGGGCGCCGTCGAGATGCTCGAGCGTTTCGGCGTGGCGCACGAGGTGCGCGTGGTCTCGGCGCACCGCACGCCGCACGAGATGATCGCCTTCGGGCAGGAGGCGGCCGGCCGGGGCCTCCGGGTGCTGATCGCCGGAGCCGGTGGTGCGGCGCACCTCCCCGGGATGCTCGCCTCCGTCACCACTCTCCCCGTCATCGGGGTCCCCGTGGCGCTGTCACAGCTCGACGGCCTGGACAGCCTGCTCTCCATCGTCCAGATGCCCAAGGGCGTACCCGTGGCGACCATGGCCGTCAACGGGTCCCGCAACGCCGGCCTCCTGGCGGTGCGCATCCTCGCCGTGGCCGACCCGGGCCTGACCGCCGGCATGGAGCGGTTCCAAGAGGAGATCGCGTCGGACGCCCGCGCCCAGGACGCCGAGGTGTCGGACGGGGCGGCGTCCGGAGGTGCCACGAAATGACCGAGCCGAACCTGGCCCAACGGCTGGGGTACCGCGCCGACGACAAGCTCGTCATCATCAACGCCGACGACCTCGGCTCCTGCCATTCGGCCAACGTCGGGGTCTTCGAGTGCCTGGCGACGGGGACGGTGACCAGCGCCACGCTCATGGTGCCGTGCCCGTGGGCCCGCGAGGCGAGCAGCCGCTACCGGGGCGAGGACATCGGCGTGCACCTGACCGTCAACGCGGAGTACGAGCTGTACCGCTGGGGCCCCATCACGTACGCCCCCTCGCTGCTCGGTGGGGACGGGGGGTTCCCGCGGACGGTCGAGGACGTGTGGGACCACGCCGACCTGGACGAGGTCCGGCGCGAGTGCCGGGCCCAGATTGAGCGCGCCATCCTGTGGGGCTTCGACGTGAGCCACCTGGACGCGCACATGGGCACCCTGCAGCTGCGGCCGGAGTTCTTCGACGTCTACCTCGAGCTGGCGGTGGAGTTCGGGCTGCCGCTGCGCATGGTGAGCGCCTCCATGGAGCGCTACGTCGGATTCCCGGCCCGTGCCGTGGCGGCCGAGGCCGGCGCCGTCTTCACCGACCACATGCGCTTCGTGCCCGGCGTCGGCTCCCGCTCCATGTTGGAGAAGGACCTCCTGACGCTCCGGCCCGGCGTCACCGAGCTGCACCTGCATCCGGCCGTCGACAGCGCAGAGCTGCGGTCCCTGGCGACCGACGACTGGGAGGCCCGGGTCGACGACCACCGCATCATCTGCACGGAGGACTGGGTCCGTCGCTCCCTCGACGAGGCCGGGGCGACGCTGATCGGGTTCCGACCGCTGCGCGAGCTGGCAAGGGCCGGTGGCTGAACGCCGCCACGACGGCTGCCCCGACCACGCCATGGCTTCTCCGGGGCTGGCCGCTCGACGACCTCGAGATCCTGATGGCTGACGTGACGGCGGACCCGTCGAGACCCGCGACCCCCGCGGTGCCGGCCGTGGACGTCGCGCCGACGGGCGGTCCCGTCAGGCCGCCCTCTCCCCCGCCCGGCGTGGCCGCCCCGGTCGCCTCGCGGTCCGAGCGGCGCCGGCAACGCAAGAGCGGCGTGCGGTGGAAGGCGGTCGCCACCGTCGTGCTGCTCTGCGCGCTCGGCGCCGCGGTGACCGTCGTGCTGCTCCAGAGCGCGGGCCTCATCAGCTGGGGCTTCCTCGGCCCCACCGCCTGACCCCCGGCTCAGGACGGGCGCACCCCGGCGAACAGGTCGTCCTCGGTGACGTCGACCGGGCCCACGTGGCTCTGGGCCAGGCGGAACTCGTCGGCGGGATGGATGTCGCGCAGCACCTCGGGCGGCAGGCCGAACCAGAAGGGCGAGGTGGGGTCGACCTGCGTGGCGTGCGCCTTGAGCGCCTCGCCACGCACGTCGGTGAAGCCGGCGACGTCGATGCTCGTGGTGAAGGGCTCGGTGCGGGTCATGCGGGCGAGCCACTTGTCGTCGAAGGGTGACTTCAGGCCGAGCTCCTCGAACTTGGCGTGGATCTGCCGGAAGCGCTCGCCCGACCAGACCGAGTAGTAGAGCTTGGCCGGGGTGTACGGCGGTCCGGCGTCGGGGAACCGGTCCGGGTCACCGGCGGCGTCGAAGGCCAGGACGGAGATCTCGTGCACCCGGAGGTGGTCCGGGTGCGGGTACTCCGACTGGTTGTCGCCGTAGGTGATGATCACCTGCGGGTGCTCCCGCCGGATGACGGCCACCAGGCGGCCCACGGCCTCGTCGAGGGGCGCCTGCGCGAAGGAGTCCGGGCGCGTGTTGGCCTCGGAGTCGGGCATGCCCGAGTCCCGGTAACCCAGCAACACGGTCTCGTCGTAGCCGATGATGTCGGTGGCCGCCTTCAGCTCGGCCATCCGGATCCGCCCGATGTCGGCCTTGACCTCGGGCGTGTCCATGGCCGGGTTGAGGATGTCGCCCTCCTCGCCGCCCGTGCAGCAGACCAGCACCGTCCGGACGCCCTCGGCGTGGTAGCGGGCCACGGTCGGAGCCCCCTTGGAGGCCTCGTCGTCGGGGTGCGCGTGGACGCAGAGCAGACAGAGGCGATCGGGCACGTGCCGAGATTAGCGGCGTGCCTGGCCAGGGCCGCCCGGTGCCACGGCGCCCCCACTTGGCCTTATGCTCATTGTCCATGGCAGGCACGTTCAGTCGGATCGCCGACATCTTCCGCTCCAAGACCAACAAGGCCCTGGACAAGATGGAGGACCCAAGGGACACCTTGGACCTGTCCTACGAGAAGCAGCTCGAGCAGCTGCAGAAGGTCCGGCGCGGCGTGGCGGACGTGGCCACGGCGCGCAAGCGGATCGAGCTGCAGGCTCAGGGGCTGCAGAAGCAGGCCGACAAGCTGCAGGGCCAGGCCAAGGCGGCGCTGGCCCAGGGCAACGAGGACCTGGCCCGCGAGGCGCTGTCCCGCCGGGCCGCCCTGGGCGAGCAGCTCGCCGAGCTCAAGGTGCAGCACGACCAGATCAGCGAGCAGGAGCAGAAGCTCGTCCAGACGTCCCAGGAGCTGCAGACGCGGGTCGAGCGCTTCCGCACGCAGAAGGAGACGATGAAGGCGAGCTACACGGCGGCCGAGGCGCAGACCAAGGTCGGCGAGGCGGTGTCGGGCATCTCGGACTCCACGCGCTCGGCCGGAGCGACCATGCAGCGGGCCCAGGACAAGATCGCCTCCATGCAGGCGCGGGCCGGCGCCATCGACGAGCTGCTGGCGTCGGGCGCGCTCGACGACCTCTCCCACCCGGTCGACGACATTCAGAAGGAGCTCGACAAGGTGTCGTCGACCTCCCAGGTCGACAACGAGCTCGCCGCGCTGAAGGCCGAATTGGGCACGGGGGCCACAGAGCCCGACGCGGCCGCCCTGCCGGCTGCGGAACCGGGCGAGCCGGGAGGCGAGAGCGCCTGATGGCGATCTCGCGCAACATCAAGCCCGACCGGGGCCTGACCTATCGCATGCTCATGACGGGGTTCTTCCTCGTCCTGCTGTACGGGCTGGTCGTCGGGATCCTCATCGCGGTGGGCCTGTCCTACGCCTTCGTGCTGGTCATCGCGGTCGCCCTGATCTTCTGCCAGTACTGGTTCAGCGCCAAGATCGCCATGTACGCCATGCACGCCAAGGAGGTCACGCCCGAGCAGGCCCCCGAGCTGCACGGCGTCGTCGACCGGCTCTGCGCGCTGGCGGACATGCCCAAGCCGAAGGTCGCCATCGCCACCACCGACATCCCCAACGCCTTCGCCACCGGCCGCAGCCCCAAGTCCGCGGTCGTCTGCGTCACCAGCGGACTGCTGCGGCGGCTCGACGAGCCCGAGGTCGAGGCCGTGCTCTCCCACGAGCTGTCCCACGTCGCGCACCGCGACGTGGCGGTCATGACGATCGCCAGCGGACTCGGGATGATCGCCGGGCTCATGACCCGGGTGCTGTTCTACTCCGAGCTCTTCGGTGGTGGCCGGGGTGGCGGCAACAACCAGCAGAGCCAGGCGGCGCTCGTCGAGATGATCGTGTTGCTGGTGTCGGTCGTCGTGTACTTCGTGAGCTTCCTCTTGACCATGGCCCTGTCGCGCTACCGCGAGCTGGCGGCCGACCGGTCCGGTGCTCTCCTGATCGGGCGGCCCTCGTTGCTGGCCTCGGCGCTCGTCAAGATCACCGGGGAGATGGGGCGCATCCCGACCAAGGACCTCCGGGCCGCCGAGCCGTTCAACGCCTTCTTCTTCACCCCGGCCGTGGCCGACGGAGGCTCGCAGGGCACCGGCGGGGGCTTCAGCTTCGGCAACCTGTTCCGGACCCACCCGACCCTCGAGCGCCGCCTGGCCCAGTTGGACGCCCTGGAGCGCCAGCTCGGCCAGGCCAGCTGACGGCTCCCCGGCACCCGCGGCGTCCGCAGCGGTGGGCCTCTTCGACACGATCCTCGGCCGCACCAAGCCGGTCCGGGCCAATCTCGACGCGCTGTTCGCCCTGCCCACTGCGGCCCTGACCCTGCAGAGCGCGGGCGGTCTCGTGTCGTCGGGCCACGCCGGGGTCTGCTGGAAGCCGCCACCGGGCCAGGGGGCGGCGGACGCCCAGAAGGAGATCTCCGAGCTGGTGGGCGACGGCTTCGGGCACGCCCAGGACCGGTTCGACTACGGCTGGCTGCTCCTCGACGATCCCGATCTCGAGGAACTGGTGACCAAGATCCACATGGCCAACTCGACGTTGCAGGACAACGGGTGGGGGCCGCAGCTGCTGTGCTCCGTGTTCGGCTTCGTTCCCGGACCGGACGCACCGGACGACGCCCGCGCCTTCCGCCTCGTCTACCTCTTCAAGCGCGGCACGTTCTACCCCTTCGCCCCCGTCGACGTGAAGTCGGAGCGCCGGGACACCGAGCTGGAGCTGCGCATCCGGACCATGGTCGGGGCGGACCTGCCGGTCGAGGCCGACCTCTCGCGCTGGTTCCCCATGTGGGACATGCCCGTCGCCTGACGGCGTGTCACCTGTTGTTCGCGGAGATGCTCGGACCGATCGCCCGGTCGTGCAGACTGCGGGTGCGGACACGGCGACCGCCGGAGACCGCGCTCATGGAGGTGCACTGACGTGATGGACGCCGTCGAACGGCTCATCGCCCTGGAAGGGGCGGTCAACTTCCGCGACCTCGGCGGCTATGTGGTGAGCGGGGGCCTGCGGACGCGTTGGCGAACGCTGTTCCGGGCCGACGGGCTCGGCGAGCTGACCGAGGCCGACCTCTCGGTGCTGCGGGCGCTGGGCATCCGGACCGTGATCGACCTGCGCTCGGGACAGGAACTCGAACGCGGCCGGTTCGACGTCGACGCCCACCCGGTGGCCTTCCACCACTTCCCGTTCATTCACGAGCTGCCGGACGCCGAGGCCTTCGAGCGCCGGCCCGGCCTCCTCGGCACGCAGTACCGCGAGATGCTGAGCGACGCCGGCGGGCAGATCCTGGCGGCGCTGCAGGTCCTGGCCGCCCCCGACGCGCTGCCCGCGGTGTTCCACTGCACGGCCGGCAAGGACCGCACCGGCGTCCTCTCGGCCATCGTGCTGTCGCTGCTCGGCGTGGACGAGCCCACGGTGGTGGCCGACTACGCGCTGAGTGGCGAGGCCATGGAGCGGTTGCGGGCCAAGCTGATCCTGAAGTACCCCGACGGGCGGGAGTCGATTGAGAACCTCGACGAGGTCTTCTCGGCGGATCCGGCCCAGATGGAGCTGCTGCTCGACCACCTGCGCGAGCGCTACGGGTCGGTGGAGGAATACGTCGCCGGGATCGGGGCGGGTCCGGGCCTGGTCGAGGCCCTGCGAGCCGGATTGCTCGAACCGGTGGACTGACCGCGGTCAGTCGTCGGCGGCGGTGCGGATGTCGGGACGCATGCGGTCGATGGCGCCGGCCAGCGCGAGGTCGAGCAGCGTGAGGCCACCCGAGTCGTGCGTGGTCAGGCTCAGTCGCACCTTGTTCCAGCGGATGTCGATGTCCGGGTGGTGGTTGGCCGCCTCGGCGGCCGCGCCGACGGTGTTGACGAAGGACAGCGCGGCGGCGAAGTCGTGCAGCGTGACCGTGGTCACCAGGACGTCGCCCTCCCGCGACCAGTGGAGATGTTGCTCCTCGAGGGCGTCGTCGACTTCGGCGGGGGTCAACACGGGCTCCCTCACGGATGCGTCATGTCCTCGGGACGCACCGCGGCGTCGAACTCCTCCGCGGTGAGGTGGCCGAGCGCCACCGCCGCGTCCTTGAGCCTGGTGTGCTCCTTGTGCGCCTTCTTGGCCACCTGGGCCGCCTTGTCGTACCCGATGATCGGGTTCAGGGCGGTGACGAGCATGAGCGAGTTGTGCAGGTGCCGCTCGATCTGCTCGTAGTCGGGCTGGAGCCCTTCCACGCAGAACTCGCGGAAGCCCCGGCAGGCGTCGGTCATGAGCCGGATGGACTGCAGCACGTTGTGCGCCATGACCGGCTTGTTCACGTTCAGCTCCAGGTTGCCCCGGCTGCCGGCGGTGGTCACCGCCACGTCGTTCCCGATCACCTGGATCCCGACCATGATCATGGCCTCGCTCTGGGTCGGGTTGACCTTGCCCGGCATGATGGACGAGCCCGGCTCGTTCTCGGGGAGCACGAGCTCGCCCAGGCCGCTGCGCGGCCCCGACCCGAGCCAGCGCAGGTCGTCGGCGATCTTCATGAGGGACACGGCGAGCGTCTTCAGGGCGCCGTGGGTGAAGACGAGCGCGTCGTGGGCGGCCAGCGCGGCGAACTTGTTGGGGGCGGTCACGAAGGGCAGCCCGGTGACGTCGGCAATGGCCCGCGCCACCCGCTCGCCGAATTCCGGGTGGGTGTTGAGCCCGGTCCCGACGGCCGAGCCGCCGATGGCCAACTCGTAGAGCCCCGGCAGCGTCAGCTCTATCCGCTCGATGTCCGCGGACAGCTGCGCCACGTACCCCGAGAACTCCTGGCCCAGCGTCAGGGGTACCGCGTCCATCAGGTGGGTGCGCCCGATCTTGGTGACGCCGGCGAAGGCGACCTCCTTGTCGTGGAGCGCGTCGCGCAGCGCGCTGACGGAGAAGATGAGCCGGTGGGCGATCTCCTCCACCACCGCGACGTGCATGGCGGTGGGGAACGTGTCGTTGGACGACTGCGACATGTTCACGTGGTCGTTGGGGTGGACCGGGTCCTTGGAGCCCATGACGCCACCAGCCAGCTCAATGGCCCGGTTTGAGATGACCTCGTTGGCGTTCATGTTGGTCTGGGTGCCGCTCCCCGTCTGCCAGATGCGCAACGGGAAGTGGTCGTCGAGGGCGCCCTTGGCCACCTCTGCCGCCGCCTGCTCAATCAGTGCGGCCTTGTGCTCGTCGAGCTTCCCCAGGTCGCGGTTCACCGAGGCCGACGCCCCCTTGAGGATCCCGAAGGCCCTGATCAGGGACTTGGGCATCGTCTCGGTGCCGATGTCGAAGTGGTGCAGCGAGCGCTGCGTCTGGGCCCCCCAGTACCGGTCGGAGGGGACCTCGATCTCCCCCATGCTGTCGCTTTCGATCCGCGTGCTGGTCACGGGCTCCAGCTTAGGACCGGTGCCGGAGGCCGTTCCCCAGTGCCACGGCCGCCCGCGCCGCGGCCACGTCCTGCGCCCTCGCGCCGTGCCCGTCCCCGGGGACCTCGAGGATGGCGGGCACCGCGGCGAGCGCGGGATGCGAGAGGAGGGCGCCCAGCGCGGTGGCGCCGATGGTGCCCTCACCGATGTTCTCGTGGCGGTCCCGGTTCGCGCCCAGCTCGACCTTGGAGTCGTTGAGGTGGAGGCACCGCAGGCGCCCGAGGCCGATCACGGTGTCGAAGCGCCCCACCACCTCGTCCGCCTTCTCCACCGAGCCGTAGTCGACGCCGGACGCCCACAGGTGCTGGGTGTCGAGGCAGACCAGCAGCCGGCCGTCGCCGTCGGGACCGGCCGCCTGCAGGATGGTCGCCAGCTCGTCGAAGGTGCGGCCCACGGTGTCGCCCGTGCCGGCGGCGTTCTCCAACACGATCGGGCACTCCCCGCCGGGCTGGCCCGCCAGCGTCCCGAGCAGCGCGTCGACCACCTGGGGCAGGGAGGCCTCGAAGCCCCGGCCCCGGTGGCTCCCGACGTGGAGGACGAGCCCGCGGGCACCCATGGCGGTGGCCACGGCGAAGTTGGCCTGCAGGCAGAGACGCGAGCGCTCCCGCACCTCGGGGTCGGC
>Ga0181526_10002889_pt1 | contig 14462 bp, 11 predicted proteins | sample PEATcosm2014_Bin_35_FD_119750 | JGI IMG/M metagenome (GOLD analysis project Ga0181526, IMG submission 119750) | Peatland microbial communities from MTU Mesocosm Facility, Houghton, MI, USA - PEATcosm2014_Bin06_30_metaG | ecosystem: Environmental > Terrestrial > Soil > Wetlands > Peat | place...
AGCGGGCCTGCTTCAGGAGCTTTTTGTCCGGAATGGAATCGCTTGCGAAGAAATTCGCGGTACTCGCGATCCTCGCTTCGGAGGCGTTCATCCGGAGCCCATCGAGCCACACATCGACGCCCTCCGCAAAGCGGTTCTTGCAGGAAAATTCGACGCAGGGTTCGCTGCCGATGGGGATGGCGATCGCATTGGAGCCATCGACCGTGACGGCAGCTTCGTCAATCCCCACCAGATCTTTGCGCTGCTCGTCTGGCATCTGATTGGTACCCGCAAGCTTCCCGGCGAAATTGCCAAGACTTTCTCGGTCACAAAACTTATCGATGGGCTCGCCACCAAATACAAGCGCAAGCTTCACGAAGTGCCCATCGGCTTTAAATATATTTGCGAGCTGATGTTGGAGCAGAACATCCTGATTGGCGGAGAAGAGAGCGGCGGCATCGGCACCAGCCTCTACTTGCCGGAGCGCGACGCAACGGTGTCCGCGCTTCTCCTGGCCGAACTGATGGCCTGGCATGGCAAGTCTCTCGGCGAGGTGCTTCGCATTCTGCACCAGGAATTTGGCGAATTTCATTACGGCCGCGTCGATTTGGATGTCAAAGCCGCGCAAAAAGAGAAGGCCATCGCGCATTTGTCCAGCGAAAAACTGAAACAATTCCAGGAATGGCCCGTCTCCCGCCGCGAAAACATGGATGGCATCAAGCTCTACCTTGGCGAAATCGGTTGGGTGATGGTGCGCGCTTCCGGCACGGAAAATCTGTTGCGCATTTACGCGGAAACCTCGAAGGCGGCTACCACACAGAAGGTATTGAGCTCAACCGTTGCTGCCATTCGGAACCTTTAGGAGATCGCCATGTATCCCGTGAACATTGCGGAAAAATTTGGCAAAATTCAGGACTACTGGAATCCTCGCATGATCGGCGAGCTTAACGACTTCGCCGTGAAAGCGGTTAAACTGAAGGGGGAATTCATTTGGCATCACCACGACGTCGAGGACGAACTTTTTCTTGTCGTTAAGGGCACTCTGCGCATGCGCTTCCGCGACCACGAGGCAACCGTCCGTGAAGGAGAATTCATTATCGTTCCTCATGGCACGGAGCATCAGCCCGTGGCGGACGAGGAAGTACATCTTCTTTTGCTGGAACCGAAGGCCACGCTGAACACGGGAAATATCACCAACGAAAGGACTGTTCGCCAGCTCGAGCGAATCTAAATTCATTAGTCGGCTCGCCACGAACGGCTACGGCACTCCAATGGATCATCGCTTCTACACGCTCGATGTTTTCACCACCACTCGATTCCAGGGTAACCCACTGGCGGTCATTACCGATGGCGATGGTCTCTCCACGGATCAAATGATGGCCATTGCGCGCGAAATGAACCTCTCGGAAACCGTTTTCGTGCAGAAGCCAACCGAAGATCGCGCTCTGGCCCGCCTGCGCATCTTCACCACCAAGGAAGAATTAAAGCTCGCGGGTCATCCCGTTATCGGAACGTGGTTCCTTCTCGCGGAGCTCGGAGTCGTTCCCGCGCAGGAAGGAGGTGTCCATGTCTTGCAGCAAACTGGGGCGGGTATTCTTCCCGTGGAGATTCGGTTCAAAGAGGGACGCCCGCAACGCGTGACCATGACCCAGAAAGAGGCTTCGTTCAAAACTTCCAACATCGACAATAAGAAACTTGCCGTCGCCTTGGGACTTTCTCCGAAAGATCTAGATCCCGAGCTAAGCCCGGAATTTGTCTCCACCGGAATTTACAATCTGATGGTTCCGCTGAAAAGTCGTGGAGCCCTGAGCAAAATTCAAATGAACATGATCGAACTCGCGCGACTGCTCGGCAAACAAGCTGCTCTCGCGTACTGCTTCACCATCGGCACAAACCACACCGTATGGGCTCGAGGCATGATGCCTTGGGAACTTTATGAAGATGCTGCCACGGGTTCAGCCGCCGGCTCGCTCGGCGCGTTCCTGGTCAAGCACGGACGGTTCGGAGCGGGACACACACTGCACATCACCCAGGGCGTCGAAATGGGCAGGCCAAGCCAAATTGAAGTGGAGGTGACACAGTCCGGCAAAAAGCTCACACCGAGAGTAAGCGGTGCCGCTGTGAAGGTATTTGAAGGTGTGATCCGCACCTGATTGGTGCCAGGGATTAATCTGCCGGGTGCTTTATTCGACGTTTAACGTCTTCCGATAGGTGTCGAGAATTCCGTTCACAAAGCCACCCGCTTCTTCCGAGGAAAATTTCTTCGCCAGATCGACGGCTTCGTTGATAACCACTTTTGCCGGCGTATCGGTGGCCCGCATTTCGTGCATCGCCAACCGCAAGATGGCGCGGTCGATAGCGGAGATTCGTTCCAAACGCCAGTTGGCCGCGTGCCTTGTGATGATTTCATCCAGTTCCTTGGCGTCGTGCGCTGCGCCTTCGAATAACTGGTTCGCGAACGTGCGCGTCTGCGCCGCAGCTTTCGCGCTTTTCCAAAAGGTGTTTTCCAGACGCGTCGGGTCTTGCTGGCTCATGTCCCATTGAAACAGCATCTGCATGGCAAATTCGCGGGATTTCGTGCGGAGTGCCACTTTATTTTCCATGGCCCCTGCGGGAAGGCACTGCTTTTGTCGCGCCGCGCAATTTCCGCGAAAGCTGCCCCATCTCCACGGCGCCAAGCCCCGCCTCGAATCCTTTATTCCCGCCTTTCAATCCGGCGCGATCGATCGCTTGTTCCAGTGTGTCGCACGTCAGCACACAAAACATCACCGGCACTCCCGTATCCATCTGCGCCAATTGCAGTCCCCGCGCGGTCTCGGAGCAAACGTAGTCATAGTGCGCCGTCTCTCCGCGCAGCACACATCCAATCGCGATGATGGCGTCATAGCGGCCGGTCTCGGCCAGCTTCTTGGCCGTCAGCGGCAATTCAAACGACCCCGGCACATGGATGACATCCACATGTTTACCCTCCGCACCGCTGCGCTCCAGAGCATCCACGGCTCCATGAAGCAGCCGCTCCGTGATAAAACTGTTGAAACGGCTGACCACCACGCCGAAGCGCAGGCCCGCAGCGCTTATTCCGCCGTCGATTTTTCCCGGTTGGAGTTTCTCCGTCATCCCATCACTCATTTTCCTTGAAACTGTGCCGCCCGCTTTTCCAGGAACGCCTTTGTTCCCTCGCGCATGTCTTCTGTGGCGCAACACAAACCAAACAACGTTGCTTCCAGGAACAACCCTTCTTCCAGCGGCATTTCCAAGCCTCGCTCGATCGCTTCCATGCAGTATTTCACTGCTAGCGGTGCTTTTTCGATGATCTTCTTGGCCATTGCTTCAGCCGCCGGCAACAAATCTGCCGGTTCATAAACGCGGTTGACCAATCCGATGCGCTGCGCCTCTTCTGCAATGATCATCTCGCCGGTCAAACAGAGTTCATGCGCGGTGCCTTTGCCGCATAGACGCGCTATGCGCTGCGAACCGCCATAGCCGGGCAAAATTCCCAGCTTCACTTCGGGCTGCCCCAGCTTCGCCGTTTTGCTGGCCAGGCGAATCGAACAGCACAGCGCCAACTCGCAGCCACCGCCAAGCGCAAATCCATTAATCGCACAAATGGAAGGCTTGCCCATCGTTTCCAGCAAGTGAAAGACGCTTTGGCCAAAGAGCGAGAACTCTTTCCCATTTACGGGAGTTTGCTGCGCCAGTTCGTTGATATCCGCGCCCGCCACGAACGCCTTCTCTCCGGCGCCGGTGAGAATCAGTACGCGCACGGACGCATCGTCTCGCGCGTCCATCAGCACATGATGCAACTCTTCCACCGTTTTCCGATTCAGTGCGTTCAACACTTTGGGGCGATTGAACGTTATGTAAGCGATGCCGTCTTTCTTTTCGTACAACAGATTTTCATAGGACATTTTCGAGTCCTCACAAATTCATGGGTTTCGGATTCGCCGGATCGACGTAATCGTAAAATCCGCGCCCACTCTTTTTGCCGTGCCAACCCGCCAAAACCATCCGTTTCAGCAGTGGCGGAGCGGCGAAGCGCTTTTCCTTAAATTCGTCGAACATAATCTGCGAAATGTAATACGTCGTGTCCAACCCTACAAAATCCAGAAGCGTGAACGGTCCCATCGGATAGCCGCAACCCAGCTTCATGGAATTGTCGATATCGACGACCGATCCCACGCCTTCTTCGAGCGCTCGAATGGCATCCAGAAGATAGGGCACCAGCAATCGGTTCACGATGAACCCGCCGCCATCCTGCGCGCGCACCGGTGTTTTCCCCAACTTTGCGCCGAAATTCACCATCTCTTCATACACCGCCGGATCCGTCGCGATGGTTCTCACGACTTCCACTAATTTCATAACTGGCACGGGATTGAAAAAGTGCAGCCCCACAAAACGTTGTGGTCTTTTCGTCGCCGCCGCGATCTCTGTGATGGTCAGTGAGGATGTATTACTGGCAAAAATGGTGTGCGCCGGGCACAGGCCATCGAGCACGGAAAACAATTCGCGTTTCGCCGGCAACTGCTCGATGATCGCTTCCACGATCACGTCGCAATTTGTCAGTCCATCCAGAGAAGTGACGCCCTTCAGCCGTCCACGAATCTCGTTTCTCGCTTGTTCCGCAATCGTGCCCTTTTCCACCAGCCGCGCCAAGTTCTTTTCAATTCCCTTCAGGCCCTTCTCCACAAGCGCCGTGTTCACTTCCCGCACCACGGTATGAAATCCGGCCTGCGCGCTCACCTGCGCGATTCCTGAACCCATCAATCCACACCCAACGACTCCAACTTTTTGAATTGCCATCCTCTTTCCTCACATCAGAAGAGCCATCTGAATCTGGCGGGAGACTGCTACCCGTCAAAGTGTACCAAAGACGGGCCATTCGTGTGGAAAACTGCTTGCTGAAGTCTCACCAACCCGCTGCCGCGCGCTAATTTCCTAACGCTTCCACAATCATGGCAATTCCCTGCCCTCCACCGATGCAGGCCGTCGCTAGCCCGTATTTCAGGCCTTTACGCCGTAGTTCGTTCAGCACCGTCATTACCAGCCGTGTGCCGGAAGCGGCCAGCGGATGTCCGAGCGCGATGGCCCCGCCGTTCACATTAGTTTTTTCGCGCGACAAACCGAGTTCCTTCTCCACGGCCAGATATTGCGGTGCAAATGCTTCGTTCACTTCCACGCGATCGATCTGCTCCAGTTTCAATCCCGCAAACTGCAGCGCCTTACGCGTCGACGGCACCGGACCGATTCCCATAATGCTCGGGTCCACTCCCACCACTGCCCAGGAAACGATTTTTCCGAACGGTTTCAGCCCGCGTTCTTTTGCCGTTTTTTCTCGCGTCACCACCACCGCCGCGGCGCCGTCCACAATCCCGCTGGCGTTGCCCGCTGTGACGATTCCATCTTTCTGAAACGATGGCGGCAATTTCGACAGCGTTTCCAAAGTTGTTTCCGGTCGCCGGTGATCATCTTCGGTCACCACGATTGACTTTCTCCCCTGTTTCAGTTCCACCGGAACGATCTCTTCCTTGAACACGCCTGCCTTCGCCGCCGCTTCCGCTGCTTGCTGGCTGCGCAAGGCATACGCGTCCGCGTCCGCCCGTGTGATCCCCGTCAGTGCCGCTAGTTTTTCTGCGGTAAGTGCCATCGGCAATCCGCAGTAAGAATCCGTTAATCCAACAAACAGAAAATCTTCCAGAGTGCCTCCACCCAGCTTCAAACCCGTCCTGGCCCCTCGAATCACAAACGGCGCTTGCGTCATGTTCTCCATTCCGCCCGCCAACACCATGCTCGCTTCACCCAGCAGCAACCGTTGCGCTGCGTTCGCTATCGCTTCAATCCCCGAGCCGCACAACCGATTAACGGTTACCGCTGGAGTTTCCACCTTCAATCCCGCCTTCAATCCAACGTGGCGCGCCCCATAAATCGCATCTGAACTTGTTTGAAGCACGTTTCCAAACACCACGTGGTCAAATTCTCCTGGGTCCACCCCCGAACGCTGCACCGCGCCCTTTGCGGCATGCGCTCCCAGCTCAATCGCGGACACTTCGGAGAAAACTCCGGTATATCGCGCCATCGCTGTGCGCGCACCTGCGACAATCACAACATCTGTCGGAAACATAATTGTCCTCGCTTATCTGAAACCTGGTGTTAGATGCGAAATACTTCGGGAAAGTCGCGCTTACAAAGGGATCAGATTCTTATCGCCACTCTTCATTGCTTCGCGGCTTCCGCCACCACAACCGTATCCCCACCGAGTTTACGTGCCTCTTCGATGGTGAATTCCGCACGATTGATCAGGTCTGTCACGATGTCTTCGCTCTCATAATCCTGCCGCGCCGCTGCCTCCACGATGCCCGCACTTAACGTAATTTGCGTGGAATCCCAAGGAGGACGCACTCCCGCTGCCGCACGCCGCAATTTCTCCACCAGATTCTGCGCTCCAGAACTTGTCGTGTCCGGCAGGATAAATGCCAAAGCCCACGAAGTGTATTTTACCGCCATGTCGTTCTGCCGCACCATCGGCTGCAAGGAACGCGCCAGTTGCTCCAGAAATTTCTCCAGCGGGGCTTCCCCCTGCTGACGCAGCATTTCTGAGCCGCGATCAATCTGCAGAATCGCAAGCGAAAGCGTCGTGCCTTGCGTGCGTGCGCGGTCCGCTTCATTCAACAAACAGCCGACATACGAGCTGCGGCTCAGTAATCCCGTGCGATCATCGGAAACACCCATGCGCCGTACAAGGGTGCGCAGCCGCGTGTGACTCACGCTCATCATCATCTGATCGCCAATGGCTTGCAGGAAATACGTCTGATTGGGTTTCCACTTATGTGGTGTGACATGCCCCACAATCAGCATGGCCGCCGGTGTTTGCGTTTCCTTGTCCGTGAGCGTCACGCCCAACGCTGTTTCCAGTCCCAATTCCGCCAGGATTGAGCCTTCCGTCGCGTCTACGACCATGCCACCCAGTTCGTCCGGCACTGCCTTTTCCATCTGCGCCAGCAATAACACTACTTGCGAGCCCGGTGCTGGCTTCAGTCCGGGTGAACAATACTCCGCCGCCATTTCCGGCGGCCGTCCGGGCGTGCCGATCACCGCCAAGGTCCGCGCCGCTTTGAGGTAGGTACCCACTTCCGTAACCGTGGTATTCAACATCGCTCGCGGCGTCTGTTGCCGGAACGTTTTCTGATTGATCTCCGAAATTTTCGTCAGATCCCGCAGCGTGTCCGCTGTATACGTCCCTGAACGTCCCGTCGGCGGTGTCGGCTGCGCCTCCACCACTGGCACACTCGGCGCTTTTCCGGCCATCTCCGGTTTCGCCTGTGCCTTGGGCCACCAATTCGCCATCTGATACAAACCCTGCAAACGGGGATTGCGCTCTTCTTCTCCCGGGAACATGGCGGCGATTTTCTGCAGGCGCTCTACCGCTTTGGTTTGCAGCGAATACTGCAGGAAAATTTCCGTCTGGACAATCAGGTCCTCCAGCGCCTGCATCTTTTTCCCCTCTTCGGTGACGGGGTTTTCAGGGGCCATTTCGTGGCTTGTCGCCGCTTTTGGCGGCGTCGCGGGGTTCTGTGTAGTGGATGCAGTTTTGGCCATGCGCCCTGCGATTCTCCGCAGAAATGGTTCATCCACGCGCCCTCGCAATTTTTCGAGCCGCTCCTGGTTGCGATAGTCATAGGAATCGATATCCACCAAGCGTTCCAACACTTCGCTGGACTTCGCAAAATTCCCGGAATTGAAGTTCGCGTCGAATAGCCGGATCAATACCTCGAAGTATTGCGACTCCCGGTTCAGTTCGTTGTACAGCGCTGCCCAGAATTCCAGGATCGGCAGCGACTCCGGGTGCTTGGCGCCAAGCTCTTCCACCTGCGTCGTAAATTCAGCTTGCTTTTTGTCCGCGAACATTCGGCGCTTTAGCGTCAGCAATATTTCCACCGACTTGGCATCCTGCGCGCTTTCCGCAAACGAATCCGCCAACCCGAACAACCGTGTAATTCCCTCGTTCTTCTCGCGCAGCAGCTTCTCCAGAAAGCCCCGTGCACGGTCCAGTTGTCCAGCCTGCTGCAAAGCATCCGCGAAGGTCTCCAGGAATGCTGTGTCGCTTTCGTTCGCAACAAAGGGCTCCAGCAGCGCGGCGGCTTCCGCGGCTTCGCCGTTCCGCAGCTTCGCCTCGGCATAAAGTAGCGCAACACTGCGTTCCTGTGGCGCCAAAGCGTAAGCGCGCCCCAGGAGCTTCATCGCCTCCTGTGGCGAACCGCCCGCGGTTGCCAAAGTTCCTGCGCGCAGGAACGACCGGGCTGCCAGCGCATTTTTCCCCAGTTGCGACGCCGTTTCCGCCACCTTCAACTGCCGGTTCAGATTTTCCGGCTCCAATTGCGCAGTGCGCTCCCAGCAGAACAACGCATCTTCCATCCGGTTTGCCTGGCTGAACAGCTCCGCCGCTTTGATGTATTGATCGATTGCTTCTTCGGGGTGATTTTGCTTTTGCTGCAGGAAGGCGTATCGTGCGATCCGTTCCGGCGGCTGTTGGGTCAGCGAATTCCGCAGGAAGCGATTGTAAATCGCCATAGCCTTGGATTCGTCGCGCGGGTCCACCAGCAATTCGAACAGGTGTCCATAATAAACTGCTGCCCGGTCCGGATGATCCAATCGTGTATAGAGGTCACCCAGCATCTGCGCGGCTTCCGCGTTCTGCGGAGCATCCTGAATCACCGCAAGATAGGCTTCGATGGCGTCCTCGAACCGGTTCTTCTCGAGGAACTTCTTCGCCCGCTCCAGATTCTTATTTACGTCTGCGGCCATCTGCCAGGTTGACCCTTGCGCGCTTCGTCGATGTTGGAATTGTCCGGTTCTCGGCTGGTTCGAACCAACCTCCACTATATACCGCCGCTCAAACCCGGCCAAACCGCGTCTCAATGTCGATGTGGAATCGGGCAAGGGGCACTTCCGGCTCGCCACGAGAGTTCCCGACCCATGTATGATGCAAGGGAATCATGCCCATTCCGTCAAGCAGGCTCCGAACAGCCCGGCTGCTCGCCCTCTTCTTGATTCCGTGTCTTCTGTGGGCCGCCTGGTTCCACTACGCCTACCGTCCCGTGCACCGGCTGCAAGGCGCGCGTCTCGTCTACTGGGCCTGGGAGCGGCCGGAAGATCTGCGCATGCTGAATCCTAAAACCGAAGCCGTGGCGTTTCTGGCATCTTCCGTCGAACTTCTACCGGATTCCGTTCGGATTCAGCCGCGCATGCAACCGCTGTTCTCGCCACCTGGAATTCAGCTCGTCGCGGTCGTTCGCATCTACTCTCATGCTGACGAGCCCGCTGTCCTAAATGCCGAGCAGTTCACCGAAACCATGAATGCGTTGCTCGCCGCAACGCGTGAGCCGGCCGTCTCGGCTCTCCAGATTGATTTCGATGCCCGCGTTTCGCAGCGCGCGTTTTATTCCCAACTCCTTACGGAGCTTCGCCGCCAACTTGGTCCCGCCTATCCAATCTCAATTACGGCTCTAGCCTCCTGGTGCATCGGCGATCGCTGGATTCACGATCTTCCCGTAAACGAGGCCGTACCCATGCTCTTCTCGATGGGTTCGGACGAGGCGCTTATCCGTCACTATCTCAGTTCGACCGACACATTCCCCGAGCCCCTCTGTCGTGGTAGCTTAGGAATATCCACCGGGGAATGGTGGCCGAATCCTATACACAGCCGCACCCGCGTCTATGTCTTTAATCAAGCTCCATGGACGCGCGAGGCGGTCGAGAGCATTCGGTTCCAAATCCATCGGGGAGTGTAACGCGGCGGCGGAGGAGTTCGTATGTCCCATTGGACTGGCCGTATTGCGTTCGCATTCTGTGTTCTTCTTCTCTCCATTTTTGCTCTTGTGCGTTGGGCTCAAAGCTGTGCTGATCCCGGTGACCCCTTCGCCGATTACTCCCAGCATCCGGATATTCCCCTCTATAAATTTGTTCAGGGACAACTCGGCATTCTTCAACCTACGTTTGCAAGGTCCTATCTGGTCGTGGCGTATCGCTATGCTTCGAGCGTTCCGTTGACGAACGATGAGCAGGAAGCGGCCATTGCCTTATGGGAGAATCGGGGCATTGAGCAGTCCAATATCATCCAGGACTCTAGATTCAACGCCACCGGCGCGACCTTTGTGCGGAACCACTACTTGCAAGATGCCCAGGATGAGGCCGATGGTCCGAAAGACTGGCTAGACGTGCGCGCGCAGATTACTTCTTCGCCTGCGCCCGAACCCAATCAACTGCAAGGCCTGAACACCTACAATAGTTATCTGAATTGTTCGAATGACGCTTTCGCTGCCGCCGCTGTCACCCTCAAGGCGCGGGTGGAGAAATTTGGCAAGGACAATCCGGGCGTCAAGGACTGGGTGGCTTCGCAAGACGCGGTGTTTGCGAATTGCGGCGGCGATCCCGATAAGCCGAGTATTCCTCCCGCGGCCGATTCATCTTTGCCGGAGCTCTTGCGCTTTGATCGCGAGTATCAAATCTCTGCGGCCTACATGTACTCGAATCGCTACGACGAAGCGGTGCAAGGGTTCCAGCACATCGCGGGAGAGAAAAATTCGCCTTGGCATGACCTCGCCCCTTACCTGGCTGCTCGCACCATGCTTCGCCGCGCCACCCTCGACGTTCCGCAACCAGAGGCCCCAAAGAATGGATCTCCCTCCATCGCTGCCTTTGCGCCGGAGAAAATGCAAGCCGCTACGGATTTTATCAGCAAGACCCTCGCCGATGCTCCTAACCGCCCCTTTGCGCTCCAGATGCAAGCGTTGCTTGATCGCGCGGAGTTTCGTCTCTACCCTGCCGAACAGACCATTCGCCTCGCGCAAAAGCTCTCTAAACCGGCGCCTGACGGCCGTTTCTACAATTGGCTATGGGATTACACCTGGCTGCTCGATCGCCGCGGAGACACCCGTGGCGGCTTCGGACAAGAAGGCAATGCTGAAGAGTACGCAAAACTTTTGCCCGACCGGCAGAGGGACAGCCTCACCGATTGGATCATCACCTTTCAGATGCAGGATCCCCGGGCCACCCAGCACGCACTGGGAGCCTGGCGGGATCATCGCGAATCCTTGCCTTGGCTCCTCGCGGTCCTTTCCAAAACGGAAACAAATGCACCGCACGTTTCCGAAGTTCTTTCTGCGGCGGACCTTGTCCCCGTTTCGTCATCGGCTTATGTCACCGTTTTTTATCACCGCATGCGCTTGAACAGTGGGTTGGGCAAGTTCCAGCAAGTTCGAGCGGCGATCGACGCCTATCTTGCTTCGTCGCCGCAGCTGACTTCTGTCACCAAGGATTATCTGCTCGACCTTCGCTTGGACGCTGCCAGCGACTTGAATGATGCCGTGCGTTTCCTGCCTCGCGAAAATTGCTCCGTCGTTAACCGTGAACCGCCCCCTAACTGTTCAACGGCCATGGCGGAGCATTCGGCGCGTTTTCTCGATTCGCTTCCTCTCGACGTCATGGTGGACGTTCTCCACAACAAAAATCTCTCGGACGAGGAAAAGGCAAAATTTGTCCGCAATGTTTGGCTGCGCGCAATACTCCTCGGGCGCCACGAGATCGCACAGCCTCTGGATGCACAGGCGTTTCGCCCTGGGGTCTACCAGGCCCCGATTAGCAACGACATTCTCGAAAAATTGGTAAAGGACTACGAATCAGCGTCGGCCCCGGACGAAAAGCAATTCGCCGCGGTTTTTCTCATGCAACACCAATACGCTTTCGGTTACAACGTTGGCTCGAAGGACGCCTGGTGCGCATCCGCCACTGCATTTAAGGATGAGCAAACATACTGGCGCAATTCCCAGCAACCGTCGCCTTCAAATCCCCCTCCGTTCTTAAGCGATTCGCAACGCAAGCAAGCACAAACGGAACAATCCATCCTGGATCAGACCGATTCGCAAGCCAACTACTACACCAAAATCGTTCTCGAGTACGCGGAAAAGCATCCCGATGATCCTCGGGTGCCGGAAGCCCTCAGTCGCGCTGTGAAAAATACGCGCATGAATTGCAACAATGTCCGTACCGGCGCTCTTTCCGAGAGCGCCTTCAACCTGCTCCGTAAACGCTACGCCAATACCACTTGGGCAAAAAACACCAAGTATTGGTACGGCAACAGCTACTGATTGCCAGCCTTCATTTCCTGGCGGCACATGCGCCGTTCCCCCTCGGGCTGACGGCTTCTTTTACTTGTGGCAAACTAGAGGTTAACACGGCATGGTTTCAATGGGGTGAGCCTGCTCTCCCTTAGCGAACTACCCGCCGTCATACACTCTAGCTTCACCCTCAGGTAAATCCTGGCGGAACGGAAAGCGAATGGACCCGAAGTTCATACGGAATTTCTGCATCATCGCGCATATCGATCATGGCAAATCCACCCTGGCCGATCGTTTGCTCGAGATGACCGGCGCTCTCTCTCAGCGCGAGATGCACGAGCAGGTGCTCGATTCCATGGACCTGGAACGCGAGCGCGGTATCACCATCAAAGCCAAGAGCATTCGCCTTCATTACAAAGCCAAAGATGGAAACACCTATCGCCTCAACCTGATCGACACTCCTGGCCACGTCGACTTCTCCTACGAAGTTTCCCGGGCCCTCTCCGCCTGTGAAGGCGCTCTACTCGTAGTCGATGCCAGCCAGGGCGTGGAAGCGCAGACCGTTGCCAACACCTTCCTCGCCGCCTCGCACAACCTCACCATTCTCCCGGTGATCAACAAGATTGACTTGCCCGCCGCTCAGCCCGACTTCGTCAAAGAACAGATTGAAAATGTGCTGGCTATTCCTGCCGGCGATGCGCTCATGATCAGCGCCAAAAGCGGCATCGGTGTGGAAGACGTCCTCGAAGCCATCGTCCATCGCATTCCGCCACCCAAGGGCAGCGCGGAAAATCCCTTTCAGGCATTGGTTTTTGATTCCTGGTTCGATATCTATCGTGGCGCTGTGGTCCTCGTTCGCGTGATGGAGGGCCGCATTACCAAGCACATGAAGATTCGACTGGTGGCCACCAACGAAGTGTATGAGGTGGAGCAACTCGGCACGCTCACTCCGAAACCCATTGCCCTGGAGGAACTCGAAGCCGGCGATGTTGGCTTCATTGTCGCCAACATCAAGCGCGTGGCCGACGCGCGCATGGGCGATACGGTTACGGAAGCCGCCCGGCCCGCCCCCGCGCTCCCCGGTTTTGAAGCCATCAAACCGATGGTCTTCGCTGGAATTTTCCCGGTCCTCGCCGATGAATACGAGCCGCTCCGCGATGCCCTGGGCAAACTCCAATTAAATGACGCTGCCTTCTTCTACGAACCGGAAAATTCCGTTGCGCTCGGCTTCGGCTTCCGCTGCGGTTTTCTCGGACTCCTCCATCTGGAAATCGTCCAGGAGCGTCTGGAGCGCGAGTTCGGCTTGAACCTGATCACCACCGCTCCCAGCGTGCGTTACCGCATCACGCGTGTGACCGGGGAAGTCATTGAAGTCGATAGCCCCGCAAAATTTCCGAATCCGAGCGACATTGAAAAAATTGAAGAACCCATCATCAAGGCCATGATCATCACCAACGACGAATCCGTCGGGGGCATTCTTCAACTCTGCCAAGACAAGCGCGGCACCCAGAAAAATTTCGAGTATCTCTCCCCCACGCGCGTCATGCTCACCTATGAATTGCCTCTCAACGAAATCGTCCTCGATTTCTACGACCGGCTGAAAAGCATTTCGCGCGGGTACGCCTCGCTCGACTACCATCTCGCGGGCTATGTTGAAGCGGACTTGATCAAGCTCGATATTCTGGTCGGTGGCGAGCCCGTGGACGCCCTGGCTCTGATCATTCACCGCGAATTTTCCGTCGAACGTGGCCGCGACCTTGTGACTCGCCTGCGAAAACTGATTCCCCGCCAGATGTTTGAGGTTCCTATCCAGGCCGCGATCGGCAGCCGGGTGATCGCCCGAGAAACCGTGGCCGCCATTCGCAAAAATGTTCTCGCCAAGTGCTATGGTGGGGATATCACGCGCAAACGCAAACTCCTCGAGAAACAAAAAGAAGGCAAGAAGCGCATGAAGCGTGTTGGCCAGGTCGACATTCCCCAGGAAGCCTTCCTCGCCGTCCTTAAAGTTTCCGGCGACGATGAGGATTAAGCTCCCGAGACATCTCAGCTGTTTTTGGCTCTTACTTCTGTGGTAAGCCGTCCTCGGCGGAGCTGGATCTTGATTTCATCACCCAGCGAAACTTGGGTTGCATCTCGAAGAATAGTTCCAGCGGTGTCTGTCGCGATGGCATAACCACGTTCCAAAACTTGGAGTGGACTGCGTTCCTGCAACTGCACGGAAAGCCTCTCCCAGAGCTCGCGCTTCAGCCGGACCACCCGCTCGGCCTGCAATCGCAGGTCGTGACTCCGCTTTTCCAGCCGCAGCCGCAACGCCGCCATCTTTACACGAAAATCAAACGAGGAAATCCGCAGGTGTGCCTTGGTGAATCGCCT
>Ga0181526_10002891_pt1 | contig 14448 bp, 12 predicted proteins | sample PEATcosm2014_Bin_35_FD_119750 | JGI IMG/M metagenome (GOLD analysis project Ga0181526, IMG submission 119750) | Peatland microbial communities from MTU Mesocosm Facility, Houghton, MI, USA - PEATcosm2014_Bin06_30_metaG | ecosystem: Environmental > Terrestrial > Soil > Wetlands > Peat | place...
CAGGATGTGGCCGTGGCGGCGCGGCGAGAAGATGATTCCCCCGATCGCCACCAGGACGAGCCCGATAACGCTCTGGAATCGCACCACGATGGCGAAGAGGTCGATCCGGCGGCGGCCGGCGGGCGGCGCGGCGGAGGCCGCGCGGACGGGCGCTGAGTCGTTCATGGGCCTGCCCCCTCGCTGGTCTCGGCGGCCGCCAGCACCGCGCGCTCGTCGGCGCCGCCTTCGAATTCCGCGACCGTTCGTCCCTTGCGCATGACGAAGACCCGGTCGCAGAGGCCGAGCAGCTCGGGCATTTCGCTCGAGGCGATCAGCACGCCGAGCCCTCGGTCCGCGAGCGACCGGATGCGGGCGTAGATCTCCCCCTTGGCGCCGACGTCGACCCCGCGCGTCGGCTCGTCGAGCAGCAGCAGGCGCGGCTCGCCGAGCACCTCCTTGGCGAGCACGACCTTCTGCTGGTTGCCGCCCGACAGCGCGCCGACGATGATGGCGGGCGAGGGCGGGCGCACGTCGAAGGCCTGGATCGCCTCGCGCGCCAGCGCCGCCTCGCGCGGCGGCGACATCAGGAAGAGGGGCGAAATCCGCTTCAGCACGGTCAGCGCCAGGTTGTGGCCGACGCTGTCGCGCAGCATCAGCCCGCTGCCGCGTCGGTCGTCGGTGACGAGCCCGATCCCCTCGCCGCGCGAGGCGCGAATGGAGGCAAGGCGCGTCGGGCGGCCGTCGACCTCGACCACGCCCGACCATCGCCCGGGCCCGGCGTCGCCGTAGAGCGTGGACAGGAGCTCGGTCCGTCCCGCGCCCATGATTCCGGCGAGCCCGACGATCTCGCCCGACCGAACCTGAAGCGAAACCTCGACCGGCGCCTGCCAGCCGGCGCGGACGCGCCGGGGCGCAAAGCCCGCGCCTTCGAGCCGCAGCACCGGCTTGCCGAAACGCGCGCCGCGCTTCGGATAGAGCTCGGCGAGCGGCCGCCCGACGAGCATCCGCACGAGTTCCGACTGCGGCGCCTTCGCCGGCGCCACGCCGGCGACCTGGCCGTCGCGCAGCACGGTCACGCGGTCAGCGACGCGCGGCACCTCTTCCAGCCGGTGGGAGATGTAGACAATGCCGACGCCGCGGGCGGCAATCTCGCGCATCACAAGGAAGAGCCGGTCGACCTCGGCCGCGGTGAGGGCGGCGGTCGGCTCGTCCATGACCAGGATCTTCGACGCGTAGGTCAGCGCCTTGGCGATGGCGACCATCTGCCGGCGGCCGACCGAGAGCTCGCCGACACGTTGATCGACGTCGACGTCGGCCCCGACCGCTGCGAGGCGCTCGCGCGCGGCGACCTGCATCGCGCCGCGGTCGAGCACAGTCGCGCGGGTCAGCTCCCGCCCCAGGAACAGATTGGCCGTGACGTCGAGGCCGGGGACCAGGTCCAGCTCCTGGAAGATGGTCGCGACGCCGGCCGCCTGGGCGGCCCGCGGGTCGGCGAAGCGGATCGCGGTCCCCTCGAGCAGCACCTCGCCGCCGTCCGGCTCGATCACGCCCGAGAGGACGTTCATCAGCGTCGACTTGCCGGCGCCGTTCTCGCCGAGGAGCGCATGGATCTCGCCGCGTTTGAGATCGAAGTCGACGCCGCGCAGGGCCTGCACGCCGCCAAAGCGCTTGACGACGCCGCGCATCGTCAAGAGCGGGGGGGCGAACGAGCCTGTCGCGTTCATGTCCGCCGCGACCTGGACCGGGCCGGGCGGCGGCGAGGACGGTTTTCGCTGGGAGCTGTCAGCCGGGACCGGGCCTGCTCCCCGGAAAGTCGCCTGCCGCGCGGGGCGATCGGCGGCGCGCCGTCCAGCCTCGCGGTTTTGGCCCTTGCCGACACCTCGTCGCCTCCCTCCCGGTCGTTTCCGTCTTGGTTTTTCCGCGGCGCCCCGAACCGCTGACACGCGAACCTAGCACGCGCCGCCGCCTGCGCAACCGGCGCCCAGGGGAGTCGACCGAATTTTTATGTCGGCTGGAATTTCTGCGCCTCGGCCTCTCCGGCGCCGCCTCTCGAGCGCCGATCCGGCCGCGGGAAACGCTGACAGGGCACGCTCGCCGTTCCTACCCGTTCGCCTCGCGTCGCGGCTTTGATTTTGTCTGACAATCGTCGCATTGTCCCGAAATAACTCGCCTTCAACGACAAGCGGCTGGATCGGGAGAGGAGACGTCATGCTGATCGGCAAGGCCGGCGCGGCCAAGACGAAGATCGCCGCCGCGTCGCCCGACCGGATCTGGGTTCGCGGGCGCGATCTGACCGCCGACCTCATGGGAGGCGCGACCTTCACCGACTTCGTCTACCTCCTCGCGACCGGCCACGCGCCGACCGAGGACCAGCGCTTCTTTCTTGACCTCAGCCTCGTGGCGCTCGCCGAACATGGGCTGACGCCCTCCGTTCAGGCCGCGCGAATGACGCTCGCAGCCGACCCGGCCGCGCTTCAGGGCGCCGTCGCGGCCGGCGTGCTCGGCTGCGGCACGGTCATCCTCGGCGCGGCTGACTTCTGCCGCGCGCTGATCGACGACGTGCTGGCGCGGGCGGGCGCCGCCGGCTTGGTCGAAGCGGCAGCGCTCGAGGTCGCGCGCGATTATCGCGCGGCGCGCCGGCCGATCCCCGGTTACGGCCACCCGCTGCACAAGCCGGTCGATCCGCGCGCCGAACGGATGATCGCGCTCGCTCGCGAGCGGGGCGTCGCCGGCCGCGCGGTCGAGGCGGCGACCGCGTTGACCGGCGCGATCGCCGAAGTCTGGGGCAAGCCGCTGCCGATGAACGTCTCGATGGCGATCGCGGCGACGCTGGTCGACGTCGGCGTTCCGCCGGCGCTGATCCGCGCCGTGCCGATCCTCGCCCGCACGGGCGGGCTGATCGCCCATCTCATCGAGGAGCAGGAGACGCCGATCGGCTTCTTGCTCGCCTCGAAGGGCGAAGAGGCGATCGACCATTCCGCGGCCGAACGAGGCTCCGCCTGATGCCGATGGTCGAGCCCGACATCGAAGCCGCGCCGTGGGAGGATCAGGCGCGCCTCGACGCGCCGCTTTACCTCAAGCAGATCGAATACCTATTCGAGCGCTCGCGCTTCTATCGCGGCAAGCTCGAGCGCGCCGGCTACGCGACCCACGGCGCCGTCGGCGGGATCGAGGCGATCCATGCGCTGCCGTTCACCGAGAAGGACGAATTGCGCGCCACGAGGACGCCGGACGAGCCGATTGGGACCCACCGCGCGGCGGATGATGATCAGATCGCGCGCATCTATTCGACCAGCGGCACGACCGGGACGCCGAGCTACATTCCGCTCACCGCCTCCGACATCGAGGTTTGGGTCAGGACCTCGGCGCGATCCTACGCGGCCTCGGGAATCGTCCGCGGCGAACGCATCGTCTCGACCTACAACGCCGGCCCGTTCGTCGCCGGCGCCGCCCTCTCCGTGTTCGACCGGCTCGGCCTTTGCCATATTCCGGTCGGAACCGGGAACACCGAGCGGCTTGTCGCCGCAATCGAGGTTCTGAAGCCGACAGCCGCCGTGATGACGCCGTCCTATGCGCTGCATCTTGCGGAATGGGCGCGCGAGCGGGGCAGGGACCTCGCGCGCTCGAGCGTCCAGCGGATCCTGGTCGCGGGCGAGCCCGGCGGCGGCGAACCCGCGATGCGGGCGAAGCTGGAGGAGGCCTGGGGCGCGGGCGTCACCGAAGCCATGGGGATCGGCGACATCTCCATCACCCTGTGGGGCGAGTGCGAGGCGAAGGCCGGCATGCACTTTTCCGGGCGCGGATTCGTCCACCCCGAGCTGATCGATCCGACGACGGGCGCCGCCTTGCCCTTCGAGGACGGCGCCGAGGGCGAGCTCGTGCTGACCCATCTCGTCAACCGCGCGGCGCCGCTGCTCCGCTTTCGCACCCGCGACCATGTCCGGGTGAGCGCGGGTCGCTGCGCCTGCGGGCGCACGGCCCCGCGCGCGCGCTGCATCGGCCGCACCGACGACATGTTGATCGTGCGCGGGGTCAACGTGTTTCCCTCAGCGGTGCGCGAGGTGGTCAACGAATTCGCGCCAACCGTCACCGGAGTTCTTATGATCCGTCCGCGGGCGAAGGGCGTGCGCCAGGAGCCGCCGCTGCCGATCGCGGTCGAGGCCGCGCCGGGCGCCGAGGTCGAGGGGCTCGCCGATCGCCTTCGCGCCCGTCTGCGCGAGGCGCTGCTGGTGACGACGGAAATCGCCGTCGTTCCGTCGGGCAGCTTGCCGCGAAGCGAATACAAGTCGAAACTCGTTGAAAAAGCATGAGGAGGAGAGCTTGCAGAAGCTTCAGACCCAGGGACTGCATCACATCACGCTGGTCGGCGCGGACCGCCAGACCTCGATCGACTTCTGGGAGGGCATTCTCGGCATGCCCTTCGTGTTCGAGCAGCCCAATCTCGACAATGCGGGGGAGAGCCACATCTACTTCGATCCCGGCGACGGGCGGCTCATCACCATCTTCACCCGCGAGGACCGCAAGCCGGTCCACCGCCGCACGCCGACCGACGCGGGCTGTGTGCACCACATCGCCTTCAACGTTTCGCGCGCGACTTTCATGCAGGCGGTCGAGCGGCTGAACGCGCGCGAAATCCCGAATACCGGCGTGCGCGATCGGATGATCTTCGACGCGATCTATTTTGAGGATCCGCTGGGGCTGCTGATCGAGCTGTCGTGCTGGAAGTTCGATCCGCCGGAGGGCTTTACGCGTCCGGACGTCCTGTTCGCCGCCCACAACCTGCGCGTGGCGCGCAGCGAGCGGGCGATCACCGAGGTCCACGTCGCCGACGCCATCGAAAGCCTCGTCAAGGCCTCGACCAAGAGCCTGTCGGCCGACCGGGCGCCGAAGGACCCGTACCGGCGCAGCCACGCGCCTGAACTCATCCAAAGCAAATAGGAGGAACCCCATGTCCGCGATCAAGCTGCATGTCATCAAGCCGAGCGTGAACAACATGACGGCGCGCGTGTTCGTGCGCGCAGCCAAGCTCGACTTCACCGAGGACGACGTCTACGGCAAGACGCGCTCGGAGGAGTTTTCGGCTAGGAACCCGTCGTGTCTGACGCCGATGATCGAGTCCCCGCATCTGCCGAAAGGCGTCATGTGGGAGAGCTGCGCGATCATGCAGTATCTCTGCAACAAGCATCATCTCGACAGCTTCTATCCGACCGAGCCCGAGAAGCGCGCGATGGTGGACAGCGCGATGTTCTACATCGTCGGCACGCTCTATCCCTACATCGCGCGCGCGACCTATGGCGCGCTTGGCTTCCCGCACTACGCGGGCGAGGTCGGCGCGAGCGACGCCGACGCCGCGGCGAAGGCCAAGGCGCAGAAGGCCGCCGAGGCCGCGGTCGGCGAGACGCTCGCGGCGTTCCACAAGTTCTTCCTCGACGGCAGGACCTTCGTCGGCGGCGACCACGTCTCGATCGCCGATATCCGCCTCGCCTGCAGCCTCGAGTTCCTCAACGCGATCGACTACCCGTTCACCGGCTGGACCAAGGCCTATACCGCGGCCGTCGAGAAGGCGCTCGGCGACGCCTACGCCGAGCCGGCGGGCGACGTTCGAGGCTACATCCAGTACGTGAAGGGGAAGAAGGGGTAGGCGGGTCTCGAGCTGCGCCGCGACCAATCCACGAGCGGCGCTCCGCCGTCTCCCATGAAGGAAAGACAATGCGCACGATCACGCTCGAAGAGCATTTCGCCACGCCCGACTACATGGCGGGACCGGGCCGCAAGCTGAAGGAGCAGGCCGAGCGCGCGGGCGGAAGGCTAGCGAGCCTTATCGCCGACCTTCTCGACCTCGGCGACGGGCGTATCGCGGCGATGGACGCGGCCGGCGTCGGCGTGCAGGCGCTGTCGCTGACCTCGCCCGGAGTGGAACAACTGCCGTCCGAGGAGGCGAAGGCCGTGGCGCGCCAGACCAACGCCGCGATCGGCGAAGCGGTCCGGCGCCGTCCAGACCGGTTCTTCGGGCTGGCCTCGCTGCCGCTGCTCGACCCGCCCGCGGCGATCGGCGAACTCGAGCGGGCGATCGCCGCTGACGGCTGCAAGGGCGTGGTGATCAACGGGCATGTCCAGGGGCGCTATCTCGACGACCGGTTCTTCTGGCCCGTCCTTCAGCGCGCCGAGGCGCTCAAACTGCCGATCTATCTCCACCCCACGCAATCGCCGCCGGCGGTCGTCGAGGCCTGGTACGGCGGCCTCAAACCGGCGGTCGCCGAAATGATGGCGAACGGCGGCTGGGGCTGGCATATCGAGACGGCGCTGCACGTGCTGCGCATGGTCCTTGGCGGCGTCTTCGACGCGCATCCCGAATTGCAGATCGTCATCGGCCATATGGGGGAGACGCTGCCGTTCATGATCGAGCGGGTCGATATGATGCCGCCCTCGGCAACGGGGCTCAAGAAGCCGATCAGCGCCTACCTGCGCGCAAACGTCCATTACACGTTCGCCGGCTTCAACTTCCTGCCGACCTTCCTCCAGCTCATGCTCGAGGTCGGCGTCGACCGCATCCTGTTCTCGGCCGATCATCCCTATCGCCCGATGGCCGAGGCGCGCGCCTTCCTCGACAGCCTGCCCGTCAGCCCGACCGACCGGGAGAGGATTGCGCACGGCAATGCAGAGCGGCTGTTCGGAGTTTAGAGCGAGGTGGAACTGGATCGACGGATTCGTCCGCACGGACCTCGGCGCGCGGGCGCGCTGCTCCTCCCTTGTCGGCCAGCGGAATCACACGAGTGCGCTTTATCCGCGCTTCGAGCAGTTCGCTCGAACCGAAGGCTCCATTCGTCGCCGGAGATTGAACGCCGCCGTTCGTCGAAGACGGCCGACGCCTCGTGCGTGACCTCGGCCCACATAACCGCCGTCGCGCGCCTGCTCTTTCGGCGATCGCCGTCGGCAAGGACCGCTAAGCGACCCCAGCGAATGGCAATGCGTTTCGGCCGGCTACTCCTCATGAATGCTGAGGAGGCGCTTGGCCGCGATCCGCGTCTCTGACGGATATCCAAAGGCATTGTTGATATAGATAGTGCCGTCGATGTTGACCCGGCGATTGACATGAGTGTGCCCGTAAACGTGAATATCCGAACGAAGCTGCCTGATTTGACGCTCAAGCAAAATCGATCCCAAGACTGGGTATACGACGCGGTTTCGCTCGGAGATGAACTGAGGCATCACATCGATGCGCGGAACGAAGTGTGAGAACGAGATTACGCGAGTGTTCGGAGGGCGAACGAGCGGTTCGTTCATGGCGGCAAAACGGCAGGTGACCTCCTTCATCTCTATGCCTTCCGGCCATTTACAAAAAAAGAAGTCCGCCCACGTGTTCGCAAGCTCTTGTGACGGCTCTCCAAACGAATAATCGTACCATCCGAGCAGGGGGACGATCGAGATCGTGTGGTGATGAAAAGCCGTGCTGGACACGCCGCAGTCCCCCATAACGGTCGCGATCTCCTTGAACTTGCCGAAGGACGTTTTCCCCTTTCCATCGCGTATGACCCAGAGGTCGTGATTGCCGGGAACGAAAAATACCTTCCTGAATCTATTTGCCAGTAGTTCCAGGTTCTTTGTGAGCAATGGAAGCGAGTCCGAAATGTCGCCTGCCAGAATCAGAAAATCTTCGCGGTAGTCCTGCGCAGACAAAGATGAGACCCAACGCGCGTTGTCCTCGAAATCGACATGGATGTCGGAGAGAGCGAAAATCCGCATGTCGCAGGCTAGCGCCTCCGTGTAACTGTCAGTGCCGCCCAAGGGACGGTCACCCGCGTCCCCAGCTCCGGCGAGAATCGGGGCGCCTTCCGCATCGGCGTGAACGCCGTAAAGGAAGCCGTCCCAGCACGCCGGGGCCAGCGGCCGTCGGGCGCCTATTCCTCATAGGCGACCCGAAGGCTCACGATGAGCTGCGACGACACACCCGCCACCGGCGATGTCCCCGGTACGTCGGGACGGGACGCCCCGCGCAGATACCTGACGCTCCCCCACAGTGCAACGAATGGGCCAATGCGACTCAAAGTGGGTGTTCCCTTTTCCTCAATCTTCGGTCGCCCAGTTCGACCAGCTTTTCGCCGCTTGCAGCTTCTTGCGGATGTCGTTCACGACGTTTGTCTGTCAGGGCATGACCGCGAGGGGCTGGAGGCTGTCTCAATATCGGCCGTGAGCGGCGGCACGCCGCTTGCATCTTCTATCGCGGACCCGGCCCTAGGGAGGTCGTGAGGACAAAAGGTTTGTAGCCGCGCGCCAGGCCCCCCGTGAACGGGCTTCTGGCACGCACCCCGTCATGGATATTCAGCGCCCTAATGTGCCGATCGGCGCCGAAACCAGACGCCGGATGACATGTTCGGACCGCCGCCGCGACCCCCGGCCTCTATGTTACACGCTTCAGGTTGCGCGGTTAATCTAATCACTGTAAACACCAACGACTTTCGTGTCGCGGGAATAGAGATCGACCGTGCCCGTCGCCTTCCTCAAAGCCTCTGACCTCCGCCCGGACGCCAAACGCTGGATTTCGTGCGGGGCCAGCGCGTTGGGGCTGAAGCGGGGGCATTTCCCAGGGACGATCGAGACGGACGCAGGCAATGGCGGTGCGCTCAAGTTGGACCGTCCGATATACGATGAGCGCGGCAAGTTCGCTGGCGTGGCCTATCGACAGAGCGGCGGTTGCGAGGTTTTGGTTTTGCTCGACTGAGCGGTCCGCGCTCCAAGCCTGTTTTCGCGTAAACCTTGGCGTCGCCCAACGGGACGCAGACCGGACGCCGAGCGTTGAGACCCAAGGACGCGAAGCGACACCGTTTCGATCCGCAGCGTCCGCAATACACCGACTCCGGACGCTATCTCGGTCGCAATCAATCCCCGTGCTTCGCCCATCAGCAACATCGCCTTCGGGCGGCAATCATCAGGGACATGATCCCTCGGCCCGGCCGCCACGAATCCCTGTCCTGCCAACTCCGGCCCATAACTTTCGCCGCCCGGCATCGGCCCATCCGGCATCGCGTTGGTGACACATGATTGCAAAAATCGCGCACGGCCGGGCGCCGTCCCCATAGGGCGGCCACCAGGACTCTCGCGCTATAGGCGCGCCGCCGCCTCCCACGCCGCGGCAAAAGCCTTCGCCTTGGCTTCGACCGCCTTCGCCATCATGCCCGGCCGGTAGAGCGCGCCGCCGATCCCGAAGCCGTTGGCGCCGGCGGCGCGGTAGGGCGCGAGCTTGTCGGGGGTGATCCCGCCGACGGGGATGAGCGGCGCGTCCTTCGGCAGCACGGATCGCCACGCCTTGACGACTTCGGGCGGCATAGCCTCGGCGGGGAAGAGCTTCAGCCCGGTCGCGCCGAGGCTCAACGCCGCGAACGCCTCGGTCGGCGTCGCCACCCCCGGCAGAACGCGTAAGCCCAGCTTCAGCGCGCATTCGATCACGGCGGGGTCGGCGTTCGGCGCGACGATCAGCCCGGCGCCGGCGCCGGCCGCCGCCTCGACCGCGCCGGGAAGGAGCACCGTCCCCGCCCCGACGAGCGCGGCCTTGCCGACCCGGCGGGCGATAATCTCGATGCTCTTGAAGGGGTCGGGCGAATTGAGCGGGACCTCGATCGCGCCGAAGCCGGCCTCGACCAGGACGGAGGCGATCGCTTCGGCTTCGTCGGGCTTCACGCCGCGGAGGATGGCGATCAAGGGAGTCGGAGAGAGAGCAAGCATCATACGAGTCCGGCTTGGAGGGCGACGAGGAGAAGTCCGCGCGCCGCAGCCTGGGCCGGGGCGACCGAGGCCTCCTCGCCAAGGGCGGCGAACGCGGCCCGATAACGCTCGACGAGCGCTTTTGCTCCCGCGACATGCGCAACTTCGTCGGGAAAAAGCCGGCGCGCCTCGGCGATCTCCGCGCCAATCAGGAGGCCTGAGAGGTAGTCGCCCGCGTCGGCCTCTGCGACGGCGCGCATGAGGGGCAGGCTGCGGGCGCCGAACAGGGCGCCGAGAAGGCCGCCGCCCTCGCCGCGCGCGGCGCCCGCGCCGCGTCGCGCCCCGCGTGCGAATGCGGCGCCCAGCGACTGGGGTGGGGCGGCGCGGGCGAAGGCGCCGATCAGCGTATGGTCGCGGATCGCGGCGAAAAGTTCTCCGGTGACGAAGGTCTTGAAGCGCAGGACGCGACCGGCTTCGACGACCGCCCATTTGGAATGCGAGCCGGGCAGCACGACGAGGCGCGCGCCGGCCTCGGCGATCCCGAGAATTTCAACCTCCTCGCCGCGCAACACGTCGGGCTCGCCGTTCTCGTCCGTCGAGGAAAGTCCCGGGGCGATCGGGACGCGGCGGCCGTTCGCCTCGACGGCGATGAGGTTTTCGGCGATCGCGCTGAGATCGGCGGGGCAAGGAACATAGGGCGCCTCGCGCCAGCCGTTCCGGCTGCCGACCATGCCCGAGGCGAGGACAGGCACGGCGGGATGCGCGTCGAGCCAATCGCCGAGAAGGCGCTGGAACGTCGCCGGAAATCCTCCGGGCGCAACTGATGCGACGCCGTCGGCCGTCGCGATCGCGTCGACGACCGCGCCGTCGCGCGCCATGAGATAGGCGCGGAAGCTCGAAGAGCCCCAATCGACGCCGATCAGCGCGGGCGTGGTCACGCTCCCCTCTTCCCCGAGCCGGTGCAGGCCGTCGTCGACGGAGAGGATGGGTTGACTGACGAACGCCGGGGCGGTCGGCGGCTCGTCATTCGCCAATCTCCTCCGCCGCCCGCTTCTTGTGCGCGGCGAGCGCCATCAGCCGCCGGTCGCGCCAGGCCGCGCGCTCGCCGAGCTGGTCGGCCGGCAGCCGGCGCCGGCGCTCCGTCTCGATCGCGTCCATCGCCGGGCCCGTCCAGTCGACCCGGCGCTGCATGGACGGGAAGATCCCGGCATAGATGCGCTGGTATCGTTCGGCGTAGTCGCGCACCCCGCCCGGCGCGTTGAGGTCGATCGTCTCGAACGGACCCATGAAGGACCAGCGCAGCGCTAGGCCCTCGCGGATCGCGACGTCGACGTCCTCGGCGCTGGCGTAGCCGTCGGCGACGAGCCGGAAGGCCTCCTCGAGCAGCGCCCCCTGCAGCCGGTTGACGACGAAGCCGTCGATCTCACGCGCCATCACGATCGGCGCATGGCCTGCCGCCTCCAGCAGGGCGGCCGCGCGCTCGACCGTCTCGCGGTCGGTCCACGGCGCCGGAACGATCTCGACCGAGGGGATCAGATACGGCGGGTTGATCGGGTGGGCGACAAGACAGCGCCCGCGGCCTTTGAGACCTTCGCTGAAAGCCGACGGCAGGATCGCCGAGGTGGAGCTTGCCAGCACGGCTTCGGGATCGGCGAGCCTGTCGAGCTCGGCGAACACGCGCCGCTTCGTCGGAAGGTCCTCGGGCGTGTTTTCCTGGACGTAGCTCGCCCCGTGGAGAGCGTCTTCGAGGGAGCCCGCCCGGCGCATCCGGGCGCGCACTGAAAGCGGCGGTTCGCCGCGCAAGAGCTCGTTGGCGTCGAGGTCCGGCAGGACCCGGTTGACGAAAGTCAACGCCTCGTCGGTCGCCTCGGGCCGATCGTCCCAGATCGCCACCTCATGGCCGGCGCGCGCGAAGCTGACCGCCCAGGCGCGACCAACAAGTCCAAGTCCGACCAGAGCAATTTTGCTCATCCGACTCCTCCCGCCCTTTTTCGCCCGCTGCGTCAAGCAGTAGCAGGCCGCCGCGCCGCGGCCAACGCCCCTCGCATTGGAGGGGCGGCGTCCCGCCGCCCGAGGGCGGGCGAGACGCCCGCCGTCCGGAACGGCCGCCGTCCGGGACCGTCGTTTGGCCAATACGCGCCGAGGCTTTATCATCGGCCGCATGAACGATAGTGAGATTGCCGCGCTGGCTGGCTGGATCGCGCAGGCGGGCCTCGCCGGCGCCTCCGAGACGACCCTTTTGCAGGGCTTTTGCGAGCGCGCTGCGGCAGCGGGCCTGCCGCTGGCGCGCGGCGTCGCGTTCATCGACACCCTGCATCCGCTGTACGAGGGGCGGACGTTCCGCTGGGACCGGGACAAGCCGGACGTGACTTTCACCGACTACGGCCGCAGCACGGAGGGCGAAGGCGCCGAGCGCTGGCGGACGAGCCCCTGGTTCCGGATGTTGAACGACGGCGTTTCTGTGCTGCGCCGGCGCATCGGCCCCGAAACGGCATCAGAATTTCCGATCCTGCGCGAGCTGTACGAGGTGTCGCTCACCGAATATGTCGCCGTTCTCAATCGTTTCGACGCCGACGGCGTGATCGGCGAGATGGACTCGTTCTATTCCGGCTGGATGACCGACCTGCCGGAGGGCTTCTCCGACGCGGAGGTCGACGCCATCACCCGTCTCGTTCCGCACCTCGGGCTCGCGATCAAGGCGGCGACGCTCGCCCGGATGGCCGAAACCCTGGTCGAGACCTACCTCGGCCGCGACGCGGGGCGGCGGGTGTTGCAAGGGCGCATCGAGCGCGGCGTCGCCGATCGCATCAAGGCGGTGCTCTGGTTCAGCGACCTGCATGGCTACACCCGCATTTCCGAAAGCGCCGATCCTGGGCAGATCATTCCGCTCCTCAACGACTACTCCGACGCGGTCGTTTCGGCGATCCACGCCCACTCGGGCGACGTGCTCAAACTGATTGGCGATGGCGTGCTGGCGATCTTCCCGGCTGAGGATCGCGCTCGCGCCACCGCGGCCGCGCTCGAGGCGGCGAAGGAGGCGCGCGCGGCGGTGGCGGCGCTCAAAGACCGGCGCGGGGCGGAGGGCCTGCCGACAACCGACATGTATCTCGGCCTCCACTTCGGCGTGGTGTTCTACGGCAACATCGGCAGCCAGGACCGGCTCGATTTCACCGTCGTCGGACCCGCGGTCAACGAGGTGTCGCGGATCGCCGCGATGTGCCGCTCGGTCGATCAGCCGGTCCTGATCTCCTCGGCCTTCGTCGAGTCCTTTGGTTCCGATCGACGTCCGTTCGTGTCCGTCGGCCGATACGCCCTGCGCGGCGTTGGCAGGCCGCAGGAGCTGTTCACGCTCGACCCGAGCGCATGATGGGCGCGCCCGTGGCCCGGGCGCCGACGAGTGTCGCCTGACGCGCACGAAAAAGGTCGCGGACGGCGTCGAGCGATGGGCGTGTCCCTTCGTGAATCCCGATTGGATTCCGGACGCTCATTCCTTTCCGCAAGTGGCTGACTCCGACGGGAGACAGTCGCCCGGGCCGGTTCGCGCAAACGCTTGACGCCGAATCCACAAGCTATCCCGACCCCGTCCAAATCGAGCGGTCCGTAACGAGCCATGCATGCGACCAGGCGCCCGAGCGATGTTGCGGCGGACGAGGCCGGGTCGCACCTGGCTAGGTTGACCTACGCCGGCGCCGCCGCGTGCGCCGCCTGGTCGACACCTGCTGGCTGAGCGGCCCGGTCCTCGTCTGGACGATGGAAGATGAGCACGACGAGCACGGACGACAGCGCCAATGCGGTCATGAGCAGGAAGGCGTACTGGAACGATCCGAACGTACCGACCACCCAACCGGTGATCACCGGCGCCAGGAAGCCGGAGATCGCGAAGCCCGTATCCATGATGCCGAGCGCCGTGGCGGCCCGTCCCGGGACGATGTCGACGTTGACTGCGTAATATGCGGCGTTGGCGCCCATGCTGAAGGCCACAGCCACGGTGATACCGGCGATCGCCACCGGCAGGCTGTGGACGAGGCCGACCGGTATCACCGCGAGCGCTGCGAGAAGCTGGGTGACGCCGATCAACAAGCTTCTGGATATACGAAAACTGCCCGTTCGCTTAAGCAAATAATCGGAAAGATAGCCAAGCGCCACCAGCATGACGGAGGCGCAGGCCCACGGCAGGATTGCGAACAGGCCCACTTCCCGAACGTTCAGCTTGTAGGTTACTTGCAGGTAGTTCGGCAGCCAGCCCATGAAGAAGAACAGGAAGTAGCCGAACACGAAGAACGCCCAATAGTTTGCCAGCAGCGTCCGGTTGGTGAGCAGCAGGCGCCAGTCGGTGAAGCCGTGGCGCACGTGCCTGGCGGTGCGATTGCGGGCCGCCTCGACCCCGCCGCGGATATGCTTCAACTCCGCGTCGCCGACGAACGACGACTGCTCCGGGTCGTTGCGGAAGAAAATAAGCCACGCCGGAACCCAGATCCCGCTCAGCGCCGTCAGCGTGAAGAACATGCCGCGCCAGCCGAGCACATGGATCAACTGCGTTACAAGCGGCGCACCGATTGCAAGCGCAAGCGGCACGGCGACCAGGGTATTGCCAAGGGCGATGGCGCGCTCGTGCGGCGGAAGCCACCGGCTGACCGCGCCGGTCAGCGCCGGGAAGTTCGGCCCCTCCGCCACCCCGAGCACCGTGCGCGCGATGTAGAGCGTGAGGAACCCGCCGGCAAATCCGGTGGCGCCGATCGATGCGGTCCACAGCACGGCGGCGGTGAGGAG
>Ga0181526_10002900_pt1 | contig 14418 bp, 9 predicted proteins | sample PEATcosm2014_Bin_35_FD_119750 | JGI IMG/M metagenome (GOLD analysis project Ga0181526, IMG submission 119750) | Peatland microbial communities from MTU Mesocosm Facility, Houghton, MI, USA - PEATcosm2014_Bin06_30_metaG | ecosystem: Environmental > Terrestrial > Soil > Wetlands > Peat | place...
CGGCTACGATTACATTTGGACCTACGATCCGCCGGCAGCCTTGCGGCAGGCCGTTCTTCCCGATGCGACCCCGGTAGCCACCTGGGAGAAGGTGACATTGTGGCGCGTGAATCGAGCGTCCGTATCCTTAGAGGATACCTCCGGGAAGACGAGTTCCCACTTCTAGGCCGACGGTTACCGAAGCGGCCGCTTTCAAATGACCCACGAATTTGCTTTGAGGGAGGTTGTAAAATGGCGCCGCAATCCTGGGCGAGAAGAGTGTCTTGTTTCTTGCAGCCGGCTACCGCTGGTGAGGCGCCGCGAGTATCCGCCAGGGAATTGAAAACATACTATGGGATGCTGTTAGCAGTGTACCTTGTCCTTCTTGTTCCGATATGGATTGTGAAATATCCGGGGATGGTCGACTATCCGAACCACCTTGCACGGTGTTACATCCTCGCGCATTATCATGACAATCCCGTCTTTCAGCAGCGGTATATTCTGGATCGCAGCCCCCTGCCTAACCTGGCCATCGATCTTATCGTGACGCCTCTGCTGCGGATACTCCCGCTCCTTGTCGCCGGAAAGGTGTTTCTCTCGATTGCGGCCGCGCTCTATGTTGGGGGTTGCAGCGCCGTGGGGCGGGCCGTGACCGGCAGGCCTAACTGGCTTGCCCTGGTTTGCGCTTTTACGTTCTATAACTCCGACCTTCTCTTCGGCTTTGTAAATTATATCTTCGGCGCGGGAGTCTTCCTGTGCGTTTTTGCCTTCTGGTTGCGGGTCCGCAACGCAATGACTCCATTGCGGTTTCTGCTTTGCTGTCTGCTGAGCATTGCCGCCTTCGTGGCCCATCTTTCCTCGGTTGCGATTCTCGGCGTTGCGTGCTGCACCATTGCGCTGCTCGATTTTCTTCGCGATCGCAAGATTTCTAGCCTGATCGTCAAGCTAGCATGGCTAGTCTGCCCGGTACTGCTCATGGCCGGCTTTATGAAGAGCAGCGGGCAGATCGGAACCATCGGCTGGGGGTCGCCAAGCGAAAAGCTGATCGGTTTCTTAGCGCCAGTCCGCTCCTATAGCGTGGCGATGGACGTGGGCGCAGTACTCGTACTGCTTGTTTGCGCCGTGGCAATGCTAAGAGGGAGCAAGGTTTACAGTGCCGCAGTGGCCGGCCTCGTGCTTTTCACCTTGTTCCTGATCACCCCAATGGTCTTGTTCACCTCTTCCGCGGCCGACGCGCGTTATGTGATTCCTGCCTACATGCTTCTGATCCTGTCGATCGAACCGCGCTGGTGCCGGTGGCAGAAAGCCGCCCTGGCATTGGCATTGGCCGTCATGGCGATCCGGATGGTGAGCATCACGGCCGATTGGCTCACGATCAGCCGCCGCAGCGAACAGGTGCTGGCGATGGGACAGGTTTTGCCCGAGGGGGCACGCATTTATGCCCTGGGTTACGAGCCAGGGACCGATATGCAGGCAAAACTCGACCGCGGCTTTAAAAATATAATTCAGCTCTGGACCGTCTCGCACGGGGCGGAGATTTCTACTCTTTTTGCTTTGCCCGGCGCCCAGCCGCTGGTGTTCCGGCAGCCCCCTTGCGAAGGCCCCGATTGGGAAAAGTGTCTTGCCGGCTACGATTACGTCTGGACCTACGATCTGCCGGCATCCTTGCGGCAGACGGTTCTTGGCATTGCGGCCCCGGTGGCCACTTGGGAAAAAATTACATTGTGGCGCGTGAATCGAAAGGTTGTTTCCTCGACTGTAACCTCAACGGATGGATCCGCGAAGGGCAACTCCCACTTTTAATGAACAGATCGGCTGCCAGAATGTACGCTGAAATGCTCTATCACGAATGCCGGAGTCGCTAACTCAATGAAACACAGCGCCAACCTGGATATCCTTCGCTCCTTCGCGGTGTTGGGTGTTGTCATTCACCATCTCTTGATTTCATTGTTTGGCGGGTTGGGCCTTCGTAACAACAGGCTCTCCATCCTGCTCAACGCGACGGACATTCACTTCGCGCCGCAAGAACTCGAAACGCTGAAGGCTGTGCATCCAGCTATTGCGCTGCTCCATGCAGGTTATGCAAGGCATCGTGAAGGTAGTAACTGACAAGTCCATTGTGCAAAAGCTGCTGGGATGGGCCCCATGGCGAGAGCTTGTAGAGAACCAGGAGGGCAAACGCAGAGGCGATGCCGGTCGCGGTCGCGGCTAGCATCCAGCGGCGGCAGCGGTTGAACCGGGCTAGAAGAACGGGATTGCTGACGGTTGCATAAAGGCCCAGAAAAGCCAGCAGATCGATCTCCGGATAGAATTCCATGCGGTAGCGGTAGCTCATGTAGATGGCCGTCAGCATGAGGAAGCAGGGCACGGCCAGCCCAGCAGCCAGGGCAAGCCCTTGGGCACAAGCGAAAGGCCGGGAGATCGGCAGCGTGTCCGCGCGGCGCGAGAATATCCCAGCCTTGCGCAAGCTGCGTGAGAGGGCGTGGCATCTGGTCCACGCGGCCATCGCGAGGAAGACGATGAACGCGCTGGGCAGCAAATCGGTCAGGAAGAAACTGCTCGGCGGAAGTTCAAGAGAATCCATCAACCTGGTTTGCAAGCCCTCAAAAAGAAGCCGGCCGTCAGCGCCCTGCATGGCCCAGACCGGCAGGAAATAGTAGCTGAGACCCAAAGGGATCCGGGCCAGATTGAAAAGGCCATAGAGGCGCATCCGCGCCATCCGGTCCGGAAAACTGCGGAATTCGAGGTAGGCCGTGTAGTCGGCGAATATCGTGGGCCTTCCCCACCGGCAATAGTTGACCGTGCCGACGGCGATGAGGAAGGCGGCAAGGATCGCGGCGGGGATGAGAAGCCGGCGCGTGAAGACGGAGCGCCCCGCGCGAAGTTCCTCCGCCAGCAGCACCAGCAGCAGCAACCCCAAGGCTGCGTACAGCCCCATGCCGGTCGATACGCGCGTGAGCAAGGCCATGCCGGCCGACAATGCCATCCACGAAAGTGCGGCCGCAGTGAACTGGCCGCTCACCAGGCCTTTTACCGCAAAGTAGACAAAGGCCGCGGCGAAGGCGACCGCCCAGAAGACCACCTCCTGAAAGATGGAGGCCTTGAGGTAGCCCACTTCGGCGCCCCCCAGAACGATGTAAGCCAGCATGAGGCCAAAAGCCCATTCGGAGCCAGGAGCGAAGCCGGAATGGCGCCGAAGGAAGAGCACGATTCGAATCTTCATCACGCCGGCGAGACAGACGGCAGCGAGGCAGGACCACCTGGTGACGTCCAGATCGAGTCGATGGAACAGAAGAAGCGGCAGCCGGAGGATGGCGCAGGTGATGCCAAAATACGAGTAAACATGCCCCTTGCGCAGAAATCCTTCCGTGCCGATGGTATTTGGATCGACATCGAACTGCCCATGCACAAGGTGATCGAGCATGCTGTTGAAGGTTCGATTCACCTGCCAAACCGGCGGGCGCAGCCTGGCATTGCACAGGATGACGCCGTAAAGGAGGACCATGAAGGCAAGCAGGACGCACTGTAGCCAGCGGTCGTTGAGAGATAGTCTGCGAACAGCATCCTGTAGTTTCATGGGTCAAGGCTCTGGCTGCAAGGCAATACTACACCATCGATTGGTAACCTTTTGTGTTTGAAATCCCGGAAGTGGATTCATCCCCTGGCGGTAGCTCCAGGCGTGAGCGTCCTGATTCCGGGACAGTAGTCCAGAACCAAGTTGCAGACTGTTTCGCAGGCGGCAGTTCTTGACAGGTTCCGATGAGCGACCTCGATCGGCGCCAGAGGTTCGCTGAGCGAGAATCCCGAGTCCATGAAGGATCGATGATGCGGGGGAGCCAGCTGCTCCAATCCGGTCCGCGCCTCAATTCTTCTCCCCGGTTCGGGGAATGCGGAAGGCTCGTGATTCATCTCCTCATGTTGCCTAAGGAAGAGGGGAAACTTGTCTGAATTTGGAAGCAGGTTGGACCGCCAAATCCAGCACCATGCCCACCATGACCGCGATGAGCGCGACGTAGGGAACGTGGTGGCGCGCACCGCCCTGAAAGATGCTTTCGATCACCCACTCGTAAAGCAATGGCAAAAACAACACGCCATACCACAACCGCCAATTCTCAACCATGAACAAAAGCGGAAACCCCAGGAGCAACACCGCCCACAAGGCCAGCCAAAACAGGTTGGAGATCGCCTTGGCAGGAGCATATAGAGTGCTCGATAAAGAAAGGTCTCGCTTCAAGGTTTCAAAGACGCCCATGGCGTCATCCCCAAGGTAAACGACCTGCTTCTTTACCATCAGGGCAGCAAATGCTCCAGGGTGATGCAGGATCCAGTCACCTGCCAGCTTGTAACCCAGCTTATCCGCCGCGAATTCGTCCTGGGGAAGGTCGACCTCTCCGACCTCCTGATAACCCGAATTGATGAAAGGGTCGGCCATGGGGTTGTTGGCGAGATAAAAGACCGGTCCGCCATTTGTGGAAATGAGCACCATGCGATGAAGGACCAGATAGTTTCGATAAGTCCATGGCAAAACCGCCGCAAGCACAGCAAAGGAAAAGACCGCGGTTCGCCCGGCGGCTCTCAGGAAGCCCCCGCCGCGCAGCATCTCGATCCCGAAAATAACCATCGGAAAAAGCAAGAACGCCGGCTGGGTCAGCGCGGCGAAGCCCATGATAAGGCCCGCGGCGATCACGTAGCCCCAATGGATTCGGGCGCCGCGCGGGCTGGTCCCCGAATCGGATGCAATCAAGTAGAAAAACAGCGCAGCCGGTACCAGGGCGGCAAGAAGAGTCTCCTTTGAATTGACTCCCGCGAGGGGGAAATAACAGGGCCAGACGGCAACCAGCATGGGAGCTATGCGGGCTGCAAGGCCACCTTGAATGCGGCTGGCGATGGCATAAGTCAAGAGATAGGTTGCGGTGAACAAGAGCATGGCGCAAAGGGTGGTGACCCATGGATGCGACCCGAAGACCATGAAAAACGGAACCAGGAACAAGGAGAGACCGGGTGGATTGAAGACGCTGGCGCTGGCCTGCCCATGGGCCATCCTTGCCGCCACTTCATAATAAACCAAGTTGTCCGATTGGAGCGGTAAGGGAAATCGCAGCGCCCAGACCAGCCGCAGGGCCAAGCCAACGATCAGCCAGAAACCGAGCCACGCCTTGTTCCCTACCGACGGGGCGCGCAGCAGAAAGCCCAGCGCCCGCAGGACCGGTTGGCGGAATATGAAGCAGACGCCAATGGCCGCAAGGACGCAGAGGGCTCCAATCCATGCCTCGAAGGCCGGTCGGCGGAGAAGAGAAATGCTGCGATAGGGCAGGGAAAAGAGCGTTTCGGCGCAAAGCAGCACAAAGGCACTCTGGGCCAGACGGAACCATCCGTTCGCGCCTCTTCTCGCCTTCCCCCAATCGCTTGGAGAGTCGACGTTACGACGATCAGGACTTACCATTCAACGATTCCCTCACTTCTTCAATCGGGTCCATGGCAAGAAGGCTGCGCCGACTGAGTTACAGCAAGGCAACATCCTCGGCCAACGCCCAATCATAACGCAGACGGCTTGCTACGGCACAGCAATGCCGATGCCGCAGCGGCTTTCGATCTCAGCGTAGCTGAGGCGCAGCCGCTCGGCGTCCTGCGTGTCGTAGTACTGCGGATCGGGGCGCCACCGCAGCGTGGCGATATCCTCGGTCCATTCATCTCCGCTCGAAAGCGCGTGCTCTTTCAAGACCTGGTTCAAGATCCTGGAGCTGGCGACACAGTCAACTCCATTCTCCATCACCCATTTGCGAGGCTCATATTGCGCCGAGGATTCGACGAAGTCTCTCAGTTGCGCGGCCAGATTATTGTGCTTGAGCAGACGGCCGGTGCGGTCGTTGATGAAGACCCGCGACCCCATCTCCGCGTCCTCGTAAACGGCGACGGGCGTGTTGGCAAACATGGATTCCACAACAACGACACAGGAGCCTTCGCGCCGGGAAAGTACGAGACTGGTTCTGGCCCGCGCCATAAGTTCCTGCAATTCCTGGTAGGGTACGTCCTGGCGAATTTCGAAGCGGTCGCGTACGCCAAAGGCCGCGGCCTCGCTGAGCACGGTCTCTTTGGTGCGGCCGCGTTCGTTCTGGCCGACGAGCAGGATCCGGTAGTCGTGCGGAAGGTTGCGCAGCGCCGCGAAAAACGCATGGTGACGCTTGAATTTGCCGAAGTTCGCCACCATGAGAATGTCGATGTCTTTCTCTGCCGCGGCAACTGCCGCGTACTTGCGCGGGTCGAACCAGCTGGACGCATAGAGCGGCACCATCCTGTACCGGTCGCTGATGCGCGGGAAAATGTCGAGGTCGCGCGGGTTGCTGATGAGGCAGAAGATCGGGTCCGGGTAGAGGCGAGGGAAGAGATAAGAGGCGATCGAGTGCGGCGGCGACCAACTCGGGGAGAGCACCAGAGTGTAGCGCTCGGCGAACTGGCGCAGGTTCCTGGCCTTGGCCAGACGCGCCATCTGGTTGTCGAAGGAGACGAAGACGACGCCCTTTTCGCGCTCGCTCACATAGCGCTTTAAGACAATTGCCTTTTGAACGCGATCGAATCCGAAGTCGGAAAGAAACTCGGACCAGGGAATATGTTCAGGGTCGATGGCGGGAAGCTGGCGGGCGATGGCAGCCTCCGCTCTGACCATCATCGAACTGGTGGCGGCAAGACGCGCCGCCTGACACAGCCCATGGATGATGCGAGCCGCCTCAACGGTGTTCGCGGCCTGTGCCGCCGGTGTCTTCAAGAGAGTTGTGGTGGCAAGCAGGTTGCGGACGACCGGGTTATACCGGATCGTATCTTCGGCTTGAATCCTCAGTCTCTTGAGCATGGAAGGCATTGCGTAATCCTGGCTAGACAATACTTCCTGTCGCGGAGTTGTCTTTAAGGGCGAGCTTGGTGAGATCGAGGATGGCCAGGCCGCTGGCTGCTATCTGAGCCTGAGCCGCGGCCGTTGGCTTTTGCGCAATCACCAGCGTGTCGGAGGACGCGATCAGGCTATCGAGGTTCCGCGTCAGAAGCCTGCCTATGTGAGGCAGGGCTGAGACGACAAAACTGAGATTGCTGCCGTATATCTCGTCGAGCTGAATGTGCGGGTCGAATATTCTTACGGCCCTGCCCTTGCCGATCAGATGCTCGATGATTGCAATCACCGGGCTTTCGCGAAGGTCGTCGGTATCTTCCTTGAAGGCCAGGCCGAAGATGCCAACGCGGTTGCCCGGCAAATCGAGCACCTGGTGAATGCTGCGCTTGAGATGCTCGTCGTTGGAGGGCAGCACCGACTCCAGCAGTGGCAGCTTCAGATCGAGCCTCAAGGCGCGGAAGGTGAGGGCGCGCAGATCCTTGGGCAGGCACGATCCGCCAAATGCGAAGCCCGGCTTGAGATAAGCCGGGGAGATATTCAGCTTCGTATCCCGGCACATGGTGGCCATCACCTGGTCGGGGTTGACGCCAAGGCTCAGGGCGAGCGAACCAATCTCGTTTGCAAAACCGATCTTCAGCGCGTGAAAGGCATTGCAGGCGTATTTGATCATTTCGGCTGTGCGCAGCGAGACGATGGAGACCTCGCCGGGAAGGCCGGCATACAAGCCAGCCACCGTCTGCGCGGCCTCGTCGGTGCTCCCGCCCACAACCAGCAGAGACGGCTCCATGAAGTCCTTGATCGCGGTGCCTTCCCTCAGGAATTCAGGATTGGAGACGATGTCCACATCCTCTCTGTGGGCGAAGACGGTCTCAAGAAGACTCTCGCAGGTTCCTGGGAACACCGTGCTGCGAACGGTGACGATGAGGCGCTTGGTTCTGGGCCTGAGCAAGGCGGCGATGTCGTCGCACACCCGGCGCAAATGACTGAGGTCAATGTTCCCATTTGCCTGCGAGGGAGTGCCGACGCAAAGCATCGCCACATCCGCCGCATCGAGAGCCTCTTCATCGAGAACCCCCGCATGCAGCCGGCCATTGGCAACGTTTCTTTGGATAAGGGCATCCAGCCCGGCCTCAAAGAACGGCGACTTCGCTCCTCGAACGGCTTCCACCTTATTGAGATCGCGGTCTACCCCAAGTACGCTGTGGCCAATCTCGGCAAAGCACGCGGCGCTTACACAGCCGACGTATCCAAGACCAATCACAACTACGTTCTTTTCGCTTTTCATGCCGTTCGACCAGGCCTCATTTGAGGGTAGTTTATCATGGGCTTGTGGATGCCGATAAGGCCGTTGATCCCCAATGCTCTGGCAGGGAGTCAGATCGCAACAATGAAGATTCTTTGGATTTGCCCGTTTTTCCTGCACCCCACCGATCGCGGGGCTCAGATTCGCACCCTCGGCACGCTGAAACAACTGAACAAACGGCATGAGATCCCCTACGCCGCGCTAAACGATCCCAGGAATCTTGAGGGCCCTCGCCGCAGTACGGAATACTCGACCCGCCATTTTTCAGTGGAACACGCCGCGCCCCGTAGAAGGTCTCTTCGATTCCTTCCCCAGCTTGCGGGCAGCTTTCTAAGCTCCATGCCGCTGGCTGTCTCGCGCTATAACTCAAGAAAGTTCAAGGAAACGATTGCCGCGCTGATTGCGGAGGAGAATTACGATGCGATCGTATGCGACTTTCTCGCGGCGGTTCCGAACATTCCGGATTTGGGACAGTGCGTTCTCTTTCAACACGATGTACTCACGACAATCTGGCAACGGCACGTCGAGCAGAACAGCTCTCCGTTGAAGAAGCTCTTCTTTAGAATGCAGGCCAGAAAGATGGAGGCTTATGAGAGGAAGATCAGCCGGGCGGTGAAGCATGTGATCGCGGTTTCAGATATCGACGCTGCGACGATCAAGCGCATGTTTGGAATCGAGACAGTCACCAGCGTTCCGACCGGCGTCGATGTGGAATACTTTGCCCCTCGCGGTGACGCTCCTCCCGTGGCGGACATCGTCTTCTGCGCATCGATGGATTCGCTGCCCAACGTGGATGCGGTCGAGTATTTCCTCTCCGAAGTCTTCCCGCTCATCCGCGAGCGCGTGCCCGGCGCGACCTTCTGCATCGCAGGACGCTCGCCGGACGCCAGGGTGCTCAAGGCAGCACAGGGGCTCGCGGGCGTATCCGTCACCGGCACGGTCAAAGATATGCGGCCTTATCTCTGGGGATCGAAGATTTCAATCGTGCCCATCCGCATCGGCTCTGGAACCCGATTGAAGATTTATGAGTGCATGGCCGCGGGAATCCCGGTCGTCTCCACCACTGTGGGCGCGGAAGGGCTGACCTATACGGACGGCGAGGACATTGTCATAGCCGACGATCCTCGCAGTTTTGCTGAAGCCTGTGTTCGCTTGCTTACCGAGGATGAGGCTCGGCGCGCAATCGCCAGCAGCGCGCTGGAGCGCGCGCGGAGGGAAATCTCATGGGAAGCTGTCAGCTGGGACTTCGAGGCAATTCTCGAGCGCAATCGGTTGCTGCCCGTTTGAACTGTGGCGCGGGCAATCCTTGGATGGAACGCCGGGAACGGAATCGTCACCGCTGCGGTAGTATCATCGTTCTATACCGATTCGCCAGTTTTCTTCTTTGCCGGGCTTGAGGTTTGTCTCTGCTGCCATGAAAGAATCTAGAGTTGGAATTATCGGCGCTGGATACGTCAGCGCACACCATCTTCGCGCCCTCAAGGCGCTTTCTTCCGTTCAAGTTGTGGGGATAGCCGACCTCGATTTGGGCAGGGCGAAGGATGTGGCCAGGGCATTCAAGCTGCCCAACACTTACGGGAGCGTGGAAGAGTTGCTGGCGAGCGGCGTGGATGTGGTGCACGTGCTTACGCCACCCGCTTCGCACGCGATGCTCGCCATTCAGGCTCTGCGGGCCGGCGCGCATGTGCTGGTTGAAAAGCCGATGGCGGAGACAGTGGAGCAGTGCGACCGGATGATCGCAGCCGCGAGCGCCAGCGGCCGCACCCTGGGCGTGGTTCACTCTGCCAGGCTTGACCCGATTGTGCTGCGCGGCGTGGAAGTCGTTCGCGGCGGCGGCATAGGCGCGGTCCTCTCCATCGACTTTCATCGCAGCTCCGATTATCCGGCCTGGCCGGGAGGAGGCAAGCTCCCGCCGCAGTATCGCAAGGGCTCCTATCCCTTTCAGGATCTCGGCGTGCATGGCCTTGCCATAGCGGAAGCGTTTTTGGGCCAGGTCAAGTCGGCCGAAATCGATTTTCGCTCTACCGGGCTTGACACCAATCTGATGTTCGATGAATGGACGGCCACAGTTGACTGCGAGCGCGGCCAGGGCCGCCTGTACTTCTCGTGGAACGTCCGCCCCATCCGGAGCCAGGTAATCGTGCATGGCACGCGCGGTGTTCTGCAGATTGATTGCTTTCTGCAGACTTGCTACGTTACCAGGCTGCTTCCCGGCCCGAAGTTTGCTTCTCCCGTAATCTGCACCATGCGCAACGCTGCCGCGAGCCTTTACGAGGTGCCGCGCAATGTGCTGCGCTTCATCACCGGGCGTCTGCCCGGCGCGCCTGGAATCCACAGGAATGTCCATGACTTCTACGCTGCCCTGGATCAAGGCACGGCGGCGCCGGTGACCCCCGAGGAGGGCCGGCGGCTGGTGAGCGCAATGGCGCCGGCGTGTGAGGAAGCCGACCGGCGGCGCGACGCCGTCCGGCAGGCGCAATTGGCGCCGCGCGCCCCGGCCGATGTTCTGGTCACCGGCGCAGGCGGCTTTCTCGGCTCCGCTTTGTTGCGCCACCTGGTTCAAGAGGGCGCCAAGGTGCGAGCCGGTGTTCGGCGAATTCCCAAGGATGTGCTACCGGGGGTCGACTATGTTGCAGGCGACCTTGGCGACCCTGAGTATGTCGATTCTCTCGTCGCGGGAGTGGGCACCGTCTTTCATGTGGGAGCTGCGATGAAAGGCAGCCCGGCGGACTTCCGTCGAGGCACAGTCGCCGGAACCGCCAACGTGATTGACGCTTGCCTCCGGCACAGCGTGCGTCGCGTCGTTTACGTCAGCTCGTTGAGCGTGCTGGAACACGCCGTTCGCCATGCCGGCAAAGTGACCGAAACCTGGCCGCTGGAACCTCACGCCGAGCTGCGCGGGGCCTATACGCAAACCAAGCTTGAGGCCGAAAAGATGGTGTTGGCGGCGGCCCAGGATCGCGGCTTGCCCGCATGCGTGATCCGTCCGGGGGTAATCTTTGGCCCCGGGGTTGAACCCAGCAGCCCGGCCGGCAGCTTTGCCATGTTCGGTCGCTGGATTGTTGTAGGAAATGGTTCCCTGCCGCTGCCGCTCGCCTATGTGGACGACGTTGTGGATGCGCTTTTGCTTGGCTCATCGAGGCCCGGCCTGGAGGGGAAGCTCGTCAACCTGGTTGACCCGGCTGGGGTTACGCAACGGCAGTTCATCCGCATGGCGCGAGCCGCCAGGCCGGAGATCAAAGCCTCCTACGTTTCCAAGGCTGTGTTGATGACGGCGGCAGTTGGAATCGAGGCGCTCGGACGCCTGCTCAAGCGCAATGTTCCTCTGTCCAGATATCGCATCCGCTCCATTCGCCCGCTCTCCGGCTTCGATCAGACCGCGGCGCGAGAGCAGTTGGGATGGACGCCACGGGTGGGTGTCGCCGAGGGCTTGCGGCGGACGTTCGCGCCATCCCAGGCGATTCAGGCCTCCTCACCGCCGCAGTGATCGGATTTCGAGAGGATCCATGCTCAAAATCGCCGTCGTCACGCGCTATTTTCCCAGCTCGGCGGAGCCCTGGCAGGGCCGGTCGGCTTATCAGACGCTGCGCGTGATTGCCCGCGAGGCCGACGTGCACGTCTTTTATCCCAACGCCGCGTATCCCTCCTGGCTCAGGCCGCGGACCCGGAGCTATGACAAGCTCGACGCTTCCTTCAGCCCGCCGGATGTGAAGGCGAGCTACCACGACTATTTCGCCCTGCCTCTGGTTTCGCGGCCGATGAACGGCTGGACGGCCGCCCGGACGCTGCTGCCTCGCGTGCGCGGCTTTGCTCCCGATCTCATCTTCAGTTGCTTCCTTTACCCCGACGGGTATGCCGCTCTCAAAATCGGCAAACTTCTCTCCGTCCCGGTCGTGGCCATGAGCATCGGCTCCGACATTAACCGGATCGGCGATCCCGTCTCCGCCTGGCACACGCGCACGGTTCTGCGTGAAGCCGATTCAGTCGTTACCGTCAGCGGCGACCTGCGCGCGAAGGCCGTGGCCATGGGCGCTTCGCCGCAGAAGGCCCGCGCCATCGTCAACGGCTGCGACCTCTCTGTCTTCCACGTCAAGGACCGCCTTGAGGCGCGCCAGAAGCTGCGCATCGATCCCGCGGCGGAGGCCGTGATTTACATTGGGCGCATGGACGTGAAAAAGGGTCTGCGGGAACTGGTTGAAGCGGCTGCTTCGCTGCATTTCGAGCGCCCCAATTTGCGCGTCTATCTAGTAGGCGAGGGGCCGGACAGGCCTCTGATCGAGAGCGCCATTCGGGCCAGAAACGCTGCCAGCTATGTTCACGCGCTGCCCGGTTGCGCAGCGGACGATGTTGCCATCTGGATGGCGGCCGCCGACCTGGTAACCCTGCCAAGTTACATGGAAGGCTGCCCCAATGTGGTTCTGGAGGCGCTTGCTTGTGGGCGTCCCGTTGTAGCTACAAATGTAGGTGGCATCCCAGAAATCCTGAATGACGCGTGCGGAAGCCTCGTTCCCCCTCGCGATCCGGCTGCGCTGGCTCGCGCCCTGGCATCGGTCCTGGACCAAAGCTGGGACGCTGCCACCATCTCAGCGCATGGGAGTCGAAGCTGGAGCACCGTCGCGGCAGAACTCATGGAGATCTTCGCATCGCTCACATCCAAACAGCAGGGGGCTGCGCGTGTCCCTTAATCCGCGGCTGGCTGTGTGCTCCCTCGGCCGCGCAGGAGTGGCAAGGCCGTTCAAGCGAGGGGCATGTTGCGCGAGGCCTACGGCGCACCGATCTTTCGGATTGCATCCTCTGGCGCTCCTGGACCAAGAATCTGCCGCACCGCCTCTTCCAGAACTTCGTCCCGGCCGGCCCGAATGCCATCGATGGTCGGCACGACCGTCTTGTCGGGAACGATGCCGATCTGCTGGGTAGGTCTGCCGTCGGGATAAAAGACGCCAAGGCCGCTGATTCCCGTGTTGAGGCCGCCTGGCAATAAAATGTTCGTGTAATTGCCGTCGGCCCCGGCCGTGGTGCTGCCGATGACCATTGCATGAGGCGAGGCGCGTAGAGCCATCGCCGTAAATTCGGCCTGACTTTGGGAAATCTCGTCGACAAGAATTATAACTTTGCCTGCATATTGAGGCGAAGCCGGTGTGATCCGCACCGGCGCGTCCCAATGGAACGCCCCCGGATTCGTCAAGTCGCCGACAGTAAACTTGACAAAGGGCATTGGCTGCTCGATCAAATGCGAACCGAGAGCATAGGGGACAAACTCCGAGGGGTAGTTGCGAATGTCTACGATAAGTCCTTGGGTCTTTGCCGCAAGCTGAAGATAGCGATCTATATCGGCGACCTTTACCGAAGATAGCTTAAGATAGGCTACCCGATCGGAGAGCAGGCGGAAGGTATCTCCGGGCAGATCATGGGTATAACGAATGCCGGTCATCCCTGCGGCGGGAATGCGATTCGACTTGACGGTGACAGTTTCTGACCCTCGAAGAAGGCTAACCGTCGCTGGACCGCAAGCGCCGTTGGTCATGTTCTGGGCGATGTCGCGCAGGCGGGCGGCCTGATTGGAGTCAGCGTAGTACGGAGACCAAGCCTGCACAAGCTTATCGACTGGCTGCCCATCGAGTTCGGTTATCACGTCGCCCATCTTGAAACCGGCAGCCGCCGTCGCATCCGTGGAAGCGAGGCTATAAATGACGGGGCTCTGGCCGACAAATCGCAGGTTGACCGGAAGCCGGCACTCTCCCACCGGAGGCCTTACCCGCAACGAACTCCACAAATTGGCATGTGTGTCGTGGTCCTGCGCGATCAGCGCCATCAACTGAAGCTGATACTCGTCCGAGGTCTTGGCCAGCGCCATACGGGGCAGGAACTCGCGCAGCACTCCATCCCAATCTTCTCCGACGATATTCCGGTTCGGAGACCAATACTCGACGATATTCCAGAAGCGATACAGCGCGAGAATCTGGAAACCGGCGTCGGGAAACCGGATAGTAAAATAGGTTCGTTCGTGGTCGAAAGAAGGGTTCTTGGTCACGGGGACGAGCGAAACATAGAATTGCTTGCCGGCCGGCCTGTTTCGCTGAATGAATTGCAGCGCCTTAGCCAGGTCCTTCCCCAGAAGTGTCTCGTCGGCCGTCCAGGCAAGATCCGGGCCGAGCTGAAGTTCACTTGCATCCAATGTCGCGCAGGGGTCGCACGGTTGCACCGCGCCCAGGCCACCGATCCACTTGAGCAAAACACCTTGCGCTGCGGCGCGATC
>Ga0181526_10002902_pt1 | contig 14415 bp, 10 predicted proteins | sample PEATcosm2014_Bin_35_FD_119750 | JGI IMG/M metagenome (GOLD analysis project Ga0181526, IMG submission 119750) | Peatland microbial communities from MTU Mesocosm Facility, Houghton, MI, USA - PEATcosm2014_Bin06_30_metaG | ecosystem: Environmental > Terrestrial > Soil > Wetlands > Peat | place...
CAGCAGCGTCGCTCGCGGCCACACATTCAAAACGAGCAGCAGAGAGGCAATCATGCCGATCCAGCAGATGGCCGTGAGCATGTGTCCGCTGCTGGAGAGCCAGAGCACGGTGGGAGCGAACCAGAATCGGGCCTGGCCGAACTGCCGCGTCACGGCTTCAAGGTACTCGCCGGCGGGGAGAATGCCGTCGGGGCCGATCAGCCCGCGAATCTGGAAGGCGAGCGCGTAGAACGCGGAAAAATAAATTAGGCCGAGAGCACGCAGAAAGATCCAGCGAGGAATGAGCCGGTCGGAGGCGCCCACTGCAGAATCGAACAGCCAGCGGATCACGGAAGCGGGACTCCGACTCATGGGTAGTGAATTATATATTTCCCGGCGCTGGGACCACGCCAGGTTGAGCGTGGGTAGTGCATTACTGAATGCGCGCGAGTTCCGTCACGTACAGTTGATTGTTGGGGAATTCTTTCGCCAGGCCTGCGAGCAGCACCCGCGCCGTGGGCCGGTCCTTATCGCGCAACGCCGCCACCGCCAATAGCAGTCGCGCGAAGGGCGCCAGGTAGTGTCCCTTTTCAGCGGTAAGACGAAGCCGTTGCAGGCCCTGCTCCTTGTCAGTTTGCGAGCCGGTCACGCGCAGGAACCAGCGCACGGGCGCGGGATTGAGTCCCAGAAGATAATTCTCCACTCCGACCGCCAGATAGGCGTCATAGCAGGTCGGATCAAGAGCCAACAGCTTCTCGGCAATCGTTCGCGAGGTTTTCATGTAGCCCAGGCTGGCGAGATTCCGTTTTTCGATCAGCGCCGTGTAGTCGCCCCTTAATCCATTGGCGAGGACTTCCGAGAACAAGGCGTTCTTGTCGTTTGGATTCTGCGCCAGAATCTTACTTGCCGCGGCATCGCTCTTGTTGAGCTCGCTGTCGAACTGCGTCTTTACCGCCGGATCAGGAACCTGCTTGCCGCGCTGTTCGAACTTGTGATCGTCGGTGAACAAATCCGATTCCAGAATATGCAAACGATCGAACTCAGAGAAAAGATACGCTGCCGCGTTGGAAACGTATCCCATCGGGTCTTGCGGATTGACCTGTTGGTAGGCACGAAACGTCTCGTGGGCGGCAGGGAAGTCCAGGTTGTACATCTGTTGGAAGCCGCGATCCAGGTTAGGCGAAGAATCGGTTTGCTTAGGAGGCGAAGCGAATCCCACGCATCCGAACGTGAGCACCACGCTCACCAGTAATACACTCCTGCGAATTTGTTGCGATAGCTTCATCTGCCGGACGTTGGTCCCCATCATCTTTTGATGCATACTAACCCCGGTCTTGCGCCAGTGTTGTGTTGATTATGTCGCAAGTAGCGATGCTGCGATGTCAACGGAATGTGTCAGCGTCGCCAAAAACCAGTCGCAATTTCACAACACCGTTGCGCTAACTGGCCGCTGAGCTTTCAATGCACCGTCTTCGTCTTGCGCGACATGTAGTCCATCAACAGATACTGCCCCAGCGTGTAAGGCGTCGTGAAGTAGGCCTTGCCGCGGCACATCTCGGTGACCTTCTGCACAAACTGCACCAGCCCGTAATCGGACGCGAGCATAAAAGTGTTGATTAGCACGCCGGCGCGTTTGCACTTCGACACTTCCTTCAGCGTCTCGCTCACCACCAGCGGATCGAGGCCAAAAGCGTTCTTGTAAATCCGGCCGTCTTCCAGCGTCAACGCCGACGGCTTGCCGTCGGTGATCATCACGATCTGCTTCATGTCCTTGCGCTGGCGTTGCAGAATGCGCTGCGCCATGCGCAGGCCCTCGCGCGTATTGGTGTAGTACGGCCCCACCTTGACGCGCGCCAGTTGCGACAGCGGCAACTCTTCCGCCGAGTCGTGGAACAGCACCAGTGACAGCGAGTCGCCGGGGTACTGCGTACGAATAAGATGCGACAGCGCCATCGCAACTTTTTTCGCAGGCGTGAAGCGGTCTTCGCCGTAGAGAATCATCGAGTGCGAACAGTCGAGCATCAGCACGGTCGCGCAGGATGACTGATATTCGCATTGATGCACCTGAAGGTCGCTGTACTCGATATTGAGCGGCAGGCTCAAGCCCTCACGCTGAATCGCATTGGAGAGCGTCGCGGTGATGTCGAGATTCAGCGTGTCACCAAACTCGTAGGTCTTCGAAGCGCCGCTGGCTTCGATGCCAGTCGCAGTGTCGCGCGTGTCGTGACGGCCGAAGCTGGACTTGCCGAGTGAACCGAGCAGATCGCGCAGTGCGCGGAAGCCAAGAAAGTCGAGGCCTTTGTCGGTGATCTCGAAGCGCGTTTGGCCCTGTGTCTCGCCGACCTGGCCGCCGGCAGTCGACGATCGCGAAGGATCGTGCGGCTGATCGACGTTGATATAGCTTTCCTGCTCCATGCGCTCGATCAGCTGCTCGATCAGCTGCTCGAGCTGCTCGTTGCTCATGTTCTCGATCTGCTGGCGCATCTGCTCGTCCAGCATGTCGCTGTTCAGCAGCGCCTCGGCGATGGCCTGGCGCAGGTTTTCCAGCGTCTGCTCGGCATCGTTCAGATCGTAGAAATCCATGTACTGCTGCTGAAAGCCGCTCTGCAGTAGGTAGTTCGAGAGCGCGCTGAGCAGGTCCTCCATGCTCATCTCGGAGGCCGGCTCGGGAACGTATTTCTTGTACTTGATGAATCGCATAAAGAAGCAACTAGCCAATTAGCAACTAGCTTTTAGCTATCAGCTTTCAGCCATCAGCCAAGAATGCAACGCCCGGTTATGTCACCCGAGAAACCCCCAAACTCCTAGCCACTGACCCCTAGCCCTAATTAAATGGCCTCCTCTGTCTACGAAATTCCCGCTCGTCCTCTTCGTCGCGCACCCGCGGTTTCTCGCGCTGCGGTTGCTTCTCGCCGGCCGTGAAGGTCCGCTCTTCGGTGCGGCCGATGCGTTTGTGGGCGTATAGCCCTTCCAGGATGAACTCCGCTCCCGACACGATCAGTTCCGACGGCTCTTTGCCGCTGAGTCCGAGCGCGCTCAGCTTGTCGAGCAGTCCCTGGATGCCGCGCAGCTTGCCCAGCATCTCATGCGCACTGGCGGCATCGCGCAATTGGATCTCGCCGCCCAGATCGAACCACTGCACGACCTGGTTCACGTTGTTGTTGCCGTGAAAATACTTGTCGTAGGTGCGGGCGACGGCGGCGCGGATGATCTCGCGCACTACGTTGTCGGCACCCTTCAGCTCGCCTTCGTATTCCAGTTCCAGCTTGCCGGTCATCGCCGGCATGGCAGCGTAGATATCGCCAATGCGCGGCACCACCAGCTTCTCCCCGGAACGAATCGCGCGCCGCTCCGCATTCGAGATCACGTTCTCCATCGCGCTGATGGGCAGCCGCTGGCTCACGCCCGAGCGCTTGTCAATGCGCTTGTCCTCACGCGCCACAAACGCGATCTGCTCGATGACCTGTTTCACGAACTCGGGAACCTGTAGCTGATGGCCGTCGCGTTCCGTCCACGCTTCCTGTGCGGTAATCGCGATACCTTCGTCGACAGTCGCCGGGTAGTGAGTGCGAATCTCGGAGCCGATACGGTCTTTGAGCGGCGTGATGATCTTGCCGCGCGCGGTGTAGTCCTCGGGATTGGCGCTGAAGACGAGCGCTACATCCAGCGGCAGGCGCACTGGATAACCCTTAATCTGCACGTCGCCTTCCTGCATGATGTTGAACAGGCCAACTTGTATTTTGCCGGCCAGGTCAGGCAGTTCATTGATGGCGAAGATGCCGCGATTGGCGCGCGGCAGCAGTCCGTAGTGCACGGTGTACTCGCTGCCCAGTGCGTGACCGCCCTTGGCCGCCTTGATGGGGTCGAGATCACCGATGAGGTCGGCGATGGTCACATCAGGCGTCGCCAGCTTCTCGACGTAACGCGCTTCCGGTGTCAGATATGCAATCGGTGCGTCTTCAGGATTGTTGGCCAACAGCTCGCGGCAGCGGCGGCAGATCGGATCGTAGGGATTGTCATGGATCTCGCACCCGAGCAGGTAGGGCAGTTGCGGATCGAGCAGGGTGGTGAGCGCCCGGAGTATGCGGCTCTTGGCCTGCCCGCGCAATCCCAAAAGAATGAAATTATGACGGGAAAGAATTGCATTAACGATCTGGGGCACAACCGTGTCGTCATATCCGACGATGCCGGGGAAAATGGGGCCGCTGCCGCGCAGACGTTCCATGAGGTTATCGCGCATCTCGTCCTTCACGCGGCGGTTGCGCACCCGCTCTTCGGAAAATCGCTGGCTGCGGCGAAGCTCGGCCAAAGTCTGTGGGAGATCGCTCAAGGGCTGGTCACCTCCGGGGTCACGGCTGCCCTCGTCCAACGGCAGGCCGAAACAATTACGGATGTCCGTATTCTACGCCAGTCGCTATCACACGCGCGGGTGACAGAAATCACCATGAGGTTGGTTGAATGTCAACGGTGGCCGCGTCTATAGGGGGCCTTCGGCAAGCTCAGGGCAGGCTCTTCGACTCCGCACCGGCAGAAGCGGCCCGTGCTAGTGCTCCGCTCAGGATGACACTTTTCATTGAATTATTCTTCGCCTGCGGCGCCGCGCTTGGATTGATCCAAAACCAGGCTTGGTTTCGGCGCGTTACTGCCGTTGCTGGCCGCTAGGTCGCCGTTTGGCGATAGCAACGTCGCCGCCGCATCTGCGTCTACTGCACGCAGGCGGAGATCGCGTTGCGGGAAGGGAATTTCGATGCCGGCCTCGTCCAGCAGGCGCATCACTTCCAGAGCCACTTCACTCTTCACTTTGGTCGTGTTGCTCTCCTGCATCACCCAGAACTGCGCTTCGAAGTTGAGGGAGCTGTCGGCGAATTCCTTGAAGAAGACGGCGGGCGCTGGCGAGGTGAGCACGCTTTCGTTCGCGGTGGCGGCCTGTTCGAGCAGCTTGCAGACCAGCTTGACGTCGCTGCCATAGGCAACCCCTACCGGCAGGTCCACGCGGCGCAGTGATTCTGACAGCGTCCAATTAATTACTTTGCCGGAGATGAAGTTGCCGTTGGGGATGATGACCTCGGCGCCCTGGAAGGTCTTCACCGTGCTGGAACGAATTCCGATGCGCGTTACCGTGCCGGTGGTTCCGTCGACATCCAGAACATCGCCGATGTGAATCGGCCGCTCGAATTGCAGGATAAGTCCGGAAATAAAATTGTTCACGATGTTCTGCAAGCCAAAGCCTACGCCCACGCCAAGCGCGCCAGTCAGCACCGTGAATTTGTTCAGCTCCACCCCGCCGGCATTGACGGCGAAAAAGAAGACCAGCAGCAGCAAAAGGTAGTGCAGCATCGACGAGATGAGCTCAGGAAGACCGCGGGACAGATGAAAGCGGCTGAGGAGTTCCTCGCGGAAGAGAAACCGGACGGAGCTGGATAGGGCATACCCGACCAACAGGATCACGAAAAAGCCCAGCACGCCGCCCAGCGTAACGCTCGCCGATCCGCCGGCGATGTGAAAGTCGCGCACATCCTTAATGCGAGCGGTGACCCATTCGCCCAGGCCTAGCAGATCCACCGTGACCCTCAGCCAGATCAGGACTCCCGCCCATTGCAGGGTTCGGGGTACCCAGCGGGCGATGGTATCGCGGTGGCAGCGGACGGCAGCCAGTTGCTGTGCGCCGGGCCAGTCAATGCCCTCAAGCAATAGCAAAGTGAACACGCGCACCACGGTGAGCATGCAGATGGCGATAAACGTACTGTAGAGGCACAGGATTGCCAGGAACTGCGCCAGCCTGACATAGCCCAAAATGTTTGCCACCAGCGAGACGCCCAGAATGAGGACGGCGAGTCTTATGGCCTGGAGGCGAAGCCACCCCGAGTTGCCTTCGCCCTGCGGACGCGGTGTGCGTGAGGGCCGGAGCAGAATGGCGAAGAAAACGAAGACGACCAGTTGCAGGACGGACTGCACCTCCCGCTTGGTTGCAGGGGAGAACGCCATCCACGCGGTAAACGCGCTGAGCCCGTAAACGACCGCGAGGCAATACAGCACGATGCGAAACGGTGGTGCGATGAAGGGCGGCAAGAGGACAACAATAGGGATGAAAGAGAACAGGATGACCAGGCCAACCAGCGGCAAAGGGGCCATGGGCGCCAGCAGGTAGGCGCACAGCATAGGAGGCAGCAGACCGAGCGCAATCCAGTGACGAGCGATATGCAGCATCAGGGCGGGTTGAGCATCCGTCGGCTGGGCATAGCGGGTCGCGATGTGCAGCCGGTAGGCGCCAAACAACGAGAGGAACAGGGACATCGCCAGGAGGATGAGTCCGCCCCGCGTCTGCGTGGCAAAGGCGCCGATGGCCGACAGCCGCGCGGAAGCAGTCAGGTAAATGTCTTTGCTCTCGCCCTCTTGCCGACGCTGATTGATCTGCCACAGAGGCAAGCTGTCGCGTTCAAAGAGGCGACTGTCCTGGTCTTGTTGCGCTTTATTCAGGCGGTATAGGACATCCAGCGCAAGCTGGTCCTGGCTGCCGGCCCGGACCTGCAGATTCACCAGGACCCGCAACTGGTCCTGCGCCTGCGCCGTGAGCTTGTGCAGGTCGGCAACCGATTGCCGGATGACATCCAAAGTCGGGCCGAGGTCGGGAGTCGATTTATTCTCTTCGAGTGTGGCATTCCACTGTGGCTGCTGCGCCTGCAATTGTTGAACTGCCGATTGCGCGGTATTGGCCCAGTCCAGCAGCTCTCGACGCGTGGCTGCCGTTTCTTTCTGCACGGCGCGCCAATAATTTTCCTGTTCGCGAATCTCCAGAGCCGTAGGAGATGCGCTCAGCAGCGCATCCGTCTCCTTTTCCCGCGATTGCAACTGATCGTTTCGCGCGTCGAGGGTGGCTTTGGTGGCACTCAGTTGATCGGGCGAGGGCAACCCATCTGAAATCTCGCGCAGGATGCGCTTGAGATCTTCGGAACGGGCGGCGACATCGGGCAAGGGAATGTCGACCGAAGCCGGCGCTGCCGGAGCTGCAGGCGCTGGAGCGGGCGCTGAAGCCGCAGGCTTTGGTTCAGAGGTTCCGAGCAGCAGCTTGGCCGCTGCACCAGTCTGTGCGACACCCGGAAATGCTAGTGCGAACACCAGGAAGAACAGATAAGAGACACCGCGAGGTCTGGCTTTGGCTCCGCCAGTACCGAAGGTAGAGGGCCGTTGGGACATGCTGCCGACATTATCGCCGATCACAGCAAGCTTTGAACGAAATCCGATCGCAGCGGTTCAGGCGCGCTCCAACTCGTCCAGCATGCCCTCCATTTCGGAGAGGGCGTGCTGATTGCGGGTGCGCCGGGCGCAGTCGATGCCTTGCCGCAGCATCGCACGCGCCTCTTCTGTGCGTTCGGAGCGGGCCAGGGTCTGGGCGGCCATGAAGTACCCGTTCGTATAGTCAGGGTGCGCCGCCAGCAGCTGCTGGAACTCGGTGAGAGCAGCGTCAGTTTCTCCACTACCGGAATACTCCAGGCCGAGCGCATAGCGGGCGAAGGCGTCGTCGGGTTTGGCTGCGAGGATCTCTTTGAGCGCGGCTACGCGGGTTTCGTCAGGCATGGAGCGGTTCTCCCGCGATCGATAATCGCACGCCAGAGGCAGATTCTGAAAGTCCATCGTCTCCCACGGTGGCTGCGATGAAGGCCGAACAGTACAATTGGCACTTGATCTCATTTGTGAGGAGCTGAGTGGCCTGTCCTTTCTTCATGCCGGATTCTCGATTTGACTCGGATTGGCCATTTCCGCAGCGACTTCCGTTGGGCGCGGGATGGGCGGGTGTCTGTACCGCGCCCGGTCACGAAGGCGCTCGTCCGCGGGAAGAGGAACTTAAGTCGGGTTGCAACCTCGGCTATGCGAAAACTTGCGGCCGTATTCCCGCCGAACGCCACGCCGACGCGGTGCGCTTTGTGCTGGGAGAAGAGCGCGATGGAATCGTGCGTGTGCTGTTCGTCTGCGAGCGGTCGTATCTGCCGGCCAGCCACGGCGAACTGTTGTATGTGAAGGCAAGCGGGACTTGGCTCCAGCAACACGACAACGCGTGCGTGCAGCGCATGGCCGAGTGCTATGTGCAGGCGCAGATCGAACGGCGAGCGGGCGCCAATAGCGACTTTTAGCTTTGCTGAATCTCATTACGTTTTCTATTAGGAATTGTTATGGACCAGAATGACGGAAATCTACGACCGAGGCCGGTGAGCGAGTCGACGTCCGAGATGATCGAACTCGTCTTGCCGAACGACACCAACCCGCTGGGAGCCCTGCTGGGCGGCCGTTTGATGCACTGGATCGACTTAGCGGGAGCGCTGGCGGCGCATCGTCATTCGCACTCCTACGCGGTGACCGCTTCCATGGACCACATCGATTTCCTGGTGCCCGTGCATGTCGGCGACATGGTGATCCTGCAGTCGGCGGTCAATCGCGTCTTCCACACCTCGATGGAGGTGGGAGTGAAAGTCCTGGTGGAAAACTATATCTCCGGGACGCGGCAGAAGGTCGCGACAGCCTACCTGACGTTCGTTGCCGTCGATCGTCATGGAAGGAAGCTGCAAGTGGCACCCGTCATTCCCGAGACAGAAGAAGAACAGCGGCGCTATGAAGGCGCGCTGCGACGTCGCGAGGCTTCACGGAATGAACGCGAGCGCAGGCAAGCGGCCAGGAGATAAGCATTGCATCGTCTAACTGCAGTCCTCGTTGTCTTAGTCGGCTTATTCTCATTCCAGCTTCCGGCCCAGCAGAAAGACGCCGAACAGAAAAGCGAGTCGGCGCCCGAGCAGACGGTCGAGAAGTCTGCCCAGCTAAAGTCGCCGGGAGAAACGCCGAAACCAGGCGAGGGACAAAAAGAAACTCTCCCAGTCATAACCCACCATGAGATCCACTTTGACGGCCGCGTACTGCATTACACCGCGACCACCGGGCTCATGCCCATCCGCAACACTGAGAACGATGAGGTCGAGGCCAACATTTTCTTCGTCGCCTACACGCTGGACAACGCGGGTGCCAATCGCCCGCTGATGTTTTCCTTCAATGGCGGGCCAGGCTCGGCGTCGGTGTGGCTGCACATGGGCGCGATCGGTCCGCGGCGGGTGAAGATGTTGCCTGACGGAAGCATGCCGCCGCCGCCTTTCGAACTCATCGACAACCAGCAGACCTGGCTTGACCAGACTGATCTGGTATTCATCGATCCGGTCGGCACCGGCTATAGCCGCGCCACGAAGAAGGAATATGCCAAGAAATTTTATGGCGTAAAGGGCGACATCTCTTCCGTGGGCGAATTTATTCGCTTGTATTTGACGCGCTACCAACGCTGGACCTTCCCGCTGTTCCTGGTAGGCGAGAGCTACGGCACCACCCGCGCCGCCGGATTGAGCGGATATCTCATCGACAAGGGCATCGCGCTGAGCGGCGTAGTGCTGGTTTCATCGGTCCTGAATTTCGAGACGCTGGGATTCTCCAGCGGCAACGATCTGCCATATATTCTCTACCTGCCCAGTTACGCTTCCACCGCGTGGTACCACAAGAAGCTGCCTGCCGATCTGCAACAGCGCGATCTGCAAAGCGTGTTGCGGGAAGCCGAGCAGTTTGCTTCCGGCCCCTATGCCACTGCGCTGGCGAAGGGCGACGCCTTAAGCCAGCAGGAGCGGCAAAGCGTAGTCGATCAGCTGACGCGGTTTACCGGCCTCGACCGCAGCGTCATCGAGGAGAACGATCTTCGCATCAAGCAATGGATTTTCTGCGGCGAGCTACTGCGTTCGCAACGCCTTATCGTGGGCCGGCTTGATAGCCGCTTCACCGGCCCGCGGCTCTCGCAAGGGCCGGCAGGGAACTTCTACGATCCCACAATGTCGGTGGTGCGGCCGCCCTTCACAGCGACGTTCAACAACTATGTACGCTCCGATCTTGGCTACAAGACCGACCTGGCCTACAACATTCTCGACTCTCTGGAATGGGATTGGGGATCGGCGGGCGAGGGCTTTGCGGACACCAGCGAAGCGCTGCGGCAGGCTTTCGTAAAGAATCCCTACATGAAGTTGTTTGTGGCCTCGGGATATTACGACTTGGCCACGCCGTACGTCGCCACACAGTACACGCTAAATCATATGGAGCTCGACCCCCAGCAGCACGCGAAGATTACCTTGGGCTATTACGACGCCGGACACATGATGTATCTGCGAAGCGATTCGCTGGATCGGTTGAAGCAGGATGTATCCGGATTCCTGGCGGGTGCGTTGCACTAAGTTTGAAGGGGACGGCCTTCAGGCCGTCCGTGAATGCCGACATAGCGCCGGCTTTAGACCCTGAGGGACTTCGCCTCGGTCTAGCCAGAACCCCTCACTCGATCGGAGCCTGAAGCACATCATCCGATCGTCTATTTGCCTTGCACTTCCTTCTGCCCGGCAAACCGGTAGGTGATGCCGTTCCAATCGTAAGCGTAGATCACATATTTCAGAGAGCCGTCGGCAGCCGAGGTGGGCACGCGGACGTTGATGACGCCGTCCTGGGCGCCGGCGTAGGCGCTGTCGAGTGCGGTATCGCAAAAAGCACTCCCGTCCGGTGGCTGGGAGACCGACCATAACTTTGAGAAATTAATATCTGAAAGCTGGCGGAAGACGGTGATGGTCAGGCAGTTTTTCTCGCCGGCGTAGGTGACCAGCAGCACGTGGTGACGTTCCGCAAGACCTTCAAGGTCGAGATTGGCAATGCGCGAGTCGTCGTCCTGTTCGTCGGGAACACTCGACGCCGCCCGCCAGATTTTGTGGACGGTAATTGGGTCCAGCCCCGTCGCTTTCGCCCATTTCGCATCGTCCTTCTTGTGGACTTGCCTCCAGTTCTGGGCTAACAGGCAAGGAACAAGGAAGAAGAAGGCGCAACTAAGTCTGGCGAAAGTCCGCATAGCCGCGAGGCCCGAGAATCACGTTGTAGCTCCCAATAAGTTTAGTCCATTGTGGTGCGAACAACGGCAGTCGTTGTCGCCATGAACCACAGTTGCGCACCAGGACGAAGGCGGACGACGCAACTCCCGGTGTGAATAGTAGAGCTATCGACGCCGGGAGTCACGTCCGCCTATTTGAGTGCGATCGTCTGCGCCTGATTTCCCACCAGCTTCTCCAGTCGTGACAACCGCTCCAGGAGGTCGGCGTTCTGCATTTGCAGTTCACCCTTGAGGCTCTCGATTTCTTTCTGTTGCGCCTGGATCACCGTCGCTGCCTCCTGCGCCCGCCGATATTGCTTTTGCACCTCGTTCAACAGCATCGACGCGAGATATTGATAGCGCACGGTGTAGGGCTGCCCGTCGTTATCGTAGGCCACCAGCTCGGGATAAACCTGGGCGACTTCTTCCGCCAGCAATCCGTACTGCAGCGTTCTCTCACCCTTGTCGTATTCCGGCTTGTAGAAGAAGGTCACCGGCCGCAGCTTCATCAGCGCACTGGTACTGTCGCCCATATCGTTGATCTGCTCTTTGAAGCGCATGGAGGAGGTCAGCGTTCCGAGCAGTCCGCTCGAATTGACGAATACCGGAACGCCGGACGATGAGGTTGAACCGAAGATACCCGCGATGTAAGCAGCGTTCTGCTGACCTGCGCCGGTGCCCTGCGTGCCGATGCGGATGGTATTCGATTCGGTGCCCGAACTGGGACCCGAGTTGGCAACGTACACGTCATTGCTGCCGGTGGTGTTCCCGTATCCGGCATTCTGGCCGTAGAAGACGTTGTCTGAGCCGGTGGTGTTGCTGTATCCGGCATAGAGCCCGGCAAAGGTGTTGTTCTGGCCGGCGGTATTGCTGTAGCCGGCTTTGTGGCCATAGAAAGCGTTGTAGGAACCGCCGACGTTGCTGAAGCCGGCACTGTCGCCGGAGAAGACATTAGCGGCGCCGGTGGTATTACCGTTGCCGGCGTTGTTGCCGAAGAAGGTGTTGTCGATACCGGTGGTGTTGCTACCTGCTCCGATACCCAGAAGTAAGCTGCTGCTGCTAATGCTCAGCACGGTGCTGCCGCTGATGTTGTAGCTGGTAGCGGCATTTACAAAGGTAGCCGAAAGCGCTCCGCCGAGGGTTCCGTTGCCGCTGATGTTAAAGTTCGCGCTGGCCTGCTGCGCAGTTCCGTTCTGAATGTAGTCAGTGCCGTAGTCGGTTGCCACGGGCAGGACCGCGCCGGTACGCCCGTTGAACGACGTCACCAGTCCGCCGCCTCCGCCCGTGCCCAGCATGCCGGTGGAATCAACAAATACCGCCGAACCGCCGTTGGTGGTGGAACCATAGATGCCGGCGATGTAAGCAGCGTTCTGCTGGGCCTCGCCCGTGCCCTGCGTACCGATGCGGATGGTGTTGGATTCGGTGCCGGAAGTGGGACCCTGATTGGCTATGTACACGTCATCGCTGCCAGTGGTGTTGCGATAGCCGGCATTCTCGCCGTCGAAGAGATTGTCGGAGCCGGTAGTGTTGCTGAAGCCGGCGAGGAGACCGGAAAAGGTGTTCTTCTGGCCGACGGTGTTGCTGTAGCCGACTTTGTGACCGGTGAAGGTGTTGTACGAACCGGTGGTGCTGCTGAAGCCTGCATTGTCGCCGGCGAAGGTATTGTAGGAACCGGACTGGTTGGCGTAGCCAACGTCTAAGCCCGAGAAGGTATTGGACGTCCCGATGGTGTTGCTGAAACCGGCCTGGTAGCCGGAGAAGGTGTTGTTGGCGCCGGTTGTGTTGGTAGCTCCAGCCTGGTAGCCACAGAAAGCATTGGCGGTACCCGTGGTGTGGGCGCCTGCTCCCACGCCAAGAAATAAGCTGTTGTGGTTAATGCTGACCACGTTGTTCCCGCCGATCTGGAAACTGCCCGCGACCGAGTTAACATTCCCGATGCTGTCCACGGCGAACACTTCCGAGCCGTTGTTCTGCCCACTGAGAATCTCGCCCCCGGCAGCGTTGTTAAACACGCCGGCGATGCCCGCCGCGCTGGCGACGTAAGCGCTAACTCCCGTCGTGCTGCCGCTGCTGGCGGTCGCCGTGCCGCGCACCCCTGTTCCCGAAGCGCTGGACGAGTTGCCTTTCACGCCGATGCTCGAACCGGTGGCCGAAGTCGCGTTGCCATAAACTCCGTATCCGCTTGTACTGGCGGCGACTCCCTCCACGCCGAGGGCGGTACCGCTGGCGGCCGTTGCCGTACCGGCGATGCCATCGGTGCCGGCAGAGGCATTCACCGCCCATCCCGTACCGCTTTGGGTCACTCCCACAATTTGGTCGGTGGTGGAACCGCTGAAGTTCGTCGGCCCGTCACTGGCAGCGCCCTTCTTCGTTCCCACTGCCGCTGCTGAGGGATTATTAGCCGCGGACGCCGACGCCAGGCCGGTGGTGCTGCTGCCATTCGTCGCGGAATTCGAGCTATTGGCCAGCACAAAGTCGGAAACGCTCTTGCCGCCCAGGGTCTCCGCCTCATGTGCCTTGAAGGCATAGGGGACGCTGACCATCAGCACACGCGGCTGCTCTGCTTGCCCCTCCACTTGAACGCCCAGCCAACGCTGTTCCTGTTGCGAGAAAAGATCGCCAGGCAGTCCTGTGGCAGTGGTGCTACCCAGAACGACGTTGTATTGTCCGTTAGCGTCGATAGAGACGTTCTGTGTCTCTTGCCACACGGCCGCACCGCCGTCCTGCTGGTTGTAGATGGCGAAGGTGACGCCAACGGTGGTGGCCGGAACTGACGCCTTGTCCTGCACGTCCTTCAGCGTTCCGCTATAGCGGATGAGACTAGGAACGGCGGTCGTCGGCGTTTGTTGGGCTGAGAGAAAGGAAACTAACAACACGACGGAGAGAGCGAGAGCGAACGCGGTACTGACACGGCGCATAGGACGCTCCTTTCATGAGCGAAGCTTAGTAGCTGATGTGGACTGATTGGTCTTAGGATTCTGGGCGAGCGCGAAGGTGTTGTCAATGGCTAACTAAAGTGGGAGGCGAAAATAACAGGCAGGATGGGTTAGTCGACAATTTCGTACTCGCTTTGCACCAGGCCGCTGGGATAGTGCCGAGTCGCTACGTGGCGAAGACGAACGTCGCGCGGCAAGGCGCCAAAAAGAGGAATCCCATCCCCGATCAGCACAGGCACGCGCGTGATAATGAGACGTTGGACGAGTCCTGCGGCGAGGAATCGTTGAATCGTGATTCCACCATCGACATAGAGATGCTTGGCGCCACTGGCAGCGAGCCGCGAAACAATGTCAGCCGGAGACCCTGCCATCTGTTCCACAACGCCCCCGACGGCCAACGATAAGTCAACCGGACGGCTACTCAGGACCACCACCCGCTTCTTGCTATACGGCCAACTGTCAAAGGTCAGGACTTTTTCGAAGGTGTTGCGACCTATGACAATCGCGTCGACGGTTGCAATAAACTCACTGTAACCGTGGGGTTCGCCGCCGCCCTCGGGCAGAAAGTCGAGGTCGCCG
>Ga0181526_10002907_pt1 | contig 14403 bp, 11 predicted proteins | sample PEATcosm2014_Bin_35_FD_119750 | JGI IMG/M metagenome (GOLD analysis project Ga0181526, IMG submission 119750) | Peatland microbial communities from MTU Mesocosm Facility, Houghton, MI, USA - PEATcosm2014_Bin06_30_metaG | ecosystem: Environmental > Terrestrial > Soil > Wetlands > Peat | place...
ACGGCAGTCACGCCTCCTGCGGGGCAGGAGTCGCGCCACGCCTAGGAACCGTTCATATCAACGTTCGGCAAATTCAACCGCCATGAGCAAACACGATACGCTTTCGGAATACCTCCGTCATGCAAGAACCGACGTCGACTTTCGCGCCCATCTTTTGGAAAGCGCCAGGTATGCGAGGGCGGCATTTGGTTGGAGCGCGCTTTCCTTTGCAGTCCTCGCGGCGGGACCAGCCGTATACGATGGGCTGCGGTACGGTGTATGGATTTCATGTACGTGCATGATTTCCGCTGCATGCTGCGTCTTCAGCGTACTTATGCACGATAAGTTTGGTGACCGTGTGGCAATGTTGACGTCAATGGAGGGCGTGCCGAACCAATCACCGGAACCGGTGCCCACGGCAGTCACGCCTCCTGCGGGGCAGGAGTCGCGCCACGCCTAGGCACGGTTCATATCAACGTTTGCTAGATGAATGCCGCATCGGGAGAGTTCACGATAAGTTTTGATTCGGAAGCACAGCAGCCGGAGCGCGTCCATGCGTACCTGACTAGGTCATATTGGGCCGAAGGAATCTCACTCGAATTGGTTAGGCGTTGTTTGGCCGGCTCGCTTTGTTGCGGCGCATTTCGAAAAGGGTGCCAGATTGGGTTGGCGCGGGTTGTGACTGATCGCGCATCATTCGCATACCTGTGCGATGTGTACGTCCTGGAGGAATTTCGCGGTCTCGGCATAGCGACACGAATGATGGAGGCGGTCGTCTCGCACCCCGATTTGCAAGGGCTGAGACGATTCGTTCTGGCAACACGAGACGCCCACAGCTTTTACGAGCGCTTTGGGTTTGCAGCGCCCGCGAGGCCCCAATCGATTATGGAGATCAATCGTCGGGGATTGTATCTTCAGCGAGGCGAGGCTAGCCTTCCCCTGAATCCGGTGCCTGCGGCAGGCACGCCTCCCGCGAGGCTTGAGTCGAGCCAGGGCTAGGCACGGATCTTGTCAACGTTCCGCATAAGGACATGAAGCCGGCCTTCAAAGTCGCAATAGTAGCCGGCGGGTATCTCCTGGCTCTCCTCATGGCCCTGGTGGCGGCTGCCCTGCACGCGACACTTACGGGCGAGTCGGGCGCCCAGGCCTCAGGCGGCATGTCTGCGTTCGGCGATTTGGTGCTGTTCGTTGCCGTCTTTGGTGCGGTAGCCCTGGTGCCGACGGGCATGGGACTCTTTTTTCTCTTTTCGAAGAAGAGAAAGCCCAGCGAAAAGGCGCCGGAGCAAGCGGCTCCAGGCGGCCCTGGCTCAACCTGAGCGTTGGAGAACATGGCCCAAGTCGTGGAAATCCTCATTGCCGATTCCCCGGCGTCGCCCGCCGTGTCGAAGGGAAGCGTCCGCGCGGTTCCCGGGCGCGGACTGGAGGGCGACCGCTATTTTGGCGGCAATGGCACCTCCTCCCCGGATCCGCAGCGGCCCGATTTCGAGGTCACCCTGGTACAGCGGGAGCATGTGGAGGATTTTGCATCGATCTCGGGTGTCGCTTTCAGCCCGCGGGATGCGCGGCGCAATCTCGTCACGGTCGGGATCGACCTGAACTCGCTCGTCGGCCGGCAATTCCGGGTCGGCTCCGTCCTGATTCGCGGTGTGCGCCTGTGCGAGCCCTGCAATCATCTGGCGAAGCAGACCTCGCCCAACGTCCTCCGAGGCCTGGTCCACAAGGGGGGCCTGCGCGCGCAGATCCTCTCCGAGGGGGAGATTCGAGTCGGTTATCCCATCGTCGAGGTTGCGCCCGTCCCTTCCCCGGATCCGGGCGCTCCCTAGCGCGGAGCCGCATCGACGGGGCCGCCAATCCGGCCGAGGGGGCCGTGCAAGGCGTCTTGCCTCCCCGCCCGGCCGAGCCAAGGGTGGGGGCCGCATGCCATCCAAGGTCGCACCCACGCCGGACCGGTCCGCGGTTCCCGACGCTACCGGCCATTTCGGGCCGTACGGGGGGATCTTTGTCCCGGAGACCCTGATGGCCGCGCTCGGGGAGCTGGACGGCGCCTACCGGTCGGCGCGGTCCGACCCCGCGTTCCAGGCCGACCTGAGGCGCCACCTTGCGGAATTCGCCGGGCGCCCCACGCCGCTCTATCTTGCGGAGCGCCTGACGGCCCACTGCGGCGGGGCCAGGATCTATTTCAAACGGGAGGACCTGCTCCACACCGGGGCCCACAAGATCAATAACGCGATCGGTCAGGCGCTCCTCGCCCAGCGGATGGGCAAAAAGCGGATCATCGCCGAGACGGGCGCCGGCCAGCACGGGGTCGCGACCGCGGCCGTGTGCGCCAAGTTCGGCCTGGAGTGCGTCGTATACATGGGCGCCGTCGACATGGAGCGCCAGGCGCTCAACGTCTTCCGGATGAGGCTCATGGGGGCCGAGGTGCGAAGCGTCGGGGCGGGCCAGCGGACGCTGAAGGAGGCCATAAACGAGGCCATGCGCGACTGGGTCACCAACGTGCGCACGACCCACTACATCCTGGGCACGGTCTACGGCGCGCGCCCCTACCCGGAGATGGTGCGCGACTTCCACCGCGTCATCGGGATTGAGGCCCGGGAGCAGATCCTCGCGCGCGAGGGGCGGCTGCCCGATGAGCTCATTGCCTGCGTGGGAGGGGGGAGCAACGCGATCGGGCTCTTCTTCGAATTCCTCGGCGATCCCGGCGTGCGGATGACCGGCGTCGAGGCGGGCGGCCGGGGGATCGCCAGGGGCGCCCACGCGGCCCGGTTCGCCGGCGGCAAGCTCGGCGTCCTGCAGGGCTGCAAGACATTCATCCTCCAGGACGGGGACGGGCAGATTGAGCTGACGCATTCGGTGTCCGCCGGCCTCGACTACGCCGCCGTCGGGCCCGAGCACGCCTACTACCGCGACCTCGGCCGGATCGAGTACGCCCACGCGACGGACGACGAGGTGCTCGAGGCGTTCCAGCTCTGCTCCCGCCTGGAGGGCATCATCCCGGCCCTCGAGAGCTCCCATGCCCTGGTCCACGGGATGAAGCGCGCCCGGGCGCTCGGAAGGGACAGGGTCCTGATCGTAAACCTGAGCGGGCGTGGCGACAAGGACGTCCAGGAGGTCGCGAGGATCCTCGGAAAGAAGGCATGAGGAGCATGACCGGATTCGGCCGCGCGTCGGCGGCCCTTGCCGGGGGGGAGCTCGGTGTCCAGGTGAGCTCCGTGAACCGGCGGTCCCTGGACCTGACGGTCAAGATGCCGGGCGACTGGGAGAGCCTTGAGGCCGAGGTGGCGGAGCAGGTGCGCCGCGTCGCGTCGCGCGGCAAGGTCCACGTGGACGTGGAATTCGCCCAAGGCAAGGGGCGGGACGAGGCCGCCTGGAACGAGCCGGCGATAGGCGCCGCGCTCGACCGGCTTGCGGCGCTGGCCGACGCCCGGGGGATCCATTTCGAGCCCTCGGCCGAGCTCCTGTGGCAGATCGCCAACTCCCAGCGGGCGCCGCAGGAGATGCCCGAGGCCGAGGGCGTTCGGGACGACCTCCTCGCGGTCCTTGGCGAGGCGCTCGCCGGCTTCGCGGCGATGCGCGCGAAGGAGGGCGGGGCGCTCCTCGCCGACTTGAACGAGCGGATTGGAGTCTGCCGCAGGCACCTGGACGCGGTCGCCGCCAGGGCCCCGGCCGTCGCCCCGGCCTACCGGGCCCTCCTCCTGAAGCGCCTCCGGGACTCCGGCCTCGAGCTCGATCCCGACGACGAGAGGGTGCTCCGCGAGATCGCCCTCTATGCCGACCGCTGCGACATCAGCGAGGAGATCACGCGCCTGCGCAGCCACTTCGACCAGCTCGGCGCCCTCCTCGCGTCCGATGGGGAGATCGGGCGCAAGGCCGACTTCATCCTCCAGGAGATGGGCCGCGAGGCCAACACGATCGGGAGCAAGGCGGCCGACCTGGCGATCTCGAAGGGCGTGATCGAGCTCAAGAACGAGCTCGAGCGCATCCGCGAGCAGATGGCGAACGTCGAGTAAAGGCGGGTGCCGGGCCGTCAGTCGCGGCGCGGGGACCGGAGCGTGGACAGGACGTACAGGGCGACCCCCACGCAGATCGCCGAATCCGCCACGTTGAAGGTCGGGTAGACGTAGGAGCCGAAGTGGAAGTCCAGGAAGTCGACGACGTGGCCCCGGGAGACGCGGTCGACCAGGTTCCCCGCGATCCCGCCGCACAGGAGCCCGAAGCAGACCTGAGCGTGGGCGCTGCCGAGCCCGAGGGCCTTCCGCCAGACGAAGATGACGGCGAGCGTGGCGGCCGCGAGCGCGGCGAGGATCATGCTCCTGCCGGTGAAGATGCTCCAGGCCGCACCGGTGTTCCCCACGTGGACGATGTAGAAGAACCTGGGGACCACCGTTATCGCGCCCGCGTCCTCGCCGTAGGCGCCGAAGGGCAGGTGGGTGCGGATCCAAGACTTCGAGGCCTGGTCCGCGGCGAGGACCGCGGCCGCGATCGCCAGGAGCCGCCAGTACTTCAGGGCGCGCCAGCTCAGCGCCAGGCCGGGGTCCACGGACTGGGTCATTCGTCGCCGCCGCCGTCCTCCTCCATGATCTTGCCGCCCTCCTCCCCGGCCTCGCCGAAGAGCCCCGCCTGGGTGCGGGAGTGGTGCCGGTTGCGCTCGATCTGCTTCTGGGCCTCGGCGGAGTACCGGGTGAAGGGGACGGCGAGCAGGCGCTCCTTCGTGATCGGCTTGCCCGTGATCTCGCAGATGCCGTAGGTGCCGTCGCGTATGCGCTTGATCGCCGCGTCGATCTCCGAGAGGGCCTCCTGCTCGCTCGAGACCAGGCTGAGCGCGAAGTCCCGGTCGAACGTGTCGGTGCCCGCGTCGGCCATGTGCTGGCCGTAGGCGGAGAGGTCGCCCGCGTCCTCCTTCACGGAGCGCTTCAGCGTCTCCTCGGAGTGGCGCTCGATGCCCTCGGTCAGGTGCAGCCTCATGTCCATGAGGAGCTTGTGGTAGCGCTTGAGCCTCTCGGGCACGTCGCGCGCCTCGATGGCCTCGACGGCCTTGCTCCGCTTCGGGTTGAACCCGAGGATGTCGGCGAGCGACGCGGCCTTGACGTGGTTCGGCTTGGCCGGCTTCTCGAGGGCGGCCGCCTGGAGCGCGGCCGACGGCTTCGCCGCGACCTTGGTCAGCTTTGCGGCCGACTCGGCCTTGGCGGAGACCGTCTTGGCGATCGCGCGGACCTCGTCCAGGCTGAACGCGATCGGCTTGGTGGCCGCCTTCCTGGCGAGGATGCTGTCGCGCAGGGCGGACTTCTTGGAGGGCTTCTCAGGGACCGGGCGCTTGACCTGGGGGGCCGGGGCCGGCGCGGGGGTCTTCAGGGCCGCCTTTGGGGCGGCCTTGGGCGCGGGCTCCTTCCGCGATTCCGGCCGCGGCTTGGTCTTGGTCGGCTTTGTCTTTTTGGGCGTTGCCATGGGAAGAGTGTGGGGGTGGGCGGGGCGGGGTTTTTAGGAATTGAGGGTCTCGGCGCAGCGCGGGCAAATTGGGCCAAGGGGATTATGCTCGAGGGAGGGCACCCAGCGCCAGCATCTTGGGCAGCGCGCGAGGCCCGCCTCGGAGCTGGTCCGCACCGCGACGGCGAAGCCGTCCGCGGGCCCCGCCGGGGCCTCCAGCCCCACCTCCGAGACGATGAAGATCTCGGGCAGGGAGGACAGGTGCCTCTCGAGCGCCGGCCGCAGGGGATCGCCCGCCGGGACCCGGAGGGTCACGGCGGCGTCCAGCGACTTCCCGATACGGCCGGCCGCGCGCAGCGGCTCGATGGCCTCGTTCACCTTGGCGCGCATCTTTATGATGGAAGCAATATCGGCCTCGGCCTGCGGGAGCGACCACGAAGTCGGGACCGCGGGCCAGTCCTGCAGGTGGACCGACTCGGCCCCGAACTCCGTCCCGGAGAGCGCGAAGGACCAGGCCTCGTCCGCCGTGAACGGCAGGATGGGGGCGAGGATCCTCGCGAGCGCTCCAAAGATCGCGTGGATCGCGGTCTGCGACGAGCGGCGCAGGGGGTGGCGGGTCCCGAGGGTGTAGAGCCTGTCCTTGAGGATGTCGTGGTAGGTCGCCGAGAGCGTCACCGCGCAGAACTGGTTGCAGTGCTGGTAGACCCTGTGGAACTCATAGGCGTCGTAGGACTCCGCGCAGGCCCGGGTGAGCTCGGCGGCCTGGTGGAGCGCCCAGCGGTCGAGCGCGTGCATCCTCTCGACCGGCACCGCGTCGCGCGCGGCCTCGAAGTCGAACAGGTTCGCAAGCTGGAAGCGGAGCGTGTTGCGGATCAGCCGGTAGGTCTCCGAGACGTGGGAGAGGATCTCCCTTGAGATGGGGATGTCGTCCCGGAAGTCCTGGGAGGCGATCCAGAGCCGGATCACGTCGGCCCCGTGCTCGGCGATGTAGGCGTCGCTCGTCTGGGGCTTCTGGTACGAGGCGCTCTTGGATATCTTCTTCTGCTCCTCGTCGACGATGAACCCGTGCGTGAGGACGGCCCGGTAGGGCGCCGCTCCGAAGGCGATGACGGAGGTCCATAGCGAGGACTGGAACCAGCCCCGGTGCTGGTCGCTGCCCTCGAGGTAGAGGTCGGCCGGCCACTGGGTTTCGCCCCGCCCCCGCCTGAGGACGGCGGCGTGGGACGAGCCCGAGTCGAGCCACACGTCGAGCGTGTCCCGGCCGCAGACAAGCTCCGAGGCCTCGGGCCAGCCCTGCGGCAGGGCCACGCCGGCAAGGATCTGCGCGGGAGTCTCCTCGTACCAGAGGTTCGTGCCCCGCTTCTCGACCTTCTCGGCGACCGCCCGGATGACCGAGGCGTCCAGGAACGGGCGCTTCTCTGCGTCGAAGAACGCCGGGATCGGCACGCCCCACGAGCGCTGGCGGCTCACGCACCAGTCCGGGCGGGACTCGACGGCGCCCCGGATGCGCGCCTCGCCCCAGGCGGGGATCCAGCCAGCGCCGGCCGCGATCCTGGATATCTCGTCCAGCGCGGCCTTCCTCGAGCCGGCCTTGTCGAGCGACACGAACCACTGGTCGACCGCCCTGAAGATGATCGGCGTCTTCGAGCGCCAGCAGTGCGGGTAGCTGTGCGTGTACTTGTGCCTGGCGAAGAGGGCGCCCGCCGAGTCGAGCTTCCTCAAGACGGCGATGTTTGCCGGCGAGGTCTTCTTCTTCTGGAGGTCCTCGACGCTCTCGAGCGTCGTCGCCCCCACGAGCTCCGCGGGGATCCGGCCGTCGTCCACGTAGGTGCCGTCGTCGGCCACGGGGCAGTAGATCTCCAGGCCGTACCTGAGGCCGGTCTGGTAGTCCTCGGCGCCGTGGCCCGGGGCCGTGTGGACGGCGCCCGTGCCGGACTCCGTCGTGACATAGTCCGCGAGGACGACGGGGGAGGCGCGGTCGATGAAGGGGTGCCTGGCGCCCAGGTGCTCGAGGGTCCTGCCGGCCACGGTCTTAAGGACCGAGGGCGCCTCCTTGAGGCCGGCGGCCTCGGCCACCTTCGCCAGGAGGGCCGCGGCGACTATGATCCTCTCCGGGCCCGTGTCCGCCACGGCGTACTCGACATCGGGATTGAGGGCCACGGCCAGGTTTGCCGGGAGCGTCCAGGGGGTCGTCGTCCATATGACGATGCTGAGCGGCTTGTCGGCGGGGAGGCCGAAGCGCGCGGCCTCGGCCGCCGGGACCAGGAACCGCACCCAGATCGACGGCGAGGAGTGGTCCATGTACTCCACCTCGGCCTCGGCGAGCGCCGTCTCGAACGGGATCGACCAGTAGACGGGCTTCTTGCTGCGGTAGACGATCCCCTTCTCCACGAAGGACGCGAAGACCCGCAGGATGTCGGCCTCGAACGCCGGGTCCTTGGTCTTGTACTCGCTCGCCCAGTCGGCGAGGACGCCAAGCCTCTTGAACTGGTCCCTCTGCCTGGCGATCCACGTCTCCGAGAAGGCGTCGCACAGCTGCCGGAGCTCGGAGGTCGACGCCTGCTTCTTCGCATCCCGGAGCTCGCGGGCCACCTTCTGCTCGATCGGGAGCCCGTGGCAGTCCCACCCGGGGACGTACGGCGCCCGGAAACCGCGCAGCGCCTTGTAGCGGACGGTCAGGTCCTTGAGGGTCTTGTTCAGGGCGGTCCCGATGTGGACGTCCCCGTTCGTGAACGGGGGCCCGTCGTGCAGGACGAAGGCCGGGGCGCCGTGGCGCCTCCCCTGGATGGCCCCGTAGAGGCCCGTCTTCTCCCAGTGGGCGACCCGGGCAGGCTCCCGCTGGGCGAGCCCCGCCCTCATGGGGAAATCCGTCCGGGGCAGCTGCAGCGTGTCTTTGAGGTCTTTCGCCAATCGAAAAAAAGGGTCCGGGAGGGTAAATCGGCCCCCCGGCGAGTCAAGACGCCCGCTCGGCCCGCAACCTCCGCGGGGCGCTCAGCGCCACGTGGTCACGGCATCCACAAGAGCCTCGACGCACTCCAACTTCGCCTGCGGGAGGATGCCGTGGCCGAGGTTGAAGATGTGGCCGCTTGAACCGCGCATCGACTCCAGGAGCAAAAGCGTCTCCCGCCGCACGGCTTCCGGCGTCGTGTTCAGGATGGCCGGGTCGAGGTTTCCCTGGACGGCCACGCTTGCCGGGATGCTGCGGCGGATGGCGGCGAGGTCGCCCGAGCTGTCCACGCTGAGGACGCGCGCGCCCGTCAGGGCCTGGTCCGCCAGGTGGGCCCCCGTCCCCTTGCCGTAGATTATGATAGGGAACCCCTCGGGCATCTCGGAGACGATGGAGCGGATCCAGCGCAGCGACGCCGCCTCGTAGTCGGGGCCCGCCACGATGCCGCCCCAGGTGTCGAAGATCTGGATCGCGTCCGCCCCCGATGCGATCTGCATCCGGAAATACGCGACCAGGGCGCGGGTGAGTTTTCCCAGCAGGAGGTCGAACGTCGCGCGGTCCCCGTGGAAGAGCGCCTTGATGCGCGCGAAGTCCGCGGAGCTGCCCCCCTCGACCATGTAGGTCGCGAGTGTCCAGGGCGATCCGCCAAACCCGAGGACGGCCCGCGAGCCCGCCAGCTCCCGCTTGAGGAGCGCGAGGGCGTCGGCCACGTAGGAGAGCCTCCCGGGCACCGCGTCCTCCGACGCGAGGGCCTCGACCGCCGCCCGCCCCTCGATCCGCCCCTCCATGGCGATCCCGCCCTCGTCCCGGAACGTGTAGCCCAGGCCGAGCGCCTCGGGGATGACAAGGATGTCGCAGAAGAGGATCGCCGCGTCGAAGGCGAACCTGCGGACCGGCTGCAGCGAGGCCTCGACCGCGAGCTCGGGCGTCCGGACCATGGCTAGGAAGCCGTGCCTCGCCTTGAGCTCGCGGTACTCGGGCAGGTAGCGCCCCGCCTGGCGCATGATCCAGAGGGGGGGCCGCTCGAGCGGCCTGCATGCGCAGGCCGCGAGGAATCGCTCGCGCGGGTTCATGGGGGGTCCCCCAGCCAGTCCCTGGGCTTCAGGAACACCTCGAGGAGCCGGGCCTCGGGGGAGCCGGGCTCCGGCGCCGCGCCGTAGTCCCAGCGCGCGAGCGGGGGCAGGCTCATCAGGATGGACTCGGTGCGGCCCCCGCTCTGGAGCCCGAAGACGGTGCCCCTGTCCTGGAGGAGGTTGAACTCCACGTAGCGGCCCCGGCGGCGCAGCTGGTGCTCGCGCTCCCGCGCGCCGAAGGGGGCGCCCTTCCTGCGGGAGACGATCGGGAGATAGGCCCTGGTGAACGCGTCTCCCGCGGCGCGGGCGAGCGCGAACGAGCGCTCGAAGCCCAGCTCGTCAAAGTCGTCGAAGAAGAGCCCGCCGATCCCCCTCTGCTCGCCGCGGTGCGCGAGGCGGAAGTAGTCGTCGCACGCCGCCTTGAGCCGCGCGTGGAGCCCCGCGCCGAAGGGCTCCACGGCGTCGCGCGCCGTCCTGTGCCAGTGCGTCGCGTCCTCCTCGAACCCGTAGAAGGGGGTCAGGTCCCAGCCCCCGCCGAACCACCACGCTCGGCCGCCGCGGGCCTCGGCCTCGAAATACCTTATGTTGGCGTGGCTCGTCGGCGCGTAGGGGTTCGCGGGATGGATGACGGCGGAGACGCCCAGTGCCCGCCAGGGCGCGCCGGCCAATTCGGGCCTGCGCGCCGAGGCGGACGGCGGCAGGGCGCCCCCCTCGACGTGGGAGAACCCGACGCCCGCCTTCTCGAAGACCGCTCCCCCGGCGAGGACGCGGGTGCGACCCCCGCCGCCGCCGGCCCGCTCCCACGAGTCCGAGCCGAACCGGGCGCCGCCGTCCTCCCTCTCGAGGGCCGAGCAGATCGAGTCCTGGAGCCCCAGGAGGTAGGACCGGACCTCTGTGGCGCCGCCTTGCATCGTCACCTGGGCCCCAGGCCGGGATAGAGGACTCGTGGGCCGCCGTCCGGAGCGGGTGCCGTCGCTGGCGCCGCGGGCCTCGTGGGCGCCGAGGCGCCGGCCGCCACGGGCGCGAAGGGCCTCGCCCCGAGCGGGATCGCGGCGAAGGCCTGGCTTATCAGCTCCTGCACGTTCAGGTCGCGCGTGCGCGAGTCGGGGCTGTCCATCATGACCACGATGATCCTGTGGCCGTCGCGAAGCGCCGTCGCGGCCAGGCAGAATCCCGCCCCGTCCGTGAAGCCGGTCTTCAGGCCGTCGACCCCGGGGATCTTGCCGAGGAGGTGGTTGTGGTTGGTCATCAGCACCGGGTCGAGCCGCATGCCCGCTCCGAAGGTGCGCGACTTGACGGAGGTGTACCTGAGGATGTCCGTGCGAAGGAGGAGGTAGCGGCAGAGGATCGAGTAGTCGCGCGGTGTCGTCAGGTCGCCGTCGGCGATCCTGTGGCTCGGGGGAGGGTAGCCGTTCGGCGTGCGGAACGTGCTTCGGCTCATCCCGAGCTCGCGGGCCTTCGCGTTCATCCGAGCCACGAACTGGACGACCGTGCCGCCCGCCTTGTGGGCGAGCGCGTAGGCCGCGTCGTTGGCCGACTGGATCATCATCGCGTAGATGAGCTCCTCGACGGGGAACACCTCGCCCTGCTTGAGCCACACCTCCGTGCTCTTCCTGAGGAGCGCCACCTTCGCGTCCTCGGCCGTGATGACGACCGGGGTGTCGAGCGCGATCGCGCCCTGCCTCAGCTCGTCATTGAGGACGGCGAACGTCATGAGCTTCGTCATGCTGGCCGGGGGGCTCACGGCGTCGGCGTTGTCCTCGAAGAGGACCGCCCCCGTCGCCGCGTCCGTCGCTATCGCTCCCTTGTACGAGGCCGGGGTGCGCGCCGAGGCCGGGGCCGCGATCAGGGCCGCGGCCGCGGCGATGCGGGCTGGGGCAAGCAGGCGCCTGAGGACCATCAGGAGAGGCAAGCGGGGGCGCCGGGCATGGGCAACACAGGGTTTCACGCGGGGGCGCTAGGCACGGGCCGGCGCGGCCTGCTCGAGCGGGAGCTCGCGCAGCCTCAGGTCGGGGTTCTTCTCCACGAAATAGCGCAGCGTCCAGTCGTTCGGGAAAAGCGCCACCGGCTGGCCCAGGCGGTCGGCGCCGAGGCTGACACCCGTCGCGACGACGAGCCCGGCCGGGTTCCCGAGGGCGGGGTGGGGCTCGATCCAGCGCAGGAGGGTCCACGGCGCCTGCTCCAGGCGGGACTCGGCACCGTACTCGGCCTTCAGGCGGTACTGCACGACCTCGAACTGGAGGGGCCCCACCGCCGCGAGGAGTGTCGAGCCGGGCGGCGCCGACCGGGCCGAGAGCGCCTGGACGACGCCCTCCTGGAGGAGCTGCTCCAGCCCCGCCCGGAACTTCTTCGCGTCGGAGGGGTTCGGGTTCGAGATGAACGCGAAGACCTCGGGGGGAAACCGGGGTATCTCGTCAAACAGGATCGACCGGTCCTCCGTCAGCGTGTCGCCTATCCCGAACGCGTCGTGGCCCACGAGGCCGATCACGTCGCCCGGCCACGCCTCGTCCACGGTCTCGCGGTCCTGGCCGAAGAGCTTGTGCGAGGAGGACAGGCGCACGCTCCTGCCGGTCTGGGCGTGCTGGACGACCATGTCGCGCCGGAATTGCCCCGAGCAGACGCGCATGAACGCGATGCGGTCGCGGTGCCTGGGGTCCATGTTGGCCTGGATCTTGAAGATGAAGGCCGAGAAGCTCTCGGCGTCGACGGGCACCTCGCGCGGCTCGCCCCCGGCGACCGAGCGGCGCGGCTGCGGCGGGATCGAGTCCTCGAGGAAGCCGTCGAGGAGAAGCTGGATGCCGAAGTTGTTGACGGCGCTCCCGAAGTAGACGGGCGTCTGGAGGCCGGCCCGGACCGCCGCGAGGTCGAAGGGGTGGCCCGCGCCGTCGAGCATGGCGAGCTGCTCGACCACCTCGGCGAAGGTGGAGTCGTCCAGCATGGCGCGCGCCGCCGGGTCCCCGAGCGAGGCGACCCTCTCCGGGGCCCGGTACGCGCCGCCCGGCACGCGCTCGAAGAGATGGACCTGCCTCGTCCTCCGGTCGAACACGCCCCTGAAGGAGGGCCCGTTTCCGAGCGGCCAGACGACCGGCGAGGCCTGTATCCCGAGGACCGACTCGAGCTCGTCAAGGAGCGCGATCGGGTTCCGGGTCGGCCGGTCGCACTTGTTCATGAAGGTGAAGATAGGGATCCCGCGGCGCCGGCAGACCTCGAAGAGCTTGCGCGTCTGGGCCTCGACGCCCTTGGCCGCGTCGATCACCATGAGGACCGCGTCCACCGCGGTCAGGACGCGGTAGGTGTCCTCCGAGAAGTCCTTGTGGCCGGGGGTGTCCAGGAGGTTCACGACCCGCCCGCCGTAGTCGAACTGCAGGAGGGTCGAGCTGATCGAGATCCCGCGCTGGCGCTCGAGCTCCATCCAGTCCGAGGTCGTCGCGCGCTGGTTCTTCCTGTCCTTCACGGCGCCGGCCAGGTGGATCGCGTTGCCGTAGAGCAGGAACTTCTCGGTCAGGGTGGTCTTGCCCGCGTCCGGATGCGAGATGATCGCGAAGGTGCGCCTGCGCGCGATTTCGGCGGGATTGGGCATGGAAAAGGGTCATTGTAATTCCCGGCCAAGCCGCCTTGGAAGCCTTTTCGGTACTGGGTCCTTTTGAAAACAAATCAGTATTACGCGGCATCCTCACTACCCTGTGGCCGTGCTAAAGAAACCGAAGGCAAAACGAATGGCGAAGTCAGCCAAGCCCTAGCGGGAGCGCAGGGATTTTGCGCCGATAGCGTTTGAGGCGGTTCAAACGGCGCCTCAGGGGCGTTAAGGAAGCAACGCCTGCCCGATTGGGTCGTTTTTTTGGCAGCTTCATGTTTTGATAGGCAGTTTATCGCCCATCCCGCGCACATTGACTGCTATAGGAAATCTCAAAACCCGCCTGGCTGAAGGCCGGCAAACTTGTCCCTAAGTTGTTCCTATCTGCAGAATACCATCTTGGTTACGTTCTAGAGTAAGGTCTTTGCGAGTTGACCCTGCTAATAACTTTAGAATAGTTTGGAAAGATGCCAGGTGAGCCTGTTTGTACGGTCATCGTATTTTGTGATTACATTATCACAGAGGCCAATTCCGGAAAAAACTCCTTGATTGGGACTTTTCCCAATTTGGCGAGCCCAACATTTCCCTTTTTGGTGCAGCAGTTCTTCGTTCATGCATCCATCTCAAACTTCGTACCTACCGGGCAACCGATAAACTTGGCGATTAACCTCAAGCAACAGACATCGGGCAGCGTGGTTGGTAGCGTTGGAATGCCTATCATGATTCCGATACTGAAGAATCAACCCCAAGCCCCAAGCGGAGGCCAGATTGCATTGAATATACCTTTTAAGAATGTGACTTTCCCTGCACCCGGCTCGTATTTGTGCGAAGTCTTATTCAATGGGGATGAGATTGGTAGGCGAATGCTGGATCTTGTTCAAATTCCGCAACGCCAAATGCCATTTTCTCCGCAGTCCAATCCTCCAATGATTCCGCCACAGAGATGAGCACGACTGCGTCAATTAACGCCAATATCTCTAATGTAGGGTCCGATTGGTCCGGTTCTGTCGTTATGAGTTATCAAGTCAGCCAAGGGCCCTCTTCCGTCATGCTTCAGATAGGGGGCGCAGGCTCACATTACACCGGCTACATTTTTAGGATTCCAACGGACGACCAAGGCGGTGTGTCGCTTAAAGCGCCGCTGCGAGTTTTGATTTCAAATGATGCCGATGGATCGCACATCGAAAACGAGGAATTATCTATTTCTGGTTTTGGCGAGTCTATCGGTGACGCTTTCGATGATCTTATCGCCTACCTTGTTGCCACCTGGAATGGGCTAAAGGATGCAAAGGATTCAGAGTTAACGCCAGACGCTATTGAACTCCGAGACAGGTTAATGCTCTATTTTCCATACCGGCGTGACATGCAAAGTCCGTGAGATAAAGAGTGCGCTAACGCGCAAGGGC
>Ga0181526_10002908_pt1 | contig 14396 bp, 10 predicted proteins | sample PEATcosm2014_Bin_35_FD_119750 | JGI IMG/M metagenome (GOLD analysis project Ga0181526, IMG submission 119750) | Peatland microbial communities from MTU Mesocosm Facility, Houghton, MI, USA - PEATcosm2014_Bin06_30_metaG | ecosystem: Environmental > Terrestrial > Soil > Wetlands > Peat | place...
ATCAATCTGGCGCCCCTCGAACCACTTGCCGCCGAGGAGCGGGCCAATATTGCCTTCTTCGAAACCCTGCCGGTCGCCGAGCGCTCGCGAGTCGACTTCGGCACAGTGCGCGGTACGCAGTTCCTGCAACCGCTCTTCGAGTTCTCGGGAGCGTGCGCCGGATGCGGCGAGACGCCGTACGTGAAGCTCCTCTCGCAGCTCTTCGGCGACCGCGCCGTGATCGCCAACGCGACGGGCTGCTCCTCGATCTACGGCGGGAACCTACCGACGACGCCATGGACGACCGACGAGAACGGACGCGGGCCGGCGTGGTCGAACTCGCTCTTCGAGGACAACGCCGAGTTCGGCCTCGGTCTGCGCCTCGCCGCCGACCGCCACCTCGAGCTCGCCCGACGCCGGCTGGGCGAGCTGCGCGGCGATGTGGGGAGCGAGCTTGCCGATGCCATACTTGCAGCGCGGCAGCTCTCCGAGTCTGAGCTTCGAGCCCAGCGCGAGCGCGTGGGCGAGCTCAAGGCTCGGCTCGCCGCCGTCGAGGGGGCCGCCGCCGTTGACCTCTTGAGCGTCGTCGACCACCTCGTCCGGCGCAGTGTCTGGATCGTCGGAGGTGACGGTTGGGCCTACGACATCGGCTACGGCGGGCTCGACCACGTCCTGGCGAGCGGCCGTGACGTGAACGTCCTCGTGCTCGACACCGAGGTGTACTCGAACACGGGGGGACAGATGTCGAAGGCGACGCCTCTCGGCGCCGTCGCAAAGTTTGCCGCCGCAGGCAAGACCGTGGAGAAGAAGGATCTCGCCCTGCAGGCGATCGCCTACGGCAGCGTTTACGTCGCTCGCGTGGCGATGGGGGCCGATCCCGAGCAGACGCTGCGCGCCTTTCGCGAGGCGGAGGCATACGACGGCCCATCGCTCGTGATCGCCTACAGCCATTGCATCGCCCACGGCATCGAGATGCGGACCGGACTCGACCAGCAGTACCGCGCCGTGGCGAGCGGGTATTGGCCCCTCATCCGCTACGACCCGCTGGTTCGCGCAGCCGGCGGCAACCCGTTCCTGCTCGATTCGCCGAGACCGCGCATCACCCTTGCCGAGTACAGCCACCGGGAGCTCCGCTTCTCATCACTGGCCAACTCCGATCCCGCCGAGGCGGAGCGCCTCGGCGGTCTGGCCCAGGCGGCAGTGACACAGCGATGGGAGACGTACGAAGAGATGGCGACACGCCCCGCTCACCGCTTCCCGGCCGACGCCCGCAAGGCTCACTGATGGACCTCTCCACCTACTACATGGGACTCCCCCTCCGTAATCCTCTCGTCGCCTCGCCGTCGCCCCTGTCTCATACCGTCGACGGGTGCCGCCGCCTCGCCGACTCCGGCGTGGGCGCAATCGTGCTCCACTCGCTGTTCGAGGAGGAGCTGCTCGAGGAGGCGGCGCGCAACGCCCAGCTCGTCGACGCCGGCAGTGAGAGCTTCGCCGAATCGCTTTCGTACTTCCCCGAGACGGCGGGCGACGAGCCTGGTCCTCGCCGATACCTGAGCCTCCTGCAGCGTGCCGCCGCCGCCGTCGAGATCCCGGTCATCGCCAGCCTGAACGGTGTCACGCCGGGCGGTTGGACCACCTACGCCCAAGCGATCCAGGACGCCGGCGCCGTCGCCATCGAGCTCAACATCTACTACCTCCCTGGCGGCCCGAACGTCTCGGGTCGCCAGGTCGAGCAGCGCTACCTCGAGGTCCTTCAGAGCGTCAAAGCCGCCGTGAGCCTGCCGATCGCCGTCAAGCTGAGCCCGTACTTCAGCTCGATCGGGGAGATGGCTCGCCAGCTCGACGCCGCCGGCGCCGACGCCCTCGTGCTCTTCAACCGGTTCTTGCAACCCGACATCGACGCTGAGTCGCTCGGGGTGGTTCCCGGCGTCGGGCTCTCCAGACCGGGCGAGGCCCGGCTCCCGCGAACCTGGATTGCGCTCCTGCACGGGCGGCTGCGCGCCGCCCTTGCCGCTTCCACCGGAGTTGAGGACGCCGACGATTTCGCCAAGTACCTCCTTGCCGGGGCGGACGTCGTCATGACCACGTCGTCGCTGCTTCGCCACGGCCCCGCTCACGCCGCCGCGTTGCTCGAAGGTCTCTCCGCCTGGATGCAGCGCAAGGGTTTCGAGAGCGTCGGCGAGGTGCGCGGGAAGCTGGCGGTGCCACCCGGCGGGGACGAGACCGCCTTCAATCGAGCGGGCTACGTGACAGCGCTGCGGGCGGCCAACGCCAGCCCGTACGGGCCGTGGTGAAGCCATCGAGCAAGTGTGGCGCCACCTGGTATCACTCTATGCAAGCGGCCGCCGGGCAGTGCTCGTGCGCAGCGGCCTGCAGCCAAGTACCTTCTCATCGGCGGACGTCAGGACTCGCGAGCTTGGCTGGGTTTCGGTAGCGTTCACGGCTCCCCCCGTGGAGGCGTGTGGGGTGACATTGCTGCGTCAACGGACGGGAGGCTGAGTAATGAGCAGGGCGAGGAGCGAGGTCGGAGGCCGCGCAAGCTGGCGGGCGGCTCGGACAGCCGTCGTGGGTGCCTTGCTGCTCCCGGCGGTGGCAGCAGGTGTCGCAGTCGTCGATGCCGCCCCGGCGCGGGCGAGCAGCGGGACGCTGGTTGCCTACATCGCCCTTGAGGCAGAGGGCGCCGTGGTCGAGCTCAACCTGGCCACGGGAAAGGTGGTGTCCACCGTCACGGGCATCGGAACCCCTGTCTACATCGCCGTCACCCCGAACGGGTCGACGGCCTACGTCACCGACATCGACGAGGGTGAGGTCACGCCCATCAACCTCAACACGATGACGGCCGGTACACCCATCCACGTCGGTGCCGGACCCACCGGCATCGCCATCACGCCCGACGGCACGACCGCTTACGTCGCCTGCCAGGATGCCCCCGACGTCACGCCCATCGACCTGTCGACGAACGAAGCCGAGACACCCATCTCCATGCCGCCGAGCTCGTACCCTGAGTTCGTCGCCATCACGCCGAACGGCTCGCAAGCCTTCATCGCTCTCTACGGAACCAACTTCGTCGTTCCCATGTCGCTCCCCTCCCAGACCCTCGGCACACCCATCTCCGTACCGGTTGGACCGAACGGACTGGCGATGGAGCCCAACGGCAAGAACGTCTACGCCTCTCCCATCTCCAGCGGCACGGTCGTTCCCATCTCGGTCGCCAGCCTCACCGCCGGCACGCCGATCACGGTCGGGCCATTGGGTTCCGGAACGGAGAGCCTTGGAATCACTCCCAACAGCTCTACCGGCTTCGCCCCCAACTTCGACGAGTCTGACGTTGTCCCCATCGACCTCGCCACCGGCACGGCCGGCAAGCCCGTCGATGTTGGCACGTATCCCTCGAGTGTCGCGGTGACTCCGGACGGGTCCACGGCCTGGGTGACACGAGGCTTCGGTGCGACAAGCTCGATCGTGCCGTTCAACGTCGCCACTCTCAAAGTTGGCAAGAGCATCCCGATGGCGGGCAGCCCCGCCGGCATCGTCATCGCCTATGCCCATACCTACCCGACCACGACCAAGCTGTCGGCAAACCACGCGTCGGTGACAGCCGGCCAGACCGTCACGCTCACCGCCACGGTCGCCAGCGGGACCTCGGGCGCCCCCAGCCCGACTGGGACCGTCACGTTCTCGGATGCCTCACGGCACCTCTGCACCGACGTGGCACTCTCGCACTCTGCGCCCTTCACGGCCAGCTGCCACGCACCTCTTACACAGTCCGGTCGGCAGTCGCTCGCCGCCACCTATAGCGGCGACGCTCACACGTCGAGCTCGACCTCGAGGCCCCTTGTCATCACTGTCAAGGCGATCGCCACGACAACGAAGCTCACCTACGCTCCTCACCCCGTCAAGGCGGGCAAGCCGGTCACGTTCACGGCCACGGTATCGAGCTCGGGTCTTCCTGCCACGGGCAAGGTGACGTTCAAGATCACAGGCGCCCGCGGGGTCGGCGTCGTGTGCAAGGGAGGAGACGTCGTTTCCCTCGCGCACGAGACGGCCGCCTGCCGCATCCCAGGCGGCCTGAGCACCGCCAAGTCGCCGTACACCATCTCCGCTGCCTATGGCGGCGACGCCGAGCACAGCGCCAGCAGAGCGACCGGACTTCGACTCGTCCTGTAGCGGATCAACTGCTCGCCAGCGGTCGGAGCCACCCATCCGGCTGCGGGGTGATGAAGTCAGGTCTCACACCGCTTGCTCTCGACTTACCCGTAGGTGGGGTGCTGCGGCCAGCCGGGCGGTGAATCCTCCCAGTCCTCCTGGCGCCCATACGGGGTGAGGTCGAGGATGCTGTTGACGAAGACGAGCCGGTCGACGCCTCGGGCGGTCGTGCAATAGGTTCGATAGACGTCGTCGCCGTCGCGCAGGAACACGCTGAGCATGAAGCCGCCACCTGCGCTGCAGTCGTCGGCGAACGTCGTGCCGTGCGACGACACGAACGGTATCGTCCAGCCCATCCGCGCCTTATAGGCCTCGATCTGTCCGAGGGGCATGTTGGACACCGTCGCCCAGCTGACGCCGGCATCCGCCAGCGTGTTCACATCGACGACGTTGTTCGTGAAATGCGTGCAGCCCGGGCAGTAGTCGTCGGGCCCGTTGTCCATGAATTGATAGACGATGAGCTGCTGGCGTCCCGCGAACAAGTCCAGCAGGGTCTTCGAGCCGGCTGGCGCGTCGAAGACGTACCGGTCGTTGTCGAACTTGACCATCGGCAGGCGGCGGCGGCGCGCCGCGAGGACGTCAAGGGCGCGAGTGGCCTCCTTCTCGGCCTTCAGCAACTCGTCGCGAGCCTGCTGCCACTCCTCAGCTGAAACCACCTCCGGCAGAGCGGTCATCGGTAACTCCTTCACAGTCGTCGGCGATCTTACGATCGACAGCAACTCGGATCAGCTGTTCTCCAGCTGTGCGAATGTTGCCCACATGCTGACTGACGCTTTGGCGCGGCAAAAGGCATCGGCGCGACTTCCACCGGACCTCAGACAGCGCTGCCTCGGCGCCGACCGTCGCACGCCGGGCCACGAGGATCACCCCGGCAAAGGGCCGCTCAAGGCGCCGTGATCGAGACCGACTCACGTCGGCGCATCCCGGCGAGGTCTTTCCCATCTGCCTGCCTGAGCGCCCGCCAGACCCGCTCGGGCGTGAACGGCGTCTCGTAAAGAGCCACCCCCGTGGCGTCGAGGATGGCGTTGCGAACGGCCGGAGCAACACCGACGACGCCGATCTCACCGATCGCCTTGGCACCGAACGGCCCAGAGGGTTCCATCGTCTGGACGAGGAACACCTCGCTCGGCGGGGCGTCGTCGGAGCGGAAGACCCAGTAGGGACCGAAGCGCGGGTTGACCACCCTGCCCGTGGCATCGAGGACGATCTCCTCGGTGAGGGCATAGCCGAGGCCCATGAGAACAGCGCCTTCGACCTGCCCGCTCGCCGTGAGGGGGTTCACGGCGACACCGCAATCGACGGCAGTCACGAACTTCTTCACGGTTACCTGCCCCGTCTCGACGTCTACCTCGACTTCGACCAGCTGCGCAGCGAACGGCGACGGCGACTCCGAGGCGAGGTGCGAACCTACGCCAATGATCTGCTCCTGCTGTTCGAGATGAAGCGCCCGCATGGCGATCTCGGCCAGCGAGATAGCCCTCCCGTCTGGCGCCCAGGCCTGCCCGTCATGCAACACGACGGAGTCGGCTGAGTCCAGCCCAAGAATCTCCGCCGCCCGCTCGGCGATCCGGCGGGCGACGACCGTCGCTGCCTTCTTCGCGGCCATGCCGGAGATATAGGTCGTGCCGGAGGCGTAGGCGCCAACGTCGAACGGCGTGAGGTCGGTGTCGGCCTCGTAGACGATGATGTCGTCGAGGGACACGCCGAGGACCTCGGCGGCAATCTGGGCGACGACGGTGTCAGCCCCTGTGCCGAGGTCGGTGGCGCCGATCAGCAGGTTGAAGGATCCGTCGTCGTTCATCTTGATCGAGGCGGCACCCATGTCCACCCCGGCGATACCTGATCCCATGACACACAAGGCAAACCCGATGCCCCGGCGGATTGTCGGCCGATCTGGCGGCCGCTTCCAGTCCGGGTCGTTCCGGCGCTCCCAGCCGATGGCACGAAGCGCCTGCGCTACGCATTCCTCTGTCCCGCAGCTCGCCACGCGGGGCAGGTCTTCGGGGGCGACGTCCTCGACGCCGCCCCGCTCACCGAGGCGGGGCACGATGTCGAGCTGGTCGTTGGCGCGCACCCAGTTCTGCCGGCGGAACTCGACCGGATCGAGTCCGAGCGCGTTGGCGATGTCGTCGAGGTGCGACTCGAGGGCGAAGACGCCCTGGGGTGCACCGTAACCCCGCATGGCGCCGGCGACTGGTCCGTTTGTGTAGACGACATCACAGTTGTACTGCTTGGCTGGACAGTTGTAGGACGAGAGCCCCCGCATCCCCGTCACCGAGCACACCGTGAAGCCGTGCACGCCATACGGACCCGTGTCGGCGACAACCGACATGTCCTGCGCGAGAAGGCGGCCGTCGTTCGTGACGCCGGTGCGGAAACGCAGCGTCTGTGAGTGACGGGTGCGCGAGGCGACAAACTCCTCGTCACGGCTGAGCTCGAGACGCACGGGGCGCCGCGTGGCCAGCACGAGGTGGCCGACGATGTCCTCGATGAGCATCTCTTGCTTGCCACCGAAACCGCCGCCGATTCGAGGCTTGACCACCCTGATCTGCTTCACTGGCAGCCCGACGAGGGGGGCGAGCATGCGACGGACGTGGAACGGCACCTGGGTGGAGGTCCGGATGACGAGGCGCTCGTCCGGATCGAGCCAACCGACCGTGACGTGTGGCTCGATGGCACAGTGCTGCACCCGCTGGACCTGGAACGTGCCCTCGAAGACGCGATCGGCGCTTGCAAAGGCGGCCTTCATGTCTTTCACGGTGCGGCCCTCGACGTGTGAGCTGACGTTCGTCGTGGTGTCGACGACCCCAACCGAGTCATCTTCGTCGTGGACAACCGGGCCGCCGGGCGCCATGGCCGCCTGCGGCTCGAAGACGGCCGGCAACACCTCGTAGCTCACCTTGATGCGCCTACAGGCCTCCTCGGCGATCTCGAGGGTCTCGGCGGCGACCGCGGCTACCCGATCGCCGACGTGGCGCACCGTGTCGTCAAAGCTGACTTGGTCCCAGGGGTACGGGTTGGGCGCGCTCTGGCCACCGGAGGCGTACTTCACTCGAGGCGTGTTCCCGTGGTGCACGACGGCGTGGACGCCCGCAAGGGCGCGTGCCTCGCTGTCGTCGATGGCAACGATGCGAGCGTGGGCGTGCGGGCTACGGAGCACTCTCGCGTAGAGCAGTCCCCGTAGCTCGACGTCGTCGGTGAAGACCGGCTTGCCTTTCACGAGGGCGAGCGCGTCCACCTTCGGTTCCGGCTTGCCGACGACCGTCGTCACCCCCACATCGCGTGAAGGGACGAGGCGAGGCACGGCATCGGGCGCCGTCATGGAGCCACCGCTGTCGTCTGCGTCCGGCCCTTCTCCTGGTTGGGCCACGACGCTCGCCAGTGGGCGGACGACGAGCGGCTCGAAGGGATCGGGTTTCTCGCCGCGAAGCGCGGCGGCCGCTCGAGTGACGGCCTCGATCACCTTCGTGTAACCACTCTCCCGGTCGAGGATTCCCGAAAATGCGTCTCGAATCGTCTCTTCCGAGGGAGCCGGTTCCCGTCGCAGGAGGGCGACTGCCGCCAACACCATGGCGCCAGCCGAGTAGCCCGACTGGATGGCCCCCGTCTCGACGAGGGCGGCCTGGATCGGGTGCATTTCGCCCCGGGCGACGTCGAGGCTCTCCACCGTCATGACATCATGCCCATCGGCCTTGGCGGCGAGCAGAACATCGGCCGAGACGAACCTCCCGTCGAACAAGACGCCGGCAGCACCGGTCTCGCCCGTCTCAGAGCCGAACCGTACGCTCGTCAGCCCCTCGCGCCGCAGGACTGAAAGAAGGGTGTCGCCGGGTCCGCAAGCAAGCTCGCGGCTGACGCCGTTCAACTGGATGTGGACCGTGATCATCGCAGTGCCTCCCGTACGCGAGCGTCGAGGCTCTTGGCCATGGCCTTCCGGTACTCGCTCGAACCGCGAAAGTCACTTGGCGGCGCCAGCGTCTCCAGGTCGTCCGTCAGCACGGGCACTGACGCCACCCCGGAGAAGGCGAGCAGCAGCGCTCCGTTCGAATCGCGGCGGGCGACGGCCGCCACGATGGGCCTGTCTGCCGACGTGCGGCCAACGCGGGCCACAACGCCCGCGCCGGCCGTCTCGATCTCGACAGCGACGATGATTCGGCCGCCACGTTGGCCAGGCTCGGCGAGAAAGGTTGCGAGTGGCGTCACAACCGCGCCGGACTGACCGACGAGCGTGACGGTCGCCGTGTAGGCGAGCAGCGTGGCGAGGAGCTCGCTCTCGAAGTCCGCCGTCGCCACGCATCCCCCGAGCGTCGAGAGCGCCCGCAGGCTGCTGGGTTGCTCGCGGCGGGCGGCCTCTCGGACGACCTCCGGTAGCTCAGGACTGGCGGCGATGTCCTCGAGGGTTGTCGTGGCGCCGATCACGACCCTGCCTCCTCCGCTCGAGCGCACGCCTCCGAGACCGGCTGCCTGCAGGTCGACTACAAGGACCGGCTCGGTGCCGTTCGCAGACCTCAGACGCGTCCCACCGCCCATGACGACGCTGCGACGATCTTCGAGCGCAACCAGCGCCTCCTCGAGACTCGCCGGCCGCTTGTACGCATTCACCTGGACCATGGTCGATTCACGTCCTCGCCAACCGCGTGAGAGCGGCATCAGGCAACGAGAAAAGTGAACGCCGGCTGGCGCCCCCCTGGTAGGGGAGAACGACCTTTATCGCACATCCACCACGCGGTGGCAGCCGGCGGCTGCCTGACGCGACGAACTAATGACCCGCTCACAGCTTGTTTCCGAGCCTCGGCGCCTTCATCGCCAAGATTCACGGGCTCTGACGACCTTGATCGCCGCGACAACTCAGTCGGGCTGAGCGGCCTTGGTCGGGCCTTTGGCGGCGCCCTTTGTCATACACGACACGTGCCCGTGGTTTCGGGCCGCATTGGCTTGCTCCTCGCTCACGTACGCGTCAACAGACAAACCGCGCCGATTTGATATTCCGATCGCCTTGGAACAGGGTGAGAGGCCGACTGCCGTCAGACGTCACGTCAAAGACTGCCGAGCATCGCGCGTCGTCACGGCGACCCGAACCAGGTAGTCAGGGCGTCTCGCAGTCCCGTATCTGTGCCGTCCCCCACCCAGGCGACATATCCGTCGGGCCGGATCAGCAGTGCGGTGGGAGGGGTGACGGCGCCAAGTACCGGTAGCTCCCACGCGCCGGCATATCCGGCATCGATCGCCTGGACCCGGTCAGCCCATGGAGTGATCTCAAAGCCGCCCGGCTCACCGAGGTTGAGCAACACCGGCTTGGCGTCGTGCAGCAAGGTGAAGACCCGCAGCGGGCCGTCAGCGGTCAGGAGGTCCAGATCGGGCATGCGGCGTCCGAGCAGGGGGTGGCCCTCGCCGAGCTCGTAGTGAATGTCCAGCCCGGAGATGATCCCGGCGAGCCGCTTGCGAGGCTCGTCCATGATCGCCAGCTCCGACACCAAATCGACGAGGGCCTTCATGCGCTCGTCCGGTCGCTGGAGCACGGTCAGGGCCATCGTGTGCCGAAGCGCGCGGGCAACGACCGGGTGGCGCTCGTCGTGATAGGTATCCAGGAGGCTCTCCGCCGAAGTCCCCTTGACCACCTGAGCCAGCTTCCATCCCAGATTCACCGCATCGTGCACACCGAGGCTGAGGCCCTGCCCACCCGCCGGGTAGTGCACGTGGGCCGAGTCTCCGGCGAGGAGGACACGTCCTGCTCGGCAGGTCGCTGCCTGACGTGTCATGTCGGTGAACCTGGCGATCCACGTGGGACTGTGGATCCCGAAGTCGGTGCCGTACACGGTGATGAGCGCCGCCCTCAGATCGCGCAGGGTGGGCTCGCTGCTCGGCCCGAGCTGCTGCTCGGTCACGACTACCCGCACCGTCCGCCCATCCTCCAACCTGTGGAGACCATGGACGCCCGTGGCGTCCTGGCGCATGCCCCGCGGCGGTTCCTCGGTCACCTCGGCCTCGGCGATCAGGTTGCTCCTCGTCGGATCCCAGCCCGGGAACTCGATGCCGGCTGCTTTACGGATGACGCTGCGTCCTCCGTCGCACCCCACGAGATACTGCGCCCGCAGCGACTCTCCGCCGGACAGCTCGACGTCGACGCCGCTGTCGTCTTGCGAGAAGCCCTTTACCTCACATCCGTAATAGATCCGCACCGGGAGCTCGGCGATCCAGGCGGCCATGATCCGCTCGATCTGGTTCTGCCAGATCCCGAGCGAATACGGATGACGCGTCGGAAAGTCGCTCATGTCCAGCACGGTCGTGCCGATCATGGCTGCCTGAGCTACCTGGCCCTCCGCCAGGAACCGAGCAGCGACCCCACGCTGATCCAGCAGCTCGATCGTGCGCGAGTGGAAGCCGCCGGCACGTGAGCCGACGAGCACGTGATTGGAACGCCGTTCCACGACGGCGACGTCGACCTTCGCCAACGCCAGCTCGGCCGCCAGCATCATCCCCGTCGGCCCGCCTCCGGCGATCACCACAGCATGCTTTGCCATGGGCCACTCTCTCTTTCCGCAGCCTCGGGTCGGACCGGAGATTATGCACACCGACCAGGGCCTTGATGCAAGCGCCCGACGAGCGCTACATTGAGAATGGCGGCCAGTAGGACTCCATTCCTTTGTTCGGGTGCGGCCGACAATGCCTTTGTTCGGGTGCGGCCGACAATGCCTTTGTTCGGTGCGGGCGAACAATTCCTCAGCGATCGCAGAATCAGGACGTCTCGTGCTGGAAGCACAGAATGGCTGACGAGCTTCGGTGGCGCTGGAAGTCGGACCGAAAGGTAAGAAGTTCGCGGCGGTGGCTCCCGACTGGCCCGGTCTGGAGCGGGGTGGGAAGACGGGAGAGGCCGCGACTGAACGCTTACGGGCGTACCTGCCACGCTATGCAGAGGTGGCAAAGCTGGCCGAGATGGGTGCGGAGTTTGCGGCTCTCACAACGGTACGGACGGTGGAGCACTATCCGGGCACCGGCTCAACGGACTTCTGGGGCATCTCGTTCGCGTTCTCGAGCATCGACAGACAGGCCATGTCGAGCGAAGAACTAGAGCGTGAACTGACGCTGATGCAGGCGTGTTGGAGGTTCTTCGACGATGTGCGTACCCGCGTGTCGGATCAGATGCAGAAGGGTCCGCGGGGCGGAGGGCGTGACCGGGACCGAATTGTTCGTCATACCCTCGGCGCCGAGCAGGAGTGGGCAAGGAAGGTCGGGGTGCACGCGCCCCAAGATGAGGTGGTAACCGACACCACGGGGCTGAAAGCGTATCGGGGCGCCTATTGCGCGGCGATTCGGACATTCCATTCCGAGGGCAGAATGGCCCGGACCTGGCCGCTGCGGTACCTGATCCGGCACACGGCGTATCACACGATGGATCACGCCTGGGAAATGGAGGACAAAGATCTCACGGTATGAACCGCGCCGGACGCAATTGGCCCTTCACGGGCTTAGCCCGAACGCGTCAGGTCGAAAGTGGCGTCATCTCGCCCCAGCGGCGGCGAGCGCGTCCTTCCAAGGCTTGCTGGTCCCCTTGCTCTTGAAGATGTGGCTGAGCTGCGAGATGCCCCCGCCAGAGGGGTAGTCGAGCGTGATGATCCACGTCCGCGAGCCGTCGTCGACCTTCAGTCCGTAGCCGCCGAGGCTCTTGGGCCAGGTGATCTGCTGCTGGGCCACTGGCAGGTCGAACACAACCGGGCGCTCGCCGTTGTTGACCCGCTCCTTCATCCCCTGTGTGTCGAGTGCCTTCTCGAGCCAGCCGAGCATGCAACTGGCCGCTCCTGCATCGAGGGTGAAGCGGAGCCTTCCATTGTCGTCCAGACTCAGCACACCCGAGACCGGGAACGGGTTGATCTGGTTTTGCAGCAACCAAGACGGTCGTTCGAGCATTGTGGTGCTTCCCCTTTCAGCGGCGATTACTTACCCGAAGAGGCCGCCCGAATCCACTGCGCCGTGTGGCTGTCGCCGCCAGCTTGGTCGGACCACTTCCCCGCCATCGGCGTGGGACCGGGACCAGGTCACTGCAGCGTCGGCGGGGCGATCATGCCGGGATCGTCGCCGCCCGTCAAATGCGGCGGCGCCGTCGGGGTTCGATCGGCTCTCACTAAGGCTCCCACTCGAGGCCCTTGGCCATCGAGCGAGAGTTGCCTGGCATACAACCTTCGGCCCACTCGGTGAAGCTACGAAGGTCTCCCGCCCGCGGCCGAGCACGCCGCAGCCCTCTCCTGGGCAATCATGTCTCCGTGGCAAGACGTCCAACCCTGCTCGTGGTGACGGGGCCGCCGGGCACGGGGAAGTCCACACTGGCAGAGTGGGCCGCCACCGTGCTGGATGCTCCCGTACTTGGCTGGGACTGGGCAATGGCCGCCATGAGGGGTTTCGAAGACCTCCAGGAGGCGCTCGAGAGGATGTCGCGCGACGAGTACCGAAGAGTTGGATGGTCGATCCTTTGGAACCTCGCCACAGCGCAGCTGCGAAACGGCCGGTCTGTCGTCCTTGACGGCGTCGCAAGAGAGGTCGAAGTCGAGGGGACGCGAGCCGTGGCGAGCGCGACAGGGGCGACTGCTCTCGTCGTCGTGACCTCGTGCAGTGACACCGACATCCTTCGAGGTCGCGTCGAGGGCCGTCTCCGCGGCATTCCTGGGTGGCATGAGCTCGATTGGGATCACGTCGCCGGCGTTCTTGCGGGATGGGTGGCACCGCACCGAGCCGACCTCTACCTCGACGCTGTCGACCCATTGGACGTGAACAAGGCGCGCATCGGGACGCTCGTCGCGACCTCGTAGGGGCGCCGTCCCGAGGGGAGGGTGGGGTGCCGCAGGTGGCCGCCGAGCTGGACGGTCAGCCTGCGGCCGGGTGGGCTTGGGGCTCTGCGAGCCCGAGAGCGGCGTAGACATCGGGACGCCGAGTCGTGAGGAACGGGAAGAGGGCAAGCCAGTCGTCTCGCTGCGAGATGTCCAGGTCCGCCACGAGGACCGCCGGTTCGTCACGGGGTGCCTGCGCCAGCTTGCGTCCGTAGGGGTCCGAGATGAAGGAAGACCCGTAGAAGGTGAGCCGTCCCTCCGTACCCGTCCGGTTGACGGCGACCATGAACGTCCCGTTGGCGACGCCGTTGCCGATCATGACCGACTCCCAGAGGGGCTCCGTGTCGAAGTCCGGGTGATCGGGCTCGGAGCCGATGGCGGTCGCGTACACGAGCACGCTGGCGCCGGCAAGGGAGTAGAGGCGCACGAGCTCGGGGAACCACTGGTCCCAGCACGTCGGGAAACCGAGGTCCACGTCGTCGATGCGGAGCGGCCGGACGGCACCCTCCGCCGGCCCGGGCTCGAAGTAACGGTCCTCGTGGTAGCCCGCCGTGATGGGGATGTGCAGCTTCCGGGTGCGACCGGCCATCGTTCCGTCAGGCGCCATCACGACCGCCGTGTTCAACCCCAGGGACCGGCCAGGTTGCTCCTCCCAGAGGGACGCATGGACGTAGCACCCCGTTTCCCGGGCGAGGCCTCCGGCGAAGACGGTCGTCGGGCCGCCGACGAGCGGCTCCGGTAGGCAACCGGGGCGGGGACCCTCGTCGGTGGCGGCGAAGTACGGCGAGAGGGTGAGCTCCTGCAGGCAGATGAGCCTTGCCCCCGCATTCGCAGCAGTCCGGACGCCCTCGGCGAGAGCGTCCCTGTGCTCGTCCGGATCCGGGTGCCAGCGGTGCTGCACCGCACCGACGCGGAGCACGCTCGAACCACCCGGGCCCACTCTCGCAAGGGAGACGCCAGGCGAAGCCGAAATCAGTCGCACGTTGCGCCCCTCCTGGCCGGGACCTGCTGGGTGATGCAGTGCGGCCCCCCGCCGCCGTAGGAGATGACGAGGCCCGGGACGCCGACGACCTCCCGACCCGGCAAGAGCGAGCGGAGGATCGCAAGCGCCTCCTCGTCGGTCTTGGCAGCGGCGCCACCGGCGAGGGGCACGATGGCTGCCCCATTGCACAGGTACAAGTTGAGATACGGGAGCGCCACGCTCACGTCGCCGACGTCGGCACGCGCCATGGGAGTGAAGTCAACGACCTGCATGCCGGCGGCGACGGCCCGCTCGTGGTTCTCGGCCATGGCCTCGTGGTCGGGATCGCCGGGGGGTCTCGCCTGGAGGATGAGCACGCCGGCGTCGCTGAAGGCGGCGAACCCGTCGACGTGCCCGTCGGTGTCGCGGTC
>Ga0181526_10002914_pt1 | contig 14355 bp, 13 predicted proteins | sample PEATcosm2014_Bin_35_FD_119750 | JGI IMG/M metagenome (GOLD analysis project Ga0181526, IMG submission 119750) | Peatland microbial communities from MTU Mesocosm Facility, Houghton, MI, USA - PEATcosm2014_Bin06_30_metaG | ecosystem: Environmental > Terrestrial > Soil > Wetlands > Peat | place...
AAAAGGCTTTCCAGTTGCATCGGGGTATTCGTGAGAAGGTGGCGAAAGTGATGCCACAGCTCGACGAAATCTTCCGGGACTTCGCCAAGCTCCACGAACACATCTCCCATACGCAGACCTTGAGATTGGCTCGTCTGAGTCGTCTGCTGATGACCGATCCGCTGGTCAAGCTGGTGTTCGGAGCGCGGAACCATCTGCAGCGGCTCACCAGACTTTCGGCACATGCTGAGCGCAACTCTGGCGACGTAGAGAAAGACATCCTCGATCCGAGTCTTTACCCTTCGGACCGCACACAGAGACGCAAACCAGACAAGGCCAAGAAATAATTGGCCAATTTTTGAAGAAGTACAAGAGCGAATCTCATGGCGAAGAGACCTAAAATCGGAGTCGATCTGCCGGTCAATGCGACCAACCAGCAGAATGGTGCTCGGCAGAAACTGACGAAGCTCGAGAAGCTTGCCCGCCGTGAGCAGGCGCAGTCCATTCGTGTTGCGGCCTACGGCGGAAGCTTCGGCAACGCCGGTGGCCACTCCATTTCGAACGCGGACTCGGCCTTCTACAGCCCTCAGCTCTCGACCGACTTCCTCGAGCTGCCGCAATCCGAACGCGAGAAGCGCGAACTCTTCCGGTTCTGGTACGTCACGCACCCCATCGTCGGCGCGGCCATCGACTTCCACACCGACGTTCCGATGTCCAAGATCCGCCTTTCGCTTCCGAAAGGCAAGGACACCAAGCGTAACAAGCAGATCCTGCACTTCTACGAGCAGATGTGCAAGCGCGTCCGCCTTTTCCAGACGCTCTACGATGCGACGCACGAATACTGGCTGCACGGCAACGTCTTCGTGTTCTGCGAGGACCACGACCTGACCGACGACATCACCGAGGAGATGCTCGCCGACTTCAAGGAAGAGGAAGTCGGAGAAGTCGACTACGCCGGCCGCGCCCGCACGAAGGTCGAGCGCAAGAAGCAGCTCAAGCCCGAGACCGAGCGCGTCAAACTGATCCGCGACCACGTGGCCAAGAACTACCGCGGCTGGGAGCGCCTCCAAATTCTGCCGCCCGAGCAGGTCAAGCTCGAGGTCTTCCAGTACACCAATCGAGCCAAGATGGAGCTCATCCCGTCCGAGAAGGACCGGATCGTGGTGATGAAGGCGCAGGAGCAGCACGACGATGAATCGGCTCGCATTGCCGAGGACATCCCGGAGCAGATCCGTGAGAACTTGCTGTCTGGTCAGCCGATTCCGCTGAACACGTCGCCATACGACGACTTCCTATGCTCGTCGTTTTGCTACCATCTGACGCACAAGAAGTCGTCCTACGACGACCGAGGCATTTCGATCCTCGAGCGCTGCCTGCGCACCCTGCTGTACCAGGACAAGCTGCGTCAGGCGCAGACCAGCATCGCCTCGCGCGCGATGACGCCCAAGCGCGTCATTTGGGCCGACAAGATGTCCGAGCCGGACGTCGAGAATCTGCGCGACCAAATCGACCAGGCGCTCATCGACCCCGACTTCAGCATCATCATGAACTTCGAGGTCCACTGGGATGAGGTCGGCTCGCGCGACCGACTCCTCGACCTCGGGACCGAGTATGAAATCACCAACAAGCTTCTCTTCATCGGTCTGCGCATCACCGAGTCGATGCTCACCGGCGAGGCCAGCTACTCGGGCGAGCGCATCCACCTCGACGTCATGAACACGATGTACCTCCTGTACCGCGAGACCCTCGCGCAGTTCGTGGAGGAGTATCTGTTCGCGCCGGTGGCTGAGAAAAAGGGATTCTGGGAGGAAGACGAGTTCGGCAACCGGGTCCTGCTTTACCCCAAGCTCCAGTTCACGCGCCTCGCGCTGCGTGACAACACCGAGCTGCAGGACTTCATGTTCAACCTCTACAACAAGGGGTCGCTGCCCATCTCGTTCATTCTCGACCTTCTCAACATCGATGCGGACGAGACCCTCACGCAGCTCAAGCGTGATATGTTCACGCCGAACGATGCCAATTACAACGAGTTCGTCCGGGCGGTCCTCACGAAGGCTGGCGAGGATGCTCTCGAGGATACCGATGCCATGGAGAAGATCGTCACGGCTGCCGGCCTCAAGTACAACAAGAAGAAGGGCGACCGGTTCGGTAAGGGCGAAGGCGAGACCTGATCCGGTAGGCTTTCACTAGGCCATGATGGCAGAGTTGGCATGCCTACGGATCTGACCCCTGCAGAGAAGGACGACAGGCAAATCGAACGCCTGATCGACAAAGAGCCGGCTCCGAGCCGGAAGCCTGCGGGACGTGGTGGTCCGAAGTTTGACAACCGCCGCCGGCGTATGACTGATCCGGCCGACGAGCCGAAAGAGGATGAGGATCTCTCGCGCAAGACCAAGGCCAGCAACCTATTTCTAATTGCAGCCCGCGTGGCTGCCCCTCCTGCCGAAGAGGAGATCCACAAGACTCCACAGTCGGCCCAGGCAGAAGGTAAAGCTCTGGTCCAGCAGATCTTCAAGGAGATCGGTGATCAGTCTCGGGACCTCGCTCAGAAGTTCAAGGACTTCGCTACAAAAGAATATGCTCCAATTCTCTTCGCGAAGAAGCCAGACAAGGATGCTCAGGCCGGCGTCGTCAAAGCTCTCAAGAAGCGCATGGGCATTCTGCAACGCGTCTCGAAGACCCCTTTCAAGGGCTCGCCGGCGGACGTAGCAGCTAAAATTGCTGAGCGTTGGCCCAACGGAAAGCCCAACAATTGGGCCACTCGAGCGGGACTTATTGCTGCAGTCCAGAACGCTATCAAGAAGCTCCATGCCCCTGCTTCTATCAAAGCGGTCATGCTCAAGGAGCCTGGGAACGCCCGCAAAGACCAAGCTCTCATCCAGGACGTACTCAAAGAGGCCCGGAACGGCAAGATCTCAGAAGACGACCTCGAGGATCGCGTTGAATTGGGAGCGCTTGCCTCCGCCTACCGCGTCTTGCTCGCGAATCCTGACACTGTAGACGCGGCATCTCTGACGCGCGAAATAGATGAAGTGACCGAGCAGGTTTATGGGGAAGTCCAGAAACTGCTAGCAATCCCGGCCTTCATGAAATCTTGGGATGCTGCTGTCAAGGAGTTCGCCAAGACTCCCGGGCCCAAGGAACATATCAAGGCGACCGACTATTACAAGCAAGTTCAGAAGAGCCTATTGTCGTTTTTCGACGAAAAACCGGTCTTCGATCCGGATCCGTTCATCGACGGCCTTGAGAACATCATGGGGAAGGACTTCAAGGGAGCCCCGGAAGAACTCAAGAAGATAGTCGAGGGGTATAGGAGTGCAGCAACTTCTTATGACGCCCTTCGAGGTAAGGCTATGGGCCGAAAGACTGCCACATATCACGGCGTACTTCAGCAAGGGGATCCGACGAATGGTCCCTATACTGGATACCGCTCGCTTGACAGGCGGTACTTCGGCAAGGAGCACTACGACTCCATCATCAAGACGGCCAAGCAGCTCCTGAAGGAAGACTGGCTCAAGTACGAGTGGGAGGGCGGCTCGAAAGATGCTCCCTTCCGCGCTGCACTTGACCTGTCAATCTGGACGGCAGACAGCAATCTCTACCAGGCCAAGATTGATGTAGAGACGTACAACATGCTCCTCGCCCGTCTCATGAAGTCGAAGACGGACGTGTTTTCTGAAACCCTGATCACCTACGACGAAAAAGACAGCAGGAGAGCTTCCGCCATGAGCAATCAGCACATCCAGGCCCGACAGGCCCTCCTGCGCGTCGCAAGCGGGCTCAGGAAGGACAACCCTCGTGCTGCGCTCGAGATCGTCAAGAACCTGCGCACTCTTGTTGCCCAAGAGCAGGGGCAAGGGCAGGAGCAGGAGGACGAACAGGGTGCTCCGGCCGCGGGCAAGCCTCCCGCCATGCAGGGTCAGCAACAGCAGCAGGGCCAGCAGGAAGAGTGTGAGGAGCCGATGGCTCCCCCGAAGGTCATGGGCCAGCAGCAACAGGGCCAGCAAGATCAGCAGGGTCAACAGCAGCAGAGCCAGATCTCCGACAAGGACATGGACTCCTTCGTCGATGGCAAGGTCGACATCAAGGACCTGAAGGGTCACTTGAAGAGCGTCGTCGACGCCCAGAGCATCGAGGACTTCGTCGATGGTCTGATGGAGATGGACGAGCTTCTGAAGAAGACCGCCTCCGCTCGTGTTGCTGCTGTTGCCCAGGAGCAACAGCAGCAGCAAGGCCAGGAGCAGCAGCAAGGCCAGGAGCAGCAAGGCCAGGAGCAGCAGACTGGCGCTATCATGGACCTCGCGCCCCTCGAGGACATGGACGAGGCGCAAGTCCAGGAGTTCCTCAAGAAGCAGAAGGCGGAGGCTCAGAAGCTTCTCGGTGAGAACGACATCGAGAAGTTCATGGACGGCCTCGATCACATCTTCGGCGAGTGCGAGCAGGCCGCCAAGGGCATCAAGACTGGCTCGGTGCACATCAGCATGACGACGCTCGTGCGTCTAGCTCATGCTCACCCCGAGGCTCGTCCGGTTCTTCTCAGCGTGATCGTCGAAGCGGCCAAGAAAAAGAAGAAGAAGGACAAGCGCAAGAAGGACAAGGCCGACAAGAAGAAGGGCAAGAAGCCCAATCCGTTCGCCAAGGGCGGTCCGATGAACAAGGACAAGGGCGGCAAGGCCAAGGGCAAAGGCGGCAAGGCCCCGCCGTTTGGTGGCAAGAAGGCCCCTCCCTTCGGCAAGAAGAAGTCCTCGGTCGACATCGATCCCTCGGATACCAAGTGGTGATCCGGGAGTGATACAGTTTTCATAGTTTTTAGGAGACAAGCCCGGAGACACCCATGCCGACCCAGCAGAAGCAGATCGTCAACAAGGTCCTCGCGACCCTGGATGACACCGCGAACAAGATGGACGCCCTCAAGCAGGCGGGCAAGATCGATCCGCGTCTGGCGGCGGCCATCATCCACGACATCGACTCTTTCGCCGACAAGTTCCAGGTCGCCGCTTACGGCCCCGACGGGCTCAAGCGGTGGGCTGGCAAAGTCCACAACGCGAAGGTCATGCAGCGGGACAACGACGAAAAGTACATGGAGACTTTTCAGAACCCGATCAAGACCATCACGACGGACACGGACGAGCCTTACATGCACAAGGCCGAGCCGGGGTACAACTCGACGAAGGGCATCGAGACGTACGACAAGGACATTTCGTCGTCTGTCATCGATCGCGACGAGTACAACGTCCGCGAGCTGAACGAGTTCTCGCCCGGGACCAAGAAGCAGCCGTCGTGGGACAAGGGCCCTGCGGGCAAGAGCACCGCGATCGGTTCCGGTCCTGCACGCCAGCCCCGCCAGGCGGCCCAGCCGCAGGCGCCGGCGAAGAACTGGGCTCCCTGAAGTCAATCGGCGCCTAACCGCTCCGGGCTGGGCGCCCAACTCGAGGGCTCCATGTTCAGGACCGCGTTTGTCGACGATCAGCTCATCGCTAGGGAGTTCAATAGCGGTGACGTAGTCCGGAAAGCTGGGTACCGCGACTTCGTCCTGTCTCCCTACGTTGGGCGCGTCCTATACTCGAGTCCTGACTCCGGCAAGGTGCACGTGCAGTGGCCGTGGGGTGCGGAAGAGCTTCCGGCCTCCGAGCTGGTGAAGGACCTGAGCGCGGCATTTGCTCCGCCCATGCAGGCGGACCAGTCCTACTCGACTCACGAGATGTCTCGCAACATCAACTCGCCCGAGGTGGTCGAGGCAGACGCGAAGTGGCGCAAGTCGCTCTCGTCGACAATCGTCGATAGGTACGAGCAGTACACGATGCCGCTCTACCGGGCCGCCTGCGAGGCCTGGCACTGCGAGATACCGGAAATCGAAGCGTTCCGGAAGATGTCGGTCGTCTTCGGGCCGCGTTACGGTCAAGACGCCGTCCGTCTGACTGTCGCCAATCTCTACGAACTCGGGCGCCGCGTCGGTCTGTACTGGAAGGATCCGAAGCGCAAGTACAAGACGACGCAGCAGGAGAAGGCCTCCGGAAAGCTTCACTGTCCGCGTTGCAAGGGTGAGCTCAAGCCACGTGTATTCACCCACGCTGGCAAAGTTCTCCTCTGCAAAGGCTGTGGCTTCACTATTCATCCCCGGGACATCGCCAAATGAGTCGGGCGCTCTGGCGCCAAGTCAGGACGGCGCGGCAGGTCTCCAAGACCAATCCGCTGCTCGGCTATGAGCTGGAGCGTCGGGCGGTCGCCGTCATCAATCCGGGAGCCCGCAAGTTCGAGCACAACATCGACAACACGATCACCGTGCTCGAGGCTCTCAAGGACGAGCTCGACGACGCGCTCAAGATGCTCGATACCGAAGACGCGAAGGAATTCGCGAAATTCTTCGAGGATGCGGCAGAAGCGGAGGAGGAAGAACTCCGCCAGATGCTGCGCAAGGTCTCGTCCGTCGCCGGCTTCAAGGACTTCTTCAATAAGTTCAAGGAAGTCTTCAAGCCCAAGAAGGGTGAAGGCGAAGAGACCAAGGCCAACGATCCGTCGTACCAGATGGACGAGTCCACGATGGACGAGTTCGTCGAGGGAAAGCGCGAGTGGGCCGACCCCGGGCATTACGTCGAGCAGGAAGCCAAGCAGAACGCGGAATTCTTCGGCGGTGTCGAGAAGGTACTCGATGAGATGGACACGGCTCGCAAAAAGCCGAACCGCAAACTCATCCAGGACATCCTCAAGAAGGTCGACATACTGATCAAGAAGGGCAAGAGCCTCTCGAAGGGCGTTCGAGACCACCTTCTCGAGCCGGCCCCTAAGGTCGAAGTGACCGAGGAGGGGATGAAGCCCGAGAAGAAGACTGAGCCGGGCAAGAAGCTCACGCCTGCGGAACTGGACAGCAAGGTCACCTACTACGCGGACCTGCTCAAAGATTCGTCAGGCGACGAGGCCAAGACGGTCAAGTACCTCAAGGAACTCTTCAACGCCGTCAAGCCGATGCTCCACGAGGATCGGGCTGAGCTGGCGTCAGCGAAGATCCGGGCGGCTTCTATCTTCGTGCGTCACGCTCATGCGATGCCGGCGCTCCGTAGCCGTATTCTGCCGATCATCTACCAGTTGACTGGCCGGTAGCGTCCTAGATGAAGGCGGAAGTTCTTTTTCAACCGCGCCCAGGCGCGGACAATGTGCTTGTGTCGGCAGAAGTAGCAGACGACCAGCCGATCGAGAAGCTCATCGAGGCGGTCGCTCTTAGCATGCGCGATGCTGCAGGCCCTCGTCCTCAGATCGGGCCGTTCACGGTGAAGGACGGCAAACTCGTGCCGTGGCGAGATACCCGCGACGTCATGAATCCATGACCTTGTGGACGACGGCTTCGTTCCAGGCCTCGACGACGTCCCGCTTCTCGAGCCGGTGAGGTAGCTTCAGGAGAAGCTCCCGGAGCTGACGCTTCCCGTCTGCACGCTCGAGTTTGCGCATGAGGGTCCCGTGCCGGTCGACGAAGGACTGCTGCTTCGCGGCAACGACTACCTTGCCGTAGATTTTCTTGTAGAGGAGCTTCGCCCTCTCCACCGCGGCTTCTCGTAGCATGTATGGGTTCGTCTTCGGTCGCAGTCCCGCTGCTAAGAAGGCAATATCCACCATCGTGTGCTCGGGCGCTTTCTGGTTGGCCGGCGGCAGGTGCCCCTGGGGGAGGACGACCGTCCCGGCGTCCTTGAACCTCCTCCAATAGGTGAAAGGAAATGTCCTTTCGACCCCATTGCATGTGAAGGTCACCCGGGGCCAGAGGCAGGTGAGGATGGGGAGGTTGGTTTGAACCCCGCTCAGGGAGAGCCGGACGACTACCTTCTTGACCTTCACCTGCGAGATCAGCGCTATCGCCGCCTGCGTGTTCATGCCACCCGATACAACGGACTGGAATTAATTTACGGTAGCGTGCCAGAGTTTCTATGCCCCGTCCTGGGCGAGCACTCATGGCTAAGAAGCGATACGCCCATGCCATTGTCGAACGTCGAAATATCGAGTTCGACGAGTGGATGGAAGAACTGCGCTCGCAGAACGAAGGCGCTGTCCCCAAGGACTTCGTCAATCGCACAGCCAAGACCATCCTGCGCAAGTGCGACCCCAAGCAGTACCTTCTGTCGCACGCGACGATCGTGGCCTCGGTCGACACTTACGCCCCCAAGGGAGTCAAGACCGGCCGCCTGATGAATCGTGGCTGCCAGATCGACGTGCGGTGGCCCGAGTTCCGCATCAAGCCCGAGTGCCATCCGATCATCAACAACAACGGCGATGCCTGGGAGCGTTCGCTCCTTCTGTCGTCTTACCGCACCTTCATTGGCGCTCACAACTACCTCGAGCACATCCAGCTTCCCGAGCTGTCGAAGGGCTTCATCGTCGACGCCATCGCCAGGGATCTCGGCAAGAGCTGCTACATCGACATCCTCGTCGCGACCGACCGCAAGCACAACCAGCTCGTGTCGGACATCCTCTCCGGGGCCATCACTGGCCTGAGCATGGGATGCATCTCGCTCTTCACCGCTTGCTCCAAGTGTGGAAACGTCGCGGCGGATGATGCTCAGCTCTGTCCGTGCGTTCTGTACGACGGCAAGCTTTCGGAGTTCGTCGACGAGGCTGGAGTCCCGCAAATTCTCGCCGAGATCATCGGGCACGTCTCGGTTCCCAACTCGAATCAGTTCATCGAGGCTTCTTGGGTTCGGAACCCGGCTTTCCGCGGCGCCGTTCGCCGCAACATCCTCAATCCGGACCCTCAGATCGCGGCTCAGCTGCAGCAGTCCAAGTATCTGTACGAGCTTCGCGCCCAAATCCCCGAGATGGACGGCATCAAGAAGGCCGCTTCCGTCCGGCGCCGTGCAGATCAAGGCCAAGCTCAGGATATGGACGACCTCTTCGGTCAGGGCCAGGGTCAGGGCGAAGAGCAGCAGCAGCCAGGTGACGCACAGGATGCACAGCAGGGCGGCGGTGGCGCTGATCAAGCTGAAGATCAGGGCCAGGGACAGGGCGGGCAAGGCCAAGGTGGGCAAGCTCCCGCTGCTGACAAGCCTGCGGAGCCCAAACCCGACAAGATCGACGCCATCTTGGACAAGGTCACCGAGCAGCTTCTCACCAGCATCAGTGACAAGTTGGCCGACAAACTCGCGCCCAAGCCCGAAGACGTCGGATCAACTGCACAAACTCCAGTCAATCTCGAGTCACGCAACGACAACTTGGTGAAGTCGAGCGTCGATTTCAGTCGATTGGTGCGCCGCAAGTTCGCCAATTGTCCTCAATTGGTGCAGTGGGCGGAGACCGCGTTCCGGATCGTTCACGAAGGCGGTCTTCCCGCTATTCGACGCGCCGGGATGGGCTCTCGAGAACTGATAATCCTTTCATGGATCGAGGATCGCTGCAAGGACAGGATTTACCCTCCGAGTCTTTACAAAGTCGCGATGCAGATCGGTCCCTCCAGCAACTACCCGACCACGAACTCCTATCTTGCAGCTTGCAAGATGAAGGCAGGTCGGAACCTATCCACTCAGGAGCGTCGCTTCCTCGAGTGGAAAGGGCGCATCGCTTCTGTCGTCAATTGTTAGGACCTTGATAAAAGGCAAACCCGTAGGAGATCTGCACATGCGAACGCGTTCCACCTGGCAGGGCAACGGTGCCGCGACTCCGCGTCAGGCGGCGACGTCCCGCACGGCCGACATCTACAAGATGAATCAGGAGCACCCTGATGCCGGCCCGATCGACTACGAGAACGGCGACCCGGACTCCTGGGCGGAATCGTGGCACGGCTACGGTGACGTCGAGAAGGAGTACGAGGGCGGCCACGTCAAGCGGAACGAGCTGAACTTCGCCGAGTTCCGCGACAACACGTGGAAGCACAAGGACTCCGACAACTGGCACTCGGGCAAGGGCACCTACGACAACGTCGTGGATGGCGAGGGCAAGTTCACCGGCAACACCTCGGGCAAGTCGACTGGCGAGAAGGCCGGTCGGACCTACGAGGCGACTGGTGGCAAGCCGTCGAACACCCAGACCGCTGCGGGCGCCCCGGTCGACAAGCGCGACATGGCCGAGCGCAAGGCGGCGGCTGTGGAGCGGATCGTCCGCGCCACGCTGCGCACCTCGAACGACAAGCTCATCACGGATCTCGCCGTGGGCTACATGGGGATGCCCGATCGCGTGATCGTCGCCACCCTTCGTGCCCTCGACGCAGTGTCGCCCGATGCGCTGACGCCCGAGAACAAGATGCGCCGCGCGATGGCTTGCACCAAGCTGTCGGCTCGTCTCCTCGGCGAGAACGCCAACGACAAGCAGATCGAGACCCTCGCCGGGACGTTGATGACCATCGACGATCCGACCCTCAAGTCCGTCCTCGGGCAGCTCGCGGCCGCTCGTGTTGCTCAGGAGCAGGAAGAGCAGGAAGAGCAGCAGGAGCACACCGGCCAGCAGCAGGTCAATGGCCAGCAGCAGCAGACCGGCCAGGTCGCGCCTGTCGGCCAGCAGCAACAGCAGCAGGCCCAGCAGCAGCAGTCGCAGGAAGAGCAGCAGGCCCAGCAGCAGCAGGAGGCCGAGCAGCAGGCCCAGCAGCAGCGGTTCATGCAGCAACAGCAGCAGGGCCAGCAGCAGCAAGACGCCCAGCAGCAGATGATGGGCCAGCAGCAGATGATGGGCCAGGAGCAGGAAGAGCAGCAGGAGCAGGGCATGCCCCACATGGGTCATGGCGACCTTCCGCAGGCCGAGCTGCAGATGCTCGACCAGATGCTCAAGGAGGAACTGGGCCAGCAACTGCCCGGTGACGACCTGACTTCCCTCTTCGACGCGGCCCCGGCGCAGGTTGCGCCGCCGGCTCCCGTTGCTCCGGTCATGGCCGGTCAGCAGCAGGGTGGGGTCCAGATCTCGTTCGACGAGGACGAGGAGGACGTTCCGCCCACGACGATCGGGCAGATGGCTGCGCAGACTGTCGCCGCACAGGACGGCGAACTCGACAGCCTCTTCAACGACAACGAGGAAGTTCAGGCTCAGCGCCAGATCAAGGCTGCTGAACTCGAGCAGCAGGCCCGCGAGGGCGGGTTCGCTGTGCAGGCGGCCGGTGGTCGTACTGCTTCTTCACGCGGCGCCAAGAAGATCGGGCAAGTCCAGCGCGGCAAGTCCGACTCCGTGGCCCAGACCCTGGAGAATCTCTGGGATCGGCCGTGACAGTTTCAGCAATTGGAGCTCTAAGCTCCTAATTGCAGAGATACAGATAAAGGAAACGCAGACAAACCACAGCTTCTTTGGAGACCGAAGGAAAGACAGGAAAGCAGAATTGAACACAGTGGACGGCGTCGCGGGCAACCGGACTGAAGCCACATTGTCGGAGAGACTGCCTACTTAGTACGACCTGAGTGTCAACGGAGACTGGAGCAACCCATGGGATCAATTGGCGGCCAAGCATCTGGTGACTTCAAGCTAAGCACCAGTGCGCTGCGTATCCTGTACAGCCTCTTCAAGGACAGCATCACGTCCTTGTCGCCTGACGGATTCACGCAGAACAACCCCAATGTCGTCACCACGGCGTCGGCGGTCTCGACAACCATTCCGGTGAACGTCAAGAAGGGCGTTCTCGGTGGGTCGTGCGCCTTCGTCCGTCCCGACATCGGAGAAAACACGACCGGAGGCGCGGTGCTCGTTAGCGCGGCCTACGTCGTGAACACGAGGCCCCTCGGCCTCTTCATCAACGACGCTCTGGGCAACGCGTACGAGAACACCCCCGGACCCGCGTCCGGCAAGGGTCCGTTCCTGCGCGGCGGTTCGTACGGCCTCAAGCTGTACGAGACCCAGAAGCAGACGACCAACCACTACACCGGCGGCACGTTCTCCACCTCGGGTGGCGTCGTCGGAACTGCGTTGGTCTACTCGCCCGGCCAGAGGCTCTACGCTTCGGTCAACGGGTACATCACCAACGACTGGACCGACTCGTACGAGGCCCAGTGGATCTTCGCGACCCTCACGGGCAGCGGAGCTGGTGGCGACCCCACCCCGAGCGACATCACCGTGATGGGAACCCTCCTGGCGCAGCCGGATTCGACGAGCACTGAGATGTTCGCCGAACTCCCGGTCTGCTGAGCCGAAAGGATAAAGGAACAAGACCATGAATCCCTTCGGCGTACAGGTAGTGGACAACACGATCAAGGAGCAGATCGTCGACAAGTTCATCGGCTCCTCGGCAGGGCGCAAGCGCCTCGCCGCGTCGATGATCCAGCCGCTGCGTGAGCGGCGCGACTACTCGTCCGTGGGACGCAAGACCTTCCTGGTCGAGCAGCTCCCGGACGGTGCTCTGCCGATCTACGACAAGGACCCGGACGTCACGGCCTTCGTCATCGGCGAGGAAGGCGAGTCGATCACGGCGGTCATGAAGCCGCGTCGCGTGATCTTCCCGCTCTTCGAGATCGCGGCCCTCCCCAAGGCCCCGCTGACGCAAATCAAGGAGCGTCGGTACGACCTCCTGAAGCGTATGCAGGACCTCGGCAAGGCGCAGGTGCAGGCTGCCGAAGACGACCGCGTCTTCAGCATCCTCGACGCCCTCGCCGTCAACGGCTTCGACGAGCTGCCCGGGCAGACCAACCCGGACATCCCCGTCGTCGCTCCGATTTCGCCGGCCGTCCTCGCGGACGCGTTCGCCGAGATCGAGCGGCAGGATCTCCGCGTCGCTCGCGTTTACATGAACGCGACCGACTACGCGGACATCCGGAAGTTCGGGCGCGACGTTCTCGACATCGAGAGCCAGGCCACGCTGTGGAAGACGGGCATGATGGCGACGGGCTGGAACGCCCAGTTCATCGTCAGCCGCCTCGTCGCCGCCGGCGTCGTCTACATCACGTGTGAGCCGGAGCACTTCGGTCGCATCCCGGTCCGCACGGAGCTCACGGTGCTGAGCGCGGACAACCCCGAGGACCGGACGATCGGTTTCTCGATGTTCGAGAACCTGGGCATCGGGGCGTACAACCCCCGCGGACTGGTTCGCCTCATCGTCACGCGCTGAAGTTAGCGCTGGCGGTTCTTCTGGGCCCTGGAATCGAAAGGTTCTGGGGCTCAGTCGTATTTGTCTTCTTATCTTCGCTTGGAATATGAGCCGCGTCGCCGCTCCTCCGCCTATGACCCCTGAGGATCAGAAGAAGGGCGTCGAGAGTCCTGGAGGAAAACGGAAAGAGGTACTTGAGCTTGGTAATGCCATCAAGAACCTACAAGGCACGCTCAAGGACTTTCTGCTGAACCAGAGCGGTGTAAGCGCCTCCCTCGAGGGAGAACATGCGCAACAGAACGCCAAGCTCATTACGGAATTGACGGCGTCCTGCCTCAAGAGTCAGGAATTGATGCGGGAACTCTTGCACGTCGTCGGGCCTAAACCAAAGAAGGCCAGCCTCTTCCAGTCGGCCGCTCGAGTGGCCGCGGGCTCTTACAAGCGGTGATTGTAGTGTTGGGCTATGGCCTCGAATACTCCTGCCGCGTCGAAGACACCGACTGAACTGAAGTCTGATAAGGCTCTTGGATTGTGGGCTCGGATCCAGTCCAAGGGCTTCACCGACTACGTGACCGTCAACGCTCAGATCACTCGGCTCCACATCATGGGACCAGAGGCCAACTTCCTCCGGGCCTACGCGAAAGCCAACCTTCCTGGGCGTGGAAAGAAGCCCGGAGGGAGCCTCTAACGTAGATCTACCCCTCCAGGATGTAGTGTCGCATATGACAGTCCAGTTCCAAGGTGAGGCCATCGAGGTCCCGGAAGGGTATGAGGCGTTCACTGTCGCCGTTCTTCAGTGCGACATTCGAATAGCCGCTGTCGGCCTCGAGCCCGAGACCGATCCGGGCGAGTTCTTCGTGAACTTCCACTCCGCGGAGGATTGCGAGGAGTTCGCCGATCTGATTGTAGCCTGCGCGGACAAGGAGCTGATCGACAAGCTCTTCGCCAAGGACGGCAGTCTGTCGGGCAGCTTCGGCATCGAAATGACCAACGACGAGGACGACTACCGGACGTTCACCGTCATGGAGATGTATCTCCCTATCGCTCTGCGGGATGACCTGACAAAGTTGTTCGAGGCCACCAAGAAAATTGTCGAGGCCGAAGTATCCTACTGCGACTCCAACGGGCGGCGTTCCAACGGATCCATTCCTGAGGAGACTGTTCCCAAGTCGGAATGGGATGGACATATCTTCGCGGCGGTCCCAGGTGTCGACCATCTCCGACCAGGCTCCCTCGTGAAGCTTTCCTTCCATGCCTCCAAGCCGGCTCATATCGTCGAGCGCCTTTGGGTCAAGGTCGTCTCGCTGGATGATGACGAACTGACGGGCACCGTCGATGTGCACCCGGCCGCACTCACGAACTTGCATCGCGGCGATACCGTGAAGTTCAACAGATTCCAGATTCTG
>Ga0181526_10002915_pt1 | contig 14350 bp, 12 predicted proteins | sample PEATcosm2014_Bin_35_FD_119750 | JGI IMG/M metagenome (GOLD analysis project Ga0181526, IMG submission 119750) | Peatland microbial communities from MTU Mesocosm Facility, Houghton, MI, USA - PEATcosm2014_Bin06_30_metaG | ecosystem: Environmental > Terrestrial > Soil > Wetlands > Peat | place...
GTATTCCAAAAGAACATTCACATCATAACTAACCCGACCTTGCAGTTCTATCCAATTCGGCCCGACTCCCTCGGCGCGCCATCGTTTCAATGTTGCTGCTGAGCGTCCGAGAATCTCAGCGGCGTTGCGCGTGTTGACGAGCTGAGGCATGGCTGTTTTTTTCATCGCGATTGGCTGGGGCATGGTTCATCTACTCCTGAGGGAGACACATTCGCTCCTCTTAACGACATTGCACTTGACGGTAGCGCAGGTGTACACATATAGTCAAGACGTAACGTTACATTTCTTTGGAGGCTTAATTGATGGCAAAAGACCTCATGACGGAGAAGGCAGCGATAGTGCAGCAGCCGGTGATCTCCATTCGGATTTCCGACGAGCTGCGTCTAAGGCTCGAAACTTTGAAGGAAATCATGGCCGCCAAGAGCGGCGAACCCGTCTCAACATCGGAGGCGGCAAAGCAGCTCCTTGAGTCCTCCAAAGAGGAGAGATTGGAGTTCGTAAATCTACTCTCAGAGCCAACCGATTCCCTGGTTAAGATTCGCGGGAAGGTAGACGCAAAGCTACCACTTTCGCAAGCCGAATGGACGCTGGTTGCCTACTACTGTCAGCAGGGTGCGGAGCTGTTCGCAAATACCGGCCAGACGGACATTTCCTTTGAATCTCTCGCTGCAATTCTTGAGGCTTTCCTTGCCGTTTATGGACTTGTATCCAAACACAGAAAGAGGGGTCCGATGGCTCCTTATCTCCTCACCAATCTGCCTGCAGAAAGGCAAACTGCGGCGAAGCCTTCGGAAGATAATGCAGACGACGATGTACGACGGGCCGTGAACCGAACCCTTCACACGCTAAAGAACGCTGATAGCGAGACTGCGCGACCGATTCATACCGCTCGACTTCTCTACATGATTCTGGACAACGAAAGATTTCTAAACATCGAGAAGCTGAACGAAACGCTGCGACCGTACTGGCCGATTCTCTGGCGCGTGTGCGCCCGTGGCCACTATCTCCGCCATGAAGAACCCCTGCGGGATGGTGCATTTTGGGGTGCCGATTCTAGGTTGAGAAACCCTGGGCCATTGCCATCGTTTCAGGAAGGCGAATACCGTCTCGAATTTCACCGGGGGCCAGAGACGGAATTTTCCGTCTGGTTGTATTTTCCCGGAAGGTTTGCACTGCAATATCCGCTCTACGATTATCCACGGATCGCGGAGCTTCGGACGATACTGGAACGGTTGGAACTGCGCGACACGCTGATCTTCTGGGAAGGTCGCTATTTCCTCGCCTCCACGTGGTTCGACGAAGAGGAAAAGGTGGGCGTCGAGTTTCGCTCTCGAGACAATGGGATCCGGCTCTTGTTTCACCATGATGATTGGCAGGCGATTAAGAGTCTGTTTCGCCGTGGCTGGCAAGCCCCGGAAGTGGTCCGTCTCTGGAATGCGTTGGCGAGGGAGTATGGCGAGCTGTGAAAAGCGCGGTGCTTCGCACCGGAAGAAAGGGTGGGACACGTCACCCCCAAGTTGGGAGCTGCGGAGCGCGGTCCGGCGCTTCGATGTTTACGCAGGTTAACGTTTGCTGCGTCAACAAAATTCGTCGAGTGATGAGTGACTGCGATGTCGAACGGTGACGTTTGTCTGAGACAGGTGGCACCAGCGCATCGATCACGTAAACGCGTTGAAGCGCCAGCACTTTCCGTGAAACAGCGTTTTGCCGCTTGATGGCGGCGGAGTGGAGTGCAGTATGGGAAACAAGGCGGTTTCCTCAGTGAATGTTCGCCGCATGCAAGCCACTCCACAGCCCAATCTGCCATTTGGCGAAGAGGCGAAGGCTGGATTCCGCACAAAAACAGCCGCCACGCGGCTGACTCCCGACGAGCTTTCCGAGATCGAAACTGCCGCCGAAGGCGCGGGGCAGGCGCTCTCCGAATGGTTGCGTGCGACTGCTTTGCGCGCCGCGCGGCAGCGTCCCGCTGACCCCGTTGAGTTGCTACTGGCCGAGGTTTGGGCATTACGTTACGCCCTTCTGAATCTCTTCCATTCTGGCGCTCAAGCGGCATCGGAAGGTAGGCAAATGTTGCCCGATTCCATCCTCAAAATCCGCGACGAATCCGATGCGCGGAAGCTGCAACAGGCGCGTAAATTGCTCGCCGATTTTCTCGCGCCAGAGGGCATCCAACGAGGACGGAAACCATGACTGACATGCCGTTTCCCAGACGATTTCCGTGGCTGCCTGCGATGGCAATACTGGCTTTTTCCGGGGCTTTGTTTCTGTCTAATTGGCTGGTCTGGACGCCGATGCAACGCTACTACCTTGGAAGTTATTTGAGGTGTGCTTTGTTTGGAACAGACCCGGCTGGGGGTACCGAGGTTCGATGGTTGTACAAGACCGCACCGCGCGGAAAAAAAGAACTGGCGCTGGACACGGACGTGGTTCCAGCAACTGCGGGCGACGACAGCGGAATCCCGATGCAGCTTTCGCCGGCGGCGCGGCAGGCCGGTTGGACTGGCCTGCTACAGGGGCCGGATGAATGGCTCCAAACCGTCAGACTCCAACCGTATCTTGAGGCGCAGTTTTATGACGGAAAGAGCTTCTTGCGATTGCTGGTGACGCCGCTGTTGTGGGGAGCCGCGATGTTCTTTTTCCTCCTGGCAATGGGAAGTATATTGCGGGGACTGAACGCCTATGACGAATGGGATTTGGAGAGGATGAGATGGGGGGAACGTCCGACAAGTTGGACGCAGAGATGGAGAAAAAAGATCGGCGGAACACGATTCAGCCTATCGGGATTTGCAAGGCGGAAGATACCGGAGATTGTGCGGAAGGCAACGCCACAAACACAGGCCAGCACTCACTCCGAGTCGCCGGAGAAGCCGATCCAGCCGGTGCTCCCGATCTTCGGTTCGACCATCGCTGCCGCCAGCGACAGGCCCCAAGAACGCTTTGCATCGAAGGAGACGAAGAGAATCGAATGAGAGGAAATCTGCCGAGAATGCGTTTCTGCCTCGTTCATGATTGGCGCGGCGAGGGTTTCCCGCACAGTTGAGGAGCGCTGATGCTTACGATCTCAAAACCTTTGTCCGCCAGTCAGGCGCGAACTTACCATGCGCGGGAGTTTGCCGCGCAGGAACAGAACTACTGGAGCCGCGATCAGCAAGGCCACAGTGAGTGGCAGGGCAGGCTCGCTGAGCAGTGGGGGTTGCAAGGTGGCGTTGGTTCCGAACACTTTGCACGACTGAGTGAAGGCCAACATCCGCACACCGAAGAGCAACTCGTACGGCATCAGGTGTCGAGAACCTATGAAGGCAAATTCGGCAGAGAGGTAACCAGCGTCGAGCATCGCGCCGGGTGGGACGCTACATTCTCTGCACCGAAGTCGGTATCGCTCACCGCGCTTGTTGGCGGTGATGATCGGGTGCGGGAAGCCCATCGCGAGAGCGTTCGAGTGGCGCTTCAGGAACTTGAGCGATACACGCAGGCGCGGATCGGCAATGTCCATGCCCCGGAGACGAGCGGAAAATTCATCGCCGCCACCTTCGAGCACGATACCGCGCGGCCCGTCGATGGCTATGCGGCACCCCAGCTTCATACTCACGCCGTGATCTTCAACATGACCGAGCGCGAGAACGGTCTCGAAAATGGAAAACAGATGCGAGCGTTGCAGCCACACGAGATGTTCGTGTCACAGCGCTACGCCACGGCCGTTTACCGATCCGAGTTGGCTCTGCGTCTGGAAAAGATCGGTTACGAACTGGAGCGCGGCAAGCATGGACAGCCGGAAATAAAAGGCTACACGAAGGAATATCTGGAGGCTTCCAGCCCGCGACGTGAACAGATCAAAGACCATCTCCGGGAACAAGGGATCGACGGAGCCGCGGCAGCACAGATCGCGGCCCACCATACTCGCGACCGCAAGGAACTACTATCGCCTGGCGAAGTCTTACAGCGGCACCGCGAGTTGGCCGCACAGTATGGGCATCAGGCGGACCGCGTCGTGGCACAGGCGCTCCAACATGGGCAATACCAGATGCCGGAGCCAGAGGTTCAGGCGAAGCGGGCAGTGACATGGGCGCGCGATCATGTCTTCGAGAGATCGGCTGTGCAGGACCGTCGCGCGATCCTTGAAACAGCGCTGGTGCGCGGCATGGGAGAAACCACCTATGCCCAGGTCCGGCAGGAGTTCGAGCACCGCATCGAGGCCGGGGAGTTCCGCGAAGTCTCGCACATTGGCGCTGGCCAACAATACACGACCGCGACGATGGTTCGTATGGAGCTTGAGGTCATTGGCCGGATGCAGGAAGGCAATCGGCGCGACTACAGAGATCCCATGCTGGTCTCGCCGCAAGTGCGCATCGCCACGGAAGACCGCCACCCGGAGTTGAATGCGTCGCAGCGGCAGGCAGTAGACGAAATCTTTCTTTCGCGGGAGAAGGTTGTCGGTTTGGATGGCATCGCCGGCGCAGGCAAGACAACAACTCTGTCCGTGATCCGCGAAGGCGCGGAGGCCGAGGGCTACAGGGTGGAAGGTTTCGCGCCAACGTCCCGCGCGGCGCAGAAGCTCGGGGAAGCAGGCATGGAGACATCCACACTACAGAAGCATCTGGTGCGTGGACAGCAGCCGGAGACCGGTGAGAAACGGCTCTATGTGCTCGACGAATCCTCTCTGGCATCGACCAGACAAGTGCATGAGTTTACGAACCGGCTCCATCCAAATGACCGTGTGTTGCTGGTCGGCGACCGGCGGCAACATGAGGCGGTTGAGGCCGGGAGGCCCTTCGCGCAGCTCCAGGACGCCGGTATGAAAACGGTGAAGCTCGAAGAGATCGTGCGCCAGAAAGACCCGGAACTGAAACAGGTGGTCGAGCAGCTTGCGCGCGGCGAAGTGCGCGAGGCAATACAGAATCTTGACCGGCAAGGCCGAGTCCATGAGATCAAAAGCCACGACGAGCGCATCGCCGCGATTGCGAAGGAGTACGCAAAATCGCCGGAGAACGCGCTGGTGATTTCTCCCGACAATCGCTCTCGCATGGAGATCAACGAACGGGTCCATTCGGAATTGCAACGGATTGGCCTCGTCAGCAACGAGGAGCACCGGATCAGGACGCTAGTGCCGCGCCAAGACCTCACCGGCGCGGACCGGACATGGGCTGAGCGCTATGAGGTGGGCAATGTGCTGCGCTATTCGCGCGCATCGAAGGAGACCGGCATCGGGAAAGGCGCGTACGCGCAGGTGAAGAGTATCGACGGTCCCAAAAATCGGCTGACGGTCGAACTGCAGGACGGCACGGAACGAACTTACGATCCGCGCAGGCAGCAGGGAGTCTCAGTCTTTCGGGAAGAGATGCAGAGTTTTTCAGTGGGCGACCGCATCCAATTTACTGCGCCGGCCACCGAGGTCAAAGTTGCGAACCGCGAGTTGGGGACCATCGAGAGCATCGACGGAGACGGGCGGATGCGCTTGAAGATCGACGGTGGGCGTATGGTTGAACTCGATCCGCACAAGCATCCGCATTTCGATCATGGGTATGCCATGACCAGCCACTCCAGCCAGGGACAGACTGCCGACCGTGTCTTGATTCACGTGGACACCGAACTGGGTGCCAAGGATCTGCTCAACAGCCGCATGGCCTATGTCGCTGTCTCGCGTGGACGCTATGACGCGCACATTTATACGAACAATGCAGCGATGCTGGGCCAGGAACTCAGCCGCGACGTGTCCCATTCCCCCGCCATTCAGCAGGAGCCAGCGGCGCACAAGTTAGAACCACAAACCACGCACACGAATCAGATCAGTCAGGGTTTCGGTCTTGGACTTTGATGCAGCATTCCCGAATGACATGCCCCGGATAGCCAGAGCATAGCCGAGGCCCGGCCAGTGTCAAGGCCGCGCTTCGCGCGCCGCGTTCGCGGTCGAAGAGCCTTGACACTGGCCTTTGCGCCTCGGCTTATCATTCAGCTATCCGGGGGATGTCAGACTCTTACTTCCAAGAACCGGGGTTCCGCGCCGAGTCGAACCGCTGTCGGAGAAGATCTGTGACTTGAGAAAGACGCGTTCAAATAAGCGTTCTCTTACGAGCATGAGAATCATTACTTATAGCGACCTGCATCTTGAATTTGGCTCGGGCTGGATGTTGCCGTCAGATGCCAACGGAGATGTCATGATCCTGGGAGGCGATATCGTCACGCTCAGGGATTATGAACCGCTCGACCAGATTCTGCGGAAGTGGAAGAAACCAGTCCTCTATGTGACGGGAAACCACGAATATTACACGCGGCGGCCAATGAACGAAGAGGACAATAGATTCAAGGCGTGGCTCGAAGACAGACATCCGCATGTGAAACTGCTGCTTGATGAAGAGGTCAGCATCGGCGGCGTCAATTTCTTCGGGGGCACGATGTGGACGGATTTCAACGGCGGCGATTTGCGCGCCATGGAGACCGCTCGCTCTCAAATGAATGATTACCGCCTGATCTGTAACCCCGACGAAACGCCTTTCACGCCCGCAGATTCGATTGCGCTACACAAAAACTTCGCGTCGAAATTGCTGAACTGGTTTGGCAAGAATCTAAGTGGCCCGCGCGTGGTCATCAGCCATAATGCACCCGTCATCAATCCCAACTCCAAATACAAAGGCGGCCCTCTCACGCCGGCGTTCAATTCCCTGGACATGGTAGGGATCATTGAGACGCACCAGCCGGCCCTCTGGGTGTATGGCCATACGCATGAATGCGACGATCAGATGATCGGCCGGACCCGGATCATTTCAAATCAACTCGGATATCCGGGCAGCCTTGGCGGGTTTGAATGCAAGGATTTTGATGAAGCGGGTCTGCCAGTCGAGACAGGCGTTTAGCCCAGACGGGAAAAGAAATTACCTATGGAGGCCAACAATATCCTGTGCATTCTGCCGAAAATAGTTCCTAACCTTTAAATTTATGCTGCCCCGGCAAGTCTGAATTCTAGGGAATCGATACAATTTCGCCAGAATCCACAAGACGCTGCGAATCACTCCGGCGGTGGCTGGCCTGTCCGATCACGTTTGGAGTCTTGAGGAAATCGTGCTTTTGACAACTTGAGCAGCAGGGGGAGGAAAGAACAAATCCATATGGGATCTAGAAAGCAGCCCGGCCAATTGTGGACTTTCAAATGCGGTCATAGCGGCATATTGCCGCCACGAGGGGAATCAAGTAAGGCCGTTCTTTGGTGGAATAGTAGGTCATCAAATAGCGGCGGGAACCATGTATGTAGGGCGTGCCAGTTAGTTCAGGACCGCAGACGAAAGAAGATTACCTCTGCACTCTTCGGCTTGACATGGGCAAAACGGCTACTCGTGTCTCAGAAGGCTGCGGCTCGATACGGTAAGTATACGTCCCCAAAAATTTCGGCTGCGCGAATCGTGGAACTGAAAAATGCGCCCAGCTTGGCGTGCTGTATCTGCCGGACGGGAGAGGAATTAAAATGGGTGCAAAGTGCGCGACTCACTAATCCGCACTTGCATCACAATCACGAAACGGGTGAAGTCTATGGCTTCGCTCACGCATTATGTAACAGGCTGATGGGACTCCTAAATAAGAAACTGACGCTAGAATCGCAGGCAGAATTTTTTAAGAACGCCTGTCCGAAAGCATTCGAATTGTTGGTAAGAAACTTAGAGAATTCAAACTGAGACACTACCGAATTCCGGGTCCATTATTTCCCGCTCAGACTTTAGCTGATCCGCCCTGCTGCGCGGCGCGCAGGTCGTCATGCTCGAAGGCCGATGCCATGCGGTCGATTTCGCCTTTGGCGAGACCATGCCGTGCGGCTTCATCGCGCCACTTGGAGACGGCCTTACCGACCTGTGCGGCTATTTCGCGAGCCTTGCCAGCGTCCAGTTCGAAATATCCCGCTACCTCTATCGCCAGTGCGAGTGAAGCTGTGTTGTCATCCTCATTGATCGCGGTACTGAGAATGCGCGGCTTGATGTCGGTCGGCACCGGATTGAGGTCGTAAGCGGGCGACAGGCGCCAGCCCGCCTGGCCTTCGTACAGAAAGCCGTGATTGCGCAGGTGGTCGTCGGTGTTGGAGATCAGTATGTTGAAAACCAGCCGCCGCCACAGCGCTTCCATGTCGGCTTGCGGCGCAGCACCGTCCTGGCGAAGCGCGTCAACAATTTCCAGATAGCTTCGGGTTTCTCTGTCTTTCGATCCGAGCATGCTCATCGCGGAGAGGAACGGGATACGCCGTTCGCCGTCGCGGTCGAAGCGTCGCAGGAGGAGTACGGACTTGCCGGCGATGTTTTCGACACGGGATTGGGGAACAGGGATGCCAGATTTCTGCGCGAGGGACAGTGCGACCGCCTCCCAGACCACCGTGTTGATTTCATCGTCCTTGCGTGGGAATTTCGCGATGGCGAGATGGCCGTCCTTTTCCCTGACTGAAGCCTTGGGCCTCGCGCCACCAAGAGAAGAGCCAGGCGCGAACAGCATGCGCAGTTCCTCTTCGGTGTCTTTCTCTTCCATCACATGTTCGGCCGCGGAGAGCAGTTTCGGGAGCTCGATCAGTGGGGGGATGCGCTTGATGCCCTCCTCGCGCAGGAAGGGTCCGCCTTCTCTTTCCGCAAAGCGCAGCGCGCCCTGACGGGCCTCGTCGTCCACCAGCAGTAGGAAGTCGATTTCCTGGAGCGTGCGCGGCGCCCCGCCTTCGCGCTCCGCGCGCCTCCGTTCCATGCGGCGCATGAGCGCCCGCCCCCAACGGTCGGGCGCGGAGTCGCCGATGGCGCCGAACATGGGTGTGTCTGCCGGCGTATGAAACGGCCCAGGACCAACCTGCAGGGCTGGCTCCAGAGAGAATCGCGCGGGATTTTCTAGCCATGTCTTGTCGTATTCGAAGGTGGCGCTTTCCTTGTTCTTGCGCGTACGGGCCCACAGACGCCCCATCAGGTGGGGGACGCCGTCGAGATCCGCGTATACGAGAGCCTCTCTGTCCATCACTTGCCTTTCGCGCGTTTCGGGCTGCGCGCCACGCGAATGCGCTGCGGCAGGTTTTCTTCTTCGAGCTGCAGGCCCACGGGATCGTTCTTTGGTGCGGCAAGATCGCCCAGCCGGTCCGCCATGCCCAGCACAAAAAGGACCGTGGCGTAGATCCCGATCGCGACGCCGGGATCGCCCTTTTCAACCTTGACGAGGGTCGTGCGGCTGATCGAGGCGCGCTGCGCCGCGATGGCCGCGGGGATGCGCCGTCGCCGCCGGGCGTCACGGATGTCGCGGCCGAGCTTGCGCAGGGCATGCCTTACCGGGAGTGGCATTATGACAGATGATCGGCTGGTCCTCATATTTAATGTCCAGAATAACGGTCAATAACTGGTTTAACGTACATTATTATGAACGTTATGTCAATCTGGAGATCTGGGGCACCCGCCCATCCTTTACCGCAAATCGCAGCCCGTCGGGGTCGCCCACATACCGCTTTTCAGCAGACGGTCGCCGACAAGCCGGCGACGCTGACGCGACGATCGATGAGATGCTGGGACGGATGAAAGAAGCCATTGTTGGAATCACGTCGCCCGAAGGGGTTCGACTATGGAGCGGAAGCCGAGAAAATGGCCCAGGCGTTGCTCGACACCTTCCGTTGCCGGATAGAGTCGCTTACGTGAGCGTTGCCAGCAAGTCTCTCCGCCGTAGCCATGCGACGCTCATTGGCCGAAAGTTAGAACTCATGATTACTCGCGAAACATCGCGTCTCTGACAATGTCGGCATCTCTGACAATGTCGGCAGTGTCAATCACTTTTTGAGCGTGCTACTCCGTGCACTCCGAGGAGCGCGCCATTTCGCTCTCGTTGAAGCTTTTGCTGTTGCTCTTGCTTTTGCTCTACCAACCGAGGCTCGCTCGTAATCTGTTTTCAGGTCAGGACAATCAGTCCGACCCATGCATCTCTTCGGTCACACGTTCGATCATGATTACTACTTCGAACTCCCCGTGAAGGGGAGCGGGATGCCCACTCATTTGCGATGTTTTATTCACACCATCGCGATGTCCGGGCTTTCCCGCGTACGAACCGAACTTGCTCAACTGTGCGTAATCCCATTCCTTCCGCATCATCCAGTACAGGCGAACCGCGAGCTTTCGTGCCATCGCGACTTTGGCGATTTTCCGTCCTCGCCGCAGCGCCATGTGACAGTACTTACTCCGCCATTCCGGATCGCTGCGCACGGTCACTTGCGCCGCTTCCACCAGCAGGAAGCGCAGCAGCGAGTTCCCTTGTTTCGTGATGTGTCCCAGTCGTCGCCGCTGTCCACTCGAATCCTCCAACGGCACCAGCCCCAGATAGCACGCGATCTGCTTGCCACACTGAAACCGCTCCGCTCTGCCGATGATCAGCACGAACGCTAACGCCGTCAGCGCACCGACTCCCGGATGCGTTTGCAAACGCTGCGCCGCCGGACATCTTTCTACTTCCTGTTCGATGGCCGCAGTCAACTCGGCAATCGTCGGCGTCAGTCGATCCAGCAACGCCAGCAGATCGCGCCGTCGCCGGCTCGCCCACGGAGCTAACTTGAACGACTCCAGTTGTTCTCGTCCGGCGTCCCGCCACAATCGCTTCTTGCAACGCAGTCCTTCGTTGAGCGCCACTGCCTGTAACTGGTTCATGATCCGCGTCCGCGCCTGCACCATGCGATGCCGATGCCACAGCAGTTGCCGCAGATCGCGATTCTCCCAGCTTGGCACCCAGATCTGCGGAAAATCATCTTTCAACATCAAGCGCAGTATCAGCTGTGCATCCTGGCGATCCGTTTTTTGCTTGCGCACGCGTTTCGCGTTGATCGCCGCAGCATCCCCGGTCCACAACTCCAACTGCAACTCGGCGAGCAGTCGTTCAAACCAGCGCGCGTGTCCGCTCGCCTCCATCCCCACGCGAACCTTCACTCCCTGGGCACCGAGATCACGGTAGAACTTCTCCGCTTCCTCGCGGTGCTCCAGTCGTCGCTCTTGCAGTTCCCCACTCTCGGTATCTACAAACGCAATTTGTTGGAAGCCCGGGTGATAATCACAACCTATAATCATCATGTTCGGCTCCTTTCTCCCGAGCGCTCTTGGTTGGTTTGGTAGCCACCAAAGTCTACTCGGCTGCAGGAGCCGACATTGTCATGGAATCATTTGCGTTCACGACGCCTCTTTTCCAGGATATGCCGACCCCAATTCTCGCTCAAATTATCTGTGCGCTGCTCGCAAACGTCTGAGCATTGTCCTCGCCTCATCACGGCCAAGCTCGCTCACATCGCGGGGATTGCCCTGGAACACCGCTTTGAGATGCTTGATCGGTTTTGGCGTATTCTCGCGCTCATGAAGCCAGATCTTTGCAAGCGCAAGGTGGGCTTCATTGTCGCCAGCCTCCACTGAATGCTGGAACCATCGGTAAGCCTCGCCAACGTCTCCGCGCTTCCGATAATGCATAGCCAAATTGAAAGCAGCGCCACTGTCTCCTTAGCTTGTAAGCCTGCTTGTACCAGTAAATAGCACGCTTCTGATCGATCGGAATGCCCTTTCGACCATCGGGAAAATAGTTCCCGAGAAGGATCTGGCAGCTCGTATCGCCAGCCTTTGCCCCTTTCAATAGCAACGGTAGCGGAGCCGAGAAGCATAGCCGAGCCGACTCGAAACACAATCGGTTCACCTAACAGGACTAGCTGCTCGACGGTCTCTTTTGGGAGATCCAGAATCTCCACTGAGTGCGCCGGCCTGATAACGTCAGTTATTACTGTTCTCGCACCGCCAGCACAAGGGGGTACGAACCATTAGCCGGCTTGAAGTGAATGTTGCCGGCCCTTCATCCATTCCTGCAGCATGCGCTCGCCCACTTCCTTGAAGTCGGGATGTTCGTTGATGTAGGACTGAAGATCGATTTCCGTTTGCGAAAGAGCATCCGAGACCCGCTCCAGGATCGCGCGAATTTTTGCAGGTGTGCCAGTCATTCGAGTTTCGCCGAGCCGACGGAGAACTTTGCTGTCGGGCCACTGGGTTGTTCCGTTGAGCGTAAGTGCCAGACTGTCCTTCGGTAGATAGATGGAAGTGGTTACGAGATCGTAGACCGGTGCGAGTCGAGCTTCACCGAGCACGTCGTCATAGACGATGCCGAAATTCTTGAGGTGAGCGTCGCCGTTGCGCAATGCACAATTCAGTGCGATTAACGTGAATAGTTTTTCGGCATCCGCGAGTTCAGCGGGTGAGTTTGCGAACTGCTGAAATCGCTTCATGACTGATGATTCATAGCTGCCGCGATACTTCTCATCCGTTCTTCTCGCGTTCAGGACGCAAAAATCTTCAAAGCCCCGGTAGGTACCATCTGGGCGCAAGTCGAAACGGTCAACGACAAGGGCCATCCCGTCTTCTGCAAGCCGATACCGAGGTACGTCCAGACCGCAACGCTCAGCGGCTTTCAGGCAGAAGTACTCGTTCGCAGCGAGCTGAGGAAATTCGTTCGGCTCCCAGAACTTCACGATGTGAGTTGCACCCCTACAGCTCGGTGAGATTCGGGGTTGCGCATTTGTCAGTGTCAGGGACGCGTTCTCGTCGCGCACAAGAACCTTCGGCTGGACGCCACTGATACCGGAAAAGGATGCAAACTTCTCAATGAGGTAGCGAAACAAGTCCCCGTCGCGACGACTCGCCAAAATCTCGTCTACCGACTGAAAAGGAACATCCTCGTTGAGCCGTTCCTTGTCGCCGGTGTACCGTATGCGGCCCACTTGTGAGCGGCCAACAATGGCGAGCAGATCAAAATCATCGAATGTTCCAGTCGCCTTCGCAAAGGCGAGTCGCAGCCGCTCCCGCAACGCGCCTTCCGGGAGGTTCATCTCGAAGATCGGAGGAAGGCCAAAGGACACGTCCCAGGAGGGAAGCCGCACGGGCATGGTAACGGAGACGGCGCGCTTTGGGACTGTCTCTGGCAAGTACGCAAAAGCACTTCCGCGATCCCGCTGCCTGTCTAACAGTCCTGCCTCAGCGGCGTCTGTCCAGACCTTTATCATCACGGTCCTCTTCTAAGAGTTCGTCCAGCGTGGGCCGTTGCAAGTTTGCCTCTTGTAGTTTCAACTCTAGGCCGAGCGCCGACAAAATGTTGGCGACCTTGGAAAAACCAAGTTCACCGGATCGGCCATTCTCCAGTGCTTCGATCGTTGCCCTACTCACGCCGGCCTTGTCAGCCAACGCGGATTGGCTAAACCCGAGAGCCTTCCGTCTGGACGCGATCTGAGCGCCAATGGAGTGCAGCTTCAGCATAATATGCATAATATACTAGCCATGTAATAGAATAGTCAAGGTTGTGACTAATATATTGGTCGCTAATTTGAGAACGGCATCGTTGGGTGACCGGAGAGTCGTTTTCGCGACCAAGCGCCCCGCAGCAAGCCGCTCGCTGCTGTGCCAGGCGACCGGCACCTAGCAGACGAACCTTCGGACGCGACAACTGACGGGTTAGCAAACTGTGAGATTATTCCTGATCGAGTCACAGATTGTAGACGGCGACAATGGCTTCACGTGAACGAATCTAATCCCAAGCTCCCGGACCTGCCGTCTGCTCTTGCAGAGATGCAGCGCTTGCGTGAAGAAAATGTTCGTCTACGGTGTCTTTTGCAGGAGCACGGCATCCAGATTCCGGCGGCGCAGTCGACTACCGAGATTCCCGTCACAACGAACGCACTGCCAAGTGCTCATATTCCTGTCTTGAAAGCCGAACAACGAATCGCATTGTTCCGGAGCCTTTTCCAAGGGCGCGACGACGTTTATGCCGTTCGTTGGGAGAACACCGACGGGCGATCTGGGTACATGCCCAAGGCAGATCGGGACTGGAAGGCCTACTTTCGCGCCAAAGACGAGGACCGCAAGAAGGTTGACCGCCAGACTCGGAAGTTCAGACCGTTGACCGACGAGGTAGTACGTGGGCACCTCGTTGGAGATCACACCATCGGCGTTTATCCGCTGCTGCAGGATGAGACCTGCTGGTTTCTCGCGGTTGATTTCGACAAGAAAACATGGCAAAAGGATGCCACTGCGTTTCTGGCCGTATGCTGCGAACTGAACGTGCCAGGGGCACTAGAGCGTTCACGCTCAGGAAACGGTGGCCACGTGTGGATCTTCTTCGACCAAGCGCTCCCCGCAACCACCGCACGAAAACTCGGCTGTGCAATCCTGACTCGTGCGATGGAGTCCCGTCACCAACTTGGACTGGATTCGTATGACCGCTTTTTCCCCAACCCTCAGCGATCACCCAAAACCGGCCAGTGATTATCACCTGAAAACCGGCCAACGAGAGTAACGTCCGGGACATTGAATCCCGCGGAGGCTTGTAGGCTCCGTGGGCATGGCCAATGTCTTGA